>SAMEA3663092__coassemble_75_pt1 | contig 38452 bp, 30 predicted proteins | sample SAMEA3663092__metabat2_low_PE_020 | metagenome-assembled genome bin SAMEA3663092 (sample SAMEA3663092) | pig gut metagenome | biome: pig gut; feature: pig-associated habitat; material: faeces | place: France | collected 2012
ATTACTCAACTTTCGAAGGAAAGGGAAGTTAAAGAAGTTAACTTGTCAACTCAAAAAAAATATGCTGAAATATGTAAATACGGGTGTCGTTTTTCAGGAGATACCTGACGAAGTGACACTATCAATCAACATAGCAAACTGCCCATGCCACTGCCCCGGTTGCCATAGCCAATACCTTTGGGACGACATCGGGCAGCCACTCACCGTCGCATGCCTTGACAAAATGGCAAAAGAATGCAAAAACGAAATCACTTGCATTTGTTTTATGGGTGGCGACGCCGAACCAGAATACGTGGAGACACTCGCAAAGTTCATACATCGACAATATCCAGAGATAAAAGTGGGATGGTATAGCGGTCGCGCGCGCGTACCTTATAAAATTAATAAGGAAAACTTCGACTACATCAAGCTCGGGCCTTATATTAAACACTTAGGAAGCCTGCGCAAGCCTACTACAAACCAAAGGATATATAAAAAAGATATAAAAAACAACTTCATAGACATCACGCCTAAGTTCTGGAGAGAAAACAAAGAGTTTTAATAGGCTTAATATGCATAACACAAGCCATTGTGTTCGCACACAATAAAAAACTGTGAAAAAGCATAAAAACAAGCCGTGTTCGCACACAACAGATTGACTTGTATCAATTATCATGATATTTCTTACACTTTGTGACGATTTTCTCTTGACAGATTACAAAAAAAGTCGTACCTTTGCAACGTCAAAAGACAAAAGGGCATGAGAATGCCAAACAATAGTAAGAATAGGTTTTTAGTTATTTAGATAATTTGTTTCATAGACAATGTTTTTGGTTAGGTAATAGATTGTTAGTTTTAGGTTATTTGATTTTAGGTTTTTAGTTAGGTAATAGATTGTTAGTTTAGGTTTTAACACAGGTATTAGTGAGGTAAAAAAGATTATTCAAGAGTGGATAACAAAGATGCAGGCAAAGCCGTGAGGCTGAGCCTTCGCGGAAGGGAGGACACAAACTTCTCCAAAGTGAATAACAAGGAGAATTTGAGAGAACATTCATTAATACACATAGCCGCCGTTAGGACGTGAGTCTTGACGGCGGCACTTTTTTTTTGTGGTGGAAGGGGGAAGAATATTAGTTTTTTTTTGGGAAGGGGAAGACGTCAACCAGCCATTATCCTATCAAACACCCTTCGCAGCTCAGCCTTGTCGGCAATCACCTCTCGCACGGCCTTCAGCTTCGACGCGTTGTCAGACTGGGGGATCCAGAGTTTTATGTATCCGTTGACGGAGTATTTCTCCTCCATGTGCTGCACAAACCTCTTCCACTGCCCTTCGCGGTCGAGCTGTGGATAGTTGTCGAGGCCGAACTGTATGGCACGTGTGAAGACGATGTCGGGGTCGAGGTCGCGGTCGGCCTCTGCCACTATACGGCCGTAGATGCTGCGCGGGGCATGGGCGGCTGACGCGCGGTGGTCCTCGACGGCCTCGCGCATGATCTTGATCTGGTCGGCGGTGAACCACCGTTTCAGACGTGCGTCGGAGGCGAGTATGCGTCCACTGGTGAGGTGGTGTACCGCCCGCGGTCCCGACATGCCCATGTCGTGATAAGCGGCGATGACATAGGCCATGTCGATGTCTGCGCCGGTGACTCGTGCCAGTTCGAGCGACCGCCGTACCACCCTCATCACGTGTGCCGTGGAATGGGCTTTGTCAAAATGCTGATATTCAGGCAGTATATTCTTCTCGACGAACTCTACCAAATCGAGCGAAGCGGTTTTGTTGTTCATAGCAAATATAGTGTATATGATAATTATCAATAAAAAAAATGACGTTTCGCTTGCAAATGTACACAATTATTCCTACTTTTGCAAAACATTTCTGATAAAAAATACAAAACACCGCAATTATATATGGAAACAAGCAAGAGAAAAGACATCGACGTAAGACAAAACTCGCCCAAGGCATGGTGGCTTGCAGCAAGGCCGAAGACGCTTTCGGGCGCTGCCGTGCCGGTGATGATAGGGATAGCGTTAGCCATTGCCGACAGCAGCCTGTACGAGGCATATTCGTTCAACTGGACGGCCGCCATACTGTGTGCAGCCTTTGCCATGATAATGCAGATAGACGCCAACTTCATCAACGACTTCTTCGACTACGTGAAGGGAACCGACGACACGGAGACGCGTCTCGGTCCGCGAAGGGCTTGCGCCCAGGGATGGGTGAGCATCGACAGGATGAAACACGCCATCGCGCTCACCACCTGCATAGCCTGTCTGGTGGGTCTGCCCTTAGTCATCTACGGCGGCCTGGAGATGATACTGATAGGCATCGTCTGCGTGGTGTTCTGTTTTCTCTACACGACGAGTCTTTCGTATATGGGTCTCGGCGATGTCCTCGTGCTGGTGTTCTTCGGCATAGTGCCCGTATGCACGACCTACTATATCCAGTTTCACACACTGACGTGGACCGTCGTCGTCGCCTCGGTGGCTTGTGGCACGGTGATCGACGCCCTGCTGCTGGTGAACAACTTCCGCGACCGCGACACCGACAGCGACGCCGGCAAGCGCACCATCGTGGTGAGGCTTGGCGCGACCACGGCCCTCAGGCTCTATCTCGCCACAGGATGGACGGCATACGCCATGGGGCTGCTGTTCTGGGCTGAAGGCCATCCGCTTGCCTTCGTCCTGCCCACGATATACGTGGTGCTGCACACGTTCACCTACATCAAGATAAAGCATATCAACCGCGGCAAGGCCCTCAACCTCTGTCTCGGCGAGACCGCCCGCAACATCTTCATCTACGGCCTCACGGTGAGTGTGGGGCTGATGATATAATGACTTTATCTAAGATAGAAGTAGTAGATGGCGGCTAAGGCACCGAGGACGGCCAGCGTCACCACGGTACGTATGATGCATCCTGCCACCTTCTTCACCACAAAGAATCCCACTACGACGAGCAGGAGGATAAAAACGTAATATACAAAATTCTCCATATCTGAAGGTTGTGATTATCTAAACAATTGTCGGAAAGGAGTCGGGACGGGAGTCTCAAACTCCATGCGCTCGTGAGTGACGGGATGGGTGAAACACAACAGGTAAGCGTGCAGACAGAGACGGTGGAGAGGGTCGTTGCCATCGCCATACTTCACGTCGCCACATACGGGGTGCCCCATGTCGGCCGAGTGGACGCGTATCTGGTTTTTGCGTCCCGTCTCGAGTTTGTATTCCACCAGCGAATGGTCGGTGGTGCGGTCGAGCACGTGGAAGTGGGTGACGGCATATTTGCCGCCATTATCCACGGGCGACGAATAGGTGACGTAGGCCTTGTTGTCTTTCAGCCAGTTGGCTATGGTGCCCTCGTCGTCCTCCATCTCTCCGCTCACCACGGCCACGTAGCGTCTGTCATAGACGATGTCGTGCCAGTTGTGCTCGAAGACCTGCTCCGTCTCCATGTCTTTGGCATATACCATCAGTCCGCTGGTGTCGCGGTCGAGGCGGTGTACCACATGTGCGCGGCACTTCTGTCGCGTCTTGTGGAAATAGTCGTCGAGCACGCTCTTCACGTTGAGCGAAGAGTGGCCGGCTGCCATAGAGAGTATTCCCACGTTCTTTTCCACCACGACGAGCCATCGGTCCTCATAGACGATTTTCACATATCGGCTCTTGAATGCCGACTGGTTGCGTTTCGACTGGCTTACCGCCACCTTCATGCCGGGTTTGAGCGGGAAGTCGAACTGTGTGACAAACTTCCCGTTGACCTTTATTCCCCTACCCTGCAGTGTGGCTTTCACCTTCGACCTCGACTCGCCCATGTTGGCGAGCAGGAACTCCAACAGCGGTTGCTCTTCCTTGACGTCGTAATGCTTGTATTCGCCAATCTTGTTATATCCGTATCTGTATCCCATACATTATTTATATATATGAAAATCATTTTTCGCCTGCAAAGGTACATCAAAAAAAACGAATCGGCGAATAAAAACGGGAGATATTTCTGTTTGGGGGTGATATTTCGTGGATGGAGGGAGGGAAACACTGACATGAAAGAAAGCGCGAAAAACGCATATTATTGCAAAAAATATATGGTGCGGGTAAGATAAAATTGATAAAATGTAGCAAAAAGATAGTTTTTTCTAAAAAAAAATGGAAAAATGTTTGTTTTTTCAAGATTTTGTTGTAACTTTGCAACCGCTAAGAAAAAAACAACAAAAAAGAAGAATATAAACAACCAATAAAAGCAAAAACAATATGAATGCACAACAAGTAGTAGAGGAATTGAAACAGAGATTCCCAAATGAGCCTGAGTACATCCAGGCAGTGAGCCAAGTACTTCCAACCATCGAGGAAGAATACAACAAGCACCCTGAGTTTGAGAAATCAAACCTCGTAGAGCGTCTCTGTATTCCAGATAGAGTCATCGAGTTCCGTGTGACATGGACCGACGACCAGGGCAAGGTTCACACCAACATGGGTTATCGCATCCAGCACAACAACGTCATCGGCCCGTACAAAGGCGGTATCCGTTTCCACAAGTCGGTGAACCTCGGTATCCTGAAGTTCCTCGCATTCGAGCAGACTTTCAAGAACTCGCTCACCACACTGCCTATGGGCGGAGCAAAGGGCGGTTCAGACTTCTCTCCACGCGGCAAGAGCGACGCTGAGGTGATGCGTTTCTGCCAGGCTTTCATGACAGAGCTGTATCGTCATATCGGTCCTGACGAGGACGTGCCAGCAGGCGACATCGGCGTAGGCGGACGTGAGGTAGGCTACATGTTCGGCATGTACAAGAAGCTCACACACGAGTGGAGCGGTGTGCTCACAGGTAAGGGCCGCGAGTTTGGCGGTTCGCTCATCCGTCCTGAGGCTACCGGCTACGGTACGGTATATTTCCTCACCTCTATGCTCGAGACACGCGGCATCAGCCTTGAGGGCAAGAGCGTGCTGATCTCTGGTTCGGGTAACGTGGCACAGTATGCTACCGAGAAGTGTATCCAGCTCGGCGCCAAGGTGCTCACACTCTCTGACTCTGACGGTTACATCTACGACCCAGACGGCATCGACCGTGCAAAGCTCGACTATGTGATGGAGCTGAAGAACGTAGAGCGCGGACGTATCAAGGAGTATGTTGAGGAATATCCTAACGCTGTATATCACGCTGGCGAGCGTCCTTGGGGCGAGAAGGCTGACATCGCACTGCCTTGCGCTACACAGAACGAGATCAACGGCGAGCAGGCTCAGACACTGGTCAACAATGGTGTCATAGCAGTGGCCGAGGGTGCCAACATGCCATCTACCCCAGAGGCTGTGAAGGCATTCCAGGACGCAAAGATACTCTACGCTCCTGGTAAGGCTTCTAACGCTGGTGGTGTTGCAGTGTCAGGTCTTGAGATGAGCCAGAACTCTGAGCGTCTGAGCTGGACATCAGAGGAGGTGGACAACCGTCTGAAACTCATCATGAAAGACATTCACGAGAACTGCGTGAAGTATGGTACACAGGCCGACGGCTATATCAACTACGTGAAGGGTGCCAACGTGGCAGGCTTCATGAAGGTGGCAAAGGCTATGATGGCACAGGGAATAGTTTAATTTTTCACCATAGCGATATTTTAAGTGTCAAGGGGGCGGACTTTCGGGTCTGCCCTTTTTTTTGTGTGGATGAGCCATGATATTGCCACAAGGGCCGACACTTGTGTTAATAATATATAATATTACACATAAAGGGTAAGGACAAGAAGGCGTGTTTGCCGATTTTTTTGTACCTTTGCAGCCGATTTAGTCTGTTGGGGCTTAGTAAAGAGACTGCACGAAGTATGTCCGCCTCGCAGAGGAAACCCGTTTAAAAACAAAAAATGTACGCAATTGTAGAAATTAACGGTCAACAGTTCAAGGCTACAGAAGGCGCAAAGCTCTTCGTCCATCACATGAAGGACGCTCAGGAAGGTCAGGCTGTTGAGTTTGAGAAGGTGCTGCTCGTAGATAAAGACGGCGCAGTGCAGGTTGGCGCACCTACCGTAGAAGGTGCAAAAGTAGTATGTGAGGTAGTGAACCCACTTGTAAAGGGTGACAAGGTCATCGTTTTCAAGATGAAGCGTCGCAAGGACTATCGCAAGAAGAATGGTCATCGCGCTCAGTTCACACAAATCGAAGTTAAACAAGTAATCGCTTAAATTCAGGAGGACTAAAGAAATGGCACATAAAAAAGGTGTGGGTAGTTCTAAGAACGGCCGTGAATCAGCTTCACAAAGATTAGGCGTTAAGATCTGGGGTGGCCAGTCTGTTATCGCTGGTAACATCATCGTACGTCAGCGTGGTACAAAGCACAACCCTGGCAACGGAGTAGGCATCGGCAAGGACGATACTCTCTATGCATTGATCGACGGAACAGTGAATTTCAAGAGGGGACGCTTCAACAAGAGCATCGTTTCTGTCATCCCTAATGCAGAAGCCTAACAATATTTAAACAAAAAAGACTTTATTCCAAACAAACAACAGAATCCCACAGTTCTCAGTCAGAGCTGTGGGATTTCTGCATTCTATCAGCGATGCCGTTCCGGAATGTTTGTCAGAGATGCCTTTCCGGAATGTTGTCAGAGATGCCTTTCAGCATCTTTTACCAAAGCCTCACACAGGCGACGCTGCAACACCCTCGCGTCGAGCACCGACATCTCGCTGTCCATAATGGCAAAAGCGAGGGTATGGCCGTCGGCTCCCATACACAGTCCGGCAAGGGTGCTAATGCCATAGGGGTGCGAGAGAGTGCCCGTCTTTGCAAATATCTTTCCCCGCGTCTTCTGACCACTCATCTCACGTGCAAGAGTGCCATCGACACCCGCCACGGCAAGGTTGCGCAGCAGCGACGCGCGGATGTTGGGGTCAGAATAGCCATAGCGCAGCACCGCCGTAAGGGCAGCTGGCGACAGGCGGTTGTAGGTGCAGAGTCCGCAACCGTCGTGAACGACAAGGCTTGGCGCCGTCTGATTGAGCTGCTCGGCAAGGAAACGCCTGAGATAATCCACTCCTGACGCCACGGGGTCGCCATCGGGGTTCACCCTCCGTCCTATGGTATAAAGCATAGAGGTGGCTTGGGTGTTGGAACTGTTTTTCCACATACGCTTCACCACGTCGTCGATATGACGGCTTATGGTATGCACGACGGTGAACCCTGCTGGCACCTCAGCCATCACCACCTGACTGTCGGCCACGGCGATGCCCTGTCCGCGCAGCGAGGCCTTCAGAGCCTTCACCACCCTGTCGCTTCCCTTATAGAAGAGTCCGTACTTCGAAAACGTGAGGTCCCACGGAAACCAGTGTTCCTCGCCCGTCACGGGTTCTTCTATCGTCAGATCTACAAGCAGCCGTCCGCCGAGACGTCTTATGCCTTTCTCCTTCAAAGCCACTGAAAACGCGTTGAGGTCGGGCGCAAGGAGTTGCGGGTCGAGACTTCCCTTGAAGCCGATGTCGCCCTGCAGGATGCCGTCGGCCCCTACCCTTCCCTTATACATGATCTTCGTCTGATACTGATACTGGCTTCCCATGAGACTGAGTCCGGCAATACCGCTCAGCAGTTTCATGCACGAGGCTGAAGGCAGTGCCAACGTGTCGTTATATCCGTAAACGGGTTTGTCGGCAGTGATGTCATAAACGTGGAATGCAAACTGCCCTTCGGGACGCTGTCGCTGAGAGAAATCGCACAGTCGCGACTGCAATGCCGTATCGACGGGGAGGTTGTTTTGTGCTTTCGTGTTTGCGTCTGTCGTCTCAGCCTTTTTCCCCGAACACGAGGGGAAGAGCGTCAACGCGGTAAATATGAGTGATATATATGTCTTTTTCATCAATGTTTTTTTAAAAACGTTATATTTTTAAGAATCCGCCGAAAATCCACTCGTCAACTGAACCACCATCTCCCCTATTTTATATATGTTGAACAAAGCCAAGACAGGGTTCTCGCCACACAGCTGTCGCCTGATGGCTTTGCGGAATGGCTTGTACAGCAACTTCAGCGGGAGGTCGAGACGAGACTTGTGCAGCCGTTCGGCCAAGGCCAACAGACGCGACACTTCGAGAAGCACGTCGCGATGCAGAACGAGGTTCTGTATGGCCTGGTCGGTCTTGTCAACAAACAGCGCATTTGGCTCAAACGACAGGAAGCCGATGGGATTGTCGATATGCGATATGGAGACGCCACGTCGGGAGAGCTGCATGCCGAAAGCCACATCCTCATGACCATAGCGCGAGAAACGCTCGTCGAAGAGCACGTCGAGCATCGTAGTACGGCGTATCATGAAGTTGGCCGTATGGAAATCGGCATAGGGACGGAGTCTGCGACAGTCCACCGTGTGATGCCGCTCGGCATTCTTCTCATAAAGGAAACGGAGATTACGGCTGAGCTGGACGGTGGCATCGCCAATGACGATACCTCCCACCACCACGTCGGTGCCCTCAGCGACGAGATAACTACTCACGAAGTCGGAACGCACCACGCCAAGATCGCCGTCGATAAACAGCAACCAGTCGTAACGGCTCTCACGCGCCAAGGCGTTGCGTATGGCTGCCCTTCCAACGTTGACGGGCCGTTCCCAATAGCGGCAAGAAGGCAACGCATTGATAGCCCTGTTTTGTCGCACTGACAGCTCGTCGGTCGAACCATCGTCGGCGACAATAATCTCAAAATCGATGTCTAATGCCGTCGCCTGCTTGGCCAACGCCTCTATCAGGGGCACGCAACACTGGTTGTATATCGGGATGAGTATTGAGAGCTGATTTTTCATAATATTCTCTTAGTATAGTGCAAAAGTAATGATAAATTTTCGTATTGGCAAAAATATCGGCGGTTTTCTTCGCCATTGTCAGCAAAAAAGCGTAACTTTGCCAACTCATTGTGACGTTTCTCACCGTCACCTTACATCAAACAAAGAATTATGAACGACAAAATAATAAGAAAAATTGCCGACGACCTGCACCTGTCGTCACGCAGCGTGGAAAACACCCTCGAACTGCTGAAAGAAGGATGCACCATACCGTTTATAGCCCGATACAGGAAGGAACGCACCGGAACACTCGACGAGGTGCAGATAGCCGCCATCAACGACTTGAACGACAAACTCACCGAGCTGGAGAAGCGCAAGGAGACCATCGTGAAGACGATAACCGAACAGGGGAAGATGACTCCAGAACTGGAGCGACGCATAGCCGAATGTGAGGATGCCGACACCCTCGAGGACATCTACCTGCCATACAAACCCAAACGACGGACCAAAGCCCAGGTGGCGCGCGAACAGGGTCTCGAACCTCTCGCCACGATCATCATGACAGGACGCGAGGCTAACCCCGACGACGTGGCAAGACGATACGTAAAAGGCGACGTGAAGACTGCCGACGACGCACTGAAGGGAGCACAGTATATCATTGCAGAGATGGTGAGCGAGGACGAACGCTCGCGACAGACCGTAAGAAGGGCTTTTGAGCGCGAAGCTGTGATAACGTCGAAGGTGGTGAAGGCGAAGGCCGACAGCGAGGAGGCGGCAAAATACTCTGACTATTTCGACTGGTCGGAACCGCTGAAGCGCTGCGCTTCACACCGTATGCTTGCCATGCGTCGAGGAGAGGCGGAAGGCATACTGCGCATAAGCATCACCACCGACGACGGCGACTGTCTCTACCGTCTGAGGAGAAACTACGTGAGGGGCAACGGCAAGTGTGCACGACTGCAGGAAGAGGCTGTGGACGACGGATACAAACGACTGCTACAACCCTCTATCGAGAACGAGTTTGCAGCGCGCAGCAAGGAAAAGGCTGAGACGGAAGCGATACATGTGTTTGCAGAAAACCTCAGACAGCTGCTCATGGCCGCACCCTTAGGACAACGACGCGTGATGGGCGTTGACCCTGGATTCCGCACAGGATGCAAGGTGGTGTGTCTCGACGCTCAAGGCAACCTGCTGCACTACGAGGCCATATACCCCCACCAGCCCCTGGCGAAGACCGCACAGGCGGCCGAGGCCGTAGAGCGAATGGTGGAACTATATGGCATTGAAGCTATTGCCATTGGCAACGGTACGGCGAGCAGAGAGACAGCGGCCTTCATGAAGACCCTGAAATTCAACCACACGGTACGACAGTTTGTGGTGAGCGAAGACGGCGCGTCGGTCTATTCGGCATCGAAGATAGCACGCGAGGAGTTTCCCGACAAGGACGTCACCGTACGTGGTGCAGTGAGCATAGGCCGACGACTCATGGACCCTCTGGCCGAACTGGTGAAGATAGACCCGAAGAGCATCGGCGTGGGACAATACCAGCACGACGTGGACCAGTCGAAACTGAAAAAGACACTCGACCTCACGGTGGAGAGCTGCGTGAACTCGGTGGGTGTGAACCTCAACACGGCAAGCCAACACCTGTTGACATACGTCAGCGGACTCGGTCCTACGCTGGCAAAAAACATCGTGGAATACAGACGGCAAAACGGCGCGTTCACCAATCGCAACCAACTGAAGAAAGTGCCGCGTCTCGGTCCGGCTGCCTTTGAGCAGTGTGCGGGCTTCCTAAGAATACCTGAGTCTGCCAACCCTCTCGACAACAGTGCCGTACACCCTGAGTCGTACAAGATAGTAGAACAGATGGCACACGACAACGGCTGCACCGTCAAGCAACTGATGCAAGACAAGGACCTAAGGGCAAAGATTGAGCTGAAGAGATATGTCACCGACAACGTGGGAATGCCTACGCTGACCGACATAATGAAAGAACTGGAGAAACCGGGCTTAGACCCAAGAAGCCAGATAGAGGAATTTGAGTTTGCCGCTGGCATCAACACTATCGACGACCTCAACATTGGAATGGAACTGCCAGGAATAGTGACAAACATCACTAACTTCGGCGCCTTTGTAGATATCGGAGTACACCAAGACGGACTCGTACATATCTCGCAACTGGCCAACAGATACGTGAGCGACCCTAACGAAGTGGTGAAACTGCATCAACACGTGATGGTAAAGGTGGTGGAGATTGACAAAAAAAGAAAAAGAATATCGCTGACAATGAAGGGAATGTAAGAAAGAGAAGAAAGCCCGCGGTTTGGGGGAAAGTCAACTTCCATAACATCCTCCAAATCACGGGCTTACTTCTTTAAATCCCCAAAATCACGGGCCTGCTTCTATAGCGTCCCCCTCTTTATATCTTCAACTCCTTCAATAGCTCGCTGATACGCTGCATCGTGGTGATGCGTGTAGGTACGAGAGGAAGACGGAGCACATTCTTTATCATACCCATCTCGCTCAACACACACTTCACTCCAGCAGGATTGCCATCGACAAACAACAGGCTGAAGAGGTCGGTGAAACGGTGGTGAATCTTTCTTGCACCATCGTACTCGCCCTTGAACTCCAGACGAATCATCTTAGAGAACTCACGTGGCAAGGCATTGCCAATGACACTGATCACACCTACGGCACCACACGAAATCATAGGGAACGTCAGGGCATCGTCGCCACTGATGACGTCAAACGACGCAGGCTTGTTCTTGATGATCTCGTCCACCTGTTCGAGATTGCCACTCGCCTCCTTGATGGCAACGATGTTCTTGCAGTCCTTGGCCAGACGCACCGTAGTGGCTGCAGTGAGGTTAACACCCGTACGACCTGGCACATTATACAACACCACGGGCAGCTTAGTAGCAGCAGCAATGGCTTTGAAATGCTGGTATAGACCCTCCTGCGAAGGCTTGTTGTAATAAGGACAGACGCTCAGCACACCATCGATACCGCTGAAATCGCCATTCTTCAGCTCATCGACAACGGCTGCAGTATTGTTTCCGCCACAACCCATGAGTATGGGCACACGGCCATGTACCGTAGATACGATAGTATCCTTTATCTGCTTCTTCTCTTCTGCACTAAGACAAGGAGTCTCGCCTGTGGTGGCGAGAATACAGAAGAAATCAGCACCATTCTTCAATTGGTATTCTACAAGTTTTGCAAGCGTAGGATAGTCAACAGAACCATCCTCGCAAAAAGGAGTGATAAGGGCTATGCCCAATCCTTTGAATATATTATGTACCATAAAATTTATTGAAATTCGATTTTCGGGCACAAAATTACACAATTATTTTGATATTATTGTGCAAAAAGCGGTTTTTTTTCATTTCTGCAATAAAAATACGACATTTCTTGACGTATTATCATTTATCATTCGTATATTTGCACACAATTATCAATAATACATCTTAAATGTATAACAAATTTATCTAACCACATTAAAAAAATACATAGCGAAAATGAAGATACTACATAGCCTCGCTGCCATAGTGCTGATAGCGTCATGCACAAGCCAGACCCATAAAGACGAAAGAAGCAAAAGCCAGGAAGAGAGAATAAGTCTGCTCGTGGATTCAATAAAGCCAGGAACAGACAGATATCTCAAGACTGCCGACAGCCTCATCGCCACTGTCAACGACAGCACCGACTACTACGAACTGCGTCTCTTACAAGGCCAGCACTACCAGCTGAAGGCCCCACACGACTCCATGCTCTACTTCGCACTGCCAGCAAAGCAGTATGCAAGGCGACAACCATCGTCGCCACGCATCAAAGGACTCTTGGCCTCGGCAATGTCGGTAGAAGCTGCCTGCTACCACATACAACGCAAGGAAAACACTAAAGCCATCAAACTGTTCAGAAAAGCCTACGACTGCATCATGCAGAGCGACAACATCGAAAGGGCACCCGACATTGCTGCCAACCTCGCCGACGCATACACCTACACCGACAATATGCCAGAGGCATCGAGATGGTACAGAAGGGCACTGCTGCTCGCCGACTCGCTACACCTGCCAACCGACAAGACCGTGAGTCTGAATATGGGCATGGCAAGGATCTACACACAGATGGGCGACTACGCCACTGCCGAGAGATGCTATAAGGAGACGGAACGGCATTTTGACGAGCTCGAACCTCACATGCAAGGCTACTACCTCAACAACTACGGCAACCTCTACTACTATCAGGGCAAATACGACGAGGCTCTGAAGAAGTTCAGGCAAATGAAACACCTCTTGCGCAAAAAAGACAACACCTTCGACATGTATCTCTGCAAGATAAACATGGCCGACGTGTTTCTCAACCTCAACGAGTGCGACAGCGCATTGGCTTATCTAAAAGAGACAGAACCCTTCTTCAGACAAAACAATATTGACGCCTGCATATACTATGCCAACACCATACGCATAGGCATAGCCACAAAAAGAAAAGACTATGACGAGATAAAGAGAATACTCAACAACGAACACCTCACGCAGACTCCAGAACAAACCATAAGAGACATAAGAAGCAAATACCTGCAACAGTATTATACCGACACCGGCGACTACCGAAGGGCCTTACAGACCATCACCACAAGACAACGGGAAAACGACTCGCTCGAATACAACAAGATGAACATGCGCGCGGAGGAGATCATGATACGTCTCAACGAAGACACACTACTCATGCACCACAAACTGGAAACAGAAGCACACAAGGCTAACATCAACAGCGCCAGGATCATAGTGCTGCTGCTACTGCTGCTGTGCGTCATACTGGCATCGGTCATCATCGTCATCATCGTCATCAACAGAAAGAAAAAGACAGAAGACGAGATGAGCATCTTCAGACTGAAACTCGAGAGCATGAGACAACGCATCACACCACATTTCATACTCAACATTCTAAACACCCAACTCACCGACAAAGAACAGCGTAACACGTCAATAATACAACTCTCACGACTCATAAGAAGCAATCTCGACATGACGGCTTCAACCTTCGTCACGCTGACAGAAGAGCTCGACTTCGTCAAGAAATATATCGACATGCAAAACATTAGGTTTGACGAACCCGTACAGCTGACACTTGACATCGACAACACTATCGACCTCGACGAGACCCGACTACCGGCAATGTTTATACAGATACTCGTAGAGAACTCTTTCAAACACGCACTGAAAGACAAAGACGGCGACAAACTACTCACCGTCAGGGTGAGAAACCAAAAACAACACTTCGCCATAGACGTCATCGACAATGGCAAAGGATTTGATATCTGCAAGCAAAACTCACACATCACGAAGTACGGACTGAACATAATACGTCAGACCATTGCCACCATCAACGAGCATAACAGCAAACAAGCACAGATATCGTTCCAAATAACAAATATCAAAAAACAAGACAACACAGTATGCGGATGCAAAGCATCGCTACTCATACCCTTTAATCTGCAACTGACATAAGCAAGAGAAAAAAAAGTAAACGCTATGAGAACAATAATAATCGACGACGACAAAAAATCGGCTACCATATTGCACAAGAAACTACAGAAAAGCGGAGCGTTTATGCTGGTCGGAACAGCCACATCGGCCGACGAAGGCATCAGACTCGCAAAAGAGACACTGCCCGAGGTAGTGTTTCTCGACGTCGAACTGCCCGACATGACTGGCATCGAAGCCATAAGGCAAATCATCGACTCGTGCGACGGGAACAGCAAGATCGTGATGTACACCGCACACAACAAATACATGCTCTCAGCATTCAGAAACTTCGCCTTCGACTTCCTCCTCAAACCCATCGACGACAATGAACTGCAAACCATCATCAGCCGTCTGCAAAAGGAGACCGACAACAAGGAGAAATGCCTCGACATGAAATACGTGAGGCGTGCCACTGGCGACAGCCTGCTCGTACAGGGAGGAGAAACGGAGTTCCAGGTGGTGACGCTCAACGACATCTGCCTTTTCAGATACAATCACGAACAACGCCAGTGGGAAGCCGTGGTGTCGGGACACGACACTCCTTTGACCATGAAACGTAATGTGAACAATGCCGTCATACTCGGCATCGACAACCGTTTCATACAGGTGAGTCAGAAATATATCATCAACATCAACTGTCTCATGCAACTCAACGACAACATGTGCTCTTTCTACCCTCCGTTTGACCATATCGACTATGTCAACGTGGGACGTTTATACAGAAAAAAGATCAGAGAACGTTTCAACATTCTCTGACCTCTTCCATGAATGACGTCGTGGCGACATTCTCTTAGATTTATCTGAATGACGTCGTGGCGAGTTAGAATCCGCCAAAGCCACCCCTTCGCGGCATTCCTCCGCCAAAGCCACCTCCGCGGTTGCCCGGTCCCATGCCTGGAGGAGGCATACCCGGGCCGTCGCCATGAGGAGAGCGCATCTGACTGCGAGCGTCTTTGCCTCCGAAGATATTCAGACGGTAGATGGCGTGAACCATGACGTAGTTGTTTATAGAGTTATACTCCGTGTCGCTTCTCATCATCGCGTTGATGGTGCGAGAGATATTGCTCTGCTGCTTGAGAAGGTCGTAGAACTGGAGGGACAGCGTAAGAGCCTTGCCCCTGAGGAAGCTGTGAGATACCTGTGCATTCCATATCAGCTCGTTGGTATTCATCGAGGCATCGTTGAAACCGCGACGGCTGTTCATTGACATGTCGGTGGCAACGGTAGTGCCCCATGGCAACTGGATGTTGGTATTGAAACCATAAGAGTACTGCCATGTGTCGAGGTTGTTGGTCGGCTGGAGCTGGTTGCGTGCGTGGGTGTAGTTGAGCGATCCGGTCAACTCAAACTCGAGCCATGAGTTTCTCAGTCCGGCAGCCAGTCGTTCGCCGACGGAGGTGGTGTTGACAGAATTCTTCTGTGCTGTTTCCGAGCGATTGAGGTTGAGATAGCTCACATTGTGGCTGTAGCCGAAGTCGGTCATGGTGTTCACGTAGAAGAGACCGAGACTGTCGAGAGCGGTGTTGAACATAAATCCGGAGTTGATATTCCAGTTACCATTGATGTTCTCAGGACGTGAGGTCTGTCCACCCGTCGTCGGGTCGTATGTCACCATCTGGCTCACCGAGTTGCTTGTCGTGTTGAAGAACACGTTTGCCATCACGCTACGCTGGTGCTTCTGTATGTAGTTGTTGTAGAAGAGCATCAGATTGTTTGAGAACGAAGGCTTCAAACCTGGGTTACCCCTCGTGATGCGCAGCGGGTCGCTGTCATCGACGATGTCGAGCAGGTCGGTCATGCTTGGCTGTGAACTGCGTCCGCGATAGTTGAAGCGCAACTGGCTCTGCTTGGATATCTTCCATCTGAAGTCGGCTGTAGGGGTGATGTTTGTCACGTTACGCACTGTGTCGGTGTTCACACCCTGATAGTGCTGCACAAACTTCGTCTGCTGTGGAATGACCTGCATACCGACATTGAAATTGTAGTCCTTGCGTACGATGCGCAACATGAGGTCGAAGGTATGGATATAGTTCTTGTATTCCGAATATCTGCTCAGATCGTCGTCAAGATAGCTCTCAAGAGGGTTGGTCAGACGGTCGAGGTATCCGCCCCACTGGCGGTATTCGGGAGAGAGTCCGCTAAAGTAGTCCTCGCCAAGGTTACTGAAGTCGTAAGTGACGCGGTCGCTCTTCTGGTACTTATACTGGAAGTTGTAGCGGAACTGCAGATACGTAGCCTTGAAGATTGGCTCGCTATAGGTAAGACCAGCAGAGTAATCCCAGTTCTTTGTAGGTGTCACGCTGTAGCGGTTGGTCTGATATGTGGAGTCGTTGCCTAAAGCGTCCTTTATCTGATAGAGGTGGACATTGGAGTTTGACAGGTTATTGCTCTGTCCCTCTTTATAGTTTGCGTCTGCAGTAAGAGTGAGGTTTCTACCATTGTCGCTCAGACGTCTGTTCACCTGCAGTCGGCCGCCCACATTCTTCGAATCGCTATATGAGATGCTTGAGCTCTCCTGTCGGTTGATCATGGAACCGTTCTTTATCAGAGACTCGATACCGGCCTGGCTAAGAGGCGAGTCGGTGGTGAGGTATGGGTCTTCAGAGTAGGTGGCTGACAGGTTGTTTGACGTACCGTCGGTCTTTGAGTAAGAGAACGACGGACGGAACATGATGTTGGTCATCGAGTCTGGAGTCCACTCTATACGCATACGGGCGTTCCAGCTGTCGCTGCGACTGTAGCTTTGGTTGAGACTATTGGAGAACGACGATTGGTCTGACACGAAGTTTTCTGCCGAACGCTTCGACATAACGTCGCCGTCTGAATGGTTCCATCTGAGACTTCCGTTGAGCTTCAGCTTGTCTTCCTTTTCGTAGTTGAAGTTTCCGCCAAGCATCTTGGTGGCATTCAGTCCGTTACGACCTCCACCAAAGCGTCCTCCTCCACCTCCGCCAGGGAATCCCATGTCGTTGGTGTTGTTGGCATTGCCCATGAGCATTATCTTTGTATCGTCCTGGAAGAGGGCACCCATACCACGTGCAGCATAACGGTCGCGAGTACCTGCAGCAACGTCAAGGTTAGAGAACATACCCTTGTTCATGCCACGCTTCACGGTGAAGTCGAGCACGGTCTGCTCCTCGCCGTCGTCGATGCCCGACACCCTTGCGAGGTCGCTCTTCTCGTCGTATGCCTTCACCTTTTCTATTATATATGTAGGTAAGTTTTTCATGGCGGTCTTGGTGTCGCCTGTCATAAACTCCTTACCATCGACGAGTATCTTCTTCACTTCCTTTCCGTTGTGAGTGATCTTTCCATCGTCGCTCACGGTAACGCCTGGCAGACGCTTCACCAGTTCCTCAATGGCTGAGCCTTCGGGTGTACGGTAGGCTGCTGCATTATACTCCAGCGTGTCGGCCTTGGCTGTCACCTTTGCCACGTTTGCCGTCACGGTAGCGCCCTTAAGCATTATGGCGTCAGACTTCAGCGAAATCTTTCCTAACGCCACATCCTTTCCGCCACTCACGGTGATGCGTTTAGTGTAGTTTTTGAATCCCACACACGACACACGAAGGATATATCGTCCGTCAGCGGGAGCCGTCACCTTAAACCCACCATTTACGTTTGTCAACACGCCCTTCACGAGGGTACTGTCTGTCTTCAGCAGCTTGACCGTGGCTGAAGGTAACGGTTCTTTCGAGTCTTCTTCCACTGCGGTACCTGAGACTACACGTTGAGCCCACATCATGGTAGCAGAGAGAGAGAATAATAGAACAAGTGCTATTTTTTTCATCTGTCTAAAGTTTGATAATTTATGGTTGTATGACGGACACTATTCGCAAAGGTTTAATCAAAAGAATATTTTTTTTCATTTTTCTTTTCCTCTAATACTTAAGATATGTGGTCAAGCCATTGGCGATAAGTCTCTTCTACACTGAAACGACTGGCAAGCGACAAGGCCCTATCAGACATGAGCGACCAGTGTCTCTCTTCTGCCATCGACTTCATGGCAAGGGCGAGACTGGACGGGTGTTCGTTCTGGAACAAGATAGCTACACCTTGATTGTCAAGCAGTTCCTTCGCTACGGGTATGTCAGACGACACGATGGGAAGACCATGCGCCATGGCCTCGACAAGCACCAACGGCTGACCTTCCCAACGGGAACTCAGCACATAAACAGAAGCAGAGGCATAGTGACGCTGAATATCGGTTGTGAACGGGCATATACTGACCCTCTCCTCAAGGCCGTGACGGGCAATCATACTGCGTATCATGCTCTCTTCGGGTCCCTCGCCAACAATCTCGAGTGTCCAACGGCTGTCAGTCTTGGCAAATTCGGCAAAAGCTTCTATCAGTATGTCGAAGCCTTTATGACGGGGTGAGAAACGACCGATGGCAAGAAACTTGTGGTATTCGGCTCTCGCCCTTCCGCGTGGCGTGAGTGTAAGCGGATTATAGATGACCGAAGCTGACAGGCCGAGATTTTGCCGAAACAACTCCTTGTCTGAAGTGGTGAGCACGATGATCTTGTCCAAACGACGCATCTCGTCGGCAAAGAAATGCTTCAGTCCGGGGAGATAAGGATGGGCTTTCACAAACAGGGCGTCGTAGCTATTATGCATCCAACCGACGACGACGGGTACACGAAGACGATGACGGATGGAGGCAAGATGTAACGAGAGGAACGCATGAACTCCGATGACGACATCGTAGTTGCCCTTATTTATCTTTTCGGCAAGCAGACGCTTGTATGAAGGGAGGAAGAAGCTATAGGAATAAAGACGCGTCCCTACCCCACTTCCCGACAGCAACCGCTTGTATATCAAGCTGCAAGCTTTGCAGAGATAGTACTGGAAATTGTGTGAAGAACGATAGCTGATATATTCGAACTTCACGTTTGACTCAGAATAGCCATACATCGACAGGTTTTCTTTCGTGTCGGTTGACAAGATGGTGACATCATGGACGGTGGCGAATTTGTTTGCGATGACGCCCAATACCCTTTGTACTCCTCCAAACGAGAACACCGTGTCTGCATAGAACAATATCTTCATACTACATTTAGATTGTTTATTGGGTTAATTACCTTGCAGGGAGAGTGAATATTACCGTTATACCCTCTGGAGCTTGTTGCGCATATATGCCACAGCCCCTGCAGTTTGTGGCTTCTGAATGGTCGCGTATGACTTGCCGACAGAGCAGGAACGGGACACTCTGTTCTGACACTGGCACAAACAACCGTTCCACAGCGATGCCCACATCCTTGAACTTCGGCATGCTGACACTAAAACGGACGTATCCCACGACATCATTGTCGGTATTGACAGAGATATGGCGGTCGGCGGTCTGACGACAGAGTGTGTCGAGAAGTATCTCTACAAGCAAGGCGTTTGCCAACACATAGCCCGCATCGGCATTATGGTCGTAAGACGATAGCAGTTGGTCGATGGCTACACGTCTCACGCCAATCTTTATCTTGCCGACCTGGTCTGCAGCCTGACTGCATAGCATGGCATAGACATTGCGATAGTATTCCACCACTTCAGCCACGTCGCCCACTTGGCCGGTGTTCATCATCTGTCTGATGCGTCCGGGATAATACATGGTCTCGTGCTTAAGCGCAGAGAGGCAGTTGTCTAAAATAGAGTTACTTACATAGAGATTGTTGCTCTCGTATTCTGCTTTGTGCAACTGGTCGGTGGCATTGTCTATATCTTCTTGAGAGCGTTGTCTTGTGTCGATAGCACGGTCGATGGTCTGGCGAATGGTATCGACGACGGGTTGCAACTGGACGGGAAAGTCGTAAAGGGCAAGACGGTCTATAGCGGACTTCTTCTCTTCGAGTGGTACCGTACTGTTGACGATGGTGTTTATCTGTGCTATCCTTTCTTCGCAGTATCTGAAATACAGACGGTGACGATAATACAACATATAGTATGCCGGAAGGATGGCGAGCAGCAGGAGAACGAGAATGATGACAGAAATGGTCTTGTTGGTCTGCGAGCTCCTCATCTGTGCACAATACTCGGCAAGGGTGTTATCGGCCGAAAGCTGGTTGTAGAGCACGGTAAACACCTTGTTGTTATATGCATACAGTTCCCAGTCGTGGAGAGCGAGTGCGGCGACAGCACACTCGTTGCGCATGTCGAGTATCACATTATAGTCTATATCGAGCTTGTCATGCAGCCATCTCACCTCTGGTATGGCGAGCTCCGTTTTGCCGTACTTCTGCAGCAGCATCTTTCCTCCTGGCACTAAACGAGAGTATTGTCTATTGAGGTACTGCCGACAAGAATCGGCAAAATCTACTGTACGTGAGTAGGTACCGGCAATATTTGAATAGTATGCACTGTCGGCATAAGAAGCCGCCTTCTTCATATAGTCTTGTTTGGACTCACCGGCGACTGCTGAGCAAGTCATGGTCATCAGCATCACCAATGCCATCACTCTTCTCGCCATGCCCAATGGCAGACGGAAGAAAAATCGGCTGCCCTTGCCACGTGTACTCTCTACACCAAGCGAGGCGATAGAAAAAACGGGACTTGTCTTTTTGTATTTCTCAATTATTCCCCGACAGTTCATCAGTCCGAAGCCATGTCCTTCGTTTATCTTCCTGTCAAAGATGGTGGCTTTCTCTTCGTCTGTAAGTCCGCAACCACTGTCTTTGACGGATATCTCCACATAACGTTCAGTCGTATCGGCATATATCTCCACGCTTCCTCCCTTTGGAGTGTGTTTCATAGCGTTGTCTGCAAGGGTGTTGATCATGAAAAGGGTCAATACACGGTCTGCCTTTACCATTGCAGAAGTCGTCTTCACCGAAAGTGTTATTCCACGTGAACTGAACGTGTTTTCGTTTTTGCGCAATATGGCGAAAAGATCCTCCACACTGAAACTGTTGACCTTGATACTCAGCTGTCCCTCGCTTAGTTTTATCCACTGTGTGAGCAGTGCATTATTGTCGTTTATCTGGTCGATGAGCTCGGCGATGTATTGTTCTCTGTAGTCTCTTACCTCCTTTGACTCGTCCCTATGTCTGAGCATGTTTACCTCGTTGATGATTCTGTCGATAAAGGGTAACATGCTTACAACCATTGATATACGTGCTCTTTGTTCGAGGTTTCGTTTTACGTATTCCTCCTTGTTCAGTCGGCACAGCGCTTTCTTTTCCTCTATCTCCTCATACTCATCGGCGAGACGTCGGGTGTCTTCTTCATTGGTTTTTCGCCACTCCTCTAACGGGGCGAGGAGTTTGCGTGTGGCGTCGTCGCTGTTCTGTTTTCTGTACAGACGGTTGAAAAGCCATAGTGACACGAGCAGCAGCACAATGGCCATTCCCACCACCATCAGGAGGATATTCAGCTGTCGTGACGTCTTCCTGAGCATGTCGGCTCGCGACTCCAACAGACGGTCTTGTCGTGTCTCGTCCTGCATGTCGAGATATATGTTGCGGTTGTAGTCGCTCGATGGCTTGTCGTCGATGGCTGAATAAGCCACACTCATCTGTTCGCGAATGCTGGCCACGAGATCGGGGGCCTTGTCGATGATAGTGTCGGCGATGGCGGCATTGAGATAATTGATGGCACTCTCGTAGTCTCCTGCCCGCATATAGCACGAGGCAAGGGTACGGTATGCACCAGATATCTGATATGTGTCGCCATAGGTCTCAAACTGTGACAATGCCTCTATGGCGAGTGTCCCTGCGATATCTTCTTCCGGGCAATCAGTCATGTCGATTACCCTCATGGCAGCTGGATTATTGTCGATTATGGTCCTTCGGTCAATGCTGTCGAGTAGATGACCTGCAATAGACTCGAGAGCGTTGGCTTGAAAATAGACTATGCCCGCCTTCTTTGCAAGCACGTAGCAGCCTATGAGATATTCAAACTCACGCTGGCAAAGGTCTTGTTGCGATTTCCCGTCGAGTATTCCTCCCGACCCGACGTTATAGAGATAGTTAAGGTATTGTGCTGTGTCTGCCTTTATCGTCTCCGGGTTGAAAGACAGTAATGCCTTTGACGACAAACGGTTCTGTCCTACGTAATAATAATAGGTGGAGGTGACTATCGCCATCTCGCTTTCGGCATACATCAAACGGCTCTTCTGCCTTGGGGTAAGTTCTTCAATGTCTTCCTTCACCCTCTTGAGACGGTTGACGGCATTTTCCCTGACGTCATAGAAGCGCCTATTGGCCGACATCCTTTGACAGAGACGCATCATCTGCACGTCGGCCACAAGCAATTCCACTTGGTTTCGCGTGACGCTGCCTATGGAGAGAAGTATGCTGTCAGCCTTTTCATACTCCATGCGTGCTATATCTACAAAAGCCATATTGTTTAGAGCCTCGGCCTTCCCGTCGCTGTATTCGGCAGACAGGTGAAAGGCTTTTTGCGCACAGATGCGAGCCGAGTCGAGGCTTTTGTAATGGAAGTCATACGACTTCTGATTCAGCATATCAACGGCATGACGCATATTGTCGTCGCTGCCACGACATGCTGAAAAAAACAAGAGACACAGCACACCCCATAGGAGTATGCCTGTGTCTCTTGCTGTGAGTATCTTATGCACGTGCCTTGGCAATGTATCCCAGTGCCTCCACACACTTGTCTGTGATGGCTTGCCAGTTTTCGGCAGCTATCACGTCCTTTGGGAAGAGTTTAGAGCCCATTCCCACGCAATAAACGCCAGCCTTAATCCACGAGGTGAGGTTCTCCTCGTCGGGTGAAACGCCTCCGGTGACCATGAGCTTCGACCATGGCATAGGAGCCATAAGTCCCTTGACGAGCTTTGGACCGAGGACGTCGCCAGGGAAGATCTTGCAAAGATCGCAACCTGTCTCTTGTGCTGCGCCCACCTCCGACACGCTACCGCATCCAGGTGTATAAGCTACCAGACGACGGTTGCAAATCTTAGAGATCTCAGGATTGAACAGAGGACCTACAACGAAGCATGCACCGAGTTGTATATATAGTGCTGCTGTGGCTGGGTCAACGACAGAGCCCACGCCCATGGCGAGTTCTGGACATTCCTTTGCAGCAAACTTCACTACTTCCTCAAAAACCTCGTGAGCGAAGTCACCACGGTTAGTAAACTCAAAGGCGCGCACGCCACCATCGTAGCATGCCTTCACCACTTTCTTTGCCACTTCGGCGTCCTTGTGGTAAAACACTGGCACCATGCCTGTCTCGCCAATCTTGGCAAGAACAGCTATCTTATCAAATTTTGCCATTTCTATATTAGGTTGGATGATATTAACGTTGTACTCGTCCTGAAGCGTCGCCACCAGCGAGCGCCTCTACTTCCTCGCGACTGACGAGGTTGAAATCTCCAGGGATGGTGTGCTTGAGGGCCGATGCTGCAACTGCAAACTCAAGAGCTTTGCCTTGATCGTCTGGATAGGTGAGAAGACCGTGGATAAGACCTCCTGAGAAAGAGTCGCCTCCACCTACACGGTCGATGATAGGCATGATGTCGTAATGCTTGCTCTGGTAGAAGTCCTTTCCATTGTAGATGAGTGCCTTCCAACCATTATGAGTGGCAGAGAGAGACTCGCGGAGAGTAGAAACGACATACTTGAAACCGAAAGTATCCATCATACCCTTGAAGATGCCGTAATATCCCTCAGCATCGGTCTTTCCGCCTTCGACATCAGCCTCAGGCTTAAAGCCAAGACAGAGCTGTGCGTCTTCCTCGTTTCCGATACACACATCCACATACTTCATCAGAGGCTTCATGATGCTTTGGGCTTTCTCTGAAGTCCACAATTTCTTACGGAAATTCAGATCGACAGACACCGTGACGCCATGACGCTTTGCAGCTTCGCAAGCCAGACGTGTGAGCTCGGCCGCCTTGTCGCTGATGGCTGGAGTGATGCCGCTCCAGTGGAACCAGTCGGCTCCCTCCATTATCTTGTCGAAATCGAAATCTTCAGGATCAGCCTCAGCTATCGAACTTCCCGCACGGTCATAGATCACTTTCGACGGACGCATGGAAGCACCTGTCTCAAGATAGTAGATACCCACGCGATTACCTCCACGGGCTATGAAGTCGGTGTTCACGCCATACTTACGCAATGCGTTGACAGCACACTGGCCAATCTCGTGCTTGGGCAGTTTTGAAACAAAGCAAGCCTCATGCCCGTAGTTGGCACAGCTCACTGCTACATTTGCTTCGCCGCCACCATATACAACGTCGAAGTATTCACTCTGTACGAATCTTTTCTGTCCTGGGGAAGACAGACGGAGCATTATTTCTCCTAATGTAACTACTTTAGCCATTTTTTTTCTTGTTGTTGATGTATTTGTAGATTACTTTATAACTGTTTGCGGGACAAAATTAGCACTTTTTTCCGAAACAACGAAGAAAAAACTAAAAAATCTTCATATTTTTGCAAAATATTGCGCTGTGCATTCGCACAATTCAATAATTATTGGTAATTTTGCACAATCATTAAGCATATTACTTACAAATAATGACAACAGAAAAGATAAGGATAAAAGATGTGGCAGAGTTGGCGGGCGTGTCGGTCGGCACCGTTGACAGGGTGCTTCACAACCGCCCCAACGTGTCGGAAGACGCCAGAAAGAAGGTGGAGAAAGCCCTTAAGGACATGGACTACAGACCCAACGTCTATGCCAGTGCTTTGGCTTACAATAAGAAATACACCTTCTGCTGCATAATGCCCAAGCACGTTTCAGAAGCTTATTGGGAAGAGATCGAGGAAGGCGCGATGGCTGCATGCGACAAACGTCGTGACTTCCATGTGCGCGTGAAGATGTTCTACTATAGAAGGTACGACATAGAGACATTTGTAAAGGTAACGGAGGAATGCCTTAAGGACAAACCCGATGGTGTAGTCGTCGTACCCTCAAAGTTGGCCGAGACCAAACACTTCACCGACCAGCTGCACTCAGCATCCATACCTTTTATCCTTCTCGACTCCTACATGCCAGACCTGCGTCCGCTGTCGTTCTTCGGACAAGACTCATTCTGTAGCGGATATTTCGCTGGACGCATGCTTATGCTCATAGCACAAGGACAGACAGAGATAATGCTGATGAAACAGATGAAAGACGGCAACGTGGCAAGCAAGCAACAGGAAAACCGTGAGACGGGCTTCCGCCATTACATGCACGACCACTTCCCCGACATCGCCATCGAGGAAGTCAACCTGCCTCTTGACGTGGAAAGGGAAAAATATGAAGACATCCTCGAAGAGTATTTCGAAACACACCCAAACACGCACCACTGCATCACCTTCAACTCTAAAGCGCATCTCGTGGGCGACTTCCTCTTGCGCACCAACAGACGCAACGTGCAGATAATGGGATACGACATGGTGGAGAAAAATGCCAACTGCGTGAAACTCGGCTCCATCTCGTTCCTCATCGCGCAACACGGATATATGCAGGGATACTCGTGCATAGAGACCTTGTTTGAAGCCATTGTGCTGAAAAAGAAGGTTAACCCCGTCAACTACGTTCCCATAGAACTCCTCACAAAAGAAAACGTGGATTTCTATCGAAGGACACAGCTTTAGTGAACATAACTCATTTAGTGAACATAACTCATTTAGTGAATATAACTCATTTGGTGAACATAACTATTTGGTAAACATAACTCATAAAAAAACAATAAACTACAATGGAAAAAACTTTTCTAAAAATCAACAGGGCCGACTCGGTAGTAGTTTGCCTGCAGCCAATGAAAAAAGGCGAAATCATCAATGTGGACGGCATTGACATCGTCGTCAACCAAGACACGCCAGCCGGACACAAAGTACTGCTAAAGGATACAGCAAAGGGTGAGGACATCATCAAATATGGTTATCCTATCGGACACGCAATCGAAGACCTGAAAGCCGGCGACTGGGTGAACGAAAACAACCTGAAGACCAACCTTGCAGGCACCCTTGACTATACATACTCGCCAGTAAACAATACACTCGATATTGCAGACGAGAAAAGGACATTCATGGGATACCAACGTAAGAACGGCGACATCGGAGTGAGAAACGAGATATGGATAGTGCCGACAGTGGGATGCGTAAACGGAATAGCCGAACGCCTTGCTGCCCAACTGCGAAAGGAGACTGGAGAAAAGGGCATCGACTCTGTTTATGCCTGGCATCACAACTATGGCTGCTCGCAGCTTAGCGGCGACCACGAGAACACTCGCAACATTCTGCGCGACATAGTGCTTCATCCTAACGCCGGAGCAGTGCTCGTGCTTGGATTGGGCTGCGAAAACAACCAACCAGAGGCCTTCGAACAGTTCCTCGGCGACTACGACCACGATAGGATAAAATTCCTCGTCACACAAAAGGTGGATGGCGACGAAGTGGAAGCCGGAATGGAAATACTACGCGACCTCTACGCTAAAGCCAGCAACGATGAACGCACCGAACAGCCTGTCAGCAAACTGCGCATAGGACTGAAATGCGGTGGAAGTGACGGTTTCAGCGGTATAACCGCCAACCCTCTCGTAGGAGAATTCAGCGACTGGCTCGTGGCTCAAGGTGGTACGACGATACTTACCGAGGTGCCTGAGATGTTTGGTGCAGAAACAATACTCATGAACCGCTGCAAGACTCCTCTCTTGTTTGAAAAGACTGTGGACATGGTGAACAGCTTTAAGGAGTATTTCCTCAGCCATGGCGAACCTGTCGGCGAGAATCCTTCTCCAGGCAACAAAGCAGGTGGCATCTCCACTCTCGAAGACAAGGCGCTTGGATGCACACAGAAATGCGGTAAGGCCATGGTGAGCGGTGTGCTGAAATATGGCGAGAGACTCGAAACCAACGGTCTCAACCTCCTGTCGGCTCCCGGTAACGACCTCGTGGCGTCAACAGCCCTCGCCTCGGCAGGATGCCATATCGTACTCTTCACAACCGGACGTGGAACGCCTTTCGGAACCTTCGTCCCAACAATGAAGATTGCCACCAATCCTACCCTCGCCTCTCGCAAGCCAAACTGGATAGACTTCAGTGCCGGACAACTCATAGAGGGCAAGACCATGGAACAGCTCTTACCTGAGTTTATCGACAAGATCGTGGCTGTGGCAAGTGGAGAAAAGTCGCGCAACGAAATCAACGACTATCGTGAGATCTCGATTTTCAAGAACGGAGTAACGTTGTAGTTGATGAGTTGACAAGTAAACGAGTTGACGAGTTGATGATTTGACAAGTTGACAAGTAAGTAAGTTAATGTATAAAAAAGGAATAATAGCAATAAGTCCGCTCATCGTTTTCGTGTGTCTTTATCTTGTCACGAGCATCGTGGCAGGCGACTTTTACAAGATGCCGATAACGGTTGCGTTTATGATAGCCTCCATCTATGCAGTAATCATAGGTGGGGGCATTCCCCTTGTCAAGCGCATAGACATCTTCAGCCGTGGTGCAGGCACTTCAAACATGATGCTTATGCTCTGGATTTTTGTCCTTGCCGGCGCGTTTGCCAACACCGCAAAGACCATGGGCAGCATCGACGCCACTGTCAATCTGACATTGTCGTTTCTTCCTTCAAGCATGATACTTGCAGGACTGTTCATCGCTGCCTGTTTCATCTCGCTCTCCATAGGCACAAGCGTGGGCACCATAGTCGCCCTGACGCCTATTGCCGCCGGCGTAGCGCAATCCCTCGACTCAAATATCTACCTGATGACAGCCGTCATCGTTGGCGGATCGTTATTCGGCGACAATCTCTCATTCATCTCCGATACCACCATCACCGCCACAACGACTCAAGGATGCAAGCTGAGCGACAAGTTCCGGGTAAACGCCTTCCTGGCTTTCCCTGCGGCATTTTTGGTCCTTATACTTTATTCTGTCATGGGCACGTCGATCGCCTCAACGCCCCACGTTGAAGACATCAACATCGTCAAGGTCCTGCCCTATCTCATAGTGCTCGCCACGGCCGTCTTCGGCATGAACGTGACAGCCGTCCTCACCCTCGGCATCATGCTCACCGGAGTGATAGGGATAGCCGACGGCACATTCGACTTCTTCGGTTGGTGTAAGGCCATGGGCGACGGAATAATGGGGATGGGCGAGCTGATCATCATCACCCTCATGGCAGCGGGAATGCTCGAACTGATAAAGGAACGTGGAGGCATTGATTTCATCATCAACATGCTCACACGTCATGTCAACAGCAAACGTGGTGCCGAACTGTGTCTGGCTGTCCTCGTGAGCATAGTGAACGTCTGCACGGCAAACAATACGGTGGCAATACTTACCGTAGGCCAACTGGCAAAAAAGATTGGCGACCGCTTCGGCGTTGACAACCGCAAATGCGCAAGCATCCTCGACACCATGTCGTGTTGCGTGCAAGGCATCATCCCTTATGGTGCTCAAGTGCTTATGGCAGCTGGACTGGCGGAAATCAACCCCGTGGGTATAATACCTTATTTATATTATCCCTTCACTATCGGCATCATTACCATCACTGCAATATTGATAAGATACCCTAAGAGTTATTCTTGATTCTGTTTTTATTCTGGAGGAAAAAGAACGATGGACATTATTGAACGCAATTTTTTGAGACTCCTCAGGAGCGGGACATTTGGCGACAACGAGTCTTGTGAACCCATGTCGCACTGGAAATGGAGACGTCTTTACCAGATGTCGCTCATGCACGGAGTGTCGGCCTTAATCGCTGACGGCATCAAGAGCAGGGCAACGGAGACGTTTGTAAACATTCCAGACGACATCATGGCTACATGGAATGAAAACACCAAAGCCGTAGAGGAAGACAACAGACGCATGAACATCTGCACCTCACAGTTGCTTGGCATCTTCAGCCACAACCAGCTACGTCCTATACTGCTAAAGGGACAAGCCATCGCTCTCCTCTATCCTCATCCAGAACATCGCACAGGTGGCGACTGCGACATTTACTTCCCTTACGAGCCTCAAGCCAACAAAGCTGATGAATGGGCAAGGACAAACGGACAACAGGCAGAATACTCCGACAAATACATCTTCCCATACACCTGGAACGGCATGGCGGTGGAAAACCACCGATATGTACAGCGTCTCACCAACACATTGCTCAACCGCCGACTACAGAATATCATCGAAAAGGAAATACGCTGTTGCGACTCTACTTATGTCACCATCGCCGACATACGTATCGAGACGCTGCCACCGACACTCAACATACTGATAGCCATAACGAGAATAGCTCGATACATCATCAACGACGGTTTGAAACTGAAACAACTCATCGACCTCGGGATGATGTTGCGCACAATAGGCGCAAAGGTGGATTTCGTGAAACTGCAACAATGGCTACACTCGCTCGGCATGGAACGCATCGCCACACTGGAGGCGGCAATGCTCATCAGTCTCTTTAACTTCTCGGAAGACGAACTGCCTTTTTACATAAGCCACTTGGCGACAGAAGTATCCCCGCTTACCGACGAGCTTCTCGCCTTCGACCACAGTCATTCTGACGAGTGGTATTTCACACAAGGGAAGAATATTTTCGTGAAGTCAAACAATTCCAAGGCCATGCTTTGGCAAGTGAAGCACTCCGCCCGTTATTTCCGCTACTTCCCAATGGAGATGACCACTAACTTCATACGCAACTTTGCACATTCTTTGTCTCATATCGAAGAATGAAGCATGGTGAGACAATGAATGTGCAAAGCATATAGTGTCAATAGAGCAATACACTTTAGTCGCGACGGAAGATGTCTCGTGTATAGACTTTCTCTTCCACGTCGTCGAGACACGCATCATAGCGGTTGGCAATGATAGCGTTGCTCATAGCCTTAAATGTCTCAAGGTCGTTTACCACCTTGCTGCCAAAGAACGTTGTCCCGTCTTCAAGTGTAGGTTCGAAGATTATCACCTCGGCACCTTTCGCCTTGATGCGTTTCATGATTCCCTGTATGGCACTCTGACGGAAGTTGTCGGAGTTTGACTTCATGGTAAGACGATACACTCCCACCACAACAGAAGCCCCCTCACGCTCTCCCTGTGGCGACAGCCCGTATTCGTTGTTTTCCGAATATCCATACCATCCAGCCTTATGCAATACCGCATCAGCTATATAATCCTTTCTTGTGCGGTTACTCTCCACGATGGCCTCGATGAGATTTTCCGGCACATCCTTATAGTTGGCGAGGAGTTGCTTTGTGTCTTTTGGCAGACAATAGCCACCATATCCAAACGAAGGGTTGTTGTAGTATGTACCGATACGCGGGTCGAGGCCGACGCCCTGAATTATCGAGCGAGTGTCCATTCCCTTCATCTCGGCGTAGGTATCGAGTTCGTTGAAATACGACACACGCAGTGCAAGATACGTGTTCGCGAAGAGTTTCACTGCCTCAGCTTCTTTCATTCCCATAAAGAGGGTGTCGATATTTTCCTTTATCGCTCCCTCATGCAGCAGTCGTGCAAACACCTTTGCCGCCTCTTGCATACGTTCCACGTCGGTTACTTTTAGTATGGCATCGTTCTCTTCCTTGAAGTCGTCGCGCTCTATCACCTTCGGATATCCCACAATGATACGGCTTGGGTAGAGGTTGTCATAAAGAGCCTTGCTCTCACGCAGGAACTCCGGGGAGAAGAGGAGGTTGAATTTCTTCACTCCCTTTGCCGCATACTTCACGTATAGGCTACGTGTATATCCCACTGGAATGGTGCTTTTTATCACCATCACCGCGTCGGGGTTCACCTCCAGTACGAGGTCGATGACATCTTCGATATGGTGGGTGTCGAAGAAGTTCTTCACCGGGTCGTAGTTTGTCGGTGCGGCAATGATGACAAAGTCGGCATCCTTATATGCAGCTCGTCCGTCAAGTGTGGCTCTGAGCCTCAGCGTTTTCTCCTCAAAGAATTTCTCGATGTATTCATCCTGTATAGGAGAGATGCGTTTGTTGATCTTCTCCACTTTCTCGGGTATCACATCCACAGCCACCACGTCGTGATGCTGCGAGAGAAGAGTCGCCATAGACAGTCCCACATATCCTGTTCCGGCTACTGCAATTTTTAAATCTTCAAAAGCTGTCATATCAATTTGTATTATGCTATAAAAATATTATAGTTGGCGAGTGAAGAGTTGACAAGTAAATAAGTTGTTTGCCTTTGAGGTTTCAACTCATCAACTTGTCAACTCGTCAACTTGTCAACTCATCAACTCGTCAACTTGTCAACTCGTCAACTTAGTCTTGCAGTGGAATGGCGAAGTAAGCCTTGCGTCCTGTAGGATAGAGACCCTGGATATAGAGGACAGGCTCCTTGCTGGTCGATGCTTCCTTTACCACTTTCTGAAGGTCGTCGATTGTCTTTATGCTTTCGTCGTTGATCTTCTGTATGATAAATCCACGGCTTATACCGGCTTCAGCCAGTTTACCCTTGTTCACCTTTATCACTTCAAGTCCGTAAGAGATGTTGAGTTGCGACATCTTTTCCTTGCTAATCTCGCGGAAGTTGCCGCCGAGAATGTCGAGGTCAGCGTTCTTCACCACCTTTGTCGTTCCCTGTTCGTTTTTGAGAGTGATGTTGACAGTATGTTTTTTCTTGTCGCGCATATAAGTGAGCGATACCTTGTCGCCCGGTCGTTTCTGTGCGAGAATCTCCTGCAGCTCAGCCATTCGCGTAACGTTCTGTCCGTCGATGGCCACGATCACGTCACCTTTCTTCAGGTCAGCATCAGCAGCAGCTCCATCGTCGATGACCTTGTCGATATAAATACCTTCCATGGTACCGAAATCCACTTCCTTACCATCTTCTTTCTGTGCATCGACAAAGTTTTTCACGTCGCCACCCTGTATTCCTATTACCGCTCTCTGCACAGTGCCATACTGCTTGAGGTCTGCCACCACCTTGTTCATGATGGCGGTAGGAATGGCAAAGCCATATCCGCTATAAGATCCTGTCTGTGAATAAAGCATGGCGTTGATGCCCACCAGTTCTCCCCTGACGTTGACGAGAGCTCCGCCAGAGTTGCCCTGGTTGATGGCAGCGTCGGTCTGAATGAACGACTCCACTCCGTTAGCGCCTAACGAGCGTGCTTTTGCACTTACGATACCTGCGGTGACCGTATTGTTGAGTCCGAGGGGGTTGCCCACTGCCAGTACCCACTCTCCCACCTTCAGGTCGTCGCTGTTGGCAATGGTGATGGCCGGCAGTTGCTTTCCTTCGATCTTGATGAGTGCAAGGTCGGTGGTCTTGTCGGCACCGATCACTCGTGCTGAGAACTCCTTGTTGTCGTTAAGAGTCACGATGAGTTCGTCGGCACCTGACACGACGTGGTTGTTTGTCACGATATATCCATCAGCAGAGATGATCACACCCGAGCCAGTACCTTGTCGTTTAGGTGTCTGCACCTGTCGTTTTTGTGTGCCACCGTTGCCACGTCCGAAGAAGCCTCCGAATGGGTCTGAGAAGAAGTCGCTGAACGGGTCGCTCTGCACTTCCACGGTCTGCACCTTTGAGTTCTGCACAAACTTGATATGCACCACCGATGGCAGAGCCTTGTCTGCTGCATAGGTTAGATCTACGGGTTGTCCTACAGCCGCAACAGGAGAGGCTGAGGATGTGGCCGCTGTGGCCTTGTTGAATGCTGCTACCGAGAATGCGATAGCCACCAGGCAAACTGCTGGCAAGATGTAATTCCAAATCTTTTTCATTGTCACTATTTTATTTTTGTTATATAATCTGCTTTTCTGCTTGCAAAGATATGCGCAAAAAGTGTTAATCTGTCAATTTGTCAGTATTATTTGTCGCAATTTAACAGTTGCATATTTGCAGTTAACGGCTATTTGCGCTTAATTATTGCGCGAAAAATAATTATTAACAAAATATCTCTTAACAAAACATCTTCTTGTATGTCTTCCTTCCCTTGACGTAATACTGCCATAAGACCGACGTCATCTTCCTTTCAGCAATGTCGTTGTCTGTTGCCATCTGTCGGATTCTCTTTCTGTCGGCATCGAAGTCTTTCCGCCATCTGCTGAACGCCCTTCTTGCGCGGAAAACGGCTTTGAAGTCGCCCCAGCTCCTTCCCATGACGAGCATCTGGAATGCCGCTATGTAGTCGAGTGCCCATCGCCATCTCATCACGTGTCCCAGTTCGCTGTCGGGCAGGTTTTTGTAGAGCATGGTTAGGTTGTTTCTGAAGTTCAGGAAGGTCTTCATTGGATTTCCCTTTGGCAGCGTTCCTCCTCCCAGGTGATATACCTGTGAGAGTGGCACGCAGTATATCTTCCGTCCCATGATACGCAGACGCCAACAGAGGTCTATTTCCTCGTTGTGGGCGAAGAATCGTCCGTCGAGTCCTCCTGCCTTCCAGTAGTCGGCCGAGCGTATGAGCAGTGCAGCTCCCGTGGCCCAGAGTATTGGTGCCACATCGTCATACTGTCCGTTGTCACGCTCCACTGTGTCGAAAATCCTTCCACGACAGAATGGGTATCCGTATCGGTCGATGAAGCCACCCGATGCTCCCGCGTACTCAAACGAGCTATTGTCCGTCATCGACAACAGTTTCGGTTGGCATGCTGCTGCTTCCTTGTGGTTGTCCATAAACTGCACGAGTGGCTGTAGCCAATGTCTTGTCACGCGGATGTCGGAGTTGAGCAGCACGTAGTATTCGGCGTCGATCTCTTTCAGGGCTTTGTTATATCCTTCGGCAAATCCCCAGTTCTTTTCGAGTCTGACGATCCTGCATGACGTGAAATGTGTCTCGAGCAATTCTATGGAGTCGTCAGTGGATGCGTTGTCAGCCACATACACCACTGCTCCGTCCTCTGTCGAGAATTTTATCACGTCGGCAAGATATTGTCGCAACATCTTCGCTCCGTTCCAGTTGAGTATTACTATCGCTATCTTGTGCATAACAGGGCTGTCTTGTCGTGATTGAATCCGGATAGTGTCACTTCCATGATCTGGTTGTCGTACTCTTGCCGTGCTTCTGCCGGCGGTAGTTCGACGCGGATATAGTTCTCGGTAAATCCGTGCATGGCCTTTCCTCTTGGTGCCTTTTCGAAGAGCACGTTTACGGTTTCTCCTATGTGTCGTTCATAGAAGGCGTGTGTCTTCTGGTCTGAGAGTTGCAGCAGTCGGTTGCTGCGTGCTTTCTTTGTCGGTTCGTCCACTTTGTAGTCAATCTTCAGAGCGGCCGTACCAGGTCGTTCGGAGTATGGGAAGACGTGTAGCTGCGTCACGTCGAGCGAATGCAAGAAGTCGTATGTCTCCTCGAAACATTCGTCTGTCTCCCCTCTACATCCCACCATGACATCGACTCCGATAAACGCCTCGGGCATCACTTTTTTTATTAAGTGAATCTTGTCGGCAAAGAGTGTCGTGTCGTAATGGCGATGCATCAGCTTCAGCACGGTGTCGCTTCCGCTCTGCAACGGGATATGGAAATGAGGCATGAAGGCCCGGCTACTTGCGCAATACTCTATGAGTTCGTCGGTGGCAAGGTCAGGTTCGAGACTGCTGATACGGTATCTCTCTATTCCCTCCACCTTGTCGAGTTCTCTGACGAGGTCAATAAACGTCTCGCCTGTGGTTTTCCCGAAGTCTCCGATGTTCACACCTGTGAGTACTATCTCTCGTCCACCCTCCTCGACGGCTTGCCTTGCCTGTGCCACGATCGACTCTATTGTCGGGTTGCGGCTGAATCCTCTCGCGAAAGGTATGGTGCAGTAAGTGCAGAAGTAGTCGCATCCGTCTTGCACCTTCAGGAAGAAGCGTGTTCGGTTGCCTCTCGAACAGCTTGGCGCGAATGTCTTTATGTCTTTTGTCTTCACCGAATAGTGTTCGTGCAGATGCTCTCCAGTGGTGTTGTCGGCAGTCCATTTCTCAGAAAGGAACTGTACGAGGTTCGCCTTTTCGTTGCTTCCTAACACGAGGTCAACGCCATCTATCTGGCTTATTCTCTGCGGGTCGAGCTGTGCGTAGCATCCTGTCACGACGACAAACGCCCCTGGATTGTTTCTCACCATCCGGTTTATTGCCTGCCGACATTTGTGGTCGGCAACGTCGGTCACGGAACATGTGTTGATGAGGCACAGATCAGCTTTTTCGCCTTTCTGTGCCGTCACCACTCCCATGTCTTGCAGCATCTTCCCGAATGTTGAAGTTTCAGAGAAGTTGAGTTTGCAGCCCAGGGTGTAGTATGATGCTTTCTTGCCTTGGAATGCTGATGTGTCGATCATAATGTCAGCAAGCCTTGAAGCTCATGTCCAGTCCCTTTACCGAGTGTGTCAGCGCTCCCACTGAGATGAAATCGACGCCACATTCCGCATAGTCGCGTAGCGTGTCGAAGGTGATGCCTCCGCTCGACTCCGTCTCATAGCGATGGTCGATGATCTCTACGGCCTTGCGTGTGTCAGCAGGAGTGAAGTTATCGAGCATGATACGGTCCACACCTCCGTGGTCCAGCACCTGCTGCAGTTCGTCGAAATTTCTCACCTCTATCTCAATCTTCAGGTCGAGATTATTCTTTTTCAAGTATTCGTGACAGCGGTCGATGGCGTTGCATATTCCTCCTGCAAAATCCACATGATTGTCTTTGAGCAGTATCATGTCGAAGAGTCCTATGCGGTGGTTGCATCCACCTCCAATCTTGACGGCAGCCTTTTCCAGCATTCTCAGTCCGGGTGTTGTCTTACGTGTGTCGAGCACGCGTGTGCCTGTTCCCTTGAGTTTCTCCACGTACTTGCTTGTCTGTGTGGCTATGCCGCTCATGCGCTGCATGATATTCAGCATGAGTCGTTCTGTCTGCAGGAGCGAGCGCACTCGTCCGCTGACCACCATTGCAATGTCACCTTTCTTCACCCTTGTGCCGTCGCCCATCAGCACTTCTACCTTCAGTTGCGGGTCGAAGCGTCTGAACACTTCCTTTGCCACTTCCACGCCTGCGAGCACTCCGTCTTCCTTTATCAGGAGATGTGACTTGCCCATGGCGTCTTCTGGTATGCAACACAATGTGGTGTGGTCGCCGTCGCCGATGTCTTCAGCAAAGGCGAGGTCTATCAGTTTATCTACAAGTTCTTCTACTTTAAGCATGACTATATATATTTTTGGGGGTTATTTTTTTTTGTTTTTCCGGAGGGTTCCGGGGGTTCCGGGATTTCCGGGGGTTTCCGGAGATTCCGGAGATTCCGGAGGTTCCGGGGTTTCCGGGATTTCCGGAGATTCCGGAGGTTTCCGGAGATTCCGGTGATTTCCGGAAGACCATCTCGCACTATTTACAGATACACACCCACTCCGATACGGAATCCTATGGTGCTGTAATCCTTATGACTCTTGAACGACTGATTGTAATAGAGTTCGGGTTCTATTGTCACTTGTCGGCCCAGGAAGAAGGCATAGCCTACGTGAATGTTCGGCATGAAGTCGTCGTAGAGGTCGCCTACGTGAACATACTTTATCCCTGCACCACAATAGATGCCGTTCTGCTGGAAATAATAACGTCCGCCTGCACCCAACGTCACCGTCGATGGCACATCGGTCTTTTTGTTGTATCCTACAGTTGCCAGCAGCATGATGTTGTCTTCCAAGAAGTAACCGGCAGTGCCTTGAATGCCGAAGTTACATTTCTCGTTGCCGCTATATCTCAGGTTGAATCCCGAGAGAGAGGCATTGAAATACATTTTCTCCTTTTCAAACTGTGCATTGGCGGTGAGAGACACAAGTAATGCTACCAACGCAAGACATATTTTCTTTTTCATAAGCATATATATAAAGGTGTTATTGTATTCTGTTCTTTTCAAATTTCTTGTACCAACGGCCGAAACATATGCCTGCACATATCATGACCGCCAGTCCTAACGGATTGCCGACAGTCTCCTCCATGCCTAATGCCTGATGCGAGACGAAGAGGAAGGTAGAGCAGACACATGTCATGAACAGCGCTGGAACGAGCGTGATGACAAACGGCTTGCCATGTATGACGAGATAGCATGTCACGGTCCATAGACAGAACGTGGCCAACGTCTGGTTTGCCCATCCGAAATATTTCCATACGGTGTTGAATCCGTCGGGATTGCCAGTCTGCCACACCAGCAGAGCAATACACGCCACAAACATTGGGATACAGATAGAGAGACGCTTCACGATGCTCTTCTGCTCGTATTTCAGTTCCTCGGCAATGATGAGACGTGCAGAACGGAAGGCAGTGTCTCCACTGGTGATGGGCGCAGCCACCACGCCGAGCACGGCCAGCACACCGCCTACCACTCCGAGCCAGTCCTCACAAACGAGATACACCACCTTTGGTGCCGAGGTGAGCAGTCCGAGGTCTTTCGTCGCCTCGTAGAGGGCATATCCCGGCGTCGGTTCGCCATAGAAGAAATATGACGACACTGCAGCCCATATCAGCGCCACTATGCCTTCGGTGATCATCGCTCCGTAGAAGATGGGTCGTCCCATGCGCTCGCTCTTCAGGCACCGTGCCATGATAGGGCTCTGAGTGGCATGGAATCCGCTGATGGCTCCACATGCTATGGTGATGAAAAGACACGGGAACAGCTGGTCCTTGAACGACGGGTCCACGGTCAGTGCCTTATTGCCTAATCCGTCCCATATCTCTGGTATTGCGGGCCATTTCATCAGCAACACCACCACGAGGCCCAGCGCCATGAACAGCAGCGAGATGGCAAACAGCGGATATATGCGGCCAATGAGTTTGTCGATGGGCAGGAGCGTGGCTATGACATAATAAACAAATATCACTATCACCCAGAGGAATGTGGTGCCTCCAAACATCGACATGATCTCTGCGGGACTATACACGAATACCGAGCCGAGTATCAGCAACAGGAAAACCGAGAACACCAGTATTCCCTTTTCCGCTTTTTTGCCCATATAACGCCCTGCCAATGCCGGGAGACTCGCTCCGCCATTTCGCATCGACAGCATCCCCACGAAGAAATCATGCACTGCTCCGGCAAAGATACAGCCAAACACTATCCACAGATAGCTCGAGGGTCCGAACTTCGCTCCCATGATGGCTCCGAAGATGGGGCCAGTGCCGGCAATGTTCAGGAACTGGATAAGAAATACTTTCCAGTTGGGCATGGCAATAAAGTCAACGCCATCGGCCTTTGCCACTGCTGGGGTGACACGGTCGTCGGGACCGAACACCCTTTCCACAAACTTTCCGTATGTCATATAGCCCAAAAACAGGGCGACCATACATAAAATGAATGAAATCATATCATCAATATTCTAAATGTTACCT
>SAMEA3663092__coassemble_87_pt1 | contig 35472 bp, 29 predicted proteins | sample SAMEA3663092__metabat2_low_PE_020 | metagenome-assembled genome bin SAMEA3663092 (sample SAMEA3663092) | pig gut metagenome | biome: pig gut; feature: pig-associated habitat; material: faeces | place: France | collected 2012
GATACTGGAAGTGGGTGGCAACAAGAAATCATTCGATCAAATTGCCGATATTCCCGACTCATATATCCTTGCTGATGATATGGAATATCCCGTAGGCAAGAAACTGCCTCTGTGGATTGTGGGGATGAACTACTAAAATTTATAAGGTGCAGCCCCGATTACCGAGGCTGCACTTAAAAAATGATAATCCGTACTACTTTAAAGTAGCCGATATTCAATGAAGTTAGCCGCAGCCGAGTACAGAAATATTTTTCCCTAACTAAGGAGATGTTACAGTGGGGTATTCAGTGGCCAACTGAATGCTCGTGTGACACGGTCGTTCCACAGCTGTGGTACAGTCGTGACACAAGGCTATGGTACAGTCGTGACACAAGCTATGGTACGGTCGTTCCAAACACTGTCGTGATTTCACGACAACGGGCGATCGTAAAAGACGCAATAAAGAGGAAGCATTAAAGATGTGTTACGTCATTCGTAAACGAGATTCTTTGCTGGATAATGATACCATACCTGAGCGTCTTTGTTGCTATGATTGCGCGCCCATGCACCAAAAGAATACTGTCCAAGCTGGTAGGCGCCCTCATAATAACTTAGATCAGTGGAATATCGGCCGATAGGCACACCTTCGACGGGGTATTTGAAATTGCCGTCGGGAACGACGAGAGCCCAAGGATAGCCGTAGATGGTGGCAGGATAGTCTTTCACCACGCGCTTTCCGAAGAACGGCGAGGTATGGATCTCGTAGTACGAAGCGTTGTATGACGAGATAACGAAGATGTCGAGGTCGGCAAACGTAAAGTCGTTGTAAGCACCCTCATTGGTAAACGTGATGCGATATGTAGATACTTTCTCGCTCATTGTAATCCAGTCTTTGGCAATAGTGTCGGTCTTGGTGTTCATATACACACGGGGCACCATGGTTCCCGTCTCGTCCAGTGCTCCTCCGCTCATGGCAAAGTGGGCATCGTTGAACAGGTCGATACGCACGTCGCCGCCTCTCGCTTCCTGGAGTTTCCCTTCAGGGTCAACAAGGAAGTCGATGGCATACCGATAGAAGTCCCATTCTTTCTGAGGCATTGAGAATTCCGGCTCGACATCATCGGCAGTGATGCCATTGAGATGCATACATGCCGCTATGGGCTGCGAAGCACCTACGGCACGCAAACGTATAGTGACGTCGAGATAGTTTGCCACACCATTTATCGCCTTTGGGTTCTTCTCCATGCTCACTCCCATAACGACGTCGTTGAAGTCAAAATCGCCACACTGGGGGAAGGTTTCCTCAAAGAGATAAGTGTATTCGGCGTTGGAGATATTCGGATATGAAGGCAAGGAATACAGCTTTCCCGCTACAGACTTCACCGTGATGGAGTTTGACGTCACCGGCATCATTCCGTCAACTACACACTCGTTCTGGTTGTAGGCTATGGCATAGAGCTGTGTCGGCACCTTGTCGATGGGCATGGTAAACTTAAACACACCCTTGCCCGATATCGTTCCTGATGCCACCTTTGTAGCGCCACCAGTCTTTGGGTTTTTGTCAAAAACATCGACGCAATACGGGTCACTGCCCGATGCGGTGAGGTCTGCACTTACATACATGCTCTGCATAAGATTCCAGTCGTGGTATTTATCTACGTTAGAGACCGGGAATGTGCTTTCGATTATCTCTTCATAACGCTCCTGATTGAAATAATCGTTTGTGCAAGATGCTGCCGACAAGAGGGTAGCGGCAAATACGAAAATGGCTATTATTGTTTTATAATTCTTCATAATGACTGATGTTATGGGATAAATACCTTGCAAAGGTAATGTAAGTTTCGGAAATAACAAAACAAAAAAACAAAAATCTACATAATTATTTTGTATTGTCTTCAAAAAGCACTAACTTTGCGGCAAAATTGAGAAAAAGACAAATGAACGTAAAGATAGAAGAATCATGGCGACGGCACATGTATGAAGAGTTTGACAAACAGTATTTTGTCGAACTCACTGACTTCGTCCGTCGTGAATATAGCCAGGGCGAGTGTTATCCTCCCGGACATTTGATTTTCAACGCCTTCAACCTTTGCCCGTTCGACAAGGTGAAGGTGGTGATAATAGGGCAGGACCCATATCACGAGCCAGGACAGGCTCACGGACTGAGCTTTTCGGTCAACGACGGCATTCCGTTTCCTCCATCGCTGATAAATATCTTTAAGGAGATTAGCAACGACCTCGGCACGCCAATGCCCATGTCAGGCAACCTCACACGCTGGGCAGAACAAGGTGTACTGCTGCTTAACGCCACCCTCACGGTAAGGGCTCATCAGGCAGCAAGTCACCAACGTAGAGGTTGGGAGAAGTTTACCGACGCTGTCATCAAAGCCCTTGACGCTCATCGCGACCACCTGGTCTTCATCCTATGGGGAGGATATGCACGCAGTAAGGCAAAGCTGATTGACTCTTCTCGCCATCTGGTGCTTCAGTCGGTTCATCCGTCGCCTCTCTCGGCCAACCATGGGGGATGGTTTGGCAATCACCATTTCTCACGCGCCAACGCTTATCTGAAAGAGCATGGTGAAGACGAGATAATATGGTAGAAGTGACAGGAGGAAAAGAAGATAGAAGAAAGTGAAAGAAGAAGAAAAAAGAAAGATTCATTATGTTTTTCCAGATAGACAATGTTCTGTTGACGACAGAGATACTTACCGAACGGTTTTGCTGCGACCTCGACGCTTGCAAGGGCGAGTGTTGCGTGGAAGGCGATGCCGGTGCTCCTGTCACGCTCGACGAGGTGGCTGCCATTGAAGAGTCGCTCGATGTGGTGTGGGACGACCTCAATGCCTCGGCACAGACAGTGATTGACAAGCAAGGTGTGGCTTACACCGACCAAGAGGGCGACCTCGTGACGAGTATTGTAGGTGGCAAAGACTGTGTCTTCACTTGTCATGAGAACGGGTGCTGCTTCTGTGCCCTCGAAAAAGCATACCGTGCAGGCAAGGCTGACTTTTGCAAGCCTATCAGCTGTGCGCTATATCCCATCAGAGAGGTGAGACTGAAGAATGGTCTCATTGGCCTTAACTACCATCGTTGGGACGTGTGTAAAGACGCGGTGAAGAAGGGCAAGGAACTCGACTTGCCTGTGTATAAATTCCTGAAGGAACCGCTTACCCGTCGCTTCGGAGCTGCATGGTATGAAGCTCTTGAGGAAGCTGCTGAGGAGATACTGAAAGAAGGCTTAAATGGCTAAGACTGTCTTCTGTAGGCCGTTGGTGTCATGCCGACATGCTCGCGGAAAAACTTTCCGAGAAACGACTGGTTGGGGAAATGAAGCTCGTCGGCTATTTCCTTTATCGACTTCGACGATGTCTTCAACAGCACACGCACTTCTAACGTCACGTAGCTGTCGATCCATTCGTTTGGCGTGCGTCCGCTGACGCCCTTCACCGTTTCCGAGAGATATTTCGGCGTGATAGTCAGCATCTCTGCATACCATCCCACCCTACGTTCATGCTTATAATGAAGTTCTACGAGACGAATAAAGTTGGTGAATATCTCGTCGGCGCGGGTCATCTTCTTGATGTCAGCCTCGTTGAGACGGGCAATGACGTTGCTCAGATCGTAGTACATGGCAAGGATAAGTGTCCGCACAATGTCGCGCCGGAACTTATGCTCAGTGGCACGCATCTTGTCTTTTAGCATAAAGAAATAGCTGCGGAAAAGCTCTACTTCGCCGTCGGTAAGCGACACCACGGGATGGTTGCGCGAGAAACGGAAGAGCATCGACACGTCGCTCACATTGCTCACCACTTCATAAAAGAAATTCACTGATACGATCATCAGCAAGCCGTCACAGTCATCGCTCGACTGGAAATTGTCAACCACGTGCCGGTCAGATATTACAACCAGATCGTTCTTATGTATTTTCAATGGCTGGGTATCTACCGTAAACGTACATTCGCCCTGTGTACACAATGCCACAAGGATAAATGTCATGCGTCGCGGACTGGTAGGCATCGACGCATGGTTGAGTCTGTCGCTCAAGAGCACGTCGCCATCGATATAGTCGGTATGTTCATGGGCTATCTGTGTAAATCTCAGGCTTAAGTCAATTATCTTTTCTTTGCTCATAATAATCGGTATTATTTTGGACGTGTCGTTATAGCCAGAAGACACCTTCGGGTCCCATGTTGAACAAGAGATCGAGGATGCTGATGTTAGGGATGAAGCCTGTGCGTGAGGCAAACACCTGATAGTATGGTCTTGGCGTAAAGTCAGGGTCGTCGGCAGGATGCTTCGGCGTGATGGCTTCGCGATAGTCTATGGTGCCCGGATGCAGAAAGGCTGACGGCACGTAATCACAAGTAAGACGTATGTCGGGGCGCACGTCGAGCAACTCGCACATCGTCTCTATTATCGCCATATTATAATCGAAGAGATAGTCGTAACGACGTTCAAAAAACGGACGAAGGTCATCGGCATAATACTCGAAGAAGGGCGACTCGCTATATGCGCTCTGCAGTGCGTTCCAGTGTAGCTGTCGCCATCGGCCGTGGTCGCTGATACGCAAGTCGCGTATCGGACATCTATTGAGTTCTATGTCGGCTGGCCGTTCTACGGGCACCGTGAGGGCTTGCGTGCCGTTGGCAGTGGCGATGACACACCTGTTGCGGAAAGTCTGCTTGGCGTAAGTCTCACAGGCTTCGATATATACAGTGTGGCCGGCGTTCAGCTTCTGATACCATTGTACTGGACCGAAATATGTTGTACTGAGTAGATGCATCTGTTATTAGAGTGACTGAAAGACATGTGTTTGAGGTCGGGACGACGAATCATGGCAGCAGACACCAGCGTTTAGGTGCATAGCCTGACATTACGGGATATTTGTCGTCGTGATTATACACTATGAGTATTACTCTGCCTATGATACATGTCTCGGGGATGGTGACAGGCATGAGACCGTCTTTTCCCATGTCAACCATGTAATAGTTTTGATTGGCGCAAGTCACCTCTCCTGGCACGAGGTACGTGCCCTGACGTGTGGTGACGGTGTCGCCAGGCAATGAGGTCACGCGTCCCAAGAAGACACCTTCGCCACTGCCCGAGGGATCGTCAAAGGCAATAATGTCGCCCCTCGACGGCATCTGACTGCCTATGCGTCCATAGCCGAAAAGACCTTCAATGCTACCCGTTCGCAGGCCGTAGCTCCAGCGATTGACCAAAATTCGGTCGCCACTCTCGAACAAAGGCTCGAGAGCGGCACCCTCAATGGTGTAGATGGTCATTACCAACGACCTGAAAGCCAAGAGGGCTACTACTGCCAGCAGGATGGCTATTACGGTCTTTTTCAACTCTTGTTACTCATCGTATATTATCTACAAAACGGAATAGTCGGTTCCACCTTATGCCAGAAAAGCCTCCACGGTCAGGGTCGCTCGACCACCAGATGAATATCGGCTTACCGACGATATGGTCTTCTGGCACAAATCCCCAATAGCGCGAGTCAGCGGAGTTATGGCGGTTGTCGCCCATCATCCAGTAGTAGTCCATCTTGAATGTGTAGCTCTTTGCTTCCTTTCCGTTGATGTATATCTTTCCTTCGCGTATCTCGAGGTCGTTGTTCTCATACACCTTTATCGGACGCTCGTAGATGGCAATATTGTCGAGCGTGAGACTGATGCTCTTGCCCTTGGCAGGAATCCAGATAGGTCCGTAGTTGTCGCGCGTCCAGTGCATATTTCCGTTGAGCGGATATACATCGGTGTCAGAAGCGTCGGTGTTGAGCTCTATGCTCTCGGCAATATTGCTCTTCAGCAGCGTTGCCACAGCGCGTTTGGTGAGAGGCATATAGCCAGTCGAATTGAGACTAAGAAGGTCTTCGGTAGAGATGCCGAGGTCTTTAAGCATCTCTTCTGGTATGCGCTGATGCAGCTTCACATAGTATGTATATTGCACGTTGTCAGGCTCTTTGTTGGCTTTCCCGTCAAGATATACTATGCGGTTTTTTATCTGAAGGGTCTGACCGGGCAGACCTACACATCGCTTGACGTAATTCTCGCGTCTGTCAGTGGGGCGTGTGATAATCTCACCATACTCCGCAGCGTTGCGTCGAAGTTCCTGTCGTCCGGCTTCGTATATGGTGTTGAAATACCTTATCCTGTCGGCAGCCGATAGCGAGTCGGGATTAGGGCGCTGAGGATAGAGCTGATAGCCTATGCTATAGCACATGCCGTAATAGTCGAAACTCTGGTATTGCGGTGCAGCACAGAGGGTGTCGCCTGCAGGATAGTTAAACACCACTATATCGTTGACCTTCACCTTACCAAGGCCTTTCACACGGCGATAGTCCCAGTGTGGCCACTCTATATACGACTTGCAATCCACCACTGGCAGAGTGTGTTGGGTGAGAGGCATCGTCAGCGGTGTCTCGGGGATGCGGGGTCCGTAGCTTACCTTGCTGACAAAGAGGTAATCGCCCGTGAGCAGCGACTTCTCTAACGAGCTCGATGGTATTACATAGTTTTGGAAAAAGAAGAGATTGATGAAATAGACTGCCACGAGGGCAAACACCAAGGCATCGACCCACGACATGATAAACTTCACGGGGCGATCGGCATCCTTCCACCATTGCCACTTTATCTTTTTCGTTATATATACATCATATATAAAAGGTATGACGATAATACCCAACCAGCTCTTCACCCATAGGAGAAAAGCTATGTAGAGGACGAGCACACAGGCAAACTTTGCCCACTGCACTTTCATGTTAAGTTGTTTTTTTGATAAATCTTCCATCGTGTTTTTTTACGTTTGGACAATACAAGAGTGTGTTTTGCTACAAGACGGGCTCTTAGCTTAACCACCTTTAACCTTTCACCACTCTTTTGCTAAAAATATTAGAACTTAAACATGTCGCTGATAGTGAGCAAACCTTCGTGGTCTTTGGTGTATTCGGCTGCAAGGACGGCACCAAGGGCAAAACCCCTACGCGAGTGGGCGTCGTGAGTGATGGTGATGCAGTCTGCCTCGCTGTCATACTTTATTGCGTGTATGCCAGGCACCTCGTCGCGACGTATCGAGTCGATGCGCAACAGGTCGGCTGCAACATCGGCACTTCCGCTGACTGTTCCGTCGGGAGCATGCAACACGCCCTTTGTCCAGTCTTTCTTACGGTCTATGACTTCCACTATCTCCTCAGCCAAGGTGATGGCAGTCCCGCTCGGAGCATCGAGCTTGTGAACATGATGCACCTCTTCCATCTCCACATCATACTGTGGGAAGCCATTCATTATCTTTGCTAAATAGCGGTTGACAGCCGAGAAGATGGCTACACCTATAGAGAAGTTTGACGCCCAGAATAGCGTCTTACCCTCTTCGTTGCACATTCGCTCCACGTCAGCCTTATGGTCGTTCATCCAACCTGTCGAACCGCTCACCACTTTCACGTTGTGGCTGAAGGCACGCAAGTAGTTGCCATAGGCCGCCTGGGGTGCTGTAAACTCAATGGCAACATCGGCTGAAGCAAACTCAGGGCTGTCAAAGTCCTGAAGGTTGTCGATGTCGATGATGCTTACTATTTCATGACCTCTCTGACGGGCTATCTCTTCTATCATCTTGCCCATCTTTCCATATCCAATCAGTGCTATTTTCATACGTTTCTATATAAATTTGGTGCAAAGTTACGTAATTTTATGCATAAACTATTGTTTTTTCCAACTTTTTTTACTACTTTTGTTGCCGTAGAGCGAAAAAAATGCGTATGGAACAACTATTACACTATGTGTGGAAACACAAGATGACTCCTTTGGGCGAACTTTTCACCTCTGACGACAGACTGGTGGAAATAGTCGATCCCGGACTTCACAACCGCAATGCCGGTCCCGACTTTTTCAATGCAAAAGTGAAAATCGACGGGCAGACATGGGTGGGTAACGTGGAGATACACAACCGCTCGCGCGACTGGTACACCCATGGGCACGACAAGGATGCGGCATACGACAATGTGATACTTCACGTAGCCTCAACCATCGACGCCGACGTGCTTAACTCTAAGGGGGAATACATTCCGCAACTGCAGCTCTCCGTTCCACAACAAGTGACCGACAACTACCGCTCGCTGATGGCTACCGACAGCTATCCGCCTTGCTACAAGATTGTGCCAAAGCTCACGAAACTGATGATACACTCGTGGATGTCGTCATTGCAAACCGAACGGCTCGAAGACAAGACAGAAGCCATAAGACTGAGAGCGGAGAAGCTGGGAGGGTCGTGGGAAGACGCGCTCTTCGTCACCCTTGCACGCAATTACGGCTTTGGCATCAACGGCGACGCCTTCGAACAATGGGCTCTCAACCTCCACCTCAACAATGTGGCTCATCATCGCGACGACCTCTTTCAGATTGAGGCAATGTTTATGGGACAGGCCGGACTGCTCGACATCAATGCCATCCCTCCAAGATATCAGCAGGCGGCATTGGCTGACCCCTATTTCACGAAAATGGCAAACGAATATCGCTACTTAGCGCATAAGTTCTCGCTCACGCCCATGGACTACAAGATGTGGAGATTCCTGAGACTGCGACCACAGAACTTCCCCTTCATACGTATCTCGCAACTCGCCAATCTATACTACGAGCGCCGATTCCAGCTGAGCAGACTCGTAGAGTGTGAGACGGCAAGCGAGATGAGCTCACTGCTCGCCACACATGTCACACCATACTGGGGCACGCACTATATCTTCGGCTCTGAGAGCGCTCATAACACTAAGCGAATGTCGCCGTTCTCGATTAATCTCCTACTCATCAACACCGCTGTGCCTCTACTTTTCGCTTATGGACGCCACACTTCCAACGAGGCACTCTGCGACAGGGCTTTCGACATACTCGAACAGCTGAAACCCGAAGACAACCATATCATACGCATGTGGCGAGAATGTGGTCTCGACGTGGCAAACGCGGGCGACACACAAGCTCTGATACAACTGAAAAAACAGTATTGCGACAGACGAGACTGTCTGCGTTGCAGAATAGGATATGAATACCTTAAATAAAACAGATGTAAGAGGCTGAAGAAGGCAAGAGGCAATTAACTCATAGAAATACATTAAATATGAAATACATTTTTGAAACACGGATGATGGTTCGCGACTATGAATGCGACATCGAGGGCATCGTAAACAATGCCAACTACTTACACTATACGGAACATACACGCCACCTGTTTCTGAAAGAGTGCGGTCTGAGCTTTGCCGAGATGCACCGCAAGGGCATCGACGCCGTGGTAGCAAGGATGAACCTCAAGTTCAAGACTCCTCTACAATGCGACGACGAGTTCATATCGCGACTGGCACTGAAAAAGGACGGGATAAAATATGTGTTCACACAGGATATCTTCCGTGCCTCTGACGAGAAGCTATGCTTCCAAGGGGTAATCGACATCGTATGCCTCGTCAACGGACGTTTGGCGTCGTGCGACGAGTATGACAGGGCTTTCGAGAAGTACTTAAGCAAATAACAATATCACATAATGACAGACGAGGAGAAACTTTACACCATGGCGCTGACACAGTTGGGATATATTGCTCCCGACAACATGCTCCGCCTTATACAGGAAGCTGGCAACGGAAAGGCAATCTTCGAACAACGCTTCAATATAGAAGAACTGTTGCCCGAAACCACACCTCGCCTTAAGCAGCTCATTGCCAAAGACTGGAGCGATGCCTTGGCATTGGCTGAGAAGGAGATAATCTTCTGCCAACAATCTGGTATCGAGACGCTGTTCTATGGAGATAGTCGCTATCCACAGCGACTGAACGAATGTCCTGACGCTCCTGTGGTACTATATTATAAAGGTATAGCCGAACTCAACAGACAACACATTGTGAGTATCGTGGGTACTCGTCATTGCAGCGCCATAGGCATAGATGCTGTAAAAAGCTTTGTATCAGACCTGAAACGACTATGCCCTGACACTCTCATCGTCAGCGGACTGGCTTATGGCATCGACATCCATGCACATACGCAAGCTCTTGACAATGGACTTGACACCGTTGCCGTACTTGCCCACGGACTAAACGAGATCTATCCACGCTCGCATTACACGGCTGCAACAAACATCACGAGACAAGGAGGCTTGCTGACTGAATACATGTCGCACTCTGGCATAGAGAGACAGCACTTCATACAGCGCAACCGCATAGTAGCCGGGATAACTGATGCCTGCGTGGTGGTGGAATCGGCAAAAAGTGGCGGAAGCCTCATCACAGCACGCATCTCGCAAGAGTACAACCGGGAGGTGTTTGCCTTCCCTGGACGTTTCACCGACAAGTATTCCGAAGGGTGCAACAACCTGATTCGCGACAACCGTGCCACACTGATCACCGATGCCGAACAGTTTCTGACTGACATGGGGTGGCAGATGGACGTCACCTTGACAAAAGAAAAAGACAAAGGCATAGAGATAGACCTCTTCCCTGAGATCACTGACGAGCAACGCGTCATTATCGATGCGCTGGAGCGATATGGTGACTTACAGAAAAACATACTCATCATAAAGACTGGATACAACATCTCAAAACTCAGCCAACTGCTCTTTGACCTTGAGATGAATGGTTGTATTAGCCAGTTAGCCGGAGGCTCCTATCACCTTGTAGGTAAAGGGTATTGAAAAAAACAGCGTAGGAGTAACGAGCTGAACAAAAAAACAAGCAAGAAATGAAAATTGGAAACATCGAATTTGGCCCGCGGCCAGTATTCCTCGCCCCTATGGAGGACGTGACGGATATAGGATTCCGACTGCTTTGCAAACGGTTTGGAGCATCAATGGTCTATACTGAATTTGTCAGTGCGGAAGCACTGGTGAGATCGGTAAAGTCAACTCTTAACAAACTTGTCATCAGCGATATAGAACGACCCGTAGGCATACAGATCTATGGACGCGACGTGGCATCGATGGTGGAGGCAGCAAAGATAGTGGAAGAAGCTAAACCAGACATCATTGACATCAATTTCGGATGTCCTGTAAAGAAAGTGGCAGGAAAGGGCGCTGGAGCTGGTATGCTTCAAAACATTCCCCTACTCCTCGACATCACACGCGAGGTGGTAAAGGCAGTCAACATACCTGTGACGGTCAAGACTCGTCTCGGCTGGACAGCCGACAACATCATCATCGAAGACCTTGCCGAACAGTTGCAGGACTGCGGAATAGCAGCACTGACCATCCACGGGCGCACACGCTCGCAGATGTACACCGGAGAGGCTGACTGGAATCCCATAGCTGCCGTGAAACGCAATCCGCGCATCACCATTCCGGTCATCGGCAACGGCGACATCTGTTCACCCGAGGATGTAGAACATGCCTTTGACGAATATGGTGTTGACGCCGTGATGATTGGCAGAGCCACCTTCGGCCGACCATGGATATTCAAGGAGATAAACGACTATCTCGAAAGACGCGAAGCCGACCCAATGATGGACAACCACTGGAAGTTGGAAGTGCTGAAAGAGCAACTGCATATCAACGTGGAGCGCATCGACGAATATCGCGGCATCCTCCACACCCGCCGACATCTCGCCGCCTCACCAATATTCAAAGGCATCCCCAACTTCCGCGACACGCGCATTGCCATGCTACGTGCCACGACAGTTGAGGAACTGCAGTCTATCTTCGACGATATCACCGCGAAGTTTTTCTAAGGGAGCCAAGGAGTTTGCTCTCCGCAACCTAATATTTAAACGAGCTACCGCCGAGGAACTCTCTTAAGAGCGAAGTTGGCGGTACCTGTATGTTGGGTATCGGTCTGATATATTTAAGGAATTTCAACAAGCGATAAGCCTCGCTATATTCCTCACAATCTTCAGGCACAAGTTCGAGCAATGGCACCGCTTGGCTTTTTATCACACCGAGTTCAAAAAGCATGGCAGTATTGAACATCACGTCGGCATTCTCCTGGAAAGGGAAGATCCATTTGTTCTCGCCAGCCCTCACCGAAGGCCATCGGCGGATAGTGTCCTGTGCCGACACTCCACGATACTTATAGTCACGTATGATGCGACGCAACAGACGGTTGTCTGTAGTTGGCACATAGTTGTGGTCGTCGAGAAGGATAGTGGTCAGCGCAGAGGCATACACGCGGAACTTGTTTCCCTCGGGTATCTGGGCCGTCAGCATGGGGTTAAGAGCATGAATGCCTTCAACCACGAGAACCTCATTGCCATTGAGCTTTAGTCGGCGTCCGCTCTTCTCGCTCTTTCCGGTCTGGAAGTTGTATTTTGGCAATTCCACTTCCTCACCTGCCATGAGGGCATTCATCTGTTCGTTGAGAAGTTTGATGTTGAGAGCCTCCACATGTTCATAGTCATATTCACCTGAAGAATCTTTTGGTGTCAACTCGCGATCGACGAAATAGTCATCGAGCGAGATACCCACAGGCTTTATGCCATTGGTAAGCAGCTGTACCGACAGGCGCTTGCAGGTCGTGGTCTTTCCGCTCGACGACGGTCCGGCAATGAGCACCATCTTCACATTCTTACGTTCGGCAATCATCTCAGCAATACGCGCTATCTTCTTCTCTTGCAAAGCCTCAGCAAGGTTTATCAGTTCAGTAGTATATCCCTTGTCAACGGCGTTATTAAAGTCGCCTATGGTACGCACGCCGAGTATGTCTTGCCAATGGTGATGCTCCTTGAATATCTCAAAGAGTTTGTCTTGTCTCACCAGTTCGCCTAATTTTGACGGATTATTCAGCGAGGGGATGCGCAACAGCATGCCATCATAATACTTCACGAGGTCGAAGAGATGAATCTGTCCGGTATTTGTGAGTAACGTGCCGTAATAATAGTCTTTGTATCCACCTAAGTCATAATATAAGGTATAGAGTTTGCCCGTGGTCTTCAGCAGTCTCACCTTTGCCATGTCGCCCACCTCTTCGAAGAGTTTCACTGCCTGTTCGGTTGTACATTCATATCTTCGTATCGGCATCTTCGCGTCGATTATCTCCTGCATCCTTGCCCTTATGCGCGCCACATCGTCTTCTGAGAGTGGAACGTCAGATTGCAAGTCGCAATAGTAGCCATTAGACACGGGAATGTCTATCACCATCTTCCGGCCTGGGAAGATGTCGTTGGCAGCCTTACATAATATGAAAAATAATGTACGAGTATATGCCCTCGAACCCGAAGGCGAATAGAGATCGAGAAACTCCACGTCTTTGTTGTGATAGACTCTGTAATTTAGGCCTTCAACCTTGTTATTAACCTTGGCGCTGACCGGTCCGAAGTCCATTTTTAGATTAATTTCATCAAAAATCTCAAAAAGTGAGCTTCCGATGCTGATATTTACCGTTTTTTTATTATTTTTGCAACGGATTTGTAATTCTTGTTTCATATCCATGTCATTTTATGGTTTTGCGAGTGTAAAGTTACTCCAAAAATCTGAAATTACAAAGAAAGAGAAATTAATTTAAATAAAAATATGTCGATTTGGATTTTTTTTAAGATTATTGGCTCCCTTGCGCTACTCATCTATGGTATGAAGGTGATGAGTGAGGCTCTGCAGAAGATGGCGGGCTCGCAGTTGCGACACATTCTCGCAACGATGACTAAAAACCGTTTTACCGGTATGCTTACCGGTATGTTTGTAACATGCTCCGTGCAGTCGTCCTCAGCCACTACGGTGATGACGGTGTCGTTTGTCAACGCCGGGCTGCTCACCTTAGCACAAGCCATCTCGGTCATCATGGGTGCGAATATAGGAACGACACTGACGGCATGGATCATGAGCCTTGGATATAATGTTGACCTGACGAGCGTGGTCTTCCCGGCATTCTTCCTCGGCATCATCCTAATCTATTCCAAGAGCAAACGTTACATAGGCGACTTCCTTTTCGGTATAGCTTTTTTATTTTTCTCACTTGTGCTTCTCAGCGGAGCCGGAAAGGAACTTGACTTAGAACATAATCCTGACGTAATAAACTTCTTTAGCTCTTTCGACGTAAAGAGTCATTTCACAATACTTATTTTCCTCGCCATTGGCACAATCATAACATGCGTGGTGCAGTCGTCGGCTGCAGTCATGGCCATCACCATATTACTATGCTCTACTGGCGTGCTGCCAATATATCTCGGCATCGCTCTCGTCATGGGCGAGAATATTGGTACCACTGCCACCGCCAACCTCGCTGCCCTTGGTGCCAACGCCCAAGCACGCCGAGCAGCTCTTGCCCACCTCGTGTTTAATGTCATCGGCGTTATCTGGATTCTCTGTCTCTTCTATCCGTTTGTGGATATGGTATGCAGCTTTGTCGGCTACGACCCCGACGACCACTCGCTCACCACACAACAGCTTGCCAAGCGTCTGCCTATCATCCTTGCTGCATTCCACACGGCATTCAATGTCACAAACACCTTTGTCCTCATTTGGTTCATTCCTCAGATAGAGCGTCTCGTATGCCACATCATCAAGCCAAAGACCCAGGAAGACGAAGAGGAGTTCCGTCTGCAGTATATCGGCGGCAATACCATCATGAAGACCCCGGAGCTCTCCGTGCTCGAAGCACAGAAAGAGATACAGCATTTTGCACAGCGTGTACACCGTATGTTTGGTTTCGTGCGCGAGCTCCTCGCCACCACCGACGACTCCAGCTTTGCCAAGCAGTATAAACGCATAGAGAAGTACGAGGCTATAACCGACAATATGGAGATTGAGATAGCCAAATATCTCGACGGAGTGAGCGACGCCCACCTCAGCGACGACACGAAGGCGAAGATACGTGCCATGTTACGCGAGATTTCTGAGCTTGAGAGCATCGGCGACTCTTGCTACAACATTGCCCGCACCATCAATCGTAAGATGCAGGGCAAGGAAGACTTCACCGAGCCACAGTATGAGCATCTGCACCAGATGTTTGAGCTCACCGACGACAGTCTTTCACAGATGAATGTTCTGCTTCTTGGACGCAAGGATAACTTCGACGTCAACCGTTCATATAATATCGAGAACGAGATTAACAGCTATCGCAACCAGCTGAAGAGCCAGAACATTAACGATGTAAACAACCACGAATATACCTATGCCATCGGTACGATGTATATGGATATCGTCAGCGAATGTGAGAAACTTGGCGACTATGTCATCAACGTCGTCGAGGCTCGCATGGGAACAAGACATTAAAAAAAAGGAGTTGAGGATATCCACCTCAACTCCTTTTTTATTCCTTCAATTTTTCAAAACGCCTCAAAGCCGTCTTATTTCCTCTCTTTCAAAACAGGCTTTCTTCCATTCCCTCTCTTTCAAAACAGGCTTTCCATTCCCTCTCTTTCAAAACACTTCAAGGCCTTTTTTCACTATCTCGCTCTCTTCGTTGAAGACGGCGAAATATTCGCTCATATCCCAAAGGTCGCGTGCCACAAGAGCTTTCAGCTGTAAAGTAAGGCGAGGCAAGGTCTTTCTGAGTTCCTCGTCGTCCTTTGGTTTTATACCTTGTTTTTCAGCCTCAGCCACCATGTCGTCTATCACGTATTGTGGCATCGTGAAATTGTTTCGGAAGTCGTCGAACGAGCTATATTTCTTCTTCAGTTCCTTGCGGTGAGCATCGACATATTTCAAGTTTGCATTAATGATGTAGCTGCGTGCAGAAAGCTGACGATGGAAGTTGGTATAGGCGAGTGTGTCAAGCGGGACAAAGTGGTCGGGCATGATGCCACCACCTCCATATACCGTGCGGTGTTCTCTCAACGTATAGCACTTCAGCGAGTCAGCAAAATGTATGCTGTCAGCATTCGTTAGCTCACCCTTTTTCAGTCTGTTATATACGTCCATGGCATAGTCTTCCGACTTTCCCTTCTCGTATGGTTTCTGTATGCAACGTCCTGAAGGGGTGTAATAATGGGCTATTGTCAGCCTTATCATCGAACCGTCGGGCAGATCGATAGGACGCTGTACGAGACCTTTTCCAAAAGTGCGTCGTCCCACCACTGTGCCACGGTCTTGATCCTGCACTGCGCCAGTCACTATCTCTGCTGCGGAGGCGGTATATTCATCCACGAGAATCACCACTTTCCCTTCCTGCATCATGCCGTTACCTTTTGCCTTATATTCCATTCTCGGCACTCTTCTGCCAGTAGTATATACTATAAGGTCGTTCTTTGGAAGCAGTTCATTGGCTATATCGACAGCAGCCTGCAGATAACCACCTCCATTACTCTGGAGATCGAGCATGAGATGTTTCATTCCCTTCTCTTTCAGTTTCTTCAAGCTTTCCACAAACTCACTATGGGTAGTGGCACCGAAACTGCCAATACGTATATATCCTATCTCAGGGCGTATCATATAAGTGGCGTCTATGGTGTTGACGGGAATCTTGTCGCGTGTCACCTTAAACGTGAGAACGTCGCCAATACCCCTTCTTACCACACCGAGCATCACCTTCGTACCCTTGGGTCCCCTAAGCCTTCGCATGATTTCTTCCTTAGCCATCTTCACTCCAGCTATGGCGGTATCGTTAACGCTGACGATGCGGTCTCCAGCTACTATTCCCACCTTCTCTGATGGTCCTCCCACCACGGGTTGTATCACGAGCAACGTATCGTCAATCATGTTAAACTGCACACCTATACCCTCAAAACTGCCTGAAAGCGGTTCGTTGAGGGCCTTCACTTCCTTTGGAGTAGAGTATGAGGAGTGCGGGTCGAGTTTTTCGAGCATTCCTCGTATTCCGTCCTCCACCAGTTTTCCCTCATCCACTTCATCCACATACAGGCTCTTTATGGCGAGTTCGGCTATCTCCAACTTCCTCAGTGGCTGGTCCATGTCCATCTGCGCCACGGCATCAATAGCCATCAGCGCTCCACATACTAAAATAACGATCTTTTTCATTCCAAAAAATAAATTTTCGGCAAAGGTAACATAAATGAGTGATATGACAAAATAAAAATACACATTTTTTATTTTTGGCATATCCGAATGCAATACACCTTCTTTAAAGGTAACATAAATGAGTGATATGACAAAAAACAGCTTACCTGCATAACCCCCTATAGAGTTATGCAGGTAAGCCACGATTATTCTTCTTCGGGGCGGTCTTCCTCAATGACAAGATTGTCGATGATGAAGTTCTGACGCTCCATGGTGTTTTTGCCCATATAGTATTCAAGGAGTTTCTGCACCTGGTCGGTCTTGTGGAGTGTGACTTGCTCAAGACGCATGTCTGGTCCAATGAAGTTGACAAATTCCTCTGGCGATATCTCTCCAAGACCCTTGAAACGTGTTATCTCAGGATCAGGACCGAGCTGTTCGATGGCGTTGACGCGTTCTTCTTCACTATAGCAGTAGATTGTGACGAAATCGCTCTTTTTCTTGTCTTTTGCCTGAGCCTCAGCCACCACCTGTTTGTTTTTTATCTTCGTCTTCTTGTTGCGCACTCTAAAGAGAGGCGTTTGCAGTACATATACGTGTCCTTTCTTTATAAGCTCAGGGAAGAACTGCAAGAAAAAGGTGATGATGAGCAGACGTATATGCATGCCATCAACATCGGCATCGGTTGCCACGATGACCTTGTTGTATCGCAGTGTGTCGAGACCGTCTTCAATGTCAAGAGCAGCCTGGAGGAGATTAAACTCCTCGTTTTCATATACGACCTTCTTGGTGAGTCCGAATGAGTTTAGAGGCTTTCCTCGAAGAGAGAATACAGCCTGTGTGTTGACATCACGGCTCTTGGTGATGCTTCCGCTGGCAGAGTCTCCCTCGGTGATAAAGATTGAGCTCTCTTCCTTGCGTTCGTTTTTCACGTCGCTGAAGTGAATACGGCAGTCGCGCAGCTTCCGGTTGTGCAGATTGGCTTTCTTAGCCCTCTCGCGAGCCAGCTTTGTGACTCCTGCCATTGCCTTTCGCTCTTTCTCGCTCTCTTGTATCTTCTGCAGCATGACGTCAGACACGTCTTGGTTCTTATGCAGATAGTTGTCAACCTCGGTCTTTATGAAGTCTCCGACATACTTGTTGATACTTACGCCTCCCCCTGGTGTCATGGTGAGCGAACCTAACTTTATCTTTGTCTGACTCTCAAACATTGGTTCCTCGACGTTGATGGCTATGGCTGCAACAAGTCCGTTGCGTATATCGGTATATTCAAAATTCTTGTTGAAAAACTCCTTTATGGTCTTTGCGATATGCTCCTTAAATGCGCTTTGGTGTGTTCCTCCCTGAGTGGTATGCTGTCCGTTGACGAAGGAGTGGTATTCCTCACCATACTGGTTGGCGTGTGTGAAGGCTATCTCTATGTCTTCGCCCTTGAGATGGATGATAGGATAGAGTCCGTCGCCTGTCATGGTGTCGTTAAGCAAGTCTTTCAGACCATTACGACTGAGGATGCGACGTCCGTTATACATGATGGCAAGCCCCGTATTGAGGTAGGTATAGTTACGGAGCATGGTCTCGATGATGTCGTCATGGAACTTATAGTTGAGAAACAGCGTGTTGTCGGGTTCGAAATAGATATAGGTACCATTTTCATCGTCGGTGGGTTCGGTGACGTCAGAGGTGATTGTTCCCTTCTCGAACGTAGCCTTTCTCACGTTGCCGTCACGATAGGAGCGCACTTCGAAATGTGAGCTGAGGGCGTTAACGGCCTTTACGCCGACACCGTTGAGTCCTACGCTTTTCTTAAATGCCTTTGAGTCATACTTACCGCCGGTATTGAGTACGCTGACAGCCTCGATCATCTTTCCTTGAGGTATGCCTCGTCCGTAGTCGCGCACAGATACTCTCAGTTGCTCATCAACGGTTATCTCTATGCGGTCGCCGGCATGCATCTTAAACTCGTCGATAGAGTTGTCTATTACCTCCTTCAACAACACGTAGATACCGTCTTCAGGCAACTGTCCATCACCCAGTCGTCCGATATACATACCTGGTCTGGTACGTACGTGTTCCATATCCGACAAGTGACGGATATTGTCGTCGGTATATTCCACCGTAGATGTTTGTTGTGGTTGTAGTATTTCGTCCATATTTCGTTTTAATTATTGTTTGCTCACTTCTCACAACCTCTTTACATAGCAGCGTCGGCGCTTGTGATTCTCAGGCTTCAGCGGTCCCCACTGACTCTGCACGTTTTCGTTCGTCTCCATCTCCACCTGACTCTCGCCCCACTTATAACCATATTTCTGGTACCATGGGATGAGGTCGGCAAACATAAGGGCGTTAGCACCTTTGGCCCTGTATTCTGGCAGCACGCCCATGAGTAGCAGATCGACACCTTCGGTCTTCTGGTATTTCAAGGCGCGTAGCACATGCCACCATCCAAATGGGAAGAGACGGCCGTTGCGACATTTCTGGAAGGCGCGTGAGAGTGACGGTATGGTGATGCCCACGCCAACGACTTTTTTGTCGGGCGTGTTCCAGTCTTCTATAAGTGTGATGAGATTGAGGTCGGCCATCGGCAGGTACATCTTCACATAGTGGTCTATCTGCTTCTGCGACAGTTCGGAATATCCGTATAGATCCTTAAACGTATCGTTGATGATGCTGAAGATGCGCTGTCCGTAGCCTTCATCAAACACTTCCTTTCTCGTGAGTTTCTTTACGTGAAGGTTGTAGCGTTTCTCTATCATCTGCGCTACCTTGGTGTATTTCTCAGGAACCTTCTCGGGCACATACATCTTAAACTCCACATAGTCGTTGTCCTTCTCCCATCCTCCTATCTTCTCCATGTGTTGAGGATAGTATGGATAGTTGTATATGGTGGCTTGTGTACCGAGCTGGTCAAATCCCCATGTGAGCATTCCCTCAGGATCCATATCGGTAAACCCAAGCGGTCCGACGACTTCTTTCATACCCTTTTCCCGGCCCCATGCCTCAACGGCAGAAAGCAAAGCCTTCGACACTTCGATATCGTCGATGAAGTCGATCCATCCGAAGCGCACACGCTGTTGTTGCCAGCGGTTGTTTGCCTTATGATTGATGATGGCGGCTACTCGTCCTGCCACCTTCCCGTCTTTATATGCAAGGAAATATTGTGCTTCGCAAAAATCGAAAGCGGGATTTTTATCTGCCGACAGCGTGTTAATCTCGTCACTATGAAGGTTTGGCACGTCGTATTCGTTGCCACGATACAAGTCGTAGTGGAACTGAATAAACTTCTCCAGTCCACGCTTGTCGTTGATTTTTTCTATTTTAATGTTAGACATATCTTATGGTTTGTAATATTACGTGTGCAAAGTTAGTCATAATTGTTGTGAAAACAAAAAGATTTGCCTGTTTTTGCAACTTTTTTCTGCTTTTTGTACTACTTTTCGACAAAAATAGAGTATGTGTTTACCTTCTTGGTCGGTAGTGGCAAAGAGATACCATTCGCCTCCTTCCTTTAGTTTGAGACGTTTACCAAGTTCCACAGCTGTCATGGGGAAGTTGCGAACAGCTATGTTGGCACTACTGATACCTTCGAGGGCAGACCTTAACTCACGTTTGTTCATCGTAGCTACCCGCTCCACGGCGAACGTCCTGCCGGGAAAGTCGTCAACCAGTGCGTCGGCTACAAAAAGATGGCTATTTGGCGCTATCTGAGCGATGCCATAACGCTCTTCTACAAGGGCATAGCAGCCTGCCTTCATTATCGAGGCATTGGGCTCATAGAGGTAATGTTGTCGAGGAGTGGCTTCTGACGGAAGAGCAGAATGTGAATGGCTGGTAGTGATAATATTTGCGCAACACACCTCCACCTCGTCAGTCTGTCTGCCCGACATTATCACAAGGAGTTCCTTACACTCATTATCAACAGAGACGATATGCACTTGGCTTACATTGGCTGTACCGAGATCGGCAACTGCCTTACGCCAATCGAGCATTGGCGATAGCTTTATCATCACTTTATCGGCTTTTGCCAAGAGCCTGTCACGGAGACTCACCACATCAGGGGTGCAGTCGGCAATGGCAAAGGTGCGTGCCCCTTGATTGTCGCGACGTGCAGGGTCGAGATAGATAAGACTGACATGACTGACGGTATTGAGAAAAGCCACAGAGTCGGCACATACCACCTCTGTATTGACAAGTCCGAGACGCGCAAAATTTTCCCTCGCGATGTCGCAAAGATGACTATGACGTTCCACATAGGTTGCCTTGCTGAAACTCTTGGCAAGGAAAGAGAAATCGACGCCAAAACCTCCAGTAAGGTCGATGAGTTGCTTTTCCTTGGTCATGGACCGCGAGTCGGTATCGAGCAGAGAAGACTTATAGAGGGCTGTCACCTCGCTCGAACACTGTTCCATGGAGATATGCGGTGGGAAGACAATGCCCTCTACCTTAGCCCATGAAGGCAGCTTTCTGCGTGCCGTCTGAAATCCCGCTATCTGGTCGAGGGCATATGGCAAGTCGATATTCTCCTTGCCATATGCCTTGAGAGCCAGCTGACGTATGTTGTCGTCGAGGTGCTCCTTTATGAAGTAAAGTGTCTCTTTGCTTGCCATAAGATGCTTATATTCCGTATGTCAGTCCCAAGCCCACCTCAAAGGTATGTGCCTTCACATTGTCGTGATACTTGTAATAAGTATGACGCTGATAATATGCTCCTGAGAGATTGACATTGATCTTGTCGGTGAGTTTTATCATCATACGCGGATTGAGGACAAAGAGCGAAGCATGTCCCTTGTCGCCCTGTGCGTTGAGATAGATAGGGTCGATGGTAGAGAGGTCTTTACCTTCATATCCTTTCCACGTATAGATCTTGTAATAGTGGGCATTGAGCAAGAAGCTGGCAAACCGACCGAAGTCGAGTATCGTATTTGCCTTTACGCTATATCCGCTGCCAAGGTTGTAGTCGCGGTCGATGACGTTGTAATAGTCGCTGAGCGAACCACCGAGAAGGATGCCACTAAGGAAGATGTGCTGCTCAAGGCGGTCAAGATTTCCCACATGCGGGAATCGATAGATAACTCCAGGTCCAACAGATGCCGCCTCTGAGATACGGAAAGGCACTAAGTTGCTGCCGTCTTTCACTGGCTGCGAGTCAAAATAGTTGAAATGCTGGAAGATACCAAGCTCGGTCTGCATATTATCGCCAGTGGAGAGTGGCGCTCCCCAGAGTCGTCCGAGGAGGTGTAAACCACTGATGAGTGGCTGGTTGCCGGTGAAGTTGAACGTGAGGTCGGCGGTAAAATAGTCGTATGGTTTGGTGGTTTCCTCGTTGAAGGCATCGCCGTACTGCAGTACGAGGTTGACCGAAGGCGTGTGTTCACCACGGAACAACTCGCCGTTGTCAGCAAGATAGCGATCGCCAACGGTAAGGGCGAGATGCACGGGGATGCGGTCGTAGTCATGATGCTTATAGTGCTTATGATCCACGCGCCATGCGTCGCCATGGATGATGCGGTTGAGACCTTTTATAGGGCAAACGAGAGTGCCGAGGAACTCACGCCAAAAGCGCGGGAAGCCACGACGGCTATCATCGAGGATAAGGTCGGAAAGACGATAGGTGACCTCACCTATACATATTCCTCCCATGGTGGTGGCCATAAGGTCGTTGATGGCAGGTGGTTCTATCTCACAGATCGTCTCCCACATCAGACTTCCGCAGAACGAATAAGGCGCTGACTCCCAGAATGTCAGTCCGTTGCTGCGTGCTGCATTGAAATAGAGTCCTCCATGGTAAGGATGGGCAAAGAGATTGGTCGAGAACTGGTCGTTGTCCCATACGAAACCGGTCTCGATATTGTGCTTCACGGTATGGATAGAAATCTTCGCAAACTCCTCGTCCATCACATAACTGTCAAATGCCCATACTCCAGCATTGATGCCAAACACTTCAAGGGCAGCAAGCCAAGGACGCTTTTTGGAAGGTGGGACAAGGAGTGACGAGTGGTCGGATAGCTGGGCGAGACACGAAGTACGAGGAGTGAGACAACCATAAGAGTAGCACTCCGCTGCATTCACATTTCTCTCACTTCTCTCCTTGCTTCTCATGTATCTCAACGACAATCCCGCCTCTACGATTGGCCGTGAGCGATAGTGGGTGGCATGATGATAATAACGTGTGTCGCCATATCCCACACTGGCAAAGGCGCCTATCACTGGACTCAGCTGGTAATCGATATTCAAACGTGCCTGAAGAGAGAACAGGCGTTCGGGCCTCGTGTCGCCCGCATCGGCAAAGGTCTCCACATGATAATAGCCGAGGTCGCCGCTGAGACTGAGTCGTGGCGAGAGCTGGAAATACTGTCCTATGCGGTAGAACAGGGCTCCCGAGAATTTCTCGTCGATGCCCATGAAATGCGTTCCTACACCTATTATATTATATGTGCTGCGATTGCGGAACCTCAATGCTATATTTCCCTTCGTGGACGAGCCAAGATAGGCAAGCATATCGATGCGCGTCTTGGGATTGATATTGACGAGACCTATCTTATGGGCAATGGTGTCGCGTGTGTAATTGACTAATCCCACCTGCACGCCACGGGGATGACTACGGGCGATATTGATAAAACCAAATTGCGACCCGTTGAGCGTATCGGCATAGTTATATATGCCAAACTGAAGACCGCGCATATATGACGAACTGACATTTGCCACACCTGCCATCTGCACTCCTCGCTCCACACCCATGGCCACATTGGTGATACCCGCGAGCTGTATGCCACGCATAGGTTTGACGGTGACGTTGGTAAGACCAGCCATCTGCATGCCATTGATGCTCTTAGCCATGTTTGACACACCAGCCATCTGCACGCCACGTGCCTCACCATCGATGCCATTGATAAAGCCTGCCATCTGCACACCATACATCTTTCCTCGCGTCATGGCAGAAAGCGCACCGGCATTGACTCCTTTCGTCTCTTGCCTCACTACGCTCATGAAAAGGCTGCCCTGAAATCCATGGAGCGTATCCACATTGCCAAAGAGAGCCACGTTAAAATGGCTCATCAGGAGCGAATCAGCAGTAGTGTGGTTTACGCCGACACCGATATTTGCAAACTTCCATCGTTGTGCCAACGCGGTGATGCAGCAAAGGCTCGACAAAGCCAATATCATTATTTTTTTCATTCTCATTTTTCTGTCATATATTAATAATTCGTGTGCAAAATTAATGTTTTTCAGCGACAATATACAAGAAATGGGAAAAAATGAATAACTTTGCAGCGTTTTTTATTAATTTACATTATGGAAATAGGACTTACACACACATCGAAGATGACGGTCACTGACGACGTGACTGCAATAAAGATTGGTTCAGGCGACATGCCTGTATTGGCTACTCCTGCAATGATGGCGCTGATGGAAAACGCCGCCATGCTGGCTGTAAAAGAGATGATTCCCGAGGGACGCACCACCGTGGGCGGACATATAGAGTCGTCACACCTCAAGCCCACTCCCGTAGGCTCTGAAGTAGAAGCCACGGCGACATTGGAGAAGATCGATGGCCGCAAGCTGTTTTTTAAGGTGGAAGCGCGCGAGGGTGACACCCTCATTGGCGAGGGCACACACCTCCGCTTTATCGTCGATAGGGAGAAGTTCCTCTCGCGACTGTAATCTTCACCTTACCTCTCTTCGAGTTTCCCTTTACCGACATTACGATTCTCCAAAGACCGTCTTGCCACATCTGCCTCAACATCGGGTCAAATTTCCCGTCCAAAGGTTCAACGGCGACGTCGAGAATCGTAGTGTCGTATTTCATTTTCATTGTTCCTATCTCTATCTCTCCCGCCTTCACCCTTGGCTCGTGGGCTGCAATAAACATCAGCCGCACAGGACTGCTGCAACGACTCAAGTCATAGTCGTCGCTCAGGGTGACGACACCACGCTTGTCAATGTCCACGACGCGTGTCCAACAGTTGATGCCGGCACTGTCTGGATATGTCTTCGCTAAATCCATCTTGAGTCTTCCCAGACGATACTCCACATCGTGCGAGGCATACTTCCTACCTGCCTGTTGATCGCAGCCATTTATCTGTGGAAGGTTGTGGTATGCCGACTGCATGGTCCATATATCATACCGCCGCTTACTGAACGTCATCGACGTGTATTCTCCCACTCCAGGATCGACAAGCACTGGTATTCCTCCGTCATACACCACAAAACTGCCCACATCGTTGTGGTTGTGGCTCTCGTCATTATGTCCGCCCTTCATTGCAAGAAACACTCCATTGCGTCGGGCAGTCATTATCTGCAAGCGTTGGAGCCATGTGTCGGCCAGCAGAGGTTCTGCAGCTTCTTCGTTGACAAACGTATCGAGCATACTCAAGAAGACGAGTTCCCTGCCGAGGGTGGGATAATTGCCGCTCTGGTGGAATATGGCCGCCGCATTGGTCATAAACGCTTTCTCCTTTGCCACATAAGCAGCAAAGCGCGCCATCGTCTTGTCGCCTATCATCACGGCAAAAGGATACATCACATTAGGTTGTTGAACCATCCTGTTGCCATGGGAATCGGCAAAGCTCAGACAATAGCCGTCGGCAATATACGTGGCATAAGAGTAAGCTGCCATCCTCGCCAGTTTAGCATCGGCAAACTCTCTGCTGTTGCCATCGTTTCTCAGGTAGAGACAGTCGAATAGCGATGCCGCCGCACGATCCCAATAGGTAGGTCCCTCGTCGCATCCTCCATCATCGGGATAGGCATTGTAGAAGCATTGCATGGCTTTGTCTATCTGCTCAATGGCTTGCTGACGACGCACGGAGTCGCGTTCGCAAAACATCACGCAGGCGAGCCAGTTAGAACAGATCCAGGGATTCCAGTTCATGCCTGCTTTCTTCCACCAGTAGTCGGTGGCAAGAGCGGGCGCGAGCATACGGCGTGCTATCTCATCGTCTATCCATTTTGTCATCATCGGCGAAAAGCTGTCTATCTTCTCCTTCAGTGCGCGCTTTGTCCACGCCACGAGTCCTGCTGTCTCGGCATTGAAGAGATCGACGTTCTGGTCCTCTCGCTTCATCATCTTTGTCGGATAGTGGGCTGGTATTCCCCACCACGTCTCTTCGAGTGTACTCTGCAGGCCATCGATGATGTCGCCCATAAACCGTCCTTTGTCTTCCGCTATCTCCGCCATGACAAGTGCCGCTAACTGTCGGCGTTTGGCGAATGTGGCTGCCTCGTAGCGGGTGCGATTTCCATTGGTCCTAAATTCGGCAAACATCTGTGCGCTGGGCGAGGTCCATCTCTGTCCTGCATATTGCGAGCCGTAGCGTATATAGCTGTCCCTCACTTGTGGCACAGCGTCGAGGTTGCGTCTGACGTTGTCCATCAGCTTGTCGGCATTAGCTGGCATGAGTGCCGACATAAGAAGCAACGAGACGACAATAAGCCTGTTCATCATTCTATGTTTGGCAAGTGGCGTGTCCATGTCGTTATAATTTGTCGTAGGCAGGCGTGAAGGTGTCGCGTCGCGACAGGTCGCCGGTATGCACTCCGAGTTTGAGCCATCGGCTGCGCTGTTCCGACGTGCCATGATTGAACGACTCTGGCACGGTATATCCGCGTGCTTTCTTTTGCAGATAGTCGTCGCCAATCTTTCGGGCTACGTCAAGTCCCTCGTCGATGTCTCCGTCTTCAAGACTGGAGAACATCTTATTGTCGTGGTAAGCCCACACTCCAGCGTAGAAGTCGGCCTGGAGCTCAAGGCGCACACTGAGCCTGTTGCTCTCCGCCTCGCTGCTTGATGCCATCTGCTCGTGCATTCGGTCGAGATCGCCAAGCAGATACTGCACATGATGTCCTACCTCGTGGGCAATGACATAAGCGTAAGCGAAGTCGCCATCGGCACCGAGTTGTCTTTTCATGTTCATAAAAAACGAGAGGTCGATATACACTGTTTGGTCGGCTGAACAATAGAAGGGTCCAGTGCTCGATGTGGCATTTCCGCATCCCGACCTCACGGCATCCTTAAAGATTACCAACTTTGGCGGTACATACCGTTTGCCCATCTGTCTGAACAGTTCGGTCCATACGTCTTCTGTACCAGCGAGGATCTGTGCAGAAAACTTATACAATTCCTGCTCCTCGGCAGTACCCACATATTCGGCATTCTCCTGTTGTGGTGTGCTCAGACCGAGCATATTGCTCAGACCCGAAGTTCCCTGCGTAGCCATCACCACGGCTATCACCACTCCTATGCCTATCAGTTTGGTCTTTATGCCTCCTGGCAATATTGATAGCAGTCTCAGCAGTCCCAATCCGCCACCGGCCATATTCATTCCTCCTTCTCCGCGACGGTCGTTGACGTTGTCGCTCATTCTTCTTCCATCAAGTCTCATATATTATAATTATTTTGTTAGTTGACAAGTTAACAAGTTGACAAGTTAACAAGTTGACAAGTTACGATTAAACGAGTTGATTTCTCTGTTGTCTCATGCAAAGGTCGGAAAATAATCATTATTTTGCAATAGACGAGGGCATAAAAAACAAAGAATTTAAGTTCCTTTAAGAAAAAAGATAAAAACAAAGTCCCATATCCGGCCTTATGAAGGATATGGGACTGAAAATATGCAGAATATCGTAAACCCTACTTATGCTCCGGTGTTTACTACTGGCTGTGCCGAGTCGTCGCCGCAAAGCACTACCATAAGATTGCTCACCATGGCTGCCTTACGATCGTCGTCGAGGGTGACCACATTGTCGTCGGCAAGTTTGTCAAGGGCCATCTTCACCATCGACACGGCTCCCTCTACTATCTTCTCGCGAGCAGAGATGATGGCGCTGGCCTGCTGACGACGCAGCATCACGGCGGCTATCTCTGGCGCATAAGCAAGATAGTTGATGCGGGCTTCGACCACCTCAATACCCGCCATCGACAGACGTTCGTCGAGCTTGGCCTCCAACTGGCGGTTGATCTCGTCGCCACCGTCACGGAGGGTGATGGCCTCTGAGTCGTTCTCCTCGTCGTAAGCATACTGGCCTGCCACCTCGCGCAAGGCTGCATCGCTCTGTATCTTGACGAAATTCTCAAATGCCTGCATCACTCCAGCCACGCTGGCGCCAAGGGCATTGGCGTTCTTTGTGGGATCGCCAGCTATAGTCTGCGAGTCGATTTCAAACATTGCCTTATATGTGTCGCTGAGCTTCCATACGAGCATCAAACCTATCATCACGGGATTTCCGGTCTTGTCGTTCACCTTGATGGGTTCGGCGTCGAGGTTACGGGCACGAAGCGAGAGCTTCTTCACCGTGAGGAACGGGTTTACCCAGTAATAACCCGTGCGGGTGAACGTGCCACGATACTTTCCGAAGAAGAGCAGTACGCGGGCTTCGTTGGGTTCGAGCTGAAGGAAGCCACACCACACTATTATGCTTATCACAAACAGGATGATAGCAAACGTCAGTATAGCAAACAATTCTTCAATACCTGCCCATATGGCTATTCCTATCGACCCGAAAGTCAACAACAAAGATACAAAGAGCATCAAAAAACCATTAAGCGTAATGCCACTGAAGGCAAATTCTTTCTTTTCTTCCATTTTTTCTTTATATAATAAATAATGTTATACAATTCCAAAATTGTAATTCTATCCGTTTGACGTAACAAACGCACCAAAAACTACACATATTTCACACTTTTTTTAATAAAACACTGCTTTTTTTCGAAAAAAGATGTATTTTTGCCTCTAAAAGGGGTTAGGTTTTTCGGTTCTCGATTGTTATAATGACAAAAAAGAGTGAAACAAAGTATGAATATCAATATTGATTCCGGAGAGCTGTTTATAACGTATGCAGCAAAAATGAACATCGTCGCACGCCTCATCGTGGGAGATGCGACTGAGGCTGAGGATGTTGTAGGCGACGTGTTTGCCGATGTGGCAAGCGGCAAGATACGTCTGCCCGACGACAATGCCGAGGCCATGCTCATGACTTGTTTGCGTAACAAGTGTTACAACATACTACGACGAAAGACCATCGCCCAACGCGTCAAGCAACTCGCGAGACTTGACGACACCATCGACTATCAGCCTCCAGAAGATACCGACGACAAGTTGGAGAAGATCTCCCACTTCATCAGCTCTAAACTCACTCCACAGACCGCACGGATAATAAGAATGCACTACCAGCAGAAACTGAAATACCGGGAGATTGCCACTATGCTCGGCATCAGCGAAACGGCAGTGTATAAACATCTGGCACAGGGAATAAGAAAACTGAGAATGGAATTTAACAATTTGTAAAAAACATCATTTATCATGGACAAAACAGAGAAAATTATCGATATGATAGAACATCCTGAGCGATACAGCGAAGACGAACTTCGCTCACTGCTCATTGACGACGCTGAAGGCAGAGACACATATAAGACTATATGCTATCTCAACGCTGCCATGCAGGCCGAAGCCAAGCCGAGACGACACAAGCCGCTTCTCTCTTTAATACAGAATAAGGCGGCTGCCATAGCCATCGCCGTATGCCTCATTTCGGGCTTGGCTTACGCCACCGTAAGAATAGTAAGACCAGCTGAACAAAGCCAGCAACAGACCGAAACCACATCTGCAGCCGACACCCAACGTCCAGCGCGCGACATGCAGCCAGCAATACGTGTCATCGAATCGGCTCCCGCAGTGAGGACTTACGAGAACGCCTCTCTCTTCCAGATAGTCAACGACTTGGCTAATGCGTATGACGTAAAGGTGACTTATCTCTCAGACAAGGCAAAAGAACTGAGACTGTACTACAAACTCGACACTAACAAGCCAATGGAGAAAATCATAGAGGAGCTCAATAGCTTTGAAAAAATAAACATAAAAATTAACGGAGACACTCTCGAAGTGGAATAAATCATGACTATATCTATCATCATATTCTTGCTCCTCGTCCTTTGCCCGTCGAAGGCGGAAGCACAGCGCATTTCTCGCTCATATAACGACCAGTCAATGTCGAAGGTGCTGATCGACCTCGACCGTGCTTCGTCGTTCTATCACGTCAGCTTCATATACAACGAACTGGAAGACTTCATCGTGACAAAACAGATTGACGACCGCCCAGTGGTGGACGCCTTGCGCGACGTCATTGGCTATTACCCCATAGCCATGCACATAGGCGACAGCCTCATCACCGTCGAATGTATCAACAAGACTGACCGACGACTCATCGGACAACTCACCGACGAAGCTAACCGCCCAGTGACATTCGCCAACATTCAGCTCTTCTCTATCGCCGACTCCACATTCATCACCGGAGGCGTGAGCAACGAAAACGGGCATTTCGTCATTCCGTGCAGCACCAATACGGCCATCATGCGCATCACCTGCATTGGATACAAAACCATTGAACGCAACGTGAATATCTCTGAGATAGGCACAATAAAGATGACGGGCGACCAATATGCCATCAACGGCATCGTGGTGAAAGGACATCATCGCGTGGATAAGGTCGATCGCTCAATCTTCACCTTCACCGACGAACAGAAGAAGAACGCAAGACAGACACAGGAGATACTCACCTCACTGCCCGGACTGCGATTCGACGCACTCAGCGGCAAGCTCAACACCATGACAGGCAAGTCGCTAAAGATACTTGTCAATGGTGTCGAGGCTACCGACAACGACCTCAAGTCTATTCCCGTAGATAAGATAAAGAATGTGGAATATTTCACCATTCCACCGGCACGATATGCCGATGTGGGCACACTCATCAACATCAAGACGCAACCGCTCGACGCTGGATATGCTGCCGGATTCGACGTGATGCAGGCCGCATGGGTGGCGTTCAACAACTCTAACCTTTACGTGCGCTACAACAAGGGCAACCACCAGATTGCCTTCGACTATAGCATGCAGTATCGCAACAATGCCAATTGCGAGAGCGAGGATTCGTATGTTTTCACCGATGGAACCGCAGTTTCTGATTATCTCTACCGCGGCAACTACCACTTCGGCTACTGCACTCAGGACTTCAACCTCAAGTATGCCTTCACCAAAGAGGACGACATCACCTTCCAGGCTAAGTTCACGCCAAACTTGTTCACACAATTCTGGCGCACCGACAACGACATCGAGGCTCACAACAACCCACTCTGGCAAGACGGCACAGGCAGACAAGAGAGGAAAGTGCGCAGCTTCGGCCCTTCACTCGACCTCTATCTCAACAAGAAGATGAAAAACAACCAGGAACTGACCGTTGATGTTGTCGGCACTTACTACCACAACTCGCAGAACGACCACAACCGCCAGTGGACTGAGAATGTTAATGAAGTGCTGATCGACGACGATATGCGTGCCAAGAACAACAAGTATTCTGTCATCGGCGAACTCGCCTACGCCAAGTCGTGGGGCACGACTAATCTCTCGCTCGGCTACAAGGCCACTCTCGCCAAGTCTGACTACAAGATACGCAACATGCTCTCCAACTACGACGAGTACGCCTACACGTCTCATAACGACAACCACTATTTCTACGGTGAAATCGGCGGAAAACTCAAAAAACTGTCCTATCGTCTCGGTGTGGGAGGAACATACGTCAACACCGACAACGACGTCACCGACTACTCCAAGTTCTACTTCACGCCAAAGCTCGTGCTGTCCTATCCCATCAAGAACGGACAGGTGCAACTGGAGGTAAGGTCAAACCCCGTCTTGCCGTCAATCTCCCAACTCAGCAACAGCGCGAAAATATACATCCCCGGACTCATCGAGACCGGAAATCCATATCTCGAGTCGGGCAACAACAACTGCGCCATACTCTCGCTCAATCTCTCGCATCCGTATTTCGAACTCTACACTCAGGCTCTCGTGGATTATATCTCCAACCCCATTTGCAGCAGTTTCAAGTGGGACAAGGTGGGCGACGACCGCTGTATCGTCATGTCGCCGCTCAACGGCAACTACGAACTGCAGTATGGCGGCATGGTGTGGGGCAAGCTGAAACCGTTCAAATCGGAGCTTTTCACCATCGGAGTATATGTTGGAGCATGGAACGACACATACAAGAGCGACATTGTAGGCCGCCAGTCTCACTTCCGACTTCCCGTCAACTGGGAGATAGGTTTCCGCAAGGGACGCTTCGGAGCGTCGTGGTATTACAACACCGTGACGAAAAGCATCAACGGCCCATTCCTGCATAAGTGTGAGAACAACAGCGAGCTCTCCGCATTCTACCAGCACAAGGAGCTTAGGGTACAGCTCACGAGTGTCTTCTTCCTGCGCACACCGCACTATGAGTCAGAGACACTACCCAACGACATCCTCCAATTCCGCCACTGGAACGAGATACCCGACCAGCGCTCGATGGTTTGTCTCTCTGTAAGTTACAACATCTTCTCGGGCAAGCAAAAGAATGTAGAAAAGAAGATCGACAACCGCGACTGGGATAAGGGAACTCTCTGACCATTGCTGAAAAACACCCATAAATTACAATAATTACGGCCTGCCTGCGTTTGTTTATATAGACTTGCGCATGGCAGGCCGCTTTTTCATCAACTTCATCTGTTCAAACAATGCTCATAATCGTATGTATCATGCTTTGCGGCATCGCTGTAGGGCGTTTGCTGAGGGGACGGCAAACGGGATTTGTTTCCCATATCATCACAGTGCTCATCTGGGCACTGCTCTTCTTGCTTGGAGTGGAAGTGGGAGCAAACCCGAAAATCATTTCCGGACTTCAGACTCTCGGCCTTGAGGCTCTCATCCTCACCATCGGCGGCTCCATAGGCAGCGTGTTTGCCGCATGGCTATTGTGGAAACAGGTATCGAAAGGAGGTAAGGCATGAAAGGCAGTCTTATCATCGTGACATTCTTTGCCCTCGGCATCGTCTGCGCCCTTTTCTCTGCCTCGAATGCGGGACTTGCCGAGTTCACTCACCTCGTCACCCACTCTTCCTTCTCCTACTACGCCCTTTGCGCACTGATGTTCTGCGTAGGCATAAGCATAGGATGCGATGCGGAGATTCTCCGTAGCTTCAAGCGTGTCAATCCGCGGCTGATGCTTCTGCCCGTAATGACCATCGTAGGCACTCTTGCCGGCACAACGGCGGCATCGGCATTGCTTGCCGACAGACAGCTGACCGACTGTTTGGCAATTGGCTCTGGATTCGGCTATTACTCTCTCTCCTCTATCTTCATCACCGAGATGCGCGGCCCAGAGCTCGGCACCATTGCCCTCCTTGCCAACATCATGCGCGAGATTCTCACCCTCCTCCTTGCCCCGCTACTTGCAAGATGGTTTGGCAAGCTCGCCCCCATCACCCTCGGTGGAGCCACCACCATGGACACCACGCTCCCCATCATCACCAGAGCCTCTGGCCAGACTTATGTCGTGGTCTCCATCTTCCATGGCTTCTGTGTCGATTTCTCCGTCCCCTTCCTCGTCACCTTCTTCTGCTCATTATAATCCGCCATCGCTAACCTCTGGATCTTTATCGTTGGTCCATTCATCGTTACCGCTCTTGCTGCCGGAATATGGAAAGTAATAGATGTAAAGGAGTAATCCGCTACATCATATTAAATAAGGTGGGAGCAAATTATTCCCACCTTATCAAACACTAAGGCTGAATACCACTTCTCTTGTGTATTCAGCCTTGGTTATTGCAACTTTTCGCCAAAATATCCAAAATGCGCAATTCTTTCACTAAGACTTCTTCCTCTCGTCATACTTCACGTATATCCCGGCGAGCACAGTGCCCGAGATGGAGTGATAGGCACAGCTGATGGCGCAGGGCACCACGCAGAGAATGGCCTCGGGATTGCGAGCGAGGATGTCGTCGTTGGCAAAGAAGGCGGTGGCAAGAACAGTGGCCATACCGGCATTCTGCATTCCCACCTCGATGGATATGGTGCGCTTCTTGGCAAGCGAGAAACGGAAAAGGCGGCCTACGTTATAGCCGAGCAAATAGCCGAGGGTGTTATGACAGAACACCACGGCAAGCATAAGCAAGAACAATCCCATACCGTGAATCATCAGTTGGGGTTTTACCTGCGACACCACTCCACCCACTATCAAGGCAAGACACGTGACACTCACTCCCGGCATCATCTGTCTTACATCCTCATACCATTTACGGCTACTGGCATAGTGATTTACAAGGAATCCTATGCCCACAGGGATGATTGTGATTAGCAATATGCCACGGAACATTCCGAGGGTATCCACCTCTATCCTTGTGTCGGCAAGCCACCACACCAACAATGGTGTCATCACGGGTGCCAACAGTGTGGAGGCAGTGGTCATACCCACCGAGAACGCCACGTCGCCCTTACACAGAAACGACATGATATTGCTCGACACACCACCAGGGCAACAACCCACGAGAATGATACCGATGGAGAGATAGGGATTGAGTCCGAACACTTTCGTAAGAGTAAAGGCCAACAAGGGCATGAGCGTAAACTGTGCGCAGGCACCTATGAAGATGTCCCATGGCCTGCTGAACAATATCCGGAAGTCCTCCGTCGATAGGGTCAGTCCCATAGTAAGCATTATCACTCCGAGGATGACGCTCGACACGTCTCCCCTCACCCACCCGAACACGTCGGGCAACAGAAAAGCCAAAACGGCTGCGGCTATTACGTATGTCGATGAGTGTGAAGCCATCCATGCACTCATCCCCTTCACTGTTTCTTTCATTATTATTTGCCTGATTTCAGGAAACTTTCCACTATTGGCATTACTACAGAGTCGTAGTCGGCGAAACCACCCATCAAGCTACCCATACTGCCAAGGTTAGCTGTGTTGAATCCGTGATTAGCTCCTTCTATTTTGTTGAGGGTTGCAGTGGGATAGAGTTCCACGGCTTTCTCGGAATTGGAGATGGGAACGATCATATCCTGAGTGCCATGGACAATGCACACTGGCTTCGGAAACTTACCGATATGTGACCATACATCGAAGTCCTTTATACTGTTGATATATGCCTCGCTCATCGACATCATACCACCAAAATCTCCGAAGTCGCCCCAGTCGCCAAAACCCCCAAAGTCTCCGAAATCGCCGAAATTACCCAAGTCGCCAAATCCGCTGAACATCTTAACCATTTCAGGTATGTTAAACGCAGGATAGAAAAGTATCATTCCGGCAAAGTCATCGGGACACTCGTCAGCAAGCAAAGCCGACACTAATCCGCCCTGGCTGCTGCCAAGCAGATATACACGAGAAGGATCGATATAATCCAATGATTTCACTGTCTTAACAACAGCTCGCAGGTCTTCCACCTCGGTGAAAACAGTCATTTCATCGGTTTTCCCGTCACTCTTGCTCTTGTCGCTACCTCCACAGAAGTCAAAGCAATATGCAGCATAACCTATCTTGGCTATCTCCTTGGCGTAGCCCGACATTGCCTCATGAGTGAGCGAACTGCTGTGTGAGAGTATCACCGCCGGCTGTTTCTTCGTCGTGGCAGGATTGTGATACATCATGCCAAAAATCTTGTTCCCCTCGCGCTCGCTCCACACCTCGGCACTGTCAACAACCCATTCCGTCTCCGTCAGTGTAGAGTCGGTCACCTCTTCATTACCGTTATTCTCTGGTGGTGTCTCTACATTGTCGTCATCCGAAGAACAAGCGGTAAAGCACATGGCTACCGCCATAAAACCCATTAAT
>SAMEA3663092__coassemble_90_pt1 | contig 35156 bp, 28 predicted proteins | sample SAMEA3663092__metabat2_low_PE_020 | metagenome-assembled genome bin SAMEA3663092 (sample SAMEA3663092) | pig gut metagenome | biome: pig gut; feature: pig-associated habitat; material: faeces | place: France | collected 2012
ACAAAGATTTTTTTGGATACAAAGACAACAAGCGACTAAAGTCGCCACAAAGCCTCGCGGATGGATATCTTTGTGGACTTTGTTAAAAGCAGCTTTAGCTGCTCTCTGTATCTTCCGAAAACGAAGTTACCACGTGCCAAGACTAATGCTACCTACAAACTGGCAGAGATTGCAATGGCTGCCATCGAGAAGAATTCTCGACATGAACATGGAAGAGTTGTCCAGAAAGGAAGCCATCAGCAATGGAGGAAAAGAACTTGCCGTCCTGTATAAAGTTAAATGCCCCGCGCTTCTCAGCGCGAGGCATTTCTCAATAGGTATTAGCCTTCTAAGGTAAAAAGATTGTATTCAGGATAACGAGTGCAAAGGTAATACATTTTTTTTAAATACGCAAGCTTTTCTTTCAGTTTCTATCCACATAATCTAAAAAAACACTAAAAATGTAAATATTCTTGATTTTTATGCGTTTTTTATGTTTCTTTCACAAAAAAACTGAGTGAAAGCCATCAGTTCTAACACCTATGCTTTCACCCAGTTTATAAGAATGAATAATATTACTTTTCGAATATCAATATCTATCAGACAGATAATGCATTATTAATTATTCACGCTGCCTCCGACAATGTCGAGCAATTCGTTTGTGATTGCCTGCTGACGACTCTTGTTATACTGAAGATTGAGTCCTCTGAGCAATTCATCTGCATTGTCAGTGGCAGTCTGCATAGCAACCATGCGCGCTGCATGCTCGCTCGCTATACTGTCAAGAAGTGCCGTATAAAGCATCAGATGCGCCATCTTAGGTATCAGCGCACCCAATACAGTAGGCATGTCGGGTTCGACGATAAAGTTGCTGTTCAGCGGCTTTGCATCAAGACTGCCTCGGTGCTCGCCTCTTTCCTCGTCACGCTTACGAAGATATTCCTGCGCATCTTTTGTGGTGACAGTAGATTTCAGATCGCGCTCATGGTCGCGCGTCAACTCGTCGGTAAGGTCGATAGGAAGGAATGTCTTTCTTGTGAGAATCTGAGAACCGGCACTCTTAAAGTGATGATAAATCAACTCCACACGGTCTATTTTTCTGTGGACAAACTGTTGTCCCAACTCGCGTGCCAGGTCGATACATTGCTTTGCATTGGGTTTCTCGGCAAGATCGTTATATTCACCTCCAATGATGAACCCTAACTTTGCTGCTTTCTCCGCCACTTTTCTGCCAATAGGATAGATGACGATGTTCTCCTTTCCAAGAGATTCGTATTCAGCCGCCACCTGCTGCATCATCTTGATGACATTGGCATTAAAGCCACCACAGAGGCTACTATTTGACGAATAGACCACTAAGGCCACACGCTTTACAGGCCTTTCCTGTGTAAGAACGCTTGACGCATCGGCCTCCGAAGCGAGAAAAGTCTTAAGGATTTTCTCAATCATCGTCTCGTAAGGCAACATATTCTCTATCATCACCTGTGCATGGTGAAGCTTAGAAGATGCCACCATCTTCATGGCACTCGTAATCTTACGGGTGCTGTTGACCGACTGTATTCTCGTCTTTATTTCTTTTAGCGACGGCATAGGCTATCAGCTTTTATATTGTCCGGCAATGTCAGCCATGGTTTTCTCTATGACACTTGTCACAGCGTCGTCGATCTTTCCTGAAGCTAACGTCTCTATCACTTCTGGATGTGCTGTACGCAACTTGTCGAGGAACGAATCCTGACATTGGCGAACGCTCTCCACTGGCACGTCATGCATAAGTCCATGCGTTCCGCAATAAATAATAGCAATCTGCTCACCTACTGGCATTGGACTATACTGAGGCTGAATAAGCAGCTGGTTGTTCTTTCGTCCGCGGTCGATGGTCATGGCAGTCACTGGATCCATATCGCTCGAGAACTTTGAGAATGCCTCAAGTTCACGATACTGTGCCATATCGATTTTCAGTGTACCAGCCACCTTCTTCATACTCTTTATCTGTGCGGAACCACCCACACGTGATACAGAAATACCAACGTTGATAGCTGGACGGAAACCTTGGTTGAAGAGGTCGCTCTCAAGGTAAATCTGTCCGTCGGTGATTGAGATAACGTTTGTCGGGATATAAGCAGAAACGTCGCCAGCCTGTGTCTCGATAATTGGAAGAGCTGTAAGCGAGCCACCGCCCTTGACATGTCCCTTCATGCACTCTGGCAGGTCGTTCATCTTTTCGGCCACCTCTTGCTGGTCGTTGATACGGGCTGCACGCTCGAGGAGACGGCTATGAAGATAGAATACGTCGCCAGGATAAGCCTCACGTCCAGAAGGACGGCGCAGGATGAGCGATACCTCTCGATAGGCGACAGCCTGCTTTGAGAGGTCGTCATACACTACAAGGGCACTCTCACCACGATCGCGGAAATACTCTCCGATGGCTGCGCCAGCAAATGGGGCGTAATACTGCATAGCTGCAGGATCGGCTGCAGTGGCCGAAACCACTATGGTATATGGCATGGCTCCATGCTGCTTAAGATTTTCTACAAGTGCGGCAACAGTGGAAGCCTTCTGTCCGATAGCTACATAGATACAATATACTGGTTTTCCAGCTTCATAGAAGCTCTTCTGGTTGATGATGGTATCAACGGCAATGGCGGTCTTGCCCGTCTGTCGGTCGCCGATAATGAGCTCACGTTGTCCACGTCCGATAGGAATCATTGAATCAACACCCTTAAGACCCGTCTGCAGCGGCTCTTTCACCGGTTGGCGATAGATAACTCCAGGAGCCTTACGGTCAAGAGGCATCTCAAAAGCCCCAGTCAAGTCAATGTCACCCTTTCCGTCTATAGCCTGACCGAGTGGATTGATGACACGACCGAGCATATTGTCGTTAACGCGTATAGAAGCGATACGCTTTGTACGCTTCACGACCATGCCCTCCTTGATGCCTTCAGTTGAACCGAGGAGCACACAACCGACGTTGTCCTCCTCAAGGTTCATCACGATAGCCATAGTGCCGTTTTCAAACTCTAACAACTCATTAGCTTCAGCATTATGGAGTCCATATATTCGAGCTACGCCGTCGCTCACCTCGAGCACCGTTCCTACCTCGTCAAACTGTTGTCCTCCATTGATGCCCTGAAGCTGTTGTAGCAGCATCTGCGACACCTCGCTTGGTTTTATTTTGTCTGACATAAAACAAATACTTTATTATTTTCTTAACACGTTGAGCACGTTCCTTAACTGGCTTTGTACACTTGCGTCAAGCCGGTAAGTATCGTATTCGAGAATAAACCCGCCAATAATGTCCGGCTTTACCTCTGTCTCAAACTCTACAGTTCCCTTGGTCTTTTGTTCGACCATTTGCCGCATCTTCTGCTCTGTGGCAGGCGAGACGGCAACAGCTGTCGTGAGCTTGCCTCGGATGATGTTCTTCTGCTTTCGATATAAAGTGACATACGAGTTGGCCATAAACTGTATCACATTCTCCCTATCTTCCTTCAGCACAAGTGCTATGAACGAAGCAGTGAGGCTATCCACGCCGCCTCCTGCGGCTGTGGATAGCAATTCCCGCTTCTTATCTTTGGAGAGCATGGGATTGTCTATGGCCTGTCTCAGCTGCGGCACGTCAATAAAACTCTTGGCAAGCATTGTCATGTCCTGACAAACCTTATCCTCGGTTTTTGCGGCTGTTGCAGCCTTGAGAAGCGCACGAGCGTATCTTACAGATATTACTCCGATGTCCATGTCAATTTATTGTTATTTTACAGATACTTCATCCAACAGTCTGTCAATGGTCTCCATCTGGTTCTCAGAAGAATCGAGTTCCTTGCGGAGAATCTTCTCAGCCACCTTGACGGAGAGTTCAGCCACCTGCGCACGAATCTCGGAGATGGCAGCGGCTTTCTCTTGTGCGATATCTGCCTTTGCCTCCTCGATGAGTCGTGCAGCCTCGTGGCGTGCCTGTTCCTGAGCCTTGCTCACGATTGCTTCGCGCGTATCTGCAGCTTCCTTTAATATCTGAGCTTGCTTCTGTCGTGCTTCTTGCAACATGGTCTCTCCTTCTTTCTGGATGTTTTCCAAACGGGCAGAAGCCTCGTGTGCCTTCTTCAGACTTTCGTCGATATACTGTTTGCGGCTGTCAACCATGTTAACAATGGCTGGGAAACCAAACTTTGCCAGTACACCGAAGACTACCAAGAAGGCGATAAGCATCCAGAACAGGAGTCCCAGGTCAGGGGTCAAAATTGATGGCAAATTTTCCATTCGATGAATTTTTGTTTGTCAACTCGTCAACTTGTCAACTCGTCAACTTGTCAACTGAATTACTTAATAAGGAATGCGCAAGCTGCAATAGCAAAGAGGGCACAACCCTCTACAAAGGCTGAAGTTAGAATCATGTTTGTCTGAATCTTACCTGTTGCCTCTGGCTGACGTGCGATGGCATCCATAGCGCTACCGCCAATCTTACCAATACCCAAACCTGCACCAATTGTTGCAATACCTGCTCCGAGACCGCAGCCCAGCTGTGCCAGACCTTCAGCAGCCAAAAGTGTTGAAATAATCATAATTTTATAAGTTTTTAATTGTTAATAATTTCTTTGTCTAATAATAAATCAATGTTCGTGTTCCTTGTGTGCGAGGCCAATAAAGACGGCGCTAAGCATCGTGAACACATAAGCTTGGACGAAAGCGACGAGCAACTCAAGACAGTTCATGAACAGCAACATCAATGCGCTGAAAAGATTGAGTCCTATACCGAAGCCGACGCCCATCGACCAACCGAGGAAGATGACACATGTGAAGCTGAGCATCACGGCGTGACCTGCCATCATATTGGCAAAGAGACGAATCATCAGAGCAAAAGGCTTTGTAAACACACCAAAGAACTCGATGACCGGCATCACAGGCACCGGATATGCCTTAAGGAAAAGAGGCACTTCGGGCCAAAAAATTTCCTTCCAATATTCCTTGTTGCCAAAAAGGTTGATGGCAAGCATAGTACATACTGCAAGAAACAGGGTGACGTTGATATTACCCGTTACATTCGCACCACCAGGGAATAAAGGAATGAGTCCTATAAGATTAGTGGTGAGAATAAAGAAGAATACCGTAAGAAGATATGGGGCATACTGCTTATAATGCTTCTCACCCACTGACGGACGTATAAGGTCGTCGTGAATATACATCACGAGCATCTCAACTGCACCTACAAAGCCCTTTGGAGCTTCGCTCTTCTCGTCATGTTTCTTGTACCATCTTGAACATGACAGGAACACTATGAGCAGCACTACAACTACTATCCATATCTGTGCGACTGCCTTTGTTATACTAAGGTCAAGCGGACGGACATTGCAGCCGTCAGACAGATGTTCATATATCTTCCCATGGTGTAGAGCATCAAAGTAGAATCTGTCGCTGCTTTCAATGCCATGGGCCGTTCCTATGAACCACTCTCCGGTCTCCGAACTACGTACGATGACTGGTAGTGGAACACTAAGGTGCTTTCCCTCATAAGAGGCAATGTGCCACTCGTAGGAATCGGACAGGTGCTCGAGCACTATCTCGGGGATATTGAGCGACTCCCCTTCCTTCGCCTCTTCGGAGGCAAATACCTGGAACGGAGTCACCATTAAGGCGAGCACCATGATTATTGTCCTTATTCGTTTCTTCATAATCGATGTGTTATGAATGTTGTTTGACATTATTAATTGTTCTCGTCATTGAGCTGATCGATGATTTTCGACTTCATGCCGAAATATATCGAATGATGCACCAATAGTATTACGTAGAATGGAGCAAAGACACAGAAAAAGCCCAGCATCTCTTCCCTACCACAAGCTAGATAATACCCGAACATCACCGCTAAAGTGAGCAACATACGGAATCCAGATACGGCAGAATAGAAAGTGGTAAGACCATCGACAGAACGGCTTGCTATCCTTATCCACAGGAGTCCCTCGACTATTACCATAGATAAAGTATATAATGAACCTATCACAGTTGGAATAACTATCCACTCGTTGGACGTGGTGAAAGCCACGACAAGCGTAACCATGGCCACAGCCATAGTAAAGCCGACCCCTCTTTTGATAAAGGTATTTCCTATCTGTCTGACAATTTGCTTCTCCATTAATGTATCTTCAGCACCATTTATAATTCTATACAGAGACTGACTTTGTTCTTGTTGACTTCAACAAAGCCACTTGATATTTCCATCTCATGGCGTCCCTCACCGTCAACATACACCACCGTTCCCTTGTCAAGACAAGAGATGAGCGGAGCGTGATCCTTGAGAACTTGGAACTCTCCTGACACGCCAGGAGCAGTCACACTCTCAATCTCACCATCAAACACTATTCTCTCAGGCGATACTATTCTTAATCTCAAACTCATAATTCGTTGTTATTTAGACATTAAGCCTTGGCGGCCTCCATCAGTTTCTTGCCCTTGGCTATGGCGTCCTCTATGGTTCCTACATTAAGGAATGCCTGTTCTGGCAAGTCGTCAACCTCACCATCGAGAATCATATTGAATCCCTTTATGGTGTCCTCGATTGGCACCATCACTCCAGGAATGCCCGTAAACTGCTCTGCCACTGTGAACGGCTGCGAGAGGAATCTCTGAACACGACGAGCACGGTTTACAGTCAGCTTGTCCTCGTCAGAGAGCTCATCCATACCGAGGATGGCAATAATATCCTGAAGCTCCTTGTAACGCTGGAGTATCTGTTTCACGCGCTGGGCACAATCATAATGCTCTTTTCCAACGATAAGCGGATCGAGGATACGGCTGGTAGAACCCAGCGGATCTACTGCAGGATAGATACCCAACTCTGTTATCTTACGACTAAGTTCGGTAGTGGCATCAAGGTGAGTGAAGGTAGTAGCCGGAGCTGGGTCTGTCAAGTCGTCGGCTGGTACATATACTGCCTGAACAGACGTGATAGATCCTTTCTTAGTCGAGGTGATGCGTTCCTGCATAGTTCCCATTTCCGAAGCCAATGTCGGTTGGTAACCCACGGCAGAAGGCATACGGCCAAGCAAGGCGGAAACCTCGGATCCTGCCTGCGTAAAACGGAAGATATTGTCGATAAAGAACATGATATCGGCAGCCTCTCCGTCCTTGCCTCCGTGGTCGCGGAACTCCTCGGCAACGGTGAGTCCTGACAATGCGACAGAAGCACGTGCGCCTGGCGGTTCGTTCATCTGTCCATAGACCAGTGTTGCCTGTGACTTTTTCAACTCCTCGGGATCAACGAGCGAGAGGTCCCATTTCCCCTCTTCCATGGCTTTCTTGAATTTCTCTCCATAGCGGATAACGCCGGACTCGAGCATATCTCGAATGAGGTCGTTTCCCTCACGGGTACGCTCACCTACTCCAGCAAAGACAGAATATCCGTTATGTCCTTTGGCTATATTGTTGATGAGCTCCATGATAAGCACCGTTTTTCCTACACCGGCACCACCGAAGAGTCCGATCTTACCACCCTTCATATACGGCTCGAGCAGGTCGATGACCTTGATACCCGTGGCAAGCATCTCCTTGTGTGTGGAAAGGTCTTCAAACTTTGGAGCCTCACGGTGGATTGGATATGCGCCATCCATGCTAAGAGGTTCCATACCGTCAATAGGCTGTCCAATGACATTCATCATTCGGCCTTTGATTTGCTCTCCAGCAGGCATAACGATAGGTGAGCCTGTCTGCTTTACTACGAGTCCACGTTGCAGTCCGTCAGTGTTGTCCATTGCCACACAACGTACGGTGTCTTCACCTATATGCTGCTGTACTTCGACAACGAGCTCGCGGCCGTCTGGACGGTCAATTTTGAGAGCATCATGAATTTTAGGCAACACTTTCTCAGCATCTTGACCTTTAGTATCGAAGAACACGTCGATGACTGGTCCGATGATCTGTGAGATGTGTCCATTAATCTGTGACATACGCTTTATTGTTAATTTTTTAATTCAATTGTCTTTTTTCTTTATTATAAGTTTTTCTACTTATAGGTAATCATTGTGTCTGCAAAGTTAGGTGTTTTTTTTGAATCTTCAAAGGAAAATGCAAAGTTTTCGACTTTACCTATCCAAAAAAAAAGAAAAACTCACCTTCTTTACAGTCTTTTTTTCAAAAAACGTATTATATGCTCAACTCATCAAGCACCTTGATGAGTTTCATGTCAAGTGGCTTGTCGGTGCGGATAGCATCTGCAAAAGGAACATATACGACCTCATTGTTTCTTACACCTACCATCACGTTTCTCTGTCCCTGCATTATTGCCTCGATAGCGCCTACACCGGTTCGGCTGGCAAGGATTCGGTCGTGGGCTGTAGGACGTCCTCCACGCTGCAGATGGCCTAATATGGAAACCCTCACATCGTAATCGGGGAATTCCTTTTTCACACGGTCGGCATAATAAAGAGCGCCACATTTAGGACTTTCCGACACTATCACGATACAACTTTTCTTTGACTTACGTATGCCTCGTTCCATAAACCGAGCCAACTGGTCAACATCGGTAGAGTCTTCCGGGATGATAGCAGCCTCGGCACCGCTTGCTATTGCACTGTTCTGTGCAAGGAATCCGGCGTCTCGACCCATCACCTCAATAAAAAATATTCGTTCATGACTCTGTGCTGTGTCGCGTATTCTGTCCACACACTCGAGAATAGTATTTAGTGTGGTATCGTAGCCAATGGTGGAGTCTGTGCCATAGAGGTCGTTATCGATAGTGCCAGGCAGACCGATACAACAAACATCAAACTCAGCTGCAAAGTCACGAGCACCGGTAAGAGAACCATTACCACCAATGACAACGAGAGCGTCTATGCCTTCCTTCACCATGGTGTCGTAAGCCTTCTGTTTTCCCTCGGGAGTCATGAATTCCTTGCTTCTGGCAGTTTTCAGTATTGTGCCTCCCTGCATGATGATACCGCTGACGTTCTCTGTCGTAAACGGTTTCACCTCGCCGTTTATAAGTCCGTCATATCCCCTATAAATACCCTTTATGTTAAATCCGTTACAGATGCCGGCACGTGTCACTGCACGTATTGCTGCGTTCATTCCAGGAGCATCACCGCCTGAGGTAAGAACTCCTATAGTCTTAATCTTAGCCATATTTTTTAAGTTTTAATGTATTTTCTCTACCTTATATTATTTTCAACCTTATTATATTAATGATTCTGCCCACAGGACAATCAATCCTACAATCCATCCGAGCAGTATCTTCGGTGTGCAATTTTTCAAATACCATACCACGTGCATCCTCTCCATTTTCATGAGTGCCAATCCACTGGCGGAACCGAAACATAACATGCAACCGCCGATAGATGTTGTAAAAGCCATTATTTTCCAATAAATACCATTCTGCACGAAACAAGCCATATAGTCAGAGTCAACCCAATGCTGGAGTGATCCTGCATCAACGATTGAGTACAGCGAGATGTTTGTCATCACTACAGTGAATGTGTCCACCACCCCACTGAGCATACCCGATATAATGCCAATAACCCATACATCATGAATATTATAGTCTATCCATTCGGATATTGTACCGAAAAATCCCGTCTCTCCTACAACACCCATGGCGAGCATTATGCCCATAACAAAGAGTATCATCTGCAGGCTGCCATATTGTAGCGATCGGGGAAACCGACGTTGTATCATCTGTTCGGTATTCATAAGTTTTCTATTGTAAACCTCGTTTACAACCCAAAGCACAGACAATACGCAGAGAGCCCCGAGAAAAGGACTCAACTTTGTGATATTGTGGAACGTCGGTATGAACCATAATCCGCCTATTCCCACCACAAGCATTGACAAGCGTTGCCAGCGGTTGAGGTTGGTATCATCTCCTCGGTAAGGCGTTGCAGGCCACTCCACTTCAATTCTTGAAGGCAGACACCTTCCGATAAGATATGTAGGCAATGCCCATGCAACGATAGCCGGCAAGACAAGATATGCAGAGAAATTCGTTGCCGTGACAGCTCCTTCTCCCCAAAGGATCACTCCTGCCGGGTCGCCTATCACGGTCATACATCCACCTGCATTAGCAGCCAACACTATAGCCGCCCCGACGAGCATGCGTTGCCGCCTGTTTTGCACGATGCCATGCATGACCACAAGCATCATGGTTGTAGTGGTCAGATTATCGAGATTGGCAGAAATCAGGAATGTGGCAATGGTTATTGTCCAAAGCAATCTCTTGGAATTTCTTGTTCTTATCCATTCAGTGATAAAATCAAAACAACCATTGTTGTTAAGTATTTCTATTATTGTCATCGTGGCAAGTAGGAACATGACTATGGCCGCTGCCTTGCCCACATATTTAAGGAATATATTGTCGTAAATGAAAAACTTCACCCGATCGCTATTTGGTAATTCCCCGGCCAAGAAGTCGAAATACTCTCTTGGGTGCTGGCTCATCACAAAGTCAGTACCATAGCAAATGTACAACACCCATCCTACCGTGCCCATGAACATGGCAATGGCAGCCTTGTTCACATTTGTAAGATGCGTTGTCGCAAGCAGGATATATCCCACTATAAATATCAGCACTATCACCAATGTCATACTTCAATCGATTAAAAATCACTGCAAAGATAACAATCTTTTAGGAAATACGTTTCCTTTTTTTAAAAAAAACACGTAGATTATTCTTTTTTTCACAAGATTGTTGCAGGAATGAACAGAAATATGTAATTTTGCGGCTTGAAAAAGATATTAATCATTGAAAATTATGAAAAGAAACATTGTAAAAGCGGCGATATTATGCCTCGTGGCATTTGCCTATCAGACAGCGACAGCCCAAAGTGACTTAGGAAGCATCCTCAACAACGTGCTCGGCGGAAACAGTTCGTCGGATAACGTCATCTCAGGTCTCACTTCAATATTCTCCTCCAAGAAACAAGCATCCGAAAAGAATATTGTCGGCACATGGACATACGAAGAACCTGCAATAGTACTTAAGTCGGAAAACGTTCTCACAAACGCTGCGGCAAAGGTAGCGGCATCGTCGCTTGAAAAAAAACTCCAGACACAACTGGAAAAGGTCGGGCTGAAGAAAGGCGCAATGACACTTACCTTCAAAAGCGACGGCACTTTTACCGAAACCTTCGGCAAGAAGAAATATAGCGGGAAATGGAGCATTAAAGACTCTAAGCTAAACCTTATCCACAACTACCGCACCACCACCCTCACCACTCAGATAGAGGGCAACCAACTGATGTTTGTCACCGATGCCACCAAGCTCCTCTCCTTCCTAAAACAGATTGGCAGCACATCAACAAACTCAACAATATCTACAGTAACTTCGTTAATGAAGAATGTCAACGGCATGCAATGTGGCGTGACATTAGTTAAAAAGAATTGAAAAATGTGTTAAAAAAATATAAGCAGTATACAAAACACAAAATATTCCATTTCGATAAAGATATTTTTTTGTACCTTTGCACTCGCTGCCACGGGATGGCAGCATTAATTCAAACTTACAAATAAAAAATTAAAACAAAAAAATGGCAACAAAAATCAGATTACAGCGCGGCGGCCGTAAGGGTTATGCGTTCTACAGCATCGTTATCGCCGACGCACGTGCACCACGTGATGGTAGATTTACTGAAAAAATTGGTACTTACAATCCTAACACCAATCCAGCCACAGTAGATTTGAATTTCGACAGAGCCCTTTATTGGATTGAGTGTGGAGCTCAGCCTACAGACACTGTACGCAGCATCCTCAGCCATGAAGGTGTTTACCTGATGAAGCATCTCCGTGGAGGTGTGAAGAAGGGAGCTTTCGACGAGGCAGCAGCTCAGAAGAAGTTCGACGCTTGGAAAGCCGACAAGACCAAGGGAGCTGATGCTATCCGCGAGAACGAGGCAAAGGCAAAGAAAGAGGCTTATGCAAAGGAGCTCGAGGCAGAGAAGAAGATTAATGCAGAGATTGCGAAGAAGGTAGCTGAGAAGAAGGCTGCAGCCGCAGCTGCTCAGGCAGAAGCCGAGGCAGCATCTAACGCAGAAGCGACAGAAGAGGCACCTGCTGAAGCATAATCATCTACTTTATGCAAAAAATAGAAATAGGAAGGGAATTAGATCCCCTTCCTATTTTTTTGTCTTAACTATCCAGAAACAGAATAATCAAGGAAGTTATTGTTACTAACTATCCGGAAACAGAATATCAAGTAAGCTTTTGATACTGACCATCCGAAGACAGGATACAAGTGAATCCCAGAACCATATTTTGTAGAAGGTTGACGAATCATGAAAAAAAAACATAACTCATCAACCATTTTTTCGTGTTATAATTTCTTCGGCGAATATATTGCATTCCACCAAGAGTCGTCTCCTTTAAGATATTTCTGGAACCATGCGAGAATGGAATTAATCCAGACTGTGCGTTTTGCAGGATCCATGATTCCATGATTTTCTCCTTCCACCTCAATAAATGCTGTAGGCACACCAAGAAGGCGCAATGCAGTGTACATCTGAATAGACTCTCCTACAGGCACATTAGTGTCGGCTGTTCCATGAGTGAAGAGGATAGGTTTCTTTATTTTGTCAGCGTTAAACAGAGGGGAGCGATCTACGAACAGGTCTTTGCGTGTCCATGGATAGCTGTTGGCTGCAGAAGTCTCGCTATACGAATATCCCCAATAGCCTTCTCCCCAGTAGCTGGTATGGTCGCTGATACCAGCATGGGATACTCCGCAAGCAAATGGATTGTCTTTGGTCATCATATACTGAGTCATAAATCCTCCATAAGACGCAGACACGCAACCTATGTGTTCTTCGTCACATTGAGGAACGTCCTTCACAAACTGTCGGGTAGCGTCAATTATATCCTGTGCCACGCCCTCTCCCATTGTATTCACGTGTCTCGAAGCCCATTCTTGTCCAAAGCCAGAAGCTCCTGACGGATTGACCGAGAATACGATATAACCGAGAGCATTCCAGTAGTGTGCAGGATAATGTGTTCCATTACCGAAGCGTCTTGACGTTGGTGAACATCCTCCATAATAATTCACTATTACTGGATATTTTTTCGCTGGGTCAAAGTCAGCTGGAAGATTATAGAAACCAGTGACTGCATATCCTCTGGAAGTCATGAAACTCCATGGTTTCACAGTTCCCAGTTTTATGTTTTCAAACATCTCCTTATTAGGAGCCAAGACAAGAGCACATTTTGGTGTCTTTGCAGGCGTCACTATGTTCCATGCCTCGTATGGCACACAGTTTGAACATCCATAGACGAGGATGTTTCCTCCTTCACGTGCTATGCTAAGTCCGCTGAGCACCTCCATTGGTTGTTTAACCATCACTGGCTGGAGCGTTTTCGCGTCAAGACGATAGAGGCTGACGCTGTCGCCATTTTGCGCGGTGAAATATGCGCACTTGTCGGCATAAGAATAGTCGATACTCTCTATGCTCATGCGAAGGTCGGCTGTGATCGGGATAATCTTCTTGGTTGCCGTATCCATGAGATAGAGATAATAGTCGTACATGCTCGGAGTCTTGCCCTTTGGCACTCTGTTTCCTATACCACCAAACGACTCTGGGCTTGCCTTGAACAGCACCTTGCCCTCATTGCCCATATACATGGCATTGCCTATGAATCCATCTTTTTCCACCAACATTCTACAGTCCATGGTCTGCAAGTTGAGATCGTAATAAGTTTGGCGTGTGGTAGGCCTTTGTTCGAGCGAGTCGGAAGCTACAGAGAAGAGCATATGTCGTCCGTCGGAAGTGATATCGCTTACATATACAGGCTTGTATGTGTATGTAAGAGGAACGATCTGCCCAGTAGCGAAGTCGAAGCGTGCAAGCGAGTAGCGGTTGCGCCATCCTGGTTGTCTGTCGTCAGGATGTACTATTTCATAGACACCTTGTTCCTTGGCTGGTCCATTTTGCGACTTCATAAGTATAGCGAAATCCTCTGTTGGAGAGATATAGAAATAATCGTCGGGCATTTCTCCTACTATCGTCGTCACTTTTCCTGTAGAAGGCTCTACAGTCTTCAGTTGTAGTTTGCCGCCTTCTTTCTCTGTGTAGTAATAACGGTCTGAGTTTGGCATCCATGTTGCCTGTTCTGATATTTCCCTTTTCTGTCCAGTCTTTAAATCTACGAGTTGTGTCACGGCTTGGGTTTTGTTTATAGCGTCAATCCATCGATAGCTAATCAGCGCCCATCGTCCAGACTTTGACAGTGAAGCTCCTGCCACCACCCTTGTGGCAAGCACATCCCTCATGGTGAATCGGTGTTTGCCGTCTTCCAATATCTTTATGTTGTCATTGGGAATAGAGATGTCGATTCCCATACTGTCAGCTACGAACTTCAATCTTATCGTATGGAATCCCGGCTGCAAGTCAAAGGAGCCTGTTTTCTCATAGCCATCAGCATACACCTTATATTTCTTTGTTCCTTTTACATCGAGTTTTATCCCTTTCAGATACTTGGTTGCATCGACATCAAATCCCAATACGTGAAATTTCGCCGTGTCGAGAGCGAGCGAGTTTACATCGACTATGGGTTTATTGTCGGTGATGGACATCGCCACAGTACTATTGACAAGGTTGTCTGTTGTGAATTTCACTTGTTTGTTGTCGATACTGTCGAGGACCACAGGTTGTTGCATTGTAAACGGTCCTGCGTATCTCACCCATTTCACTCGGGTGTCGGCAGTTGAAGTAGCGGCAGCCATTACCAATGGCAGCATCGCCAGGGAAAGCTTTCCAAAGATGTTCATGTGCGTTATGTTTGTTAATTGAAATTTGCTTTATTATTGTGTTTTAGTATCTTATATACAGACTCATATTCCTTCGCCACCTTCACGTATTCGTGATGTTTTTCTACATATTCCATGCTTTCGTGTTTCAGCCTCATCACCCGTTGGTGGTCTGTCACGAGTTGCTGGAGTTCATGTACCACGCTTTGGTATGTAGGTTCCACATTGACGATAGGGCGCAAGTGCTGTTCGTTAATAATCTCATAGTTCTCACGTTCACCACCGCCTACGCATACTATTCCTTTCGACATGGCGAGAAGAGTGTTCATCGAAGGAGTGTAACTATAGAGCTGGTCGAGTAGGACATCGGCAGAGTCTATCATTTTCTTGTATTCGTCAAAAGGCACTGATTCTGCCACCACGAGCTTTGTCCTGTCGGGAAATCTGTTAACCACCTCTTTGGCAGCCTCAAGCATGATGTCAGTCCCCTTATACTGGCTTCTCTGCTTGTTTATTCCGACAAAGATATTGAGGATGCCATTTTCAATCTGCTTAATACCCTTGTCATGCGGCATCTCTATAGGATAAGGAATAAAGCATGTTTTCCTAGTGAAGAGCGGTTTGTAGCAAGCATAGTATTCGTATAGTCCCGCCACTATCGCATCTGCATCCTCTGCTATATATCTGTTGAGCCGTTCCTTCTCGGTACCTATCCAGTCTCGTTTTTCCCTCAAGGCATCGTTGTCATTTCTCAAGACATCACCGATATTAAAATCGCTGTATCTCAAGAATTTCCTCTCGCAGCATCCGTTCACCCAATAATAGTCCATGCCGTATGCACCCATAACTATATTTTTGTTCATAAGCCTCAGCAGTCGGTAGAGTGCCATGTTCCGTTGCGCCTTCAGTTCCACGAACATTGGGTTTATCAGTTGCACCACGTCGTATCCAACAAGACGAGGCATGACGGTGCAAATCTTAGCCATCAGCCCTACTCCGCCCCATTTCCCCACCTTTCTGTCGAGGTCGATGTCACGCGGGTAGTTTTTCCAGAAGTCGCCGTTCGAGGCCACAGTCACCTCATGTCCCAGTACTCTCAAACCTCGTGCAAGAGTGGCATGCACGTTGCTGTATTCCCCAAGTAGCAGTATTTTCATTTTGTAATTGTTCAAATAGCCAGTCATTCCGCAATTATCAGTGCCAATAGCTGGCCATACCTTTAATTCCATCTTTTCATCAAGGGCAATCCCATGAGCATCACGTTGCGTCCCCATTTTGTTTTTATCAGTTTGCCAAACAAGGCATATTTTTTTGTATAAGCCTTTTCAGGCATCGGGAATAGTCCCTCTTTTTCGAGCCGTTCAATTCTCTCATCGAGGAAACGCCTTGAGTGAGTCAGAATTATGATATTATAGAGATAGTCCATGGTGAGTTGCGCTATCCTCCGCTGTAGCGCTTGGCGCTCCACATGTGGCAGAGTGTCGGTTTTTCTATAGAGTCTCATAATGACCGTCTCCATATCGTCGAGTCTTTTCACCTTCCACCTTTTGTCGCGGTTGCTCATGGTAGTTCCCTGATGTTGTCGATAGAAATAAGCTGGCGAGTCGGTGACGTATAGCCGTTCGCATCTCAGAACGAGCTGCGGTGTAAACTCCTCGTCCTCGTGGTAGATATCCTCTGGGTATCTCAAGTTATGCAGGATGTCTTTCTTGAATACATATCCGCACGCCATTCCCCTGAGGTTATTGTTTCTCATGAACTCGGCACCTGTAAACGCCTTTTCCGGCGGCAGCGTGACCTGCATTTCCCCGTCATCTTTTGTAGTGTGACCGAACATCACCATATCGGGATCAGCATATCTCACCACGTCGATACACTGTTCGTAGTAGAACTTCACGAGTTTGTCGTCAGCATCCACAAACTGCAGATATTCACCCGTTGCCATCATGATTCCGGTATTACGTGCTGCACCGGGTCCAGCATTAGGTTTCCTCACATAAATCACATCGTCGGCATAAGCCATAAGACTATTCATCGGGCAGACGTCAGATCCGTCGTCTATCACGACCACCTGCCTCTCATCTTTACTCAGCGAGAGGTTGATTATGCTTTCCACACATTCTATCAGCATGGCAACATCCTCGTTGTGATAAGTCACCACAAACGAGATGAGCGGTCTCTGTCTTCTATTGCTATCAATGTTCATGAATTATGTCGTATTAATAAGAGAAATCATTTATTTTTGCAAAAGTACAAAGAAAAAACCATTTCCCCATCTTATTTTTCATTTTTCTTCACATATTATACAATAATAAAAGGAAATTAGCGTTTTTTTTATCGTATGGCAAACGATTTCTCGTCATCAGACAACTATCGCCACGTACTAAAGTACACAAGCATTTTTGGCAGCGTGCAGGGTTTGAACATTCTCATCGGCCTTGTACGCAACAAGGTTATTGCATTGCTATTAGGTCCCGGCGGCATGGGTTTGGTTTCTCTATTCAACACCATCTCCACCTTCATTTCCCAGGCCACGAGTTTAGGCATCTCATTTAGTGCTGTACGCCGCATATCAGAGCTGTATGACACTGGAGACAGTAGCTCGTTGCGTCATTATGCCAAGGTAGTGAGAGGATGGACACTTCTCATCACTCTGGCTGGTTTTCTCCTGAGCATCGTTCTGAGTCCGCTTTTTAACAAGCTCTCGTTTTCCTGGGGCGACCACACTCTTCATTATGCGCTTCTTGCCCCTGCCATAGCCATGATGGCGATAACGGGTTGCGAGACTGCCATTCTCAAGGGGACGCGCTGTCTTCGGGCACTTGCCACTGTGCAGGTATCTACGGCTATTCTCGTTCTTCTCACCACCACGCCATTATATTATTTCTTTGGCGAATCAGCGATAGTGCCGGTCATCACCCTGACCGCTTTCATCACGATGGTGTTCACCCTTCGCCATTCCCTTCGTATTGTTCCACTTTCTCTGAGCGGAGCTTTCGGCATGCTTGGCGAGGGCATGGACATGATCCGTCTTGGCGTCTCGTTCACCCTTGCCGGCATCATCGGCAGTGGCGCCGAGATGATCGTTCGTTCTTACCTGAATGTCGCTGGCAACCTTGACATGGTAGGTCTTTACAACTCAGCCTATATGCTAACGGTGACATACGGAGGCATGGTATTCTCAGCCATGGAGAACGACTACTATCCTCGTCTGTCGGCAGCAGGCAGCCGCAAGCAGATGACAAAGATTGTCAATTGTCAGATTGAGGTGGCCCTGACGATGCTCTCCCCGATGGTAGCCGCATTGATCGTCTTCCTTCCCATTGTCATTCCCCTGTTATTCTCTTACAATTTTTCCCCCGTTGTCCCGATGGCTCAGGTCAGCGTGTTCACCTTATTAGCAAAGGCATTGTCGATGCCGTTATGCTACATCAACCTTGCTAAGGGTTGTTCGTTGGCATACCTCATCATCGAGGGGACGTATTATCTCGTGTTTATCTTTCTTGTCATCTTCGGCTTCAAGCATCTCGGTCTTATCGGCACAGGCATAGCCATCACCATTGCCCATTTAGCAGAGTTAGTCATAGTATATGTTTACTCCCGTGTGAAGTTTGGTTTCAGGTTTTCGCGCCAAACCCTACTGTCGATCATAATCCACACACCGTTATGCGCCATTTGCTATATCTTAACGTTCGGCACGCAATCCGTTACCTATTGGATTTCGGGTACAGCCCTTGTGTCGATTATCACCATTCTGTCGTTCCGCAGGCTCAAGAACAGCACTCGCAAGAAAGCGTAAACCTTTACGTGTATTTTTCCTTCAAAAAATTACCTTGATTGCAAAAATATATGTACTTTTGCAGCGTCAAAACTGAAAATAACAATATAAATAAAATATTTGGATATGAAACCACTAAACAAAGTATTTGCTCCAAAGAGCGTCATGCCTGAAAAGGTTATTCAGTTCGGCGAGGGAAACTTCCTTCGTGCATTCGTAGATTGGATCATCTGGAACATGAACCAAAAGACCGATTTCAATGGTTCTGTCGTTGTAGTTCAGCCAATAGAAAAGGGAATGGTTGATTGGCTCAATGCTCAGGACTGCCTCTATCACGTCAACCTTCAGGGACGCGAGAATGGCAAGCCTGTAAATACGCTTGAGCGCATCGACTGTATCAGCCGAGCCCTCAACCCATATAGCCAGAATGCCGCTTTCATGGCACTGGCCGACCAGCCCGAGATTCGTTTCGTCATTTCCAACACCACCGAGGCAGGTATTGCCTTCGACCCGTCATGTAAGCTCGAAGACGCTCCAGCTTCGTCTTATCCAGGCAAGCTTGTCCAGTTGCTCTACCGTCGTTGGCAGACCTTCAATGGCGATCCTACAAAGGGTCTTATCATCTTCCCGTGCGAGCTCATCTTCCTGAACGGGCACGTGCTGAAGGACTGCATCAACAAGTATATCGAGTTGTGGCAATTGCCTTCAGAGTTCAAGGAGTGGTTTGACAACAGTTGCGGTGTTTATGCCACACTCGTTGACCGTATTGTTCCAGGCTTCCCACGCAAGGAGATTGCTCAGATACAGGAGAAGATATCATACCGGGACAATCTCGTCGTTCAGGCAGAGACATTCCACCTTTGGGTTATCGAAGCTCCGAAAGAAGTAGCCAAGGAGTTCCCCGCCGACAAGGCAGGTCTTCATGTGCTTTTCGTTCCTTCAGAGGAGCCATATCACAAGCGCAAGGTGACATTGCTCAACGGTCCTCACACTGTTCTCTCGCCTGTGGCTTTCCTCAGTGGAGTAAACATTGTGCGCGACGCATGCAACCATGAGGTTATCTCGAAATACATCCACAAGGTTCAGTTTGACGAGCTCATGCAGACACTCGACCTTCCTATCGAGGAGTTGGAAAAGTTTGCAAGCGACGTTCTTGAGCGCTTTGACAATCCGTATGTTGACCATCAGGTGACGAGCATCATGCTCAACTCGTTCCCGAAGTTCTGCGCACGCGATCTTCCAGGTGTTAAGACCTACCTCGAGCGCAAGGGCGAACTGCCAAAGGGTTTGGTATTCGGTCTTGCCGCAATCATCACCTACTATAAGGGCGGCAAGCGTGAGGACGGCGTGGAAATCGTTCCAAACGACGCACAAGAAATCATGGACCTGCTGAAGGAGCTTTGGGCAACTGGCGACACACAGAAGGTTGCCGACGGTGTGCTTGGCGCCACAAGCATCTGGGCAGAAGACCTCAACAAAGTGGAAGGTCTTAACACTATGGTTAAGCAGTATCTCGACCTCATCCAGGCTAAAGGTATGCTTGAGGCAGTAAAGACTATCCTCTAATCGATTCTCAAAAACAAACTACCAAAATACACAATCTTGATTTTATATAACCCACTAAGCAATGAAAAGCCGCAGGTTGTCCTCTGAAGGACTTGCCTGCGGCAATTCTTTTTATCCGGAAACGATGTAATTCCCATTTGTCAAATCAGATGTCATTACTATTTGTCAAACCAAATGATATTTCTATTTGTCAGACAAGATGTTCTGAAAATTTTTCCAGAGACGAAGTCGAATGCTTATAATCCGAAGACGTCAGCTACTGGTTTGAACGTGATTTTTCCATCCACTATGTTCAGTCCTTTTGCGAGAGCCGGGTCATCTTCACACGCCTTTTCCCATCCCTTGTCTGCCAGTGCGATGGCATAACGCAGCGTAGCGTTAGTAAGAGCGATGGTTGAGGTGTTTGGTACGGCGCCTGGAATATTTGCCACGGCATAATGCACAATTCCATCTACCTCATAAACTGGTTCGCTATGAGTAGTTGGTCTCGAGGTTTCGAAACATCCTCCTTGGTCTATTGCCACATCTACGAGCACTGTTCCCGGTTCCATAAGCTTAAGCATGTCTCTTGTGATGAGGTGTGGAGCTTTGTCGCCAGGAATGAGCACCGAGCCCACAACGATATCCACGTCGCGCAGTTCGCGTTTGATGTTATGTTTTGAAGAGTAGATAGTGTTGACGTTAGGCGGCATTTCCACCGAGAGTTTTCTTAGCAGTGGCAGCGAGATGTCGGCGATGACCACGTCAGCTCCCATTCCTGCAGCGACACGAGCGGCAGCCTGTCCAACTATTCCACCACCGAGTACGAGCACCTTTGCCGGTCTTACTCCGGGCACTCCGCAGATGAGTTTTCCTTTTCCTCCTTTTGTTTTTTGCAGATAATAAGCTCCGTTTATTGTTGCCATACGTCCAGCCACTTCGCTCATTGGAATTAGCAGCGGCAGCGATCCGTCGTCGAGTTGTACGGTCTCATATGCGATACACACGCCTCTGCTCTTCATCATCGCCTCAGTGAGTTCGCGGTCGCAAGCGAAATGGAAATACGTGAACACCACCTGTCCTGGTTTCACCAGTGGATATTCAGGTTCGATAGGTTCTTTCACCTTTACTATCATGTCAGCTGCAGCATACACATCCTCAATGGTAGGCAGTATGCATGCTCCGGCATCAATATAGTGTTGGTCACTGAAGCTACTGCCCTCTCCTGCCGTATGTTGTACATAGACGGTATGGCCGTGCTTCACCAGTTCGGCAACTCCTGCAGGTGTCATTCCGACCCTGTTCTCGTTGTTCTTGATTTCTTTAGGAATACCGATAATCATAAGCTAAAAGTGTTTAGTTAATTTTTGGAACAATATAAAAAATCCGTACGCAAATATACGACAAAAAATCATTGCCGTCAATATTTGCGCACGGAATTTTTCCGTATGTTTATACAATTTAACTAAACTTGTTCAAAATACTCGTTCAGTTGCTTTACTGAAGCCTCGTCAACGTTAGTTATGTCGCTTTTTATTTCTCCGTGTTCCATTAGCAATATTCGTGTTGAGATATCCACGGTATGTGTGAGGTTGTGTGAGCTGACGATGACGGTTGCTCCTGTTTCCTTTGAGTAATTCTCGAGCAGTCTTTTCAGAATGTTCTGGCTTGTAGGGTCGAGGAAGTTGAAAGGTTCGTCGAGAATGAGTATCTCGGGCTGGGTCATCAGCGCGGATATGATGCCGACTTTCTGTTTGTTACCCGCCGAGAGGTTGCGTATTAGCAGGTTCCTTCCGAAGATCTCGCCTCCTGTAAAGTGCTGGTATTTCTCTTCGAGTTCCTTTACGGGGTCGTCTTTTGTTCCTGATATTCTGCTGATAAACTGGAAATACTCTTCTGGCGTGAGAAAGTCGATGAGGAATCCGTTGTCGATAAACGCGGCAGTGAAGTGTTTCCACTCTTCGCTCTGATCTACTCTTACCTCATTGAGTTCCACATATCCCTCGTCGGCCTTGAGCAGGTCGAGCAGTAGTCGGAAAAGAGTGGTCTTGCCGGCACCGTTATTGCCGACAAGACCTATTATTTCCCCTTTGTTGATTGTCAGTTCGGGAATATTGCATGCGCAAGTGTCCCCGAACGACTTTTTCAAGTTCTTTATTGTAATCATAAACGTCAACGCTTATACGAGTCCTCTACCGTGACAATTTTTGAATTTCTTTCCGCTGCCGCATGGGCAAGGGTCGTTTCGTCCAGGCATCTTGCTCTTCACCACGGGTTCGCGTCGTTGTGCCTGCTGTGCCCTTGTGTCTTGTGCGGCTGCAGCCTGCTGGTTAGGATCGACGAGTCTTTCCTCCTGTACCTGTTGTTTCGATTCCACGTAATGAGGTTTCTCCTTTGGCATTTCTGCCGGAGCTTCTTGTGGAGCCTGTTGCATCTCAGGTATTCCGCTTCTCATGAGGATGCTGACGATACGGTTGTTCATGTTGTTCACCATATTGTCGAACAGCTTCACGCTTTCGAGTTTGAAGATGAGCAGCGGGTCTTTCTGTTCGTAGGAAGCGTTTTGCACGCTGTGCTTGAGTTCGTCAAGTTCCCTGAGGTTCTCTTTCCAGCACTCGTCGATGATGTGCAGGAGAATCATCTTCTCAAACTCCTTGACAATGGTCTTGCAGTGCGAGTCGTACGCCTCTTTGAGGTTGCAAGGAATGTTGTACATGCGTCGTCCGTCGGTGAGCGGCACCATGATTCGCTCGTAGAAAGCGCCTTGGTTTTCATACACTTGCTGTATTATCGGCCATGCCACGTTCTGTATGCGTTCTGTTTTTCTGTTGAATGCCTCCATCACCTGTTGGAATGTGCGTTCTTCGAGTTCGTCTCTTCTGTCGTTGATAAATTGTTCCTGTGTGAACGGCACTTCCATAGCGAAGATATGAATGAATTCCTCTTTGCATCCCTCGTAGTCATTATTTTCGATAATGTTCACCACACGGTCCCAGAGCGTGTTAGAGATATCCATTCCTATGCGTTCTCCCATGAGGGCATGGCGTCGTTTGCCATATACGACGGTACGCTGTTTGTTCATCACGTCGTCATATTCGAGCAGTCGTTTACGCACTCCGAAGTGGTTTTCCTCCACCTTGCGTTGTGCTCTTTCTATGCTCTTTGATATCATCGGGCTTTCGATGCGTTCTCCCTCTTTGAATCCGAATCGGTCCATGACGCTTGCTATGCGCTCAGAGGCGAAGAGTCTCATGAGCTTGTCTTCGAGCGACACGTAGAAGACTGACGATCCTGGGTCGCCCTGTCGTCCGGCACGTCCTCTGAGCTGGCGGTCAACGCGTCTGCTCTCGTGTCTCTCTGTACCGATGATGGCGAGTCCTCCTGCCGCCTTCACCTCTGGCGACAGTTTGATGTCGGTACCACGTCCAGCCATGTTGGTAGCGATGGTCACGGCTCCGAGTCCGTTGGTGCTTTGTCCCGCGAGGGCCACGATGTCAGCTTCCTTCTGGTGTAGTTTTGCGTTGAGCACCTGACAAGGAATCTTTCTCATGTCGAGCATACGTTTGAGCAGTTCGGAAATCTCCACCGATGTTGTACCGACGAGACATGGTCTTCCGCTTTCTCTCATTGCCACGATTTCGTCGATCACGGCATTATATTTCTCACGGTTGGTCTTATATACTCGGTCGTCGAGGTCTTTTCGCGCTATTGGTCTGTTGGTAGGAATCTCCACCACGTCGAGTTTGTATATGTCCCAGAACTCTCCCGACTCAGTAGAAGCCGTACCGGTCATACCGGCGAGTTTGTGGTACATACGGAAGTAGTTCTGGAGTGTGATGGTGGCAAAGGTCTGTGTTGCGGCCTCCACTCTCACGTGTTCCTTGGCTTCCACGGCCTGGTGCAGTCCGTCGCTCCATCGGCGTCCTTCCATGATACGTCCTGTCTGCTCATCGACTATTTTCACTTCTCCGTCTATCACCACATATTCGTCGTCTCTGTTGAACATGGTGTAAGCCTTGAGCAACTGTTGTAGAGTGTGTACACGTTCGCTCTGCACGGCGTAGTGGTTGAGCAGTTCGTCTTTCTTTGTCACCCTTTCCTCGTCTGAGAGCTGTTCGTTTTCGAGGGCTGACAGTTGTCCTGCTATGTCTGGCAGCACGAAGAGGTCTTTGTCGTTGACTTGTCTTGCAAGCCAGTCAGTACCTTTGTCGGTGAGGTCGCAAGAATTGAGTTTCTCATCCACGACGAAGTAAAGCGGTTCGACGGCCTCGGGCATTTTCCTGTTGTTGTTCTCCATGTATATCTCCTCGGTCTTGAGCATTCCCGCCTTTATTCCCTCTTCTGAGAGGAATTTGATGAGCGGTTTGTTCTTTGGCAGCGCCTTGTGCGAGCGATATAGCGAGAGGAATCCCGCGTCGAGTATTTTCTGGTCGTTTTTTTCGCGTCCTTCGCTTATCAGCTGTTTAGCTTCCGAGAGCAGCTGAGTGGCGAGTTTGCGCTGTACATCGACGAGTTTCTCCACCAGTGGCTGGTATTCCTCAAACATCTGGTCGTCGCCCTTTGGTACAGGTCCTGAGATGATGAGCGGAGTACGAGCGTCGTCGATGAGCACTGAGTCCACCTCATCGACGATGGCATAGTTATGTGCTCTCTGCACGAGGTCAGACGGTGCTGTGGCCATATTGTCGCGGAGGTAGTCGAAGCCGAATTCGTTGTTGGTACCGAATGTGATGTCAGCCTGGTAAGCGCGTCGGCGTTGTTCTGAGTTTGGCTGGTGCTTGTCGATGCAATCCACGCTGAGTCCGTGGAACATGTAGAGCGGTCCCATCCATTCCGAGTCACGTTTTGCGAGGTAGTCGTTGACGGTCACCACGTGAACGCCGTTTCCTGTCAGTGCGTTGAGGAACACAGGCAGTGTGGCGACGAGGGTCTTACCTTCACCGGTAGCCATCTCGGCAATTTTTCCTTGATGTAGCACGCATCCTCCGAAGAGCTGCACGTCGTAGTGCACCATTTCCCACTTGAGGTCGTTGCCTCCTGCAGTCCAGTGGTTGTGGTAAATGGCTTTTTCTCCATCAATGGTGATAAAGTCGTTGGCGGGGTTGGCAGCGAGTTCGCGGTCGAAGTCGCTTGCGGTGACGATGGTCTCCTCGTTGTTGGCGAAGCGCTTGGCGGTTTCCTTTACTATCGCGAACACCTGCGGCATAGCCTCGTTAAGCTTATCCTCATAGATCTCGAGGATTTCCTTTTCGAGTTTGTCTATCTGTTCGAATAGTTCTGCACGCTCGTCGATGGGCGTGTTTTCAATTGTCTCTTTGATGGCAGCTATCTGTGCCTTCTGTTCCTGTACCGACGATTGGATGCGTTGTTGTATTTCCTTTGTCTTTGCGCGCAGCGCGTCGTTGTCGAGCTGTTCTATCTCTGGCGAGGCAGCTTTGATTTTTTCCACGAGAGGCTGTATGAGCTTCATGTCTCTCGAAGATTTGTCACCGAAGAGTGACTTCAGAAATTTGTTGAAATTCATTTTATCTTGTCTTTTTTTTTATCGAGTTTTGGAAAATCTTTGCAAAATTACGATTTTTTTTTCGTAATCGTGCATAAATAGTTGATTTTTTTGGTGTTGAACCTCTAAGAAGCTAAAAAAGCGGTCTAAAACAGCGGTTCAGCCCAGCATGCGTTGGGTGCCCTGATACGTATTGCCTTTGCCACCGTTGGCGCGATGCGATCCACGGTGACGGGTGTTGTTATGCGTTCTGGCTTTACGTTGGCTCCGTAAAACACTATGGGGAACGGTATGTATGAGGCTCGCGAGAGTTGTGTCTGCTGGTTGTCCTCGTTATACAGTCTCCACCCCGGCGTCACCTCTATGATGATGTCGCCGCAGTGTTCTGGATTGAATCCGTTGCGTATCTTTGTTATGTCGGGATTGGCGCTGGAAAGGAGTTGTGGCGAAGTATAAACGTTTCTCACTCCTGCCACCATGCCGAGAAATTCCTGTGCTCTTTGGCAGGCGTCGTTAAGGCTTATCCGTTTGCTTTCGAGGAACCGGTGGTTGAGGAATATCTGCGTCCCATAGCATGTGTCCACATATTTTCCCTGTCCCCAGAGTGCGCCGAAATACATGTTCAGCAGGCTTGCCGTCCGGTTGATGTAGAACGTGCCAGTAGGTATGCGGTACTTGGCATAGTCGGTGGTTTCCTCGTCGGCACATCCTGTGCTGGTGACGACGAAGAGGATATTCTTTTCGCCGAGTCTGAGTTCGAGGCTTGATATGAGTGCCGCGAGCTGCCTGTCGAGTCTCACGTAAGTGTCTTGCAGCTCTATCTGGTTGTCGTCGCTTGCCTCGTGTCGGAAGTTGCCTGCATAGTATGTGACGTTGAGCATGTCGGTGATTCCGTCCACGCCCATGTTGTTGCTTGTGACGCAGTGCAGCGCGGCCTTTGTCACGTTTTCGTTCACGAGTCCGCTGGTCTTGTAGTCAATGTATTGTGTGTCGCCGGTGAACTTGTGTTTGAAAGGTTTGGGATTGTCTTCACGTAGGAAGTAGTTAAACTTCCCCACGTATTTGTTGTCGGGTTCCCATGTCTGGCTTGTGGTGACGCGGTATGCGGGGTTGATGGTGTTGTAGTTCTTCACCCATGCGGGCAGCTCCTCGCCGTAGTAATCCGACGAGCACCAGTTGCCTGTCTTGTCGTCTATCCACACTGCTCCGTCGGCTGCGTGTCCGGCAGCGAGAATGGCAGCGTTGCGGAATGGTGCTATTGAGTACACCTTTGCCTTTCCCTTCGTGGTAGCCTTGAGTTCGTCGCCTATGGTCGATGTGCTGACGTTGCGTGGCGATCCTCCCTCATCGGTCATCAGTCCTTGTGTCTTTTTGTCGTCAACGCAATAGACGGGTCTGAGTGTCTCCCTGTCGAGCCACATGTTTCCCACGAGGCTATTATAATAAGGTGTAGTTCCAGTCTGTACAGCGGTGATGGCCGCCGAGCAGTCTATTGGGGCGAAGGGATAGGCGGCATTGGTGAACACCAGTCCCTTGCTCACGAGTTTCTTGAATCCGTCGAGTGTATATAGCGGCGAGAAAGCCTCCATATAGTCAGCCCTGAGCTGGTCGATGGTGATGTTCACCACGAGTCTCGGAGCCTGTTGCATCACCTGTGCGTCCACGCTGAGCATCGAGATGAGCGTAGCGAGTAGCGTCAGTGTATGTTGTCTGCGGTTCATTATTGTTTATCTTTTCTTTTTTCAGTTAATTACAATTACGGTTCATCCACACTCTTGTCAGCAAAGTCAGTGCCAGAAGCTCCATTCCCTCTGCATAGTCCTGCAATATCGAGCCGAAAAGGAAGATCGCGGTCGTCAAGGCGACTATTTTCCAGTAGCGTGTCTTACGTCGTCGCGCCACGTTAGCCATGAAGAAGAACGGGAGCGGATTGAGTATAAGTATCTGGAGATTAGTGCTTGTAGTGGGATGTTGCGAGAAGAACAGGGCTGCCACCAGGATGCCTGCCGTGCCTGTCAGCGCCATCAGCAGGAGGTCGAACACGACGAATGTCTTTCCGCGGTATAGCTCTACTGACAAAATGACAATCGCTGCCACAAGCAGCAGTGCGAAACACTGAAAAGGTGTCAGCGGGAATCCATCTTCCACAAACCTCACTCCCGGTTCCACGGCATAGCGGTTGTTGACCACCAACGGCCTGGTGCCTTTATTGCTTCCCACCACTATCGCGTCCTGGAAGCTCTCCATGAGCTGTGAAGGCAGAAACTGTCTTTCCCTCCATCCTATCTCCCTGTCGGCGCCGAGACCGAGGCAGATGTCGTTGCCAAAGGTTATCCAGCGGTGGTTGCCCGTGCGCTCGTGCAGCAGTTTTCGGTATGTGATGCCGTGCATCTGGTCGGCCTGCGGTCCCGTTCCGTCCCTGTACTCGATCTTGTCGTCGATTATACTCCGCTCTATCATGTCTCGGGCACGCGTGGTGCAGTTGTCGTAGAGGCAGTTGTATCGATAGATGCGGTTTTCGGGACGGTAGTTGTCCTGAAGGGCCTTGTAGAATTTCTTTTTCTCCTCTGACGAGAGGTTGAGCACCTGCTCTACCACGTAACTACCCCTCTTGGCATATTCGGTCTTAAAGATGTGGAACGGCACGACACCCAACTCATAGTCGGTGATGCCAAACGTGAAGCGCAACCCGAACAGCGGCTTGCGGAAGTCAAACACGCCATAGTTGAACGCCCAGTCCTCTCCCGTGCGCAAGTCGTGATAGCGCAGTGCGGTGTGCCCAAACACGCTGTAAACCTCGTTGTGGGGTGAACAGGTGAGTAAGCTCACTTCTACCGAATCGTCGTCAAAATGCACCTCATCGCTCGAACTCCAGCTTAACAAACTGATTGTCAGCGAGAAAGCTAAAAACAGCAGTCTTTTCACTATAATCATAGAATTTTTCACGGTGCAAATTTAATTTCTTTTTTTGACTTTTAATGCTTTTATCTCGTTTTTTTTCAATAATTTTGCACCCTGTAAACGAATTTATGCTTTATGAAGCTCACAATAGACATAGGAAACACGTGTGCAAAGCTTGCCGTTTTCGACGGGAAAGACATCATCGACTCCATCATCGTCGAGCACGACCAGCCCTTCAGAATCGCCCCGTTCTGCCAACGGTACGATATCGACGGCGGCATCTGGTCAACGGTGAAAGACCTCACTGCCGACTTCTGCGACTCCATCACGTCGCTCCCCTTCCCCATGCTTCAGCTGGTGCCGGGAGTGACGGCAGTGCCCGTCGAGGTGTGCTATTCCACACCGCTCACCCTCGGTCCCGACCGCCTCGCCGCCATCGTCGGCGCGTGGTCGCTCCATCGTGGCCACGACATTATGGTCATCGACATCGGCACGTGTATCACCTACGACCTCGTCACCTCCTCGGGACAATACCTCGGCGGCAACATCTCGCCGGGACCGAAGATGAGGTTCCGCGCCCTCAACACCTTCACCTCGCGACTGCCATTGCTGACACGCCAGGGCGACACGCCGACGGTGGGCTACGACACGGCAACAGCCATCCGAAGTGGCGTGATACATGGCATAAGACACGAAATAGAAGGCTATATCAGTGAAATTAAGTCAAAATATCCTAACCTTTTGGTTTATTTAACGGGAGGAGTCGATATCGATTTGCACAATTCAGAAAAAATGTGCACCTTTGCAGACAAATTCCTCGTCCATAGAGGTCTGAACACCATACTTCTCCATAACGAAGAACAAAATAAAGAATGAAAAAAAACATAGCAACACTTTTTGCGGCCATGGCAACAGCCCTTGCCGCCAGTGCCCAGAGCGGCACCAACTCTCCATACAGTCAGTATGGACTCGGCGTGCTGTCAGAACAAGCACAGGGATTCAACCGCGGCATGAACGGGTTGGGACTGGGTTTGCGCCAGTCTGACCAGGTCAACATGCTCAACCCCGCCTCCTACTCTGCCGTCGATTCCCTGACGATGATCTTCGACATGGGCCTCAGCGGACAGGTGACAAACTTCAAGGAAGGCAACCGTAAACTCAACGCCAACAACGCTGATTTCGAATATGCCGTCGCCGCATTCCGACTGATGAAAAACGTGGGCTGCAGTTTCGGTATAGTACCGTTCAGCAATATCGGCTACAACTACTCTTCCACCACCACCGTGGGCGCATCGTCCACCACAACCACCGAGGCACATACCGGCTCGGGCGGCGTGCGGCAAGTGTATCTCGGTGTCGGCGCAAAGCTCTTCAAAGGCCTCTCCATTGGTGTCAACGGCTCTTACCTTTGGGGCGACTACGACCGCTCGCTCACCATCAGCAGCAACGACGCGTATGTCAACACCATCACCAAGCAGTATGCCGTCAGCATCCATAGCTATAAGCTCGACTTTGGACTGCAGTACAGCCTCGACCTCACGAATACGGACAACGTCACCCTCGGCGCCACATACAGCCTCGGGCACAACCTCAACGCCGTCCCGATGCTCGTCACCACCAACACCAACTCGCAGACCTCCATCTCCACCAGCGACACACTCTCCGTGAAAGACGGACTGAGCCTGCCTCACGCCTTCGCTGTGGGACTGGCGTGGTCACACAACAGGAAGTTTGTCGTGGGCGCCGACTATTCGCTGCAGCGATGGAGCAAACTCGCCTACCCCGAGTTCAATCCCGCCACAGGCGAGTATAAGGCCACCTACGGACTGCTCACCGACAGACATAAGCTCACAGTGGGCGGCGAGTGGATACCCAACTGGCAGAGCCGCAAGTTCTACAACCGCATTCACTACCGCCTCGGAGCGTCTTACGCCACACCTTATTTCAAGGTCAACGGCCACGACGGACCAAAGGAGATCAGCATCAGCGCTGGTTTCGGCATTCCATTGCTCGACAGGTGGAATCACCGCTCGTTCCTCAACATCAGCGGACAGTGGGTGAAATCGTCGGCCAAAGACCTCATCACCGAAAACACTTTCCGCATCAATATTGGCCTCACCTTCAACGAAGGATGGTTCAACAAGTGGAAAGTGAACTAATAGACATTCGGAAGAATAGGACAAAAGAAAACAGAGAACAAAAACCACAACACATTGGATAGTTTTCCACCTTATAAATATATTAATAGAATGAGGGCTCTCGTCCTCGCAGCCATGACAATGGCGGTGTTTTCCTGCTCCGAGGAGGTGGAACACACCGCCCCTGCCATCCACGACCGCGACTCGGTGTCGATGATGACAAGCTACGGCGTCAACACGCTCATCTCCGACTCGGGAGTGATAAAATACAAGATCGTCACCGAGCGATGGGACGTCAACACCGTCAGACAGCCGTCGCGCTGGACCTTCATCTGCGGCATCTTTCTCGAACAGTTTGACGAGAAGTTCAATATCCAGGCTTACATACAGGCCGACACCGCGTGGTACTACGACCAGCTGAAACTCTGGGAACTGCGCGGCAGAGTTCGTGTGCGCAACGTCAACGGCCTGCGCTTCACGAGCGAGGAACTGTTCTGGGACGGCATCAAACACGAGTTCTATTCCAACAAGTTCTCACGTGTGGTCAGCCCCGAACGCACCCTGCAAGGCACCTATTTCCGTAGCGACGAACGTATGATAAAATACACAGTGTCAAACTCTAAAGGCTCGTTTGTGAAACCCGACGACAACGCTCCCGGCACCGCCTCCCAAGGCACCGCTCCAGGAACCACGGTTCCTGCCGACACCACCGCCGTGCCCGTGCTGCGCCCTGCCGCCACCAAACATGCCGCCACACAAAAAACCGCCACGCCATGACAGACAACGTGATAGCACTCATAGTATCAATGGTGTTCTCGGCATTCTTCTCCGGCATGGAGATAGCTTTCGTGTCGAGCAACCGCATGCTCGCCGAGATGGAACGCGGCAAGAACGGCATACAGCAGAGAGCCATCGCCCTCTTCTACCGCCACCCAAACAACTTCGTCAGCACCATGCTCGTGGGCAACAACATCGCCCTCGTCATCTATGGCATACTCTTCGCCCAAATCTTCGACGCAACTCTCTTCGCCTCGCTCGGCGACGGCGAGCGCGTCACCGCCGACACCATAGCCTCCACCGTAGTGGTGCTGTTCACGGGCGAGTTCATACCGAAACTCATCTTCAAGAGCAACCCCAATACCATGCTCTCGTTCTTCGCCATCCCCGCCCTCGTGTGCTACATACTGCTCTACCCCATATCGCGCTTCGCCACACTGCTCTCAAAGTGGATGCTCGCCCTCGTGGGAGTGAAGATGCAGAAAGCAAAAGACGATATCGAGTTCGGAAAGGTCGATCTCGACTACCTCGTACAGAGCAGCATCGACAATGCGCAGAGCGACGACGAGATAGAAGAGGAGGTGAAGATCTTCCACAACGTGCTCGACTTCTCAGAGACACGCGTCAAAGATTGCATGGTGCCACGCACCGAGATCGAAGGTGTCAACATCGACGAGAGCGGAGTCGAGGAACTGAAAAACCAGTTTATCGAGACAGGCTTCTCAAAGCTCGTCGTCTATAAGGGCGACATAGACCATGTGGTCGGCTATATCCATTCCTCGGAGATGTTCCGCTCAGCCGCTACGTGGCGCGACAATATACGCACCATGCCCTTCGTGCCCGAGACCATGGCGGCAAAGAAACTCATGCAGACCTTCCTCCAGCAGAAGAAGAGCCTCGCCATCGTCGTTGATGAGTTTGGCGGCACCAGCGGACTCGTCTCGCTCGAAGACATCGTCGAGGAGATCTTCGGCGACATCGAGGACGAGCACGACAGCAACAACTACATAGCCCGCCGCACCGACGACGGCGAATACCTGCTCTCGGCACGTCTCGAGATAGAGAAAGCCAACGAGATGCTCGACCTCGACCTGCCTGAAAACGACGACTACATGACCGTCGGCGGCCTCATTCTACACGAGTATCAGAGCTTCCCCAAACTCAACGAAATAGTCAAGATTGGCAAATTAGAATTCAAGATTATTAAAAGCACAATGACCAAAATAGAGCTTGTAAAGCTAAAAATAACCGAATAAAACCATTTTTTTCCGTTTTTATTCCTTTATTTGATAATTATTTAGTAATTTTGTGCGCTAAAAGCGAAAACAAGGAAACAAAAAAAATAAAAAACAAATAAAAAACAAGTAATGGCAGCATTAGGAACAATCAGAAAAAGAGGTGTGACCCTGATCGTCATCATCGGTCTCGGCCTCTTCGCATTCATTGCCGAAGAAGCGTTCCGCTCGTGCGAAGCTACCAGCAACGAGCAGCGTCAGCAAGTAGGCAAAGTGTTGGGAGAGAAAATCTCAGTACAGGATTTTCAGACTCTCGTTGACGAGTACCAGGAAGTAATCAAGATGACCCAAGGTCGCGACAATCTCTCCGAGGAAGAGCTCAACCAGGTCAAAGATCAGGTATGGAACAGCTACGTCAACAGCATTATCATGAAGAAAGAAGCAGAGAAACTCGGACTCACCGTCACCGACGCCGAGCTGCAGAACATCCTCAAGGAAGGCACCAGCCCTATCTTGATGCAGACTCCGTTCGTCAACCAGCAGACCGGACGCTTCGACGCTTCACAACTCACCAAGTTTATCGCCGACTACAAGCAGGCACAGAAGTCTAACCCGCAGATGGCTGAGCAGTACAAGAGAATCTACGACTACTGGATGTTCATCGAGAAGACACTGCGCCAGCAGACTCTCGCACAGAAGTACCAGAACCTCCTCTCTCACTGCCTCATCTCCAACCCCGTGTCGGCCAAGATGGCATTCAACGACCAGAACGAGGAGAACGAAGTGCAGTTGGCTACTATAGCCTACTCTACCATCAACGACAGCAAGGTCACCATTAGCGAGGCTGACATCAAGGCCAAGTACGAGGAGCAGAAGGAGATGTACCGCCAGTATATCGAGACTCGCGACATCAAGTATGTTGACTTCCAGGTGACGGCGTCGCCAGCCGACCGCAAGGCCCTCATGGCATCGATGAACGAGGCTCAGAAGAGCCTGCAGGAAGGCGCCGACCCCGCACAGACTGTACGCAAGGCCCAGTCGCAGGTGACTTTCACCGGCGTGCCCGTATCGTCTAAGGTCATGCCACGCGACATCGCCGCAAAGATCGACTCAATGGCGGTAGGTCAGACCACAGCTCCGTTCGAGACCGCTTACGACAACACCCTCAACGTAGTCAAGCTCATCAGTTCAGCACAGCTCCCCGACTCAGTAGAGTATCGCCTGATACAGGTGGGTGGCGAGACCGTGGATCAGGCTCGCCAGCGCGCCGACAGCATCTACAACGCCCTCAACGGCGGAGCCGACTTCGAGGCCATCGCCAAGAAATACGGTCAGGAAGGCAAGGCACAGTGGTTCACCTCGGCCATGTACGAAAGCGCACCTACCATCGATGCCGACACCAAAAAGTATATCGAGGCTCTCACACAGTCTGAAGGTTTGAAGAACGTGGAGGTTACACAAGGTAACATCATCCTCAAAGTCACCGCACGCAAGGCATTCACCACCAAGTATGTGGCAGCCATCGTAAAGCACACCATCGACTTCTCAAAGGCCACTTACTCTGCAGCCTACAACAAGTTCAGCCAGTTTGTAAGCGAGAGCCAGACTGCTGATGCTCTTGTCAACAACGCCAAGAAATATGGTTTCAAGGTGTCTGAGCGCGCCGACGTAGCCAACTCAGAGCACAACGTGGCTGGCGTACGCAGCACACGCGAGACCATGAAGTGGATCTTCGACGCCAAGGCAGGCGAGGTGTCGCCACTCTATGAGTGTGGAGACAACGATCATCTCCTCGTGGTGGCTCTCAGCGGCATCCACAAGGAAGGCTACCGCGACATCGCCTCTGTTAAAGACATGATCAAGTCTGAGGTGATCCGCGACAAGAAGTACGAGCAGATCGCAGCCAAGCTCAAAGGCGTCAACAGCGTCGATGCAGCCAAGGCCAAGGGCGCACAGGTCACCACCGTATCTCAGGTGACATTCGCCGCTCCAGCATTCATCCAGGCTACAGGTGCCAGCGAGCCTGCACTCAGCGGTGCCATCGCAGCCACCAAGGCTGGCCAGTTCTGTCCTCGTGTCATCAAGGGCAACGGTGGCGCATATATGTTTAAGGTAGTGAAGAAGGCTCAGCGTGGCGGCGCCAAGTTCGACGCCAAGGCCACAGAGGCTCAGCTCCGTCAGCAAGCTCTTCAGGCAGCCAGCCGTTTCATGAACGAGCTCTATCTAAAGGCCGAAGTGAAAGACAATCGCTACCTCTTCTTCTAAGTTCATTCACATTTATACCTATAATTCGCTAAGGCGGTGAGGCGCAACAAATACCCTCACCGCCTTTCTTCATCTCTTGCTCCAGTCTTTCCCACATAATCCTCCGATGAAAGCCAATGTGCCCGCCTCTGTAGGAAGCCTTCGACGGTATCAACTTGTCACTCTTCAACAGAACATTCAACTTGTCAACCTCGTTTGATTGTTTTGCCAAGATGCAGCTTTCTTAGGTACAGAGATAGTAATTTTATTGTTACGTTCCAAGAAAAAGGCGGAAAAAAGTGGGAATATGATGAATTTTTTTTTCAAAACCAAGAAAATGCAGGTGAAA
>SAMEA3663092__coassemble_128_pt1 | contig 27098 bp, 19 predicted proteins | sample SAMEA3663092__metabat2_low_PE_020 | metagenome-assembled genome bin SAMEA3663092 (sample SAMEA3663092) | pig gut metagenome | biome: pig gut; feature: pig-associated habitat; material: faeces | place: France | collected 2012
CAGTCTAACGTTGCGTTGAAAACAGTCTAAGATCGTATTAAAAACGCTCTAAGGTTGTTGGCCAAACGGTCTGAGATTGTTTTTAAAACGGTCTAAGAACGTTGGCAGAACGGTCTAAGATTCGACAATAAAGAGTTAATACGAGCCTCCCTCGTCTTTTCCTGTCAATTTATGACGGGATAGGACGAGGGAGGCTCGTATTTGTGTAGATGAATGATGTTACTTGGTAGGATATGTCAAGTTTTCGTCTTTAATACATTCGAGAACTTCTTCGAGATATTTCTTCGATTCCCATTTCGCCATAGGAAGATCGTGGAGGAGATAGTTGCCGCAGTCATTGGGAGCAGCTCCTGGGATGTCGCCATCAAAGTCTGCCACAAAGCGGAAGGTGCGGCGCATGAGATCGACTATGTCGCGACTCTCAAGATCGCCGCGCATAAGTAGATAATTGCCTGTAAGACAACCCATAGGACCCCAATAGACGATGCGGTCTTTCCACTCGGGATCGTTGCGGAGATATGTGGCCGCAAGATGTTCAATGGTGTGGATGGCTCCCTGGTGCAGTGCTGGTTCGCGGTTAGGTTCCTTCATGCGGATGTCGAATGTGGTCACGGTGTCGTCGCCAATCCTGTCTTTTCTTGAAACGTAGATACCACGAAGCAGATTGTCGTGGTCGATGGTAAAGCTTGCTATTTTCTCCATAATAAGTGCTTGATTCTTAGTTGATGATTTTTATAGAAGTTAAGTGATGATAGCAAAAAACTTAAAGGCAAATCTTCTCGAGGAAGATGCGGGTAGTGTCGAACGAGTTGTCGGCAATGGCGCTCCAGAAATGCTGATACTGCGATGCCTTAGTGTCTTTCAGCGGTATGTCGCTGATCACCCTGAACGAGATAAACTCCACGCCATAGATATGACATGTCTGTGCAATGGCGGCAGACTCCATATCCACTGCGGCGGCTTCGGGGAAGTGGCCCATAATCTCGCGCATCTTCTCTTTGGTGTCAACAAACCAGTCGCCGGTGACGATTAGTCCTGCATGTACACGTGGCGACACCTCGATGGCTTTTTCCACGAGAAGTTTTGGCGAGGAGAATCTCACCGGCATGCCCTGCACTTGACCATAGACGCTATGCCCCATGGCTTCGCCACAATACACGTCGTGGTATGCTATCTCCGTGCTCACCACCACGTCCATTACCTCCATGTCTGTCCTTCCGCCCCCGGCACATCCCGTAGATATCACAAGCGTGGGCGAGAATCGGCGGATGAGCTCTGCCGTTCCGATGGCGGCATTGACCTTGCCTATTCCACACTGGTGGAGCACCAACTCGCAAGAGCCAATCTCTCCTGTCACATATTTTCGTCCGTCCTCTTCTCTTTCTACTCTGTTTTTTAGCAGTTCGCTGATGCGACGAAATTCCTTGTCCATCGCAATTATTATACCTATTCTCATGCGTAATTCTTGTATTTTTGCTACAAAGGTAGTATAAAAAAACAGAAAAAAGGCATATTGTTACCTAAATCTTAATATTTATTTGTAACTTTGCCGCGAAAATCAGAGAAATCAATAATTTATCACGATGAATACATTAAAGAAATGTCTGCCCGACGTCATTGTCGTGGCCCTTTTCGCAGTGTTGGCGTTTGCCTATTTCTATCCAGCCGACATTGAGGGACGGATACTCTACCGTCATGACTCTGCCGCAGGTAAAGGAATGGGGCAGGAAATAAGCGAATATCGCCAACAGACTGGTGAGACTTCGCGTTGGACAAACTCCCTCTTCGGAGGTATGCCGACATACCAGATAGCGCCGGCTTATAACAGTGGCAAGGTGCTCGACCAGGTAGCAAACGCATATCACTTGTGGCTGCCCGATTATGTTTGGTATCTGTTTGCTTATCTCCTCGGGTTTTACATCCTGTTGCGCGCCTTCGACTTCCGTCAGCATCTCGCCGCACTGGGGTCCATAGTATGGGCATTCAGCACCTATTTCCTCATCATCATCGCCGCTGGACACTACTGGAAGGTGATGGCGTTGGCATATCTCCCGCCGATGATTGCCGGTATGGTGCTGGCTTATAAGGGGAAGTATCTGTGGGCTTTCGTGGTCACTGCCATCTTTGCCGCCCTTGAGGTGCAGGCAAATCATGTGCAGATGACATATTATTTCCTGTTTCCGATAGCGTTCATCGTTATTGCCTATCTCGTTGACGCTATCAGAGATAAGCGACTTGCCCATTTCGCCAAGGCCACGGCAACATGCGCCGCGGCGGCCCTCGTGGGTGTAAGCCTGAATCTTTCCAATCTTTACCATACATGGGAGTATAGTAAGGAGTCGATGCGCGGAAAGAGCGAGCTGGTGAAGAAAAACAGTGGAAACCAGACAAATAGCGGTCTCGACCGCGACTATATCACACAGTGGAGTTATGGCGTTGACGAGACCCTCACGCTGCTCATACCTAATGCAAAGGGAGGCGCTTCGGTGCCGATGGTGATGAGTGAGACGGCAATGGAACATGCCGACAACAATTACCTGCCTCTATATCAGCAAATAGGACAGTATTGGGGAGAACAGCCTGGCACCAGCGGCCCTGTCTATGTGGGAGCCTTTGTCATGTTCCTCTTCGTTCTTGGCCTCTTTATCGTAAAGGGACCGCTAAAGTGGGCTTTGCTCGCTGCCACCATCCTTTCCGTATTGTTGTCATGGGGCAGAAACTTTATGCCTTTCACCGATTTCTTTATCGATTATGTACCGATGTATGCCAAGTTCCGTACCGTGGCGTCGATACTCGTCATTGCTGAGTTCACCATTCCGCTTCTTGCCATGCTCGCGCTGAAGCAGATAGCTGAGCGGAGGGAATTGCTGACAGAGAAGATAAAGTTCGTCTATGTGTCGCTTGCGCTTACTGCCGGTCCGTGTCTGCTGTTCTTGTTCTTCCCGGGAATGTTCGACTATGTGTCGTCTTCCGAGATGCATGCCCTCAGTCAGTTCCCGGCCGATCAGTTGCAGCCTTTGTTGCATAATCTTACCGAGATGCGCGAGGCAGTGTTTACTGCCGACTGTCGTCGCTCGCTGTTTATTATTATAATAGGTGTATTTGTGCTGTTGCTGTTCAAGGCAGGCAAGTTGAAGACCGCCCCGATGGCAGCAATACTTTTCGTGTTGTGTCTTGGCGACCTGTGGATAGTCAACAAACGATACCTCAACGACGATATGTTTGTGGACAAGACACAGCGCGACCAGCCTATGCCAAAATCAGCCGCTGTTGACCAGATACTTCACGACACCTCGCTCGATTACCGTGTGCTCAACCTTGCAACAAACACGTTTAACGAGAACGAGACCTCATACTATCTGAAGAGCATCGGCGGTTATCACCCCGCAAAGTTGCGCAGATATCAGGAACTGATCGATGCCTACATCTCTCCAGAGATGCAACGGCTCTATCCTGCAATAGCAGAGTCGCAGGGAGACATGACCCAGGTGAAGGGCGACAGCATTTTCCCCGTGCTGAACATGCTTAATACTAAGTACTTCATCCTCCCGCTTGAAGGCGGACAGACGGTGCCGGTACAGAATCCGTACGCCTACGGAAACGCATGGATAATAGACAAAGTGACATATGTTGACAATGCCAATGCCGAACTCGCACGAGTGGGCAAGATAGACTTGCGCCATGAGGCAGTTGCCGACAAACGCTTCAAAGCCGTTCTTGGCGACAGTAAGAAGCAAGACGGGGAGAGTATCGTGAAACTCACCTCCTATGCTCCCAACCGTCTCACCTATGACGTATCAACCACAAAAGGTGGCGTGATAGTGTTTGCCGAAAACTACTATCCGGGATGGACAGCCCTCGTGGATGGAAAAGAGGTGGAGATAGGGCGTGTCAACTATGTGTTGCGCGCCATCAGCGTCACGGCAGGACGTCATAAGGTGGAATTGTCGTTCTTCCCCAAAACAGTAAACACTACAGAATATATTGCTTATGCGGCTTATGTCGTCATCTTGCTTGCAATATTACTGTTGGTATTCCTCTACTTCAGAAAGAAGGAATCCTGATATCCAGAGATTTAAGCATATGTGAGGCAATCGTCTGCATCTACCTGAGGAAGGGAAATGCAGGCGATTGCTTTTTTCGTGCGGTCAGAAAAAGTCCTCTTTAGATAAACAGGCTGAAGATTTTGAATATCATGAACTTATTCAAAAAGGAAAACTTTCGGCTCGAAAATTTAAGAAAAGTTTTCCAAAAAATATTTTTTTATTCCAGAAATATTCCGTAACTTTGCCGCCGTAATTAACAATTTAACAATGGAACCCCAAAAAACCTACACACATGATGAAGCCATCGCGGCTTCCCTTAAATATTTCAATGGCGATGAGTTGGCTGCAAGAGTATGGGTCAACAAGTATGCCATGAAAGATAGCTTCGGCAACATCTATGAGGTATCGCCCGAAGATATGCACTGGCGTATAGCCAATGAGATAGCAAGGATAGAAAACAAGTATGAGAACCCGATGTCAGCCCAGCAAATATTCGAGCTGCTGGATCACTTCCGATATATCATACCTGCAGGTAGTCCTATGACGGGTATTGGCAATAATCACCAGATTGCCTCGCTGAGCAACTGCTTTGTCATCGGTCTTGAAGGCGACGCCGACTCTTACGGCGCCATCATGCGCATCGACGAAGAGCAGGTGCAGCTGATGAAACGACGCGGCGGTGTAGGTCATGACCTTTCTCATGTCCGACCAAAGGGCTCGCCTGTAAACAACTCGGCACTTACATCTACTGGTTTGGTGCCTTTTATGGAGCGTTACAGCAATTCCACACGCGAGGTGGCACAAGACGGTCGCCGTGGAGCCCTTATGCTTTCAGTCAGCATAAAGCATCCCGACTCAGAGGCTTTCATCGATGCAAAGATGACAGAAGGAAAGGTTACAGGCGCGAATGTGTCAGTTAAGATCGACGATGAGTTCATGAGGGCTGCCGTGGAAAACAAACCATATCACCAGACTTTCCCCATCAATAGCGACAACCCTGAATGGGACAAGGAGATATCGGCAAAGGAACTGTGGGACAAAATAGTACACAACGCATGGAAGAGTGCCGAGCCAGGAGTGCTCTTCTGGGATACTATACTGCGCGAGAGCATACCAGACTGCTATGCCGACTTAGGATTCCGCACCGTTTCCACTAACCCGTGTGGAGAGATACCACTGTGTCCTTATGACTCTTGCCGTCTGTTGTCGATAAACCTCTATTCATACGTCAAGAATCCTTTCACACCCGAGGCCACGTTCGACTTCGACCTCTTCCGTCTGCATGTAGCTGCCGCTCAGCGAATAATGGATGATATCGTTGACCTGGAATTGGAGAAGATAGACCTGATAATGGAGAAGATTAATAGCGACCCGCAGACCATTGAGGTGAAGGGCGCCGAGATGCATCTTTGGGAGAAAATAAAGAGGAAGAGCGGTATGGGACGCCGTACGGGAGTGGGAATAACCGCTGAGGGCGACATGCTCGCTGCCATGGGCTTGCGCTATGGCACTCAAGAGGCTACCGACTTCTCAGTGTTGGTTCATAAGACCCTCGCTCTCAATGCATATCGCTCGTCGGTCAATATGGCTAAGGAACGTGGAAAGTTTGAGATTTTCGACGCTGAGAGAGAAAAGAACAATCCATTTATCAACAGAATAAAAGAAGCTGATCCAGAACTTTATGCCGACATGGTGAAGTATGGACGTAGAAATATCGCCTGCCTTACCATAGCTCCTACTGGCACCACATCGCTTATGACACAGACCACAAGCGGTATAGAGCCTGTATTTATGCCAGTGTATAAGCGTCGCCGCAAGGTCAATCCAAACGACGAGGCAGTGCATGTGGATTATGTCGATGAGGTTGGTGACTCGTTTGAGGAATATATCGTATATCACAACAAGTTCCTGGTATGGATGGAGGCTAACGGCATCGACGCTACCAAGCGATATACGCAGGAGGAGATTGACAACCTGGTAGAGAAGTCTCCTTATTATAAAGCCACAGCCAACGATGTTGACTGGCTGATGAAGGTGAAGATGCAGGGAGCTATACAAAAGTGGGTCGATCACTCTATCAGCGTCACTGTCAACCTGCCTAACGATGTAGATGAGTCGCTCGTCAACCGCCTCTATGTCGAGGCATGGAAATCGGGATGTAAGGGATGCACCATTTACCGCGACGGAAGCAGGAGCGGAGTCATGATTGCCGTGTCAAAGAAAGACAAGGAGAAGGAAGAGAAGAAGCAAGAGCTGCCTCCATGCAAACAGCCCACGGTGACGGAAGTTCGTCCGCAAGTGCTTGACTGTGACGTGGTAAGATTCCAAAACAATAAGGAAAAGTGGGTGGCGTTCGTCGGCTTGCTTAACGGATATCCTTATGAGATTTTCACTGGTCTTCAGGATGATGAAGAGGGAATAGCACTCCCTAAGTCGGTGACCAAGGGAAAGATCATCAAGCAGAGCGATGAGACAGGCAAGAAACGCTACGACTTCCAGTTCGAAAACAAGCGAGGATACAAGACCACCGTTGAGGGCCTTTCTGAGAAATTCAACCCTGAATATTGGAACTACGCCAAACTCATCAGCGGAGTGCTGCGCTATAGGATGCCAATAGACCACGTCATCAAACTCGTCTCGTCGCTGCAACTGAAGAGTGAAAGCATTAACACATGGAAAAACGGTGTTGAGCGAGCTCTGAAGAAGTATATCACAGACGGAACAGAGGCCAAGGGACAGAAATGTCCGCAATGTGGTCAGGAAACTCTTGTATATCAGGAGGGATGTCTTATCTGTAAGAACTGTGGCGCAAGCCGTTGTGGATAATAGCAGATAGAATGAATCAATTCATATTTATGAAAAATGTCCGTTTCCACGCCTGCCATGGGGTCATGCCCCAAGAGCAGGCGATAGGAGCGGATTTTCTCATTTCGGTGAGGATAGGCTATGATTTCAGCAAGGCTATCAACACCGACGACGTCAGCGACACCATCTCGTATGCTGATGTCTATGAGCTGATAAAGCAAGAGATGCAAGTGCCGTCGAAACTGCTTGAACATGTGGCTGGACGTATCGTCAATGCCATAAAAAAAGCTTTCCCTGACATCAGTTCTGTAGAACTTTCCCTGACCAAGGAAAACCCTCCGATGGGGGCTGACAGCGATGGGGCAGGGGTGGAAATACACTGGAGTTCCTTAAATAATGATAAAACTCAGCTGTAATGTTTAGTTTTACGAATAATAATTGCTATATTTGCACGAAATTTGAAAGTATATGGGAAAAAAGATTGTCTTAGCAGTATTGTTTTTGATAACACAAGGATTGGTCGTAGCTGCACAAAACAAGAAGTTCACACTCGTCATTGATGCAGGTCATGGAGGCCATGATGCAGGTGCGCTCGGCGCATCGTCGAAGGAGAAGAACATCAATCTCAACGTAGCACTTGCCTTCGGAAACTATGTGGAGCGAAACTGCCCGGATGTCAAGGTGGTATATACGAGGAAAACCGATGTCTTCGTCACTCTTCATGAGAGGGCAAACATCGCCAATCGACATAAGGCCGACCTCTTCGTGTCTATTCATACCAATGCGCTGCCCGCAGGCAAACAAGCGAGAGGCTTGGAGACCTACACGCTCGGAATGAACAGGGCAAACGAAAATTTCGACGTGGCAAAGCGTGAAAACGCCGTTATCCTTTATGAGAAAGACTACGAGCAGCACTATGAGGGCTTTGATCCCAACTCATCGGAGAGCTACATCATGTTCGAGTTTATGCAAGACAAGAATATGGCGCAAAGCGTTGACCTCGCGAAGATGGTTCAGAAAAGAGCCTGCTCGTCTGCCAACAGACAGAATAAAGGAGTGAAACAAGCCGGCTTCTTGGTACTTCGCGAGACATCGATGCCGAGCTGTCTTATAGAGCTTGGCTTCATCACCACTCCGCAAGAAGAACAACAACTGAATACCAGGGAATGTATCGACGCCTTGGGATATGGCATCTTCCAGGCATTTGTAGATTATCGGAACAAGTACGACAAGACCATCATCGTGCCTTTCGAGGCACCTGAAAGACAAGTGATGGAAAACCAGGCGCAAGAAAGGGCGCAGAAAGAGAGTGAAGGCGGTAAAACACAGACTGCAGAGCAGGAAAAAGACAATGTCCCACGGTCAGAATCAAAGATGGTGAACGAAGTGCCCGAACAGAAACCTGCTACAGACAGCGAGGCGCCTATATTCAAGATACAAGTACTCACCTCGACTACGCTGATTAGGCAAGGCGACAAGCGCCTCAAGGGCCTGGACGGTGTCGATTATTACAAGGACGGGGGAATATACAAATACACCATTGGCGCGTCAGCAAACTATAATGAGATATATCGACTCCGCAAGACCATGGTGGGAAAATTCCCGCAGGCTTTCATCATAGCATTCAAAGGCGGGCAGCGGACAGATGTAGTTGAGGCGATAAAAGAATTCAAGAGAAACAAGAACAGATAAAATAATATATTTATGAAACGCATTTCCAAAGAGATTCAGATAGCCTTAGTCGCTATCATCGGTATTGTGGTGCTCTATGCAGGACTGCAATTCCTCAAAGGACTTAGCCTGTACTCAAACGACGACACATACTACGTGTCGTTTAAGAATATCAGTGGATTGTCGCCTTCTTGTGCTGTCTATGCCAATGGCTTCAAAATAGGAGTGGTACAGGACATACAGTTTGGTTATGGAGCAAGTGACAAGGACATCATCGCCGTGCTTGGAGTGGATAAGAAAATGCAGATACCGGCAGGCTCCACGGCAGAGATAGAGAGCGACATGCTCGGAAACGTAAAGCTGAACATCGTCCTCGCGCCTTATTCAGGCAACCGTATAGCACCGGGTGACACAATAAGCGGAAAACAAGAAGCCGGACTAATGGGACAGGTGGGCGCAATGCTGCCTGCGGTAGAAAAGATACTGCCAAAACTTGACTCCATATTGGCAAACCTTAACGCACTGACAAGCGACCCGGCACTTGCCAACACGCTTCACAACGTGGATCGTATAACCAACGATCTTACCGTGACCACACGACAGCTCAATACGCTTATGACAGATGTCAACAAGAAGGTGCCATCAATACTGACAAAGGCAGACGCCACCCTTGGCAATACCGAGAAGCTCACCGCCAATCTCAGCAATGTCGATGTAGCTGAGACAATGGCAAAGGTAAACGCAACACTTGACAATGTGCATCAGATGACAGAGTCGCTCAACGACAAGGAAGGCACAATAGGACTGTTGATGCGTGATCCAAGTCTCTATTGGAACCTCTCCAACACCATGCGCAGCGCCGACTCACTGCTCATCGACCTGAAGGCACATCCTAAGCGTTATGTTCACTTCTCCATCTTCGGAAAGAAGGATAAATAAGAAAAATACAGGCTTGCGCTTTATTTGAAAATTATCTAAATATAAGGCATTCCTCTTTTTATGGACTCCGATAAAGCGGAAAACCGCTGATAGAACAATAGTTCCGTCGAAAAAACCATTTCTCTGACACGTTTTTCGGAGAAATGGCTTTTTTCGTCTAATAGGCTAATAATCAAAATGTTTGATATTTGCAATAGCCTCAATAACTAAAAAAACAAAAAAACAACGTATCGTCCAAATTATTAGGGACTTACGGAAAAACGTTTCCGGAGGTATAAAATGAGCAGATTTGGAGAATTGAAAAAAAAGTGCGAAATTTGCACCCGGAAACGAAAAAGTCTCCCTAAAATAACGAAAAGATACACAATATTAATTATATTACCCGCATGGTCAACAAATATAAGGCTGCGTGGGAACAATGCCTCCAGATAATAAGGGGCAACGTTACCAGTCAGCAATTCGAAACATGGTTTTCGCCAATAGCCTTTGAGAGCTTCTCTCCAGAAAAGAGCACGCTGTTGGTCCAGGTTCCAAGTCCGTTCGTTTACGAATACTTGGAGCAGAATTTTGTTGGCCTCATGGGTAAGGCGCTGGCAAAGTGTTTTGGCACCAACGTCAGGTTGGCTTATCGTATCATGACCGACAAGTCAAACAATATCTCGCAGGAGATAGATTCTGCACCACAGGCTGAGATAGAAATGCCACAACGACAGGTCGGGGTAAACCGCTCGCCATCGATGCTCGACGCGGCTAAACCGCAGGATATCAACAGCCAGCTGAATCCGAAACAGACCTTCTCTAATTATATAGAGGGCAACAGCAACAAGCTGCCACGCACAGTGGGCTTGTCCATTGCCGAGCATCCGGGAAAGTCAACGTTCAATCCGTTCTACATCTACGGACCATCGGGTTGTGGAAAGACCCATCTCATTAATGCCATCGGAGTGAGATGCAAGGAGTTGTATCCTCAGAAAAGAGTGCTTTACGTGTCTGCACGACTGTTTCAAGTACAGTTTACAGATGCTACAAGACGAAATATGGTCAACGACTTCATCAACTTCTATCTCACCATCGACATGCTCATCGTCGATGATATTCAGGAGTGGGCAACGGCAGGAAAGACCATCGACACGTTCTTCCATATCTTTAATCATCTTTTCCGCAACGGCAAGCAGATCATTCTGGCAAGCGACCGTCCTCCCGTTGATCTTCAGGGAATGAAGGACCGATTGCTGACCAGGTTCTCCTGTGGACTTATAGCCGAACTGGAGAAACCCAATGTGGATCTCTGTGTAGATATTCTTAACAACAAGTGTCGTCGCGACGGACTAAAGATATCACAAGACGTACTCAGATATATAGCCGAAACCGCCAATGGCAGCGTAAGAGACCTTCAGGGTGTGATAAACTCCCTTTTGGCATATTCTGTTGTCTATGATTGCAACATCGACATGCATCTTGCGGAGCGTGTGATGAGAAGAGCCGTGAAGACCGACAATCATCCGCTCACCATCGACGATATTCTCGAACGAGTGTGCAATCACTATAACGTCACCACACAACAGGTGCTGAGCAGAAGTCGCAAACGTGACTTTGTGGCAGCACGCCAGATGTCCATGTACTTTGCACAGAAATATACCAAGATGCCTGCCTCGCGCATAGGACAGTTGATAGGCGGACGCGACCATTCCACCGTCATCCATAGCTGTACGACTATTGAGCAGCGCTTGAAGGTGGATAAGGCCTTCGTTGCTGAGGTGGAGTCGATAGAGAATACGTTTAAACTGAAAAAATAACATCACTTTTTTTGAGGAAAAATGTTAATAATGTTTGGAGGACGTTATTTTCTTATTCCTTAATTCTTAATTCTTAATTAAAAGTAGTATCTTTGCACCGAAATCATGGGAAGAGGGAACACAAACGTGCTTTCTTTTCCCCTATAAATGTTTATATATTAATGGAAAAAACAAAGCAATTAGTAGAAAGTATTAAAAAAGGAATACAGGAAAAGAAGGGAAGCAACATCGTCGTTGCCGACCTGGGTAATATCGAAGGTGCCATCTGCCGCTATTTCGTCATCTGTACAGGACAGTCGCCGACACAGGTCGAGGCCATTGCCGACTCGGTCACCGACGTGGTGAGAGTGTTTGCTGGAGAGAAACCTGTTAAAGTGGTGGGCCTGGAGAATGCCCAATGGGTGGCTATGGACTACACCGACGCCATGGTACACATCTTCTTGCCCGACGTGCGCGAGTATTATGATCTCGAACATCTTTGGGAAGATGCCAAGATGGAGCGTGTGCCAGACGAGGAATAATAATATTTGAAGTTACAAATTCTTAATTAATAATTGATTATGAGTAATCCCCAACAGGGACCGGAGATGAGAATGCCAAAATTCAATATGAATTGGATATATATTCTCGCTCTTTTTACAATCGGAGTACTTTATTTTACAAGTGGCAACTCTAATTCGAGTTTGCGCACCGAGGCATCATACGATCAGTTTAAGAGTATGGTCGTCAAAGGCTATGCCTCAAAAATCGTGGTCAACAAGGACAAGAATATTCTTCACATGTATGTCAAGCCCGAACATGTGCGCGACGTCTTCCAACAAGGTATCGACAAGACCGGCAAGGAACCGTCTGTGGAAGTGCAGTTCGGTTCGGTCGATCAGGTGGAGAAGTTTGTTGATGATGCAAAACAGAAGAAACAGTTTGTGGGCGATTACAGCTACGAGAACTCGCGTGACAACGATTTCTTCGGTATGATTCTTTACAATGTCTTGCCGTTTGTCTTTATCATAGGAATATGGATATTCATTATGAGACGCATGGGCGGGGGAGGCATGGGCGGTGCTTCTGGCATCTTTAACGTGGGCAAGAGCCGCGCGAAGATGTATGAGAAGGGAAACCCTACAAATGTCACGTTCAAAGATGTGGCAGGGCAGGCTGGCGCCAAGCAAGAGGTACAGGAGATTGTCGATTTCCTGAAAAATCCTGGAAAATATACTGAATTAGGAGGAAAAATTCCTAAGGGAGCACTGCTTGTTGGACCTCCGGGAACGGGTAAGACCCTGCTTGCCAAGGCAGTGGCGGGCGAGGCTGGTGTGCCTTTCTTCTCCATGAGCGGAAGCGACTTCGTGGAGATGTTTGTCGGCGTCGGAGCCAGTCGTGTGCGCGACCTGTTCCGTCAGGCAAAGGAGAAGTCGCCGTGTATCATCTTCATCGACGAGATCGATGCCGTGGGACGCGCCCGTTCAAAGAATCCTGCCATGGGCGGAAACGACGAGCGTGAGAATACTCTTAATGCCCTCCTCACAGAGATGGACGGCTTCGGCACAAACAGTGGCGTCATCATCCTTGCTGCCACTAACCGTGCCGACATGCTCGACTCGGCCCTTATGCGTGCAGGACGTTTCGACCGTCAGATACATGTCGATCTGCCCGACCTCAACGAGCGCAAGGCCATATTCCAGGTACATCTTAAACCGGTGAAGACTGACGAGTCTCTCGACATCGACTTCTTGTCGCGACAGACTCCGGGATTCTCTGGAGCAGATATTGCCAATGTCTGCAATGAAGCCGCCCTTATCGCTGCCCGACACAACAGCAAGACGGTAGGAAAGCAGGATTTCCTCGATGCTGTAGATCGTATCATCGGCGGACTTGAGAAGAAGACAAAGATAATGACAGACTCCGAGAAGCTCGCCATCGCCATCCATGAAGCAGGCCATGCCACTATTTCATGGTTCTGCGAGCATGCCAATCCGCTGGTGAAGGTAAGCATCGTACCTCGAGGTCGTGCCTTGGGTGCAGCATGGTATCTGCCCGAGGAGCGAGCCATAACTACCAAGGAGGAGATGCTCGACGAGATGTGTGCCACACTTGGCGGCCGTGCAGCTGAGGAAGTCTTCCTGAAGCGAATCTCTACAGGTGCCATGAACGACCTTGAGCGTGTCACCAAGAGCGCATACGGAATGATTGCTTTTGCCGGTATGAGCGAGCGCCTTCCTAACATCTGTTATTATAACAACAATGAATATTCATTCCAGCGTCCTTATTCTGAGACTACCGCAAAGATAATGGACGACGAGGTGCTGAAGATGATCAACGGACAGTATGAGCGCGCCAAGCAGATACTCGAAGAGCATAGCGAAGGCCACCGTCAGTTAGCTGACTTGCTTGTGCAGCGTGAAGTCATCTTCGCTGACGACGTGGAACGCATATTCGGCAAACGCCCATGGACAAGCCGTTCGGAAGAACTTCTTGAAGCCCAGCAGAAAGCCGAGGCTGAGGCTATGGCCGAAAAGCGTGCGAAGGAATTGGAAGCTCAGGGCACCAGTCTTGAGGAAAAAGTAAGGAACGATAAAAAAGAAGAATAATATTTTCGTATGAAGAATTTTATAGCAAGAACAATAACAGGCATTCTGTTTGTGGCAGCTGTCGTGGTTTCCTTTTTGGATCCTGTAGCGATGATAGCTCTTTTCTGTCTTGTCACAGGACTGACGGTGTGGGAGTTTACCGGACTTGTCAACCGGCGCGATGATGTGTCGGTCAATCGTTTTATCTCTACTGTTGCCGGCTGCTATTTCTTTCTTGCTATGGCTGGCTATGCTTGTGGCATGACGCCGCCAACGGTGTTTGTGCCTTATCTCGTCACAATACTGTATCTCCTTGTTTCAGAGCTGTATGCCAAGCAGCCAGACCCGATACACGACTGGGCTTACACCATGATGTCTCAGCTATATGTCGTGTTGCCCTTCTCGCTGCTTAATATCTTGGCTTTCCGTGTGTCGGCAGAAGGTATGACATTCACGTCGGTGTTGCCACTGTCGGTATTTGTCTTCCTCTGGATCAACGACACTGGTGCCTATTGCTGTGGCTCTCTTCTCGGTCGTCACAAGCTCTTTCCGCGCATCAGTCCGGGAAAGAGTTGGGAGGGAAGCGTTGGAGGCGGCGTCTTTGTCGTAGCAGCGGCTATAGGTGTATGGTATCTTACTGAGCAGTATGGCATCAACGACTTGCAACTGACCATGTATGAATGGATAGGACTTGGTCTTACGGTGGTCGTGTTTGGCACTTGGGGCGATCTCGTGGAAAGCCTCTTCAAGCGCACGTTAGGCATCAAGGACAGCGGTTCTATTCTTCCCGGTCATGGCGGAATGCTCGACCGCTTCGACTCTTCGCTGCTTGCCATTCCCGCAGCAGTGGTTTATCTTTTCACTCTGACGCTCTTCTAAGACTTCAGGTAATTAAAAAATAGAAATCCCTATGGTCTATTCCAGGCCATAGGGATTTTTTTTCGTATATGATAGATATTGTTCTTACCTTTTATTCGGTGATTGGACGATACTTAGGAACGAGAGCCTTCATGATAACCCATGCCAGCAGATAGGCAACGGCACAGATGCAGAAGATGATCATGTATCCAGCCTCTTTTCCGTCGAAACCGAGGAACGAGAAAGCTGAGCCTTGAGCATCGCTATAGGTGAAGAGAGCTCCGGCCCCCTTGTTGATAAGGAATGAACCTACCCCGCCTGCCATACCGCCGATACCAGTGATAGTGGCAATGCTCGACTTCGGGAACATGTCGCCGATGGTAGAGAAGAGGTTTGCCGACCAAGCCTGATGTCCTGCACCGGCCAGACCGATGATGATGGCAGGCCACCAAGCCGACATTGCGCCGAGAGGCTGTGCAAAGAGAGCAAGCAGCGGGAAGAAGGCGAAGATAAGCATCGACAGCATACGTCCGCCGTAAGGGTTCATGCCTTTTTTCTCTACAAAGAGTTTTGGCAGATAACCGCCGTAGATTGACAATACGGTCACGATAGCATAGAGGGTGAAAATGAGCATGATAGCCTCAGAAGAGCTTGACTTGTAGCCATACTGGTCAGAGAAATAAGCTGGAGCCCAGAAGAGGTAGAACCACCAAACGCCGTCGGTGAAGAACTTACCGGTGATGAACGACCATGTCTGACGATACTTGAAGCAGCTGAGGAAAGGAATCTTCAGTTCCGACTTCTCCTCGGTGGCGTTTATAGCTGGTGTCTCGTCGTCCTGCTGGATATATGTCAGCTCGGCGCTGTTTACGTGCTTCGACTTCTCTGGCTGGTCGTAGAGGAAAATCCAGAAGCCCATCCAGATGAAGCCCAGACCACCGATGATGACGAATGCCATTTCCCATCCGCCTCCGATGCCGGCATCCTTGAAATACTGAGCCAACAGAGGAATGGTGGCAGGAGCTGCCAGCGCGCCGACAGATGCTCCAGCATTGAATATCGACGTGGCGAAAGCGCGGTCTTTCTTTGGGAAGTATTCGGCTGTCACCTTGATGGCTGCAGGGAAGTTGCCAGCCTCACCGAGAGCGAGAATACAGCGTGCGGCAACAAACAGCCAAACGCTTGTCGTGGCGATGATGAGGGCGGCGGCAGAGCCAGTCTCCACGGCAGCCATCTCAGACACAGAGGCATAACCCTCGATGTTTACCGTCAGCCAACCGCAGAGAGCGTGTGCTACGGCGCCAGCCGACCATACGCCGATGGCCCAGAGGTAACCTTTCTTTGTGCCCATGAAATCGACAAACTTGCCCGCAAAAAGCATACAGATGGCATAGACGATGGAGAAGACGGCAGTGATGGTACCATAGTTGTCGTCTGTCCAATGGAACTCAGGAGCGATAAAGTCCTTCCATGTGAGTGAGAGAACCTGTCGGTCCAGATAGTTGACAGTAGTTGCTACGAAGAGTAGCGCACACATGACCCAACGGAAGTTGGTCATGGTCTTTGTTTTGATAGAACTCATTTTAAATAGGTTATTTTTATTAATAATTAATCATTTTGGCTGCAAATATACTAAAAATATACGAATTTACGGCAACTTTCACTTGGAAAATCGCCGTAAACGTTTGCTTTAGTCTTGGAAATATACTTTTTTAACTCTATTGCTTATCCCCGTGAGCACCTCATAGGGTATTGTGTCGAGTATATCGCTCAATACTGTTACAGGCAGATGCTCGCCGAAGATCTCTACCGTATCGCCTTCCTTGCAGTCGATGTCAGTGACGTCAATCATTGCCACATCCATGCAGATATTGCCCACGTATGGCGCTTTCTTGCCTCCGACGAGACAATAGGCGTGGCCTCGTCCGAGGTGTCGGTTGAGGCCGTCGGCATATCCTATCGGTATGGCGGCGATGACGCTGTCGCGTGTGAGTATGCCCTTGCGGCTATATCCCACGGTTTCCTCTTTCGGCACATGGCGTAGCTGCAGGATGGTGGTCTTCAGCGTGCTTACGGTGTTGAGGATGTGGTTGTCGCGACTGTCTATGCCATACAGTCCGAGACCGAGTCGGCAGGCATCGAGCTGGCGTTCGGGGAAGTGTTCTATTCCCGCGCTGTTGCAGATATGGCGCAGTATCTTATGGTCGAAAGCCTCCTGGAGCTTGGTGCTTGCCTTGTCGAAGAGTTCAAACTGGTGGGCTGAGAAGCGGTCGAAATCGTTGCTGTCGCTTCCTACGAAGTGTGAGAATACCGAGCGTGGGATGATGGCGTTCTGGTGATGCAGCCTTTCTATCACCTCGTCGATGTCATACTCAGGGTCAAATCCCAAGCGGTGCATGCCTGTGTCTAACTTGATGTGAACGGGGAAGCTTGTGATGCCTTCTTTCTCTGCCGCCTTGATGAGGGCGTCCATAATGCGGAAGCTATACACTTCGGGTTCGAGGTCGTAGTCAAACATCGTCTTGAAGGCGGTCATCTCTGGATTCATGATGATGATATTGCTTGTGATGCCGTTTTTGCGGAGAGTGACACCCTCGTCAGCCACGGCCACGGCAAGATAATCTACGCGGTGGTCCTGCAATGTCTTTGCCACCTCCACGGCTCCTGCACCATAAGCGTCGGCCTTTACCATACATATTATTTTGGTTTCAGGTCGCATAAACGAGCGATAGTGGTTGAGGTTTGCCACCACAGCGTTGAGATTTACCTCAAGTATTGTCTCGTGCACTTTCTGTTCAAGGAGTTCGGTGATGTGGTCGAACCCGAACTGTCGTGCGCCTTTTAGCAGTATCACTTCGTCGCTCAAGGCGTGAAATGTCTCTGAACTGATAAATGTCGGCACGTCGGCAAAGAAGTGTTTTTCTGTAATGCTGATTCTGTCCTTATGCTCTGCAATCACACTTCCAATGCCGATAAACTTGTCCACTCCGCGCTTCTCGGCCAGTTCGCTGACTATGGAGTAGAGTTTGTCGGGTTTTTGTCCGCTCTGTTGTATGTCGCTGAGAATCAGTGTGCGTTTCCGCCCGTTGTGGTCAGGCCGTCTGCTCATGAAGTCGAGTGCGATGTCGAGCGAGCTTAGGTCGCTGTTGTACGAGTCGTTGATCAGCGTACATCCGTGTTGTCCTTCTTTCACTTCGAGTCGCATTGCCACGGGTTCGAGTTGCGACATTCTGATGTCGAGTGTCTCTGGATCAATGCCGAGGTGCAGGGCTGTGGCAGCGCAAGCCAGCGAACATTCCACTGAAGCCTCGTCGATGAAGGGCAGATGATAAGTGCCTTCTGTCGTTTGGTTGAAGACATAAGCCACGCGGGTGATATTGTCTTTCGTCTCTACCTCTTTTATATATAGGGTAGCCTGCGGGTCTTCCTTGCTCCATGCTATTTTCTTTCCGCCGAATCCCGAGCGGCGCATCGAGCGGCTGACAATCTCGTCGTCAGAGTTGTATATCACCGTTTTTGCGTCGTGGAAGAGAAGGAGCTTTTCCTGGCATTTCTCGTCCATAGTGCGGAAGTTCTCTTGATGAGCCTGTCCGATGGAAGTGAGGATGCCGATTGATGGTTGGATGATGTCTCTCAGTGCCTGCATCTCTCCCGTCTGACTTATTCCGGCTTCAAAGAGGGCGATGTCGGTGTTTTTTTCAAGAAGCCACACCGACAGGGGGACACCAATCTGCGAGTTGTAGCTTTTTGGCGAGCGTGTCACCACCATCTGTGGCGAGAGCAGCTGGTAGAGCCATTCCTTCACCATGGTCTTTCCGTTGCTTCCTGTTATTCCTACCACAGGTATGTCGAACTCGTCGCGATGTCGTTCAGCCAGTCGTTGCAGTGCGGCGAGTGTGCTTGTCACCTTCAGGAAGTTTGCTTCCGCCAGTTCGTTCCCGGCACCCGAAGGCACTTGTTCGACGACGAAGTTTCTCACGCCTCGTCTGTAAAGTTCTGGTATATAGTTATGACCGTCGTTACGCTGTGTGCGAATGGCGAAGAACAGTGTTTCCTCGGGGAAACACAACGACCGGCTGTCTGTCAGTATCCAGCCGATGTTGGCATCGTTGTGTCCGATGCGCCTCGCTCCGATGAGCGTCGTGATTTTTTCTATTGTGTACTTCATACAAAACTACAATATTTGTTTCTGAAGTGCAAAATTACATATTCCTTTTCAAACGGCAAAATAAATGCTCCGAAATTTGGCTTCGAGGTGTTTATTTGTATTAAACAGGTCGTGTGCTAATTCCCCCCACAGGGTTTGTCGGTTGCGCCAGTAACTCCGGATAGCGGGCTTTCAGTTCGGCTATTCTCTGCATGGTCTTCTCCACAAACGCCTTGTGTTCGGGCGAATCGGGGTTGAAAGGCCTGTGGTTGAGAGCCTCTTTTATTGGCTTCCACTCCCGTAGCCATTGCTTGGCCTCTTTGCTCAGCATGGTTTCCTGCAGTCGCTGCCAGATATATTCCACAGCTTGGTCGGAAGGGTGCAGCATGTCCTCTCGGTAGAAGCGGTAGTCGCGCAGTTCGTCGTTGACAATTTCGTATGCAGGGAAATAGTATATGGATGGAGTAGGGAAGAGGCGCGAGGCGTCGTTGATGCATTTCTCTGCAGCAAGCAGCAGCGTGGCTTTGGAGAGCTGGCTGGTGTGATAGCCGTATTTTGCGTAGCGTATAGGGCTGACAGTGAGCACGATCTTGATATCAGGATTGTACGCCTTCAGCAGCGTCATGGCGCGTTCGAGGTAGTCGGCGCAGAGGTCTATCGAGAGCTCTTCTTCCTGAAACAGCTGTGCTGGTCTTTTTTGGCAGTTATCCACTATCTCGCCTGTCTCTTTAAGTCGATACACGTGATTGGTGCCAAGGGTGAAAAGGGCGATGCGGAACATTGCGACGCCGGTTTCGTCAGCTTTGTCTTTTTCTTGGCTTATCACCTTTTCCACTGTGTGTAGAATGCTTGCAGGATTATACATCACGCCGTAAGGGTTTACCGTGGCGCGGAATTTCTCCTCTACAAATTTCTTGCCGATATTGTCGGCAAAGCAAGAGCCCACGAAGAGCATCCTCTCCATGGGCTGAATCTCGAATGTAGGTTTTTCTATTCTTACTATTGTTCTGAATTCCATCTTCTTGTGTGTGTCGATGATTAACTTCGGCTTACTTGCAATCCCCTCTTGCTCAGAGTCATGTCAACAAATCTTGCATTGGCATTCGTGCGGTTTGCGTTGATGACTTGCTTTATGCGTGCTGCTGCTTCGGGGTCTTTCGCCACCATATAGAGATAACCGCCGCCTCCAGCTCCAGGCAGTTTATATCCTAAGCAGAGGTCGTCGATGAGGTCGGTGACTCGTCTCACCTCAGCAGGGTTAGTGCCGCAGTCGAGCAGTTGGTTTTGTTTCCAGTTCTTTCTCACCAGTTGTCCTGTTAGCGTGAAGTCATGGCGCTGTATTGCCTCAGCCATATCGTTGGTGTGCGCCTTCATCTGTCTGAGCAGTTCGAGTTGTTCGCTGTTGTTGAGGAACATACGCTGTACTATTTCCGCAAGGATAGTCTTCGCCGTGCGTGTGATGCCGGTATAATAAAGCAGGTGGCAAGCGGAATACTCGGGGAGAGTGAAGATGTCGTCGGGCAGCCATCTCACGAGTGGTGTCTGCTGGAAACCGCGTTGCGTCTGCAGGAGTTTCACGCCGCCGTGAACGCCGCCAGCCTGGTCTTGCCATCCGCCTCCAGTTGTGAGCATCTGTTCGAGAACGAGTGTGCGTCGGCATATCTCGTTTTTGTCCCATGCTAACGAACAGAAGTCGTTTATCGCGCCCAACACTGTTGCGGCGAGAATGCTGCTGGTGCCGAGGCCGCTGCCAGCCGGTACGGCGGAGAGCAGTGTCAGTTCGATGCCACATCCGAATGTTTCCAGTTGTTGTTTCAGTGTAGCGAACTTCTCCTCAGCAAAATCTGGTGCGAATCCCGCAAGGGCGAGTGCCGCCTTGGGTATGGAGAACGGACTTCCCACGTGTCGGTAGTCGATGAGTTGTTCGTATGTCTCCACCCTTTCCATTGCTCCGAGGTCGATGCTTCTCAGTATGATATGTGGCTCTTTGCATGGACGGATGAAGGTCTGCAGTGGCGGTTGTCCGTTGAGTTCGATGGCGAGGTTCACCACGTTGCCGCCTTCCACGAGACAGTAAGGTGGCGTGTCGGTCCATCCTCCGGCGATGTCGATACGCACCGGACTGCGCGCCCATACTATCTGGTCTTGGTAAACACCCATGCGCGGCTGTTGCTGTTTGGTGGCCATCGTGGTGGTGATGCCTTCGCTCAGCAGGGTGAAGGGGTTGGCAATGTCTGTCGGTGTCGTTACTCTGTTGTCTGCCTTGTTGCTTCCTGTTAATGAGATGTATTTCTCTCTGAACATCGCGTCGTGCATCCTTGTCAGCAGAGTGGTGTTGTCGGCGATAGGGTCGGGTAGAGGAATGTTCATTTCCACAAACTCCTTTGCCGCGTGGTCGAGGTCGAGTTGGTAGAACACGCTGTGGCGGTAGTTCTTGGCCAGTGCCGTCCAGTTGGTCTTGCGGAAAGCCTTGCGCTGTGCGAACAGTCGTCTGAGGTTAGCGCGGTCTGATATCTCTTCTGCTGAGAGCAGGCTTTCGCTCGGAATACAGTATTGTGTGACGATTGCTTCTATGTCGTTTCCTGCCATCATGCCGATGAGTATGTCACCCATCCTCTTTCGGTCTGAAGCCGCGCCAGTGACCATGGGGAAACGTTTCCTCTGTTGTTCGGCGCCGGCGAATTTGTCGTCAATATTGTATGGTCTCAGCACGAAGTCAGTCTCGCCGATAGGCACGATGTCTATACACTGTCTGGGCTGGAGACAAATGTTCCAGTCGTTTTCAGGCACGCCCGTCACCACGTTGTCGTGTGAGAGTGTCCAGCTGTCGGCAATATAGCTGTTTTCTATCCAGAGGTTAGTGTTTGACGAGTCAATCTTCGTGTTTATTATCGCGTTCTGGACAAATATCGACGGATGAGGCTTTCTGCCGTGATGCCTTATCTCTCTCTGGTCGTTGACACGGTTTTGTATGGCGAGTGTTGACGAGATCATCTCCTGCGAGGTACCATAATGATAAAATTCGCCTCCGGGCAGCGGCACGATGGCCACGGTCAGCTGTCTGAGGTCGGGCGAGTCGATGATCGGGTCGGTGCCCACCGAGCAACCAAACTCCGAGTAGAGGTCATATTCGCGCCAGTTCCCGTCAGCATCTTTTGAGTGCTGGGCAAGCAGTTTTACTGCCTTGTCGCTGAGCATCCACACACCGATGTCGGTGAGATAATATCCCGTCTGAAGCAGTTCGTTGAGCGTGGCTGTCGAAGGCTTTTGCAGCATGTGCTTCAAAACAGATGGTGAATGTCTGTCAGATACAAACACTCCGTGGTCCTTTGCTATTGAAGCGTCGAGCCAAAGTCCGTAGCAGACAATGTCGGCCTTAGGCACCGGTGGCAGTTGTCTTGCCGCCCTTATATACACGTCTCCGCTCACGATCATCGTGTTGATCGAAGCTGGCGCCTCGTTCATCATGCGTTCGTAAAGAGGCAGTTGCAGCTGTAGCAGGTCTTGTGACAGTTTCTGTCCTATCTCCCATCTGAAGACAGGGACAGGAGTAAGTATTTTGCCCGAAGGAGCATATGACGGTAGCCGTCGGCTCTGTCCGCCGGCGTGTAGCAGGATGCGTCTTTCGCTTTTCAGCCATTCGTCGAAGTCGCGTCCGTTGGCCTCGTTGTTGTAACACTGTTCGAGCAGCCATGTTGTTCCTCCTCCGCTTCCTAACCTGTGGCCTATGGGGTCGTTAGTGCAGAAATAGTCGTCGTGGCTCAATCCGGTCACGTCGTGGAAACTGCTTACCAAATTTGGAGGCAAAGACAATAGTTTTTTCATATCGAATTTAGGTATTTCAACTTAACTATACGACATCATGTCGCAATTATGCTTGCAAAGTTAGAAAAAAAAAGCGAAATGTTTGTACTATTCGATAAAAAAGTGTATTTTTGCACACAATTTATCAATAATGACAACTATTACCATCCTACAGTATGAGTGAAGAGAAGCTATTGTTAGAAAACAAAGTCAATGGATTGTTGAAGAAAGACGGCGTGAGTTTCCTCATTCCGTTTATAATGATCACCGCATGTTTCGCCCTCTGGGGCTTTGCCAACGACGTGACGAGTCCTATGGTGAAGGCATTCTCAAAGATATTCCGTATGAGTGTCACCGAGGGCGCGCTCGTCCAGGTGGCATTCTATCTCGGCTATTTTGTCATGGCCTTTCCTGCCGCGCTGTTCATCCAGCGCTATTCGTTCAAGTCGGGCGTGATGATTGGTCTTGGACTGTATGCCATTGGTGCGCTATTATTCATCCCCGCCAAGGAGATGGGTATCTATTATCCGTTCCTCTTCGCTTATTTTATCATGACCTGCGGACTGTCGTTTCTCGAGACCAGCTGCAACCCGTTCATCTACTGTATGGGAAGTGAGGAGACAGCCACTCAGCGCCTTAACCTCGCCCAGGCATTCAATCCTATGGGTTGTCTTGCAGGACTTTATGTGGCCATGCAAGGCATACAGGCAAAGATGAGCCCTATGGACACCGCCACACGCAACACGCTGACCGATGCACAGTTCGAACTGGTGAAGTCGCACGACCTTGCCGTGCTCATCAAGCCTTACGTCTTCATCGGTGCAGTTATCGTCTTGCTGTTGGTGTTGATAAGAGTGACAAAGATGCCGAAGAACGGCGACACCCACAGCGGAAAGCCACTGCGAGAGTCGCTCAGAGAACTGCTGCGCATAAAGAACTATCGTGAGGGCGTCATCGCCCAGTTCTTCTATGTCGGAGCACAGGTGATGTGCTGGACCTTTATTATACAATATGGTACGCGCGTGTTTATGGAAGAGGGAATGGACGAGAAGACGGCCGAGATATTGTCGCAGAAGTATAACATTGCTGCCATGGTGCTTTTCACCTGCAGCCGTTTCGTCTGCACATGGTTTTTGAAATACATACAGCCAGGGCGTCTGCTGTCGATACTCGCCATTGCAGGCATTGCCTCGGTGATTGGCGTCATGGTGTTTACTGACCGCAACGGACTTTACTGCCTCGTGCTCGTCAGTGGCTGTATGTCGCTGATGTTCCCCACCATCTACGGCATCGCCCTTCGCGGACTGGGCGACAATGTCAAGGTGGGCGGAGCCGGACTGATTATGTCTATCCTTGGAGGTTCGGTGTTCCCGCCGCTCCAAGCCCTTATCATCGATTCAGGCGTCACCGTGTTTGGCCTGCCCTCCACTAACGTGTCTTACGTCCTCCCGTTGATATGTTTCCTTGTGGTTGCTATCTATGGACATCGCGCTTTCGTGCGTCACAATATTTTACATCTTTTCAAGTAAGCCTCCATGCCGCAGTTGATGAAAAAAAAGACCGATGAATGTATCGTGCGTGGTAAATAAGCATACAATTATGCAAATAAAAGTTAAAGAATAGCTTGTTTTGCATATTCCTGTGCAAGGAATTGGAAAAATGTTATTTACTTTGCAGAGTAATTACAAAAAACATAAGAAAAAGAAATGAAGAAATTCACATTAATCGCATTTGTTGGCTGCATCATGGCAGCCTTGTCTTTCACATCATGTAACACAGATTCTGACAGCGACTCTCAGGCACTCAGTGCTGCACAGATACAGCAGTGCTACCTCGCCACCCATGGCAACCACTACGGCAAGATGATATATTACGCCGAGAACAAGGCCAACGTAAAAGACAAACAGGACACAGTCTCTGTAAGTTGGAACATCACCACCGACTCCACGATGACCATCTACGGCATCCCCGCAAAGGTCATAGCCGAGAGAATACAGTTTAACAACGAGTTGAAGGAAGCTATCGAAAAGCAGCCAGAGATCACGCTCAATTGCAAGATACAGTATGCCACTGTAAACCCAATACAGTTCTATATTGGTCCAGACAACATCAACTACACGCTCAACTACGGCGGTAAGGAACACAAGTTTGAGATGCGATTCTACTGGGGCTATCCTTCCATTGGACAGTACTCGCCAGACTCCAAGAAACCTATGCTCTTGCAGCTTGTAGCTCCACTGCTTAAGATTGATGGCAATGAGACCAGCTATGGCATAACCAGCAGCACACCGCTGCAGCTGCTCTTCTACACCGAAAAGTAATAATATCCCCTATAATAAGTAATCAGATTCAAAATTCAGACCGCATGCCCGTCAGACAACAAGAAGACGGGTATGCGGCACTTTTTGTTTAAACAAGTATTGACTATGAAGACAATAGAAAACCGCCGCACCATAAGACAGTATAAGGCAGACGATGTCAGCCAGGAACTTCTACAGCGCCTGCTCAGCCAGGCCTCGCGCACCCAGACCATGGGCAATCTACAGCTCTATAGCGTGGTGGTGACACGCAGCGAGGAGGGAAAGGCAAGACTCGCGCCGGCACACTTCAACCAGCCCATGGTGAAGGCAGCGCCAGTAGTGCTCACCATCTGTGCTGACTTCCGCCGCACCACCCGCTGGTGTGAGGAACGCAAGGCGCAGCCAGGCTACGACAACTTCCTCTCGTTTATCAATGCCGCCACCGACGCGCTGCTCTACACACAGACCTTCTGCAACCTCGCCGAAGAGGAAGGATTAGGCCTGTGCTATCTCGGCACCACGGTATATATGCCCGAGATGATCATTGACGCCCTCAAGCTGCCACAGCTCGTCATGCCAGTGGCGACACTCACCGTGGGATGGCCAGACGAACAGCCACCGCTCACCGACCGCCTGCCGTTGGCATCGTTTGTTCACGACGAGCAATATGCCGACTACACACGCGAGGCCATCGACAAGTATTACGCTGAGAAGGAGGCACTTGACGACAACCGCCACTTCTGTGAGATAAACCACAAAGAGACGCTTGCCCAGATCTTCACCGACATCCGCTATACACGCAAGGACAACGAAGCCATGTCAGAAGGAATGATCAAGGCACTGAAGCGACAAGGTTTTCTTTAATGACATATCTACTTTATTACATAAAAACAAACAAAGATTCAACAAAATATGCAATTATCTGAACAACGAAGCAGCATGTTGCATGGAGTGCTGCTCATCACGCTATTCTCGTGTGCCGCTTTTTATATAGGAGAGATGGACTTTGTGAAGAGCCTTTCGCTCAGTCCGATGATTGTCGGCATAGTGCTCGGTATGCTCTATGCCAATTCACTAAGAAACAACCTTCCCGACACGTGGGTGCCAGGCATACAGTTCTGCTCGAAGCGCATATTGCGCATCGGCATCATCTTCTATGGCTTCCGTCTCACGTTTCAGGATGTCACGGCTGTGGGAGTTCCTGCCATCATCGTCGATGCCATCATCGTGGCGGCAACGATATCCATTGGAGTCGTGGTAGGACGCATGATGAAGATGGACCGAGGCATCACACTGCTCACATCCGTCGGTAGTGCCATCTGCGGAGCGGCAGCCGTGCTCGGAGCTGAGTCGGCACTTCGCGCCAAGGCATACAAGACAGCCGTGGCAGTATCTACGGTGGTCATCTTCGGAACAATGTCGATGTTTCTCTATCCAGTGCTCTATCGCAACGGCATATTCGACCTCTCGCCAGAGCAGATGGGCATCTTCGCCGGCAGCACCATCCACGAGGTGGCACATGTCGTAGGTGCGGGCAATGCCATGGGCGACAGCGTGTCAAACACTGCCATCGTGGTGAAGATGATAAGGGTGATGATGCTTGTGCCAGTGCTACTCATACTCACGTGGAGCGTGGCTCGCGCTGCTGCAAAGAGTGGTGCTGAGGGCGAGAAGGGAAAGATCAACATCCCTTGGTTTGCCATTCTCTTCCTCGTGGTCATCGCATTTAATTCGTTCGACCTTCTTCCTGCTGGCGTGGTAGAGTTTATCAACACCTTCGACACCTTCCTTCTCACCATGGCGATGACTGCCTTGGGTGCAGAGACCAGCATCGAGAAGTTTAAGAAGGCAGGAGCAAAGCCTTTTGTGCTTGCCTTAGTGTTGCAGGTGTGGCTTCTCCTTGGCGGCTATTCGCTTGCCAAATGGTTTGTGCCGATGATGATGTAATTGTTTAGTTGACGAGTTGACAAGTTGACTGAATCGAGTAGGAAGAAAACTACTTCGTTTTCCTCCTACTCGATATATAGGTTCTAAGAAAAGAAAAAAGAATGGAGAGTTATCTGTACAAATAACGATTTGCGACGGATTTGCCGTCGCTAATCTCCGTTGTAGGGTCTTACCTCGTGTAAGACCGCCCGCCGCAAATGCCCACGGGTAAATACATA
>SAMEA3663092__coassemble_143_pt1 | contig 25240 bp, 13 predicted proteins | sample SAMEA3663092__metabat2_low_PE_020 | metagenome-assembled genome bin SAMEA3663092 (sample SAMEA3663092) | pig gut metagenome | biome: pig gut; feature: pig-associated habitat; material: faeces | place: France | collected 2012
CCTGAATCCAGTGAAGTGTATGACCCTCGCTGAAGTCAACATAGTATGCACGCTGCTCGCCGATAGCTGCGAGAAGATCTACAGAAGGTTCAACAGCGAATGGACCCTCAGCCTTGTAAGAGAGACCCATGTTAGAGAGCTGAATTACAGAGTTGGCACTGTTGGTTGACATTACCCAGATACCAGCACGGTTCTCTTCGCAAACATAGTTGTGAACACCGGTCTTTACCACATTACCCTCTTCGTCAGAGATAGTGTAAGTAGCAGTCTTCTCAGCAACGTTTATCTCAACTGCGAAAGAATACTTAACACCGACGTTAAGAGTTGCAGTCTCAGATTCCTCTGTAGGTGTGGGCCAATCGCCACGGGCAGTAGGATTCTCGTTGATCACGATATCGACAGCCTCAGCTGTAGAAGCTGTTACACGATAACGGAAGAAATAGTCCTCACCCTCGTTGTTAAACCAGTGATAGTTGTGTGAAGACACGCGAGAGTCTGTAGCTGAACAAGCGTTGACAGGGAGAAGCACAAACTCCATGTCAGTACGTGTAGCATTGACGGTCATCTTCATGTCCTTAGAGAACTTGTAAGTGTTGTTAGGCAGAGAAGCCACGTCAACCTTCTTCCAAGCATCCTCGTTCCAGAAGCGGTTAATCATACGACCACCATTGTTGGTGAGTTTTACCTCAAGGTAGTCCTTGCCAGGAGTGAGGGTCATACGACCAGCATCCTGAAGAGTCCATCCGTCAGCCTTGTCGGTTGGAATCTTGAAGAAGAACTTGTCCATCAACTGTGCTTTTGCCATCGTGCAGCAGATGAGCATAAGCAATGAAATTAAAGTAAACTTTTTCATTTTACATTGTTTTTAGTTAATATTAAAAAAAATTGTTGTCTCTTATTGTTTAAATAATTGAGTATGGAGGGAGGAGAGGGAAATCAACGTCCCCGCTCCTCACTCCACTCTCAGTATATTACCATCCTGGATTCTGCTGAATAGCATTGCCAGACTTCATGATCTCAGTCTGCGAGAATGGGAAGAGGTTCCACTTCGCCTGCCACTGGCCATCACCACGAGTCACAGCCACCTTATTATATGTGAAGGTGCCATCATCGTTCTTGGTGATCTCCATGCGATGGATCTTCATAAACTTGTCGCCATCCTCCATCCAGCGGCGCACGTCGTAGAAGCGGTGTCCCTCGAAGGCGAGCTCTACACGACGTTCGTTCTTGTACTTAGCCCAGAACTCGTCGTTGTTCATGCCGATGGCAAAAGCAGGCATGCCAGAGCGTGTTCTTGTCTTGCTCGCCATCTTGGCGGCTGTCTGTGAAGCAGGCACAGCCACGGTCTGGGGCTGTCCCTCAGCGTCGTTGAATGTCACACTGCCACTTGCGTCAGCTGCATTGCCATTGCCCGAAGCCTTGAAATACTGGAAGAGAGCCTCAGCGTAGTTGAGGTACATGGCACCCATGCGGAAGGTGAGCCATCCGTGAGGCGATGTGGTGACAGCCACGCCTGAGCGTGCGCGCAGTATCTGGTTAGGATTACAGAACTTCTTCAGATAGTAGCCGGTAGGTGTGGCGTACGACTTACCTGCTGCATTACCTGTACGAGAGTGATATCCGCCGATGTATGTCTCCACTGTTGGGTGGTCGGCGCTGTAAGCGGCGAGGTCGTTAGGCCATGCGTCTCCATTGAGCACGACGGTCTTGGTGAGACGTGGGTCGCGGTTGTCATATGGGTTAGCCTCGTCATAGAGATCGCTCTCGGCGATAGTCTTACCGTCGGTACACTCGAAGGCATCGACGAGGTCCTGTGTAGGGCAGTTGCCGCCCTGACCTGACGAGTAGCCTACCGGGAAGTTATATCCCTCGAAGGTGTTGGCAGAAGCTGTTCGGCGAGCGAAGATAATCTCCTTGCAACTCTGGGTGTTAGAGTAGTAGTCGGTAGCCCAGAGAGTCTCGATGTCGTCAGCCAAGCCCATTCCCTTAGCCTCGGCAGCGTCGATAAGCTCCTTGCAAGCGCCAACGGCGGCAGCCCAGAGGGCTTTCTTCTCGTCGGCAGACTTACCCTGCGAGAAGAGAGGAGAGGCATGATAAACGGCAGCCTGAGCCTTCAGAGCGAGCACAGCATACTTGTTGGCGCGGCCAGTCTCAGCCTTGGCGAGGATAAGTTCCTTGTCGGCAGAGTAGTCCTCGATAATCGAGTCCTTGATGGCGTCACACTCCTTTGCGATGAAGTTGAAGATGTCGTCGGCACTTGAGCAAGGCAGTGCTGTCTCCTCTGTACCTGTGGTGTTAGTGGTCTTGAAAGGGACGCCACCATACTGGCGGAGCAGTGTGAAGTAGAAGTAAGCGCGAGCCCAGCGAGCCTCATACACATAGTTTTTGTAGAGATACATCTGCTTCTCGTAGTCGAGGTTGAGCTTAAACTGCTCGAAGTCGAGGTTCGACCAGTTGTCGATCACCTCGTTGCAGTAAGTGATGCCCTCGTATGCCGAGGTCCAGATGGTCTGATGAGGATTGGCGGCGCTCCAGTTGCCGTTATAGAAATCCTCCACCGAGTTTCCGTCATGGCTGTATTCCGACTCGTCTGTTGCCGACGAGAGCATGGCTCCCGAGAGGTTTCCCCAGTCGGTGTCGATGTCGTTGTATATCATTGTCATGAGTCCTCCCACGTAAGCGAAAGAACGCTGTATATACTCCTTGTCGTAGGCAGTGTATTCATTGTAGTCCATGTTGCAGGACGACAATGTCACCGCAGCCATTGCAAAGCCTAATATATTCTTTTTGAATTTCATAATCGTCGTGTATTAAGTTTAGAATGTTACGGCAGCGCCGAGCTGCAGGCTTCTTGTCAGAGGCTGTGTGGTGCCGTAAGCGGCAGCGTCAGCTTCTTCGAGATTGTCGATAGTGAAGAGGTCGGTACCACGCACATAGAGTTTCACGTTGTTGATCACGCTGAGTTTCTCGAGCACGCACTTTGGCAGGTGGTAGTAGAGTTCCACGTAGCGCAGTTTGAGATAGCTGCGGTCAAACATGTTGAGAGTGCTGTTCACGTCGTTGTTGGCGTTTGATGTGGTAGAGAGGCGTGGGAATGCCGGGTTCTCGGTGTTGCCACGTTCAGCCGACCAAGAGTTGTCGTAGAGATACTGCGACAGTGTGTTTGTAGCCACAGCCGAGCGGTAGAGTCCGTTGGTGTTCATGAATCCTGTCCACTTGCCCACTCCCTGGAACATAGCGTCGAGACCGAAGCCCTTGTACTCTGCTCCGAGGTGGAAGTTATAGTAGAGGTCAGGAGCGGTGGTGCTGTAGCCGATGGCCTTGCGGTCGTTGGCGTCGATGATGCCGTCATTAGTGAGGTCAACATACTTCACGTCGCCAGGATAAACAGTGGTGAACGACTGTACAGGATAGCCTTTCTGCTGCATTTCGGCAGCCGAGATGATGCCGTCGCCGTTGACGTCGTCGCTCTTCTGGAAGAATCCGTTAGCCACATATCCGAATGCCTGTCCGTAACGCTCGCCGGTAGAAGAGGTGTTGGCAAAGAGCTGTGGAGCTTCTGCCTGTTCCTTCACGATGCTCTTGTTGAGAGTGAGCGATGCGCCGAGGCTTACGGTGAGGTCTTTGTTTATCTCCTTGGTGTAGTCGGCTGAGATGTCGAAGCCCTTGGAGTCGATCACGCCGACGTTCTCGTATGGAGCTGTCAGACCGAACACGCCTGTGTAGCTGCCAGCCGTAGAGTACCATATATTATAACGGTGCTGGTAGTAGTAGTCGAGCGAGAGGTTGAGCCCGCCGAAGAGTGTGGCGTCGATACCTACGTTAAACCTGCTTGCCTGCTCGTGTCCGAGCGACTGTGTCATAGCGGTAGAGAGATAGGTGTTGCCCCACTGTGTACCGGTGTATGTGGCGTCGAACGGATAGGTGTTGGCGTTCATGAGGTAGAACTGGTTGTAGTATGTCCATACGTCGTCGCCTGGCAGCACGTCGAGAGCCTTGTTACCCCACGATGCGCGGAGCTTGAGGAAGTCAACCCATGTGACGTCGTTCATGAATGCCTCGTTAGAGATGTTCCATGCAGCCGACACGTTGGGCGAGAATGCCCACTTGCTGCCTGGAGCCAGACGGCTTGAGCCTGACTCTACGAGAGCCACGTCAAGGAGGTAACGGCGGTCATAGCCGTAGTGTGCGAAGAGCGAGATGTTGTGGCGATAGACGGTGGTGTTGGTACCGGTCTTGTCGCTGAACTCATAGTCGTACTTCAGCTGTCCATACACGTCGTGCTTCTCGGCGAAGGTGCGGTTGTAGTTGAGCGAGCCGTTGAAGATGCAGCGGCGTATCCATGCGTCGTTGCCCGAGGCGGTGCCCATGTTTGAGTCTGAACCTTCTACAGAGGCGAGTGTGGCGTTGCCGTCAGCGATGACGTCGCCGTTGTTTGTCACCTGATAGTTGCTGTAACGGTAGGTCTTCGAGTGGTTCTCATACACATTCGACCATGTGTCGTAGCCGAGCTGTCCCTGTGCGCTGAGTCCCTCGGTGATGGCAGAGAGATCCTGCTCGAGCACGAGGTCGGCATAGAGGGCGCGCTGGTGGTTCTTGTAGTAAGCGGCGCCCTGGCTCTGTGCCACGGGGTTGCTGGTGGTGAACACCGAGTTACCGCCCCATACGGCGTCGTTGACCTTCACGGGGAAGGCGTTGGCAGGCACCTTGTAGATCATCGACCAGAGGTCTGCCTGGTCTCCAGGCTGCGACTGCTCGGTGAGCAATCCGAAGAGATGCGTGTGTAGCTTTGTCTTCGGGCTGAGGTCGATATCCATATTAGAGCGGAGCGTACCGCGTGTGTATTTGTTCTGTGTAGAATATCCGTCGTTCTCGTAGTTCTTCACGAAGCCCTTGTTGGTGAGGAGCTGTACGTTGGTGAAGTAGCGGAAGTTTTTTGTACCTCCCTTGAACTCGAGGTTGAGACGGTCGTTGTTAGACACGTTGCGGAAGGTCTCGTCGGCCCAGTTCACGTTAGGATAATAGAGCGGGTTGGTGCCGTTCTTGTAAGCGTTGATCACCGCATCGCTGTAAGCCGCGTTACCGCCCTGGTTGCGGTAGGCCTCGTTGACTGCCGATGCGTATGTGGCGGCGTCGGCCATCACGGGTTTGTTGGTGAGGAACGAGAACACGTGGTCGTAAGAGAAGGTGAACGACTTGGTGTTGTACTGTCCGTGCTTTGTGGTGACGAGTATCACGCCGTTTGCGCCCTTATATCCGTAGATAGCTGTTGCGGCGGCATCTTTGAGTATCTGTACGCTCTCCACGTCTTCAGCCACTACGTTCTCTATAGCGCGCTCCACGCCATCGACGAGGATGAGCGGAGTGCTGCCGCTCGATGTCTGCAGGCCGCGTATATAGAATGTGGGGTTCTGTGCGTGGAAGAGTCCCGAACCGTCGAGGCTGACGAGTCCCGAGCCTTGTCCGAGGATATTGTTACCGATGTTGCGTGCGCCACGCTTGTTGACGTCCTTGTTGGTGATCACGCTGACAGCGGCCGTCGATTGTTCGCGTGTGAACAGTCGGTTGGCGCCGATGTCAACCGTCTGGTCCTTATATGCAACGGAGTCAGCTATGTCACGCTGTGCCATTGCAGGCAGGGCAACGCCTGCGAGCAATGTCAGCATAAATATATTCTTTGTTTTCATATACGAATTCATTTTTCAGTTATTACTCCCAACCTGGGTTTTGGACAAGACCATATTTCTTGTTGATCTCTGCCTGTGGCAGTGGTTCAAACAGCCACTTCTTCACCTCGTCGCTCTTCGGGTCTTTGTTCCAGAGGTAACGGCTGTTGCCTGTGATGTTCTTTATAGAGTTGAGGAAGAACAGTGGCTGTGTCGATGACGCGTCGTTGTCTCGGTCGGCGCCAACCCAAGCCACGTGGCGGCTGACGAACACCGTTCCCTGCTGTATCAGACGATACTGCTCGAGTCCGTGCAGCTGCTTTGTCATCCAGTCGGTACGCTTCAGGCGTATCATGTCAAACCAGCGTGCGTTGGTGAGTCCGAGCTCGCGTACACGCTCGTCGAGGAGCTCTTCCATAAACTCTGTCGATGTCTCACCGTTGGCAAGTGTGACAGGAGTTGTGGCGGCAGCTGCCACTGAGGTAGCTGTATATCCCTTAGCCTTGCGCCATGTAGAGTTGGTCCAGTGGCGTGCTGTGGTGGGCAGACCCACGCGTGAGCGAACCATGTCGATCATCTTCACCGCCTTGTCGTAGTCGGGTGTTGAACGCATCACGAGAGCCTCTGCATACTGCAGGTAGAACTCTGGCAGCGACAGTGCCACCCACTGTGTCGGGAAGCGGTAAGAGTCGGCGCTTTGGTCAGCTGTATATGAGCCTGTACCGAGATAGTACTTGTTGAAGCCGTAGCCCGAGCCAAACATGGTGTTCTGCTGTGTGAGCACGCCAGTACCGCCGTTGCTACCGTTGTACCAGAGCTCCCAAGGATAACCAGTCATAGAGGCTGTTGTCCAGTCGAGGTTCATGTTCTGTCCGTTGACGATACACTCCTCGTAGAGTCGTGGGTCGCGTGTGAGCGTGGTGTTGATCTGTCGTCCGCCGGCAGGCACGTCGCCGCTTACAAACATGGTGTGGAGCGACTTGGCATTACGTGTGATGGCACCAGTGAGCTTGTTGGTCACGAAGTTTGTCACAGTGTATTTTGTGCTTCCGTCCTCGAGTTCCTCAACGGTCATGTCAGGCTCGGTAGCCTGGTCTTTGTAGGTCTTCTTGGCAGCGCTCTCCCAGTTGAAAGGCTCGCCGTCGTTCCATGCGAACTTCTCTACGTACTCGTGAGTTGGGCAGTAGGCATTACGTGGCACGTCTTTCGAATACCACTGGTGCCAGCCATAGCGTGCGGTCTGCATAGGGTCGTTACCATATACGCGCACCTGATGGAGAGTCTCGGTAGAGGCGTTGAGGAAGTATCCCTGACGGTAGGCGAGACGATAGTAAGGCACCTTCTTTGCCGCTGTGTTGGCAGAGGAAGGTATCTGTGCCTGTACCAGCTCATACTGTCCGTTGCTCTGCAGGGCGTTGTAGAAGTCGTCGCAAGCCTTTGCGAAGGCATCCCAGCGCTGTTGGTATTGCGATGGGTCGAGATACATGATGAATGGCTTCACCTCTTCCGAAGCGCCTGCGTAATAAGGCTTTCCGTCTTTGGGGTTGAGCAGTGGAGAAGCTGCAAACTGCAGGATCTTACACTTCAGCGCCATCGCGCCGGCCTTTGTCCATCGGCCGTTCATTGTGGCAGGATTAGAGGTGATCCAAGGGAATGCACTCTCGTTGATAGCCTGGTCGAGCTCGCCTATCATCCAATCTACACACTTATCCACAGAGTCGCGTGGCATCTCGTTGTTGGCTTCGCTGGTCTCCAGGGCGTGGTCCATGATAGGAATGCCGCCGTAGTGCTGGAAGGTGTTGAAGAAGGCATCAACCATGAGGCAGCGTGCCTCGGCCTTGAGACGGTTTTTCTCGTCCTGTGTCATGTCGGCCTCTGGAGCTCTATCTACATTGTCGATGAAGATATGTGCGGCACGGATGCTGTACCACTGAAACTCCTTGTCGTAAGAGTAGAGCGGACCGTCGAGACCGTCAGAGCGGTTGGTAGTGGCGGTCATGGCGCCGGTGTAATACTGTCCATATACGGCTGCACCGTTCCAGAAGAGGTGCCAGCAGTCTGTCAGCGCGTCCATCTTTCCTGTGTAGGGGTTGCCTGAGTGTGGCATGTAAGCGCCACCGTTGGCATAGGGCAGACCGTAGTACTGCTTTGAGTAGATACCTACAAGAAACTGACGCGTATATTCTGCATTATTGAATACGGTATCAATAGTTGCTGTAGAGCTGGTAGCCTTGTCGAGGGCGGCGTCGCCCACGGCGATGTTGTCGGTACAAGCTGTGAAGGCTGCTCCGGCAATCAGCATGGCTATCGCACTACGTGAAAATATATTGTGTTTCATTTTTATACCTTATTGTATTTATACCTTATTATATATATTAGAAGCCCACGTTGAGACTTATAGTGTATGTACGCTGCAGTGGGTATGAAGGCGAGTTTGAGGCTCTTGTCTCAGGGTCGCCCCACTCGTATGGAGTGAGTGTGAAGAGGTTGTAGCCAGAGAGAGTCACCTCACACTTTGTCATACCGATCTTCTTGAATGCCGGGTTGATAAAGTCGTAAGAAACCGATACGGTCTTCAGACGCAGGTATTTAGCGTCTTTCTCCCAGAGGTCTGAACCAGCATAGTTCTGCACGGCGTTGCTCCATGTGGCACGTGGGTAGAGTGCGTTAGGATCTTCGTTGGTGCCTGGAGTCCATGTGTCGTTGACGTGGTAAGAGAGCAGACCGCCCTGTGTGGTGTTTGACGAGCAGAAGAATGGCTGACGGAACACGTCGGTGATGTAACGTGACACGTTCCATGCGCCGGTGAGCTGTGCGTTGAATGTGATGCGCTTCCAGTTGAAACCGAAGTTAAAACCTCCCATATACTCTGGGTCGTCGGTAAAGCCGTTGTCGCGAGTCATGTCGTTCTGGTCAATCTTTCCGTCTTTGTCAAGGTCAACATACACGCAGTCGCCTGGCTGGAGGTTAGTCACGAGCTGTGTAGGGAACGGAGTGCCGAATGCCTGCTCGTATTCTGCCTTTGTCTGTTCGCCTTCGTAGTACTTCCAGAACTGATACATCGAACGTGCGCCGATACGATGGCCGCGGCTCAACATGTAGTCATTCTTCTGTGGAGTCTCTTTCATCTCGATGATTTCGTTCTGGTTGTAAGAAAGGTTGAGCTTGGTCCAGAAGCGGAAGTCCTGACCGATCTTGTCGTTATAAGACACTGACACTTCCCATCCCCACGACTTTGTCTCACCGGCATTGGTGTATGGCATGGTGAAACCGAGCGACGAAGGGACGGTGGCGTCGCGCAGAAGGATGTCGGTACGATGCTCACGATAGTAGTCGAATGTGGTGCGGATGCGGTCGCCGAAGAAGTTCATGTCGAAACCGTAGTCCTGCTTGAATGCCTTTTCCCAACCTATGTCAGGGTTGTTCTTCACTGCCTCGTAAGCTCCGGCGATGCCCGAGATACCTGCATCGGTACCTGACTGTGCGTTACCGAAGAGGTAGCCGTAGGTGTCGGTGAGAGGCTGTGTCAGACAGTTGGTCATAAGTCCCCATGAGCCAGTGATATATGGGTCGGCGAGATACATGAAGCGGATAGCCTCGGTGGTCTTGTCGTTACCTACGAGACCCCACGATGCGCGGAGCTTGAAGAAGCTGATCACCTTAGACACTGGCTTCCAGAATTTCTCCTCGCTGGCAATCCATCCGATAGATCCTGCTGGGAAGGTACCGAAGCGGCGACCAGGAGCGAAGTTCTCAGAGCCGTTGTAACCCATATTGAACTCTGCCATATACTTGTTGGCATAGTCGTATGTCACACGACCTACCAAACCTACATACGAGCGTGGCACGTCGGGATAAGAGGTGCCTGAGTAGTAATACTGCTTCGACTGGTTGTAGAGCAACAGCGCGTTGACGGTGTGCTTGCCGAACACGCGAGAGTAGTTGAAGCTACCTTCGAAATACCAGTCGCGTCCCTTGCCCTGCGAAGCCTTGTAGGAGGGCTCGGTGTCGTTGCCGTTCTGGCGATATACTATATAAGGTGTGCCGTCGGGGTTGAGGATGACGTTGCCAGCCTCGTCATACTGCACGAGAGGGTTGAACGTAGCCACGCCACAGTTACCCTGCTTGTTGACGGTGAATGCAGAGTTGTACGAGCCTTTCACCTTGAAGCTCAAGCCCTTGGTGATGAAGTCGAGTTTCTGGTCGAGCACGAGGTCCATCTGCAGCTTGTTGACGTTAGTCTGCATGAAACCGTTGCCGTAGTATGCCATACCCGAGCCGCCGAGGAACGGAAGGTTGAGACCGTCGGTATAGTCAGTGGTGCAATATACCATCTTGCCGTCAACGATACCTGGGCTTGAGAAAGGTGTAGCATAATAAATGTTCTTGATCATACCTCCTGAGCCTTGTCCGGTGTAAGGCTTGTCGGCGTCGTTGACGTTACCTGCAACGTTGAACGACAGCGTAGTGGTCTTCGTGGCCTTGAGGTCGAGGTTACCACGATAGTTGAAACGCTGGTACTGGTATCCGTAGTTGTAGCCACGGTCGAACTCCTTGAACAGACCGCCCTGTGCGTAGTAACCAGCAGAGATGAAGTACTTCACGCGGTCGGTACCACCCGAGATGTTGAGGTTGTGCTGCTGCTGGAGGGTGACGTCCTTCATGATGTAGTCTGCCCAGCTGGTGTTAGGGAAGCGGATAGGGTCGCTACCGTCCTTAAACTTCTGGATGATGCCCTGCGAGAAGCTCGGAGTGAAGACGTTTTCTGCCATGAAGGCATCTACGCTTGCATACTTTCCGTTGGCAACAGACACGTTGGCGTTCTGCAGGTAGTCGTTGTACGACATCTGGTTGTAGAAGTTAGCATACTCGTAAGAGCTGGCCTGCTCCACCATCTTTGTCGGCGAGAGTGCGGTCCACGAAGTAGAGACGCTGATCTTTGCCTTGCCCTCAGTACCGCGCTTGGTGGTGATGAGCACCACGCCGTTAGCACCGCGCACACCGAAGACGGCGGTAGCAGAAGCGTCCTTGAGCACTGTGACGCTCTCTATTTCGTTAGGGTCGATGTCGGCCATCGTACGCTCCACACCATCCACCTGGATGAGCGGGCTGGAGTCGCCCCATGTGGCCTTACCACGCACGAATATCTCGGCGGCGTCGCTACCAGGCTCACCCGAATACTGCACCGTGGTGACACCCGAGAGCTGTCCTCCGAGCACGTTGTTTACCGAACCCACTGATGTTCGGATAAGGTCTTCACTCTTGACGCTCGAAACGGCACCCGTCATCGTGACCTTCTTCTGAACGCCATACGCCACAACCTCAACGCCTGCAAGCTGCACACCGGCGGCAGCCTTCAGCTGTACGGTCATTCCCTCTTTTGCGGTAACGATCATCTCGTCGTAACCGATGTAGGTAATCTTGAGCTTCTGACCTGGTTTGGCATTAACACTGAAGTTACCGTCGAAATCGGTAACAGCACCATGTGTGGTGCTTCCTCCCACCACAAGGATGGTAGCACCAATAACGGGTTCGTTGTTTTCATCGACAACCGTACCCTTGATTGCCTTCGCCTGCTGCATGTTGTGCACTTCGGCTTTGACGGTCTGTCCTCCAGCAAGAGGAGCCATCGTCATAGCCATACAAGCCACTGTGAACTGCAGGAAGGGGTTCAACTTATTTTGTTTACTCATATTTAATTAAAGTAGGTTTTAATCACGCTACATGTTAGTTTATAGAAATTTTGCTGCAAAGGTACGGTTATTTAACATACCAATGCTATAGTTTTTGCTAAAATACCGATAATTTTTGATAATATTTAAATAAATCTGCCCCATCACATGGATTTCAATCCAATATAAGCGGTCGGGTTAGTATCAGTTCACCAGACAGCTGCCGTCAATCCGATATCGAATCCGCCGAATCCCGGTCGCGCATCCAGTTTCCATTTCCAAGTGCGAAGATAGTCATTTATTTTCAACTGAGCAAGTCATTGCGAGAATAACTTTTCTCGATTAACATTTTTTTATTATACGCTTGTATTTCCTCAGTTCCAAACTACCGCGAAATACTTCTCTAACTACAAAAAAATATTTCTCTAACTACAAAAATTAATTTCTCTAACTACAAAAAAAAATATCTCTCCTGTTAGAGAGATTTCATTGGTCTGAAATCATACTGTTTTTCTGTTAACTGTTTTTAAACGAAAACAATCACATAAACAGATAAACAGTTAAACAGTTTTATTTTCAACTATCCCTTTTTGTAAAAAAATTACTTATATTATAAATTCGGGTGTCCAATTTGATGTACCTGTATTTTTTATAGGAGGCACGGCGACTCGCCGTGCCCATGCAAGGATTGCATGCCGCGAGTCGCGGCATCTCCTATGTTCGTTAAATATGCTGGTAAGAAAAGATTTTGGTACAACAAACTGAACACCCTAAGAACCAGAATTATATCGCATTGAAGGCATCTAAGAAAGACTGCTTGAAGCTTCGACTTATGGACAGGGAATCGGGGTCGTCAACCTGCACATCCATGACACAATTGTTATCCGTCACCTTCTTCACGTAGCGAGTGTTGACTATGTGGCGCTTGTTGATCTGTACAAGATTTCGGGTGAGGGCAAGTATCATGTCCGAGTTAGTACGCCTTCGCAAAGAATACGACTTCCCATCGGCACACAACACTTCCCACGTGTTGTCTTCCTGACGAAAGCGGAAAAGCACACATTTCTCCACATCGATACGTATCATTTCGTTAAGATAATTAACAACCAAAAGCGAACGTGCGCACTCACTCTGCGACACGGCCGAGGCTATCGACATCAACTTGTTCTCATAATATCGCTTTATGATGATGCCAATATCGTCTATTGTAGGCGGCTTGAGCAAGAAGTCGAATGCTTCCTGGCGCATGGCATTCAGCACATACTTACTATGAGCACTGTAGAACACCACCTTTGTCTTTGGATTGATCTGTTGCCTTATCATTTGGCAAAACTCCAGTCCTGTGATGGAAGGCATCTCGATGTCGAGAAAGATGATGTCAACAGACTTTTCCAAAAGACCGTCGATAGCCATGAATGGACTCGACGCCGTGCCGACAACACCGACATTGAAGTGCTTCTCGAGCATAATCTTCAGTATCTCAACAGCTTCCGCATTGTCGTCGATGATAAAAACTGTGATTCTCTTCTGTGTCATAAGTCGAATTTATAATTGTCGGGAATGAATAGCCACGATATGCAGCCGTCATGACCATCTTTCTTATTGGAGATGCCAAAGAGCATTGGCTGACGGTTGCGTTCGTTGAATATCTGTATGGTCTGCCGAACGGTGCTGAGCCCAACGCTCTCCTGAGGCGCCGTCTCACCCACCATTCCGCAACCATTGTCGATGACGTCTATGTTTACGCCGTCTCCTTTCCTATATACCGCTATGACGAGATGCGGCTGGCGCATGTCTTTTATGGGATGAAGGCCATGCCTGAAAGCGTTTTCAACAAAAATCTGTATGGCCATAGTAGGCAGCATTATCTGTTTTACCTCCCCCCTTACGTTTTCATCTATCTTCTTTTCATATATCAGACCGCCGCCCATTTTCCTTCCTTCAATCTCTACGTAGTGGTCAATAAAGTTCAATTCGTCATCAAGTGTAGTGCATTTTTTTTCAGCTTGGTCAAGGCCGAGGCGTAGTAGTGAAATAAGAGCAGAGAAATCCACTTCCTCTCCTTTCATCTGGCATAACATCTCGTGGTTGAGTGCGTTAAAGATGAAATGTGGCGATATTCTGCTGCGCACCGCTTCCATCTTCCACGCCACCAACTGTTGGCGAACAAGAAGATCATGTATGCGTTGCTTTCTTAGTCTCGACAACATGAACATCACCAACGATGTCATGGCAAGGATAGACACGAGTGCCACAACCCAGCCGGCTACAGCTGAGTGCCTATTGTTCCCCATGTCGTCACTACACGATGCGACGAAAAAGAACGCCGACAATAACATCAAAATTACAACATTAGTTCTCATAACTTATACTGATTGGCATTCGGTAATTTGTTTTGATTGTTACAATTGCGGTGCAAAGATAATAAAAATATTTGGCTTTTCAATCATTATTTCCAAAAAATGTACGGTTTTTCCACCGAAAACACATTGGCATGCCGATATAAATATCAACGAATTGTATCACAATGTCGATAATCTGCGTCTTACTGCAAATATATGCATCATACTGCCAATTTACACGTTTTCATCGACAAAGATTAACACCTTATTATTTTTTAAAGGAATATTGTCGCATTGTCACGGAAATCATGCCACATGTACCGGGAAATGGACACTCCGAAGTGATTCCTTTTGGTGTATTTTCACACATAATATTTTTTTTCGCAACTTACTTACGAATATCATCCACTTATCCCACATATCTGCATTTCAGTGTAGAAACACAATTCACAGTGTTTGCAAAATAATGATAAAAACAGTAACTTTGCAAAAAATAAACCACAAAAAACATGAAGTTGCGCACGGCACGTACAAGTGTAATATTTATGAAACATTTTACAAAATTCTATTCGGCTATAATAGCTATGCTGATATTTCAATGCCTGAATATCAGCGCAATGGCAAGTCAGGCAGCAACGCCTCCTCTCCTTCCAGACGACGGCGATAACCCGTTCAGGAAGGTGATGTCGTCAACACCTTGGGGCGGCGCAAACGACCGTGACGGCATAGCCATCGGTGAGACAAAGGAAGGCAAGCCAAACCTCGTGTGGAAAGAGAAGTTCGGCACTAGACGGACTCGTTCCACCACGTTCTATATTGCCACATACGGCACCAACGGCTATTTCACCTCCGACAACATCCCAACCTACACCCTCAAAACCCGCAACGGATACTATTGGTATGGAAGATCTGACGCCGAAGTGGTGGGAAAGTCTTCAAGGCAATACGACTACAGAGATGAGTGGTTCTTCACTGAAGGCACCTATGGTGGCCTCAACATCTGGAACGCGAAATGGGGTCCAAACGCACTGCTTCTGGTAGAAGGTAGCAGCTACTATACCACGGGCGGCATGTTTGAGGTGAACAGATCGACACTGGACTATACATACAACTGCATGTATGACGCCACAGGCGACTTCTTCCGCAGCGCAAGATACACCAACATCTATCTCGGACTCAACGCGGCATCAGGATATATCTCCAACCAGTCGGCGAAGACAAACAATGTCTATCTCACCATGACCGAGGAAGACACCTACGACTGTCCGAAGACAATCTCATTTGAAAAGACGTCGCAGACAATGAACGTAGGCGCAGAGGATGTGTTCACAAACAATATGCACAGTCTCTGGTCATACAGCATAAGCGACGAGAACGTCATCTCGTTTGAAAGCACTACCACGGGTTTTAAGATTATCGCTAAACGGGCGGGAACTTCGGTGTTCACGTTCAAGAACAAATTCTCTGGAGCATCGGCATCCATCACCTATACAGTGCGCTCAAGCGATGTTCTCCCGACATATATCTCCCTCAACAAGACAAGCATCAACGACATAAGAAGATCGTCAAACAACGGCTATCAGCTCACCGCTACCATCAGCCCAAGCAACGCTACAAACAAAAGCGTGTCGTGGTCGTCAAGCAACACGTCAGTGGCTACAGTGAGCTCGACAGGCTACGTCACATGCAAGGCTCCAGGATATGCTACCATCACCTGTACCTCTAATGCGGCTTCGAGCGTGAAGGCAACTTGCTCAGTATCAGTGACACAGGCTGTGACAAGCATCACCCTCTCCGGCTCAAGCAGCATGCAGAAGGGTAATACACAGACTCTTACATACACTGTTTCTCCAACTAACGCATCCAACAAAAACGTGACATTCACGTCGAGCAACACCTCAGTGGCTACAGTGTCAAGCTACGGCTATGTCACCGCAAAGGCCGCGGGAACTGCCGTCATCACCTGTAAGGCAGCAGACGGATATGGGGCAAGCGCTACCAAGACCATCACCGTGACAGATCCCACACCAACCGACCTCGACATGGTATGGACAAGCGTCACTACGTCCAACAACCTGTCCAACATGAAGCAGAGCGACAACCTCTCATTCAGTGGTACACTGAAAAACAATGCAGGCACAGGCGTATATGTGAAGACCGCCATCTGCATCACCGATCTACAAGGAAATAATCTCATCGCAAAGAGCTCTCCAGTAGAGAAGTATTACGCTGCTTACTCAAGCGTCACCACATCACACACAATGTCGCTGAGCGAAGTGCCGGAAGGAAACTACAAGGTGTCGGTAATGTATTACGATCCAAACAATAATAAATGGTGGTACACCAACGCCTACTTGTACGATATAACCATCACCAGCATCCCGAACCCGAATACAGGCTGCTATCTTACCGCAAACTCTACCACTATACTAAAGGGCAACAAGGTAGAAGTGCCTATCTACATGAACAACTCTACAAGTATCACAAGTTTCCAGTTCGACATGTATCTGCCATCGGGAGTAACAGTGGCTACGGACAACTATGGTGACTACGAGATATTCATAAGCAACGACAGAACGAATGAACGCCAGCATACCGTCTCGGCAGCACGACAGAACGACGGCGCTATCCGCGTACTCTGCTACAGTCCTACAAACAAGAACTTCAGCGGCTCATCGGGCAAGGTGCTCACTATCAATCTCACCACCACAAGCAGCGCATCCTCAGGCACTTACAACGCATACCTAAAGGGACAGATTCTATCTACCGTGAACCTGGATGCATACAAACCAAACGACAAGTCGTTCTCCATCACCGTGAAGAACTATATGCCAGGCGATGTCAATGGCGACGGTGTGGTAACTGTTGTTGACGTGACAGCTGCCGTAAGCCTCGCACTCGGAGGCGGATCAAGCAACCTCGTTCGTGAGGCTGCGGACATCAATGGCGACGGCGCAGTAACCGTGGTTGACGTAACTGGTATTGTCAACATCGTGCTCACAGGCTCAAGCAGGACTCTCAACGCTATGTTCTCTGACTACGGAGTAGAGAGATGTGAATGCCTCGACAGCAAAAGGAAGATGGAAGCTCCCGAACCTGGCACCATAGCAGTATATATTGACGACTGCGTCATAGACCCAGGACAGGAGAAGGAACTGGCCATCCTGATGAACAATCCTAACGACGCGTTCACAGGCATTCAGTTCGACATGTATCTCCCTGAAGGACTGTCTATCGTACGTGAAGACGACTTCGCCATCATCGACATTGGCAGCCGCTCAAGCTCACGACGCCACACCGTATCCTCAGCTACTCAGCCCGATGGCGCCGAGAGAGTGCTCGCCTACTCTAACAGCAACTACACGTTTAACGGCGAGAGCGGCGACATACTCATCGTCACAGTCAAGGCCGACGCTAACTTCAACGGCGGACAGCTGGCACTGAAGAACATCATCCTCTCTCGACCAGACGTGACTGGCTACGACGCTCCTGAATATACGGCCAACATCTCTACCACAACTGGCATCGAGTCGCTCACAACCGACGAGATGGAAGGTGCTTCTATCTTCGACCTGTCAGGACGCAAGATAGACTCTAACGCTAACAGAAAGGGCATCGTGATACAACGTGCACGCAATGGTAAGACAATAAAGATCATAAGGTAAAAAACATGACTGATTATGATGCATGGCAAATATCTTATTCTGCTACTTGCATTATTGACTAATAGCATGACGTTGCGGGCTGAAAAGCTCACTGCCGAACAGGCCCTGCAACGTCTGCAAGGAAGCAAATACTCCAAGGGAGTGGGGACACAAAGAGTGTCTCCACTTTCCCTTTCTTATACTCACAAGTCAAAAAACACAAATATTTTCTACGCCTTTAACGACACTGTCAACGGCGGATACGTGTTGCTATCGGCCGACGATACCGTACCAGCACTCCTGGCAGAGGTAAGTACAGGGACGTTTGCCATCGACAATATGCCTGACAACGCACGACGATGGCTTGAGAAGACCTCACACGACATTGAACTTGCCACGACGCTCAGTCTGCCTCTCTTCTCGTCTGTCACCAAGAGCGGCAACAGGCAAGACGTGGCACCTATGATAACTGCTACCTGGGGACAGAGAGAACCATATAATAATATGTGTCCCGCATGCGACAACGGAGCAAAGTCTGTCTCGGGATGTGTAGCCACAGCCATGGCTATGATAATGTATTACCACAAATGGCCTACGCAAGGAACGGGCAGCTACTCTTACACAAGCGAAAGCAACCGCTTTAACCTTAGTGCCGACTTCGGCAGCACCACATACCGATGGGACTTTATGCAGGACCATTACGGAAACACGTCGCTCGACGGGGCGGCGAATTCCACTAACTTCGACTACGATGCGTCTTCGGCTGATGCCGTTGCCACTTTGATGTACCAATGCGGAGTGAGCGTCAACATGGACTACGACAACAGAGGCTCGGGAGCCATAGCGAACTACGTGCCCGCGGCGCTCATCAATCACTTCTCCTACGACAAAGGCATGAGCCTGCAATGCAAGATTTGGTATAACGACGAGGAATGGGATGAGAAAGTATATCAAGAACTGGCTTCCGGACGGCCGTTACTCTATTGCGGAACCTCGATAAGCGAGGGACACGCCTTCATCTGCGACGGATATCGTGACGGATATTTCCATTTCAACTGGGGATGGGACGGAATGGCTAATGGATATTATCTCATCACTGGTGTAGATGCTATGCACCCGAGAGTGCAAGACACAGGTGCCTCAGCCAGCGACGCTTACACCATGGGCAACGAGGCTTTATTTGGTATGCAGAAGCCTTCGACCAATATCGAGGCTCCATTGACTATGGGCGTACCGGAAGATACGCATGTAAGGATTTTCTCGATGTCAGGACAAGAAGTGTCGCATCTTGAAAAAGGAGAAACAGCTCAGTTTATATTCGACGGCAGCTACTTCTACAACTACTCCAACAGAACCATCAGCGTGTATCACGGAGCGAAGTTTGTAGATGTTAATACTGGCAAAGAATATATTACGACAACAAACTTTAAAAAAACATACAAAACTGGCTACGGGTCATCGACGATAGACATATTTGTCACTGGCATTCCCGACGGCAAATACAAGGCTTATCCCATCTTCGGCGAGGACAAGGGAAATATGATAGAGATAAGACTTCCTTATAACTCGCAAGTGCCTGAGATAACAATAGGCAACTATGACGACCCGAATCCAGACCCGAATCCAGACCCAGACCCAGACCCAGATCCAAACCCAGATCCTGAACCTAATCCAAATCCAGGCGAGGGCGACACTGATATCTCGCAATATCCTAACGTGATATACTTCTCATCTGCTGTTGAGAGCAAAGGCTCAGACTTTACACTCAAGGTGAAGATGAAGAACGAGGCAGAAATCACAAGTTTCCAATTTGACGTACTGTTGCCCGAAGGCCTCTCTTTTGTCAAAGACGAATATGACAATGCTGTGATCACCTTGGACGAGAGCCGCTCCTCTACCCGCAGGCATGTCATCTCGACGAGGCTTCAGGAAGACGGCAAAATGAGAATCATCTGCTACTCACCGCAAAACAGCGTATTCACTGGCCACGACGGAACCGTGCTCAACATCTCGTTGACTGCCTCTACTGACATGCCAACGGGGAAACAGCACATTGAGTTTCATAACATGCGCCTCGCCACGGTGGCTCTCGACGACTATTATATCCCATTGGTAAAGACCACTATTGAGATAAACGAAGGTGCATTGGGCGATGTAGATGGCGACGGCGACATCAACGTCGTTGACGTTACAGCATTGGTGAACTTGGTAGTTGGCAGTGGAGACACATCCAACTATAAACGCAACGCTGCTGACATCAACGGCGATGGCATTATCAATGTGGTTGATGTAACGGCATTGATAAACATTATTCTTTCGAATAGATAACAAAATCTTTTAGCTTTACCCACGATGGGGTTTGTGAATAGGTGGTTTGATATGTACCAAGCTTCATCGTGGGTGTTTTTACCTCTACAGGCGAGCCCGGCATGTTCTCCCACGTAGTGCCGTCAGCCGACGTGCGGGCAAAGAGCTGGGAGCCACGTCGCTCAAGCTACTGCCGACGGCGTATAGCCTTTCGCCTTCTGTTGTGCCTGCACAGGGTTTATTTCCACAGCAAGCAATGCTATGCTTATCAGTATTGCTTGCTGTGTCATTGACTTCATCTGTTTTTCATTTCTGAAGGAGTTTTCAGTGTTAATGAAGTAAGGTAGTATCAAAAAAACATAAAATGCTTTGTCGTTCGGATTATTATTAGTAATTTTGTGGCATAATTGCATTAAATGAAAAGGATATCGTTATGAACAAAGTCAAACAACTGCCATATGGGGTGTCAGACTTCGAGTACGTAATGAGGGATAATCTTTATTACGTTGACAAGACCATGTATATACAAATCTATTCAGATATCTCTTGGCAGCATTGATATTTTATAATAATGAATAAGATTATCGACTGTTTCAAGCAGGCGGCGCCTGTCTCATGGAAAAGCACAAAATGGTTGCTGAAACTGATGATACCCATATCGTTGGCAGTCACTCTCATGCAGCATTTCGGAGTGCTCGCATGGATTGCCACATGGATCAACCCTCTGTTCGTCCACTTCGGACTGCCAGGAGAGTCGGCCGTGGCTTTTATCTCTGGTGCCACGGCGGGGACTTATGCTGGCATTGCCGCTATGATGTCCATACCGCTGACTATGAAGCAGGCTTCTATCTTGGCACTGATGATTGCCCTGTGCCATGCCCTGCCAATGGAATGTGCCGTAAACCAGAAGACGGGCTCGTCGTTCTGGAAGATGGGGGCGATACGCCTTATTATGGCCATTGTGTGCGCACTGATTCTCAACGTCTTACTGCCCAATATGCCAGGGAAATATATCTACCTCGGCGCTGAGGCAGACAGCGGTTTCACCGAGGTGATGACCACCTGGGCTGTGTCACAGATAAAGATGTCGCTGATGGTGGCTCTCATCATCTTCACGCTGATGGTAGTGCAGCGAATGCTCGAAGCCTATCGCCTACTCGACCCGCTGTCGCGCTTGCTGTCGCCGCTGATGAGGTTGTTCGGATTGCCAAGACATGCGTCATACATGTGGCTCGTGGGAAACGTCCTTGGCATAAGCTACGGCTCGGCAGTGATGCTGGAACTGGAGGAAAAAGGTGTCATCACGCGTGAGGAAGCCAACGACGTCAACTATCATCTCATCATGAACCACTCGCTACTCGAGGACACCATCGTCTTCGCAGCCACAGGCATCTCCGCCGTCCTCATCGTCGCCACCCGCATCAGCTTCGCCCTCGTATTAGTGTGGGGAAGGAGAATGGCAACTGCCTTCAGGAAATTATAGGGTTATCGATACTGATTTACCTTTATAACCAATCGGTTTGACGATGTCAGAACCAGCAAGTCGCACGTTGAACTTGCGTTGCTGCAACATTCCTGGGAACGTGCCCTGACAGTCGCCGATGGTCAGTGTGCGGCTCTTGTCGTTCCACTTCATCTCGATGGTAGAGTACATGCCACGCTCGTAGTTGTAGTTGTCGCCCTCGTCCTCGTAGAGGGTGAAGACGGCGTCAGAGCCTGGATAGACGATGATGTCGAGATTGTCCCATTGGCTCTGCTGGGCATACTGCATCACCGGGGCAAGTGGAAGGATTGTTCCTGCCTTGACAAACATTGCCGTGCGGTCGATAGCCGTAGCAAGTGTTACGTTACGACCACCCTTATGAAGCTTCTCCGAGTAGAACTCGTACCAGTCGGCTCCCTTCGGCAGATATTTCGTTACCGTCTTCTCCTCAGAGAAATCAATCTTTCCATCTTTCCATTTTTCATTCTTTACTTCTTTCTTGTCCCATCCGCTCATGGCATCCTCCTTGAATATCTTCTCCTCGGTATATTGGGGGTCGAGGATTGGTGTGGCAAGTATTGAGCGACCGAACATAAACTCGTCGCCCATGTTCCATGTGTTCTTGTCGGAGGCAAAGTCGTAGGTCAAGGCACGCAGATAGCTCTCGTCGGCTGATGTCACCTGCCATGCCGTGCTATAGATGTAAGGCAGCAGACGGTAGCGCAGGCGAATGGTGCTCTCTATGGCGTCATAAATCGGCTCTCCCTTCTTGCCAAACTGATAGATCTCGCGCGGAGCGTCGGCACCATGACTGCGGAAGACGGGGCAGAAGAGGCCATACTGCATCCAACGCACATACAGTTCCTGATACTGAGGGTTGCGTGGTGCGGAGCCGGCGCCATTGTTGTTGTATGACCCGCAGAAGAATCCGCCGATGTCGGTATTGAAGTTCGGACAGCCTGTCATCGTGTAGTTCAGGCCAGCGGGAACCTGCTTGCGAAGCATGTCCCATGTCGAGGCCACATCGCCCGACCATAGTCCTGCACCGTAGTGTTGCTGACCAGCAAAGGCAGAGCGCGTCATGATAAACACACGCTTGTCGGCAGACACCTTGCGCTGGTTGGCATAGATGCCCTTGACGGTGGCAAGGGGGAAGAGGTTGCGCACGCTGCGCCACGAGCCCATCGTGGTCTTGTAGTCGTAGTCGCTCTCGCGCGGATTGAAGAAGTCGGGGTCTGTGGAGTCCATCCACCAGGCGTCGATGCCATAGTCGAAGAGCCGTTTCAGGTGGTCCCAATATATCTGACGGGCCACTGGGCTGTAGGCGTCATACACCTTTACGCCCGATGGATAGTCCATGCGTGGTGGCCAGAGATGTGAAAGTCCGCTCTGCGGCCATGTCTCTATCGGCAGAAGCAGATTCTTCTCGGCAAGTTTGCCAAACTGCTGGGTCTGAGGACCAAAGCTTGCCCAGATAGAAATCATGATGTGTGCGTTCTGCTTGTGGACGCGGTCTATCATCTGCTTGCCGTCGGTAAACTGCTCTGAGAGGAAGTCCATGGCATTCCACAGATAGTTGTTGCCCCAGTACTGCCAGTCCTGGATGATTCCGTCTAATGGCACCTGAAGGCGACGATGGTTATCGACCACCTCGAGCAGTTCCTTCGACGACTTGTAACGCTCGCGACACTGCCAGAATCCGTATGTCCACAATGGGAACATCGGCACGTCGCCAGTCAGCTGACGTATGCAGGCGTTCACTCCGTCGGCGTTCTTGCCGTACATGAAATAGTAGTCGGCACAGTCGCCAACCTCTGCCTTGAAGGTCATGCCCTGCGCGTTGTCGTCAAACTGCGAGCAGGAGTAGTTGTCCCAATAGATACCCCAACCCTTTACCGACTGGATGATGTTTTGGAAGTCCTCAAGGTTCGACTGCTCGATACGCTTCGAGAGACCGCGGCGGTTCAGTTTGCCGTCTTGTACAGTGCCAAGACCATAGATAGCCTCGTCTTTGTCGAGCTGGTAGGTCATCGACACTATGTAGCGACCTTTGTCGGTACCCTTAGTACGGGTCTCAAAGGCAGTTGCCTTTTCCTTGAGAAGAGGCTTGCCATTGGCGGCGAAGGAGAGGAGGCCGGTGCGTCGGTCGATGGTGACTGCGAGTGACGTGGACTTCAACCTTACTGCTGAAGCTGTGGAGCTGACCGCGACAGAGAGTGAAGATTCAGGTGACATGGTCACTACCTCGCTCTTCATCTCCGTAGTCTTGGTGCCCACCGGGGCTTTTGTCACTCGAATGATGTCGGGGCTGTAGAAGGTGACATTGATGTTCATGTCAGCTGCTGTCAGCTCCACGCCATTAGTCTTTTGGGCATTTGCCGCAACTACTGTCAGTGCCGCAAATAATATAGTTAGTATCCTTTTCATAAATAATTATTTGGTTCTCAGTTTCTTTCTGCTTTCCACCAGTCGAAGTTAAACAGGTTACGACGTTGCTTGTCGCTTCCCTTAAACACGAAATACAGGTCGTGGACACCTGTGCAGCGAGTAAGACCAGTCTTAAACTCCTGATATTTGAACTTGGTGTTTGGTATGTCGATAATGCCAGCCTTCCATCCGTCAACATCATCAAGTCGCACCTCTATCCTGCCGCCATAAAGTAGCGCGGAACATGAGACGGTGAGCGAGGCGGCTCCCTTGTCTCCGAAATCAACGCCACGCACAAGGATATACTCGCCATCATCAATATCAGTAACGAAGAGTGTCTCGTTCCATGGTCCCGACGGGTTCGCCCTTGTGGTTTTCAGTCCGTAGCCCCAAGCCATCGTTTCTGCCTCCACACGTCGATAAGGGTTGAAATGTCCCACTTGTTCCAGCTTGCAGTCGATGAAATAAGGCAACTCCTTGATTGTCCCGTCGCTATTATATGTCATTTCGGCAGCAGATACTGAACGGCGTTCGGCATGGCGGCTCGTCTCAAGACGGAAGATATCGTAGTTCAGTCCGAAACAATACCACTTGCCCTTATACTCTATCACGCCAGGGTGATTGCCTCTTGTCCTTGGCGTGTGGTCCATGATGTGTCCCTTATGTTCCCATGGTCCCGTTGGCGACTTGCTCATGGCATAGCCAATGCCCTCTGGGCAACATGTAGAGGCGAAGGCAAGGTAATACCAATCGCCACGTTTCCAGAACCACGGACCTTCCTGATAGTCTTCTATTTGACTCATTGTCATTATTTCCCCCTTGGTTGAGATCATGTCTTCTGCAAGTTCAACACAATACGTATGTGGATTGCCCCAGTACATATAAGCCCTTCCGTCGTCGTCAATCCATACTGACGGGTCGATGTCGTCCCAGTGTTCCTGTCGCCATACAAGTGGCTTGCCTAACGGATCCTTAAACGGGCCGTAAGGCGAGTCGGCAACAAGCACGCCGATCCCGTGTCCGTGAATGGGGCAATACATGTACCATTTGCCATTACGCTCAACGACACATTCCGCCCACGCGCCGTTGTCGCCCTTATACCATGGGAAATCCTTTAGCGAAGCCACTACCCCATGGTCCTGCCAGTTCACCATGTCGGTCGAGGTGTAAAGCAGCCAGTCTTTCATCTTAAATCCCTCTGCGTCGTCCTCGTCATGGGTCGTATATAGATAGATGGTGTCTCCATGCACGTATGGTGCAGGGTCGGCAGTGTACTTTGTTTGAATCAATGGCATATTCAACACCTCTTGTGCTGCGGCTGCAATGCTCATTCCCACCGCAAGAATGAATAATAATAATTTCTTTGGTTCTTTCATATTTATAATATTTTTGATTAAGATACGAAGGTAATATGTTTTGGGAATAGATTGCAAAAATAACGTTTCTTTCCCACAATACCAAGCATCACCCAAATCTTTTAGACTTTTTTAGGAGATGTATAAGCGTCATGGAAGTATTCTCATGGGTATTATGTCTTCTATAGAAAGCATAAATTATATGAAATATGCAGTCTATAGAAGACATATTTTGCCAAAAGCTTGGAGAATCCAGCTTTTTGTTGTACCAAAATCTTTTCTTACCAGCATATTTACGAACATCGGAGATGCCGCGACTCGCGCCATGCAATCCTGGCATGGGC
>SAMEA3663092__coassemble_237_pt1 | contig 19167 bp, 16 predicted proteins | sample SAMEA3663092__metabat2_low_PE_020 | metagenome-assembled genome bin SAMEA3663092 (sample SAMEA3663092) | pig gut metagenome | biome: pig gut; feature: pig-associated habitat; material: faeces | place: France | collected 2012
TGGGTGTTCAGCCGTCTGCTGAACAGAGCTTTCAGCAATCAAAAGGAATGGTTGGGATGTTTCTTTTGTCTTGGGGTACAGATGTTTGTCTTGTGGTGAAAGATGTTAGTCTTGTGGTGACAGATAAATCTCTCTGTCACCACATCTGTCACCATGTAAGAAGCTGTATTATAGTTTATTACTACTGAAAGATGACAGATGACATATAAAACAAAGTTTATCACGCGCGAGAGACCATAGTGATTCGCTTTGCATACGTCTAAACAAAGTTTTTTCTTCAGTAATACAAAAAGGAGAAAATATTTGGTGGGAAGTTTGATTTTTCGTAACTTTGCAGACGATATATATTATGATTCATGAAGATGGACAAGAAACGGTTTATATATAGTCTGAAAAAGGGATTTGTGTTTTATGCCTTATCGACGATAGCGACAGCGCTGTTGATGGTGGGTTTTATTGACGGAACAAGCATTGCCGAACTGATGGACGTGGAAGGATGGGTGTTTTTCATCGCATCGTGCATCAGCCATGCCTCTCAGCTGATGTTGGTGCCGTACGCCTTGTTTGTGGTGCTTCTTGCGCTGCAACTGCCAAGGGTGGCCACTATAACGCAGACGACTGCAGCCACCCTGATCTTCATCCTCCTACTGCTTGACAGTCAGGTGTATGCCATATATCGTTTCCATATCAACGGCATGATACTCGGCATGGTGTTTGGCGACGGCGCGTCGCAGATATTCACCTTCGACACGATGCTCTACTTGAAGGAAGGACTGAGGTTTCTCGTCGTAGTGGCTGCAATCGTCCTTCTCCAATGGATGGCCCGATATGTGTTGCGGAAAAGGGGAAAGGCGTATGTATGGCCGGTGGCTCTCGCCTTTGCCGGATGCACGCTCTACGCACATGTATGGCATATCTACGCTTCGTTTATGCAGCACCAGTCGGTGACAAAGAGTGCCGCGCTGATACCCTACTTCTTTCCCACCACAGCCAACGGCCTGCTGCTGAATATGGGCATCGTGGCACCGGAGAGTTTTGACGACCGGGCGTCGAGCCGGCAGAGTACAGACATCGTATATCCACTCCACGAGTTAGAGACCGTGAAGCCCGACTCGCTGCCAAACATTGTGCTCATTGCCATAGACTCGTGGAACAGCCGCACGCTCACACCCGAGTGTATGCCAAACGTGTATCGTTTTGCGGGACAGAACCAATGGTTTACCAACCACCTCAGTTCGAGCAACGGCACGCGAAGCAGCATCTTCGGCATCTTCTTCGGTCTTTCGTGCTACTATTGGGAGTCGTTTGTCCCGAGCCATGTCTATCCGCTGTTTATCGACCGACTGATAGAGTTAGGCTATAAGTGCCAGACCTATCCCAGCGCCACGCTGCTCGACCCGCCCTTTGACAAAGCCATCTTCGGACGCCTGAAAGGCTTGAACATCACCGTGGAGGGCGACAACGTCTTCGACCGCGACAAGAAGCTCACCTCGATGTTCGTTTCCGACCTTGGGAAACAAGAAAAAGGGAAACCGTTTTTCTCCTTTCTCTTTTACGACCTCCCGCACAGCTTCGAGCTGACGGCAGAACAAAACAAGCCCTTCTCGCCGGCATGGAGCTATGCCGACTATACAAAGCTGAACAACGACCTCGACCCGACGCCATTCTGGAACCTTTACCGCAACTGCTGTCATCAAGACGACAAGATGATAGGCGAAGTGCTGAAGGCCCTCGACGAAGGCGGGCACCTTGACAATACCATCGTCATCTTGACTGGCGACCACAGCCAGGAGTTTAACGAGAACCACCGCAACTACTGGGGACACAACAGCAACTTCTCCGTCAACCAGACAGGAGTGCCGTTGGTATGTCATTTCCCGGGAGCGGAGGCCGCCAAATACAAGCATCGCACCACCCACTACGACATTGTGCCGACGCTGATGTCGCACTACTTGGGAGTGAGAAACCCGGCTGACGACTACTCCATGGGGCGCTCGCTGCACGACACCACACCCCGGCGCTGGCATCTCGTGGGCAGCAACCTCAACTATGCCTTCATCATAGGCGGCGACACGATACTGGAGAAGAAGGCTGAGGGAGCATTAGAGGTGTTTGACCCGAAGATGAAACCCGTCACCGACTTCAAGATGCCCGTGAAGGAGTTTGACGAAGCTATCAAGAACATGAACAAGTTTTTCAAATGATGAGAACGAGGATACTATATATCATCAAGCTCTATCTCGCCATCGTGACGATATTCATCGCACAGAAGACAGTGTTCATGATGGCCGACGCACCTGAAGGCAACGACTATGGTGTGGCACAATGGATGGAGGTGATCACAAACGGACTGCTGCTCGATGTGCCCATGACGGGATATATCGTGGCATTGCCCCTGATTGCCATAATGGCTACGGTATGGATAGGAAAGGAAATAAGACTGCGACGCGTCGTCACACCTTATTACATATTAATAGCCATTGCCGTAGGCACGATATTCGTCTCCGACCTGGCACTCTACCCCTTCTGGCAGTTTAAGCTCGACGCACTTGCCGTGAGCTATCTCGAGTCGCCGGGCGGAGCCTTTGCCAGCGTGTCGGCAGGCTTTGTCGTACTGCATGTGGTGTATGCCCTGTTGGCGACAGTGGCCATCACGGTCCTGCTCGTATATGTCACGCCTACAAGGCTTTATGCCATCAAGAGCAAGAAGGAGCGATGGCTGATGACGGCAGGCTTCGTGTTGCTGCTGCCAGCATACGTCATCTCGATACGTGGCGGCGTAGGCGAATCGACGGCAAACATAGGCAAGGTGTATTTCTCTTCCGACACGTTCCTCAACCATGCCGCCGTGAACCCCACATTCAGCCTCATCTACTCGCTCGACAAGACCGACGACTACGCTTCGGAGTTTGACTATTTCGACGAGGAAGAGAGGGCGAAGATCGTTGACGGACTGCTATCCGGCACACCGACAACGACAACCGCTTCCCCCTCGACGCCACTCTCCCTCAATGACTCAACAGCCACACCGCCCAACATCATCGTGATACTCATGGAAGGCTTTGGAGGACAGTTTGTGGAGGCAGTCAGCGGACGAAAGGACATAACACCAAACTACAACCGCCTGGCACGCGAAGGCATACTGTTTACCAACTGCTACTCAAACAGTTTCCGTACCGACCGCGGCATGCTATCGACGCTGAGCGGATATCCAGCCTTCCCCACCCTCTCGGTGATGAAGATACCGGCAAAGAGCCGCTCGCTGCCTTGCATAGCATCAACGCTGAAAGAAAAAGGATACGAGAACACCTTCCTCTATGGCGGCGACATCAACTTCACCAACATGCAGAGCTATCTGCGCACCGGAGGATATGAGACAATAGTGTCTGACGTTGACTTCTCGGCTGACGAGAAAAAGCAAAACCCATGGGGAGCCAACGACGACATCACCTTCAACCGCCTCTACGACATAGTAAGCGGCAAGCGACACGAGCCGTGGCACGTCTGCTATCTCACGCTCAGCAGCCACGAGCCGTGGGTAGTGCCGTACAAGAGATTCAGCGACCCCGTGCCAAACGCCTTCGCCTTCACCGACAAATGTCTTGGCGACTTTGTAGAGAAGATACGCAAGACGCCACTGTGGGACAACCTTCTCATAGTATGCATCCCCGACCATGGCTACCACTATCCTGAAGACATATCCCACGCCACACATCATCACAACACGATGTTGTGGATAGGCGGCCGGGTGAAACAACACAAGGTGGTGGATACGATCATGAACCAGTCGGACATGGCGGCCACACTCCTCGGCAGCCTTGGCATCGACCATTCAGCCTACACCTTCAGCCGCGACATTCTCAGCCCGACATACACCTATCCTTATGCCTTCTTCACCTTTAAGGAAGGAATAGGATTCGCTGACAGCACAGGATGCAGCGTCTATGACATCATCAGCGACCGGCAGATGGAAGACCATCCGGCAGCAAAGGCCAACAACCCGGCCGCAACACAAGAGAGGATAAAAAAGGCAAAAGCACTGTTGCAAACTATATATGACGATATAGGAAAGAGAGGAATAAACAAATAAGAACAATATACAATGAAAGAAGACAGAAACAAACTCGTGACCGCAAACATGGGACTCGTAGTCTCTACGGCACGGAAATATCAAGGACAAGGCCTGGAGCTCGACGACCTCGTGAGCGAAGGCACCATCGGCATGATAAAAGCAGCCGACAAATACGACCCGGAGCGCGGAGGCTTCGCTGCCTTCGTTCTTCCAGAGATAAAGAAAAGCATCGAGGCTGCCATTGAACAGCAGGCCGGACTCTATCGTGTGCCCCGCAAGGAGGCCACGCCGACGGAAAAAAGGCGCAGCATGCCGCTGTCGTATGACGCACCGCTCGGCGGACGGGAGAACATCAACCTTCTCTCGCTCATCATAAACAAAGATGCCACCGACCCTGACAACCACACCATTTTCCAGACCTCGATGAACATCATCCGCAACACTCTCGACATTCTCGACAAACGGGAACGAGAGGTGATAACCTGCTACTACGGCATACGCCGCGAAAAACTCACCCTCAGGGAGATAGCAGCGCAGATGTGCATCAAACGCGAACGGGCACGCCAGATAAGAAACAAGGCTGAACGGAAGATAAAAAAGGCATTGAAAGGAATATTATAACACGACAAAAAAAAGATGGAAAAGACATCAAACATCCTCATCACCGGAGCCACGGGATTCATCGGCGGCTTCATCGTCGATAAGGCTCTCGCAGAGGGAATGAACGTATGGGTGGCGGTAAGACAGACCAGCAGCCGCAGATACCTGCAAGACCAGCGCATCAACTTCCTCTATCTCGACTTCGACGACTGCCGCCAGATGACCGACGCCATGAGCGGATTGCGTTTCGACTACGTAGTCCATGCCGCCGGAGTGACAAAATGCATCCATGCAGCCGACTTTTACCGAGTGAACACCCAAGGAACACGAAACCTTGTCGATACGTTACTGGCACTGAAGATGCCACTGAAGAGGTTTGTCTTTGTCAGCAGTCTCAGCGTAGTGGGAAACGTAAGGGAAGATTATCCCCACAAAGACATCCTCGCCACCGACACACCATGCCCTAACACCAACTACGGACGAAGCAAACTCGAAAGCGAGCATTACCTCGACGACCTCACACGTCGCGGACTTCTCCCCTGCGTGACACTCCGTCCGACAGGAGTGTATGGCCCAAGAGAACGCGACTACTTCATCATGGCAAAAAGCATCAAGGGACATGTGGATTTTGCAGCAGGATACAAACAGCAGACCCTTACCTTCATCTATGTGCTTGACGTGGTGCAAGCCATATTCCTCGCACTCGACCATGGACAGACGGGCGGCAAATACTTCCTCAGCGACGGCAACAACTACTCGTCGCGCGACTTCAGCGACCTCATACGCCGTGAGTTAGGCAACCCTTGGCTCATAAGGATAAAAGCACCTATATGGTTGCTGCGCGTGGTCACCTTCATAGGCGAATATGTGGGCAGGGCAACGGGAAAGATCTCAGCCCTCAACAACGACAAGTACCACATCATGAAACAGCGCAACTGGAGATGCGACATCTCTCCCGCACGTAACGAACTGGGATTTGCACCTGAGTACGACCTTGACCGCGGCGTCACCGAGACCATAAAGTGGTATAAGGACAACAAGTGGCTCTGACCAAACGTAAATCTCAACCAGAACTGGGATTATTCAACCAAGGCAAACTCTTACCGACTGCTTGGCTCCCCCACCAAGTCGATCACAAGGGCAGGTGAAGGAACCGTAATCACAAGCGACTGGTATGAAGTGGATCTTTCCACCAACGAATGTGCCATCAAACGACTTCACCATTGTCCCCATCTTCATGGGCGCATCGGGCGCTTTCTACGAACTTCACGCCGTCATTGGCAATGAAGATTATACCATTTGGGAAAAGCATAAGGATTTTGAGATAAAAGACCAAACCAATCAGGAATGGCTGCAACGTTAAAAAACACATCCTTCAGCCAAGAGTGGAAAAACAACTCGATAGACAAAGACAATAACGGCAAGGTGACTGCCATACGCGCCAAGAAGATTGAGTTTAACGGCTTCAAAGAAGGCGAAGCCATGCATTTCTATCTCAAGGCTGCACCGATTATTTTTTTGTAATTATCTCTGTGGCATAAATAAAACCCTTATACAGATAGGACAGAGGATATCCCCTGTCTTCTCGCCGTTAATCTCCAATGCAAAGGTAAAATATATTCCACAAGTGAGGAAAAGAGCGAGGAAAAGACGAATAACGCACCTTCGAAAAGGAGTTGGGCGACATCGGTCCGAAGACCTACGACCGTGTATGCGAACTCATCTTACGCCTTAAAGGAAATATGCTTGCACGTATCTTTGGTAATGAGCATCAAGGCACTTTCCAGTATATCCTCGACAACTACTATCGTTTGGCATGGGACCGCAAACCGGAGTTTATGGGCTATGAGATGGAATGGGACTCGCCCGAATACAGTCGCCTTTACGATTCCGACTTCTCGTTTGAGACCGGTAGCGCACAGAAACGACTTCAGCAGTATCAGGACATCTGTTTTGCATACGATGCCATCGAGAACTCTGTCGATGAGGCTTTACGACCTGCACTCTTCGAGATGTTGGGCTATTCCACCCACTCCGCATTCCAGATGAACCGCAAGTTCCTTTATGCACAAGCCAACCACGAGACGGGAAACACAACATACGCTTACCCTTTCAATCATCGACCCTGGCAGATAGTTCAAAAAATAACATTCCACTAGAGGATGTCATAGACGACAGGCACCGATAAAAGATGTGATTGAAAAAGAATAGAGAGCTCTGAGACGAGCAGATGCCATACAAAAAAAGAGGGTGGAGAAATTATTCTCCGCCCTCGTTGTTTATCAGTTCAAGCAGTCGTTCTACGGCTTCTTCTTCAGGAATGTTTTTCATTATACACTCTTTCTTCTTGTAGAGCGATATCTTGCCACGACCGGCACCCACATATCCGAAGTCAGCATCAGCCATCTCTCCCGGGCCATTTACGATACAACCCATGATGCCTATCTTCAATCCTTTCATATGACTCGTCGCCGCCTTGATGCGGGCAATGGTGGAACGGAGGTCATATAGCGTGCGGCCGCAACCGGGACAGCTGATATATTCGGTCTTGGTGGTACGCAGACGTGCAGCCTGAAGGATTCCGAAAGAGGTCTCGACGATGTCGTCAGGGGCGAGGTTGCCGTCGTTCATCAACCAGAGGCCATCACACAGTCCGTCCATCATCAATGCTCCCATGTCAGCCGCCGACTCAATTTGGAACTGGCTCTTCTCCTCCTGGCTGTGACTGTATGCCTGACAGAACACCACGGGATTCATGATGCCTGCCGTCATGAGTTCGTTTAAGAGGGCACGCTGCTCTCCAAGCCGGTTCTGATGCTGACTCACACTTACCACGACCACCTCCGGATTATGACGCAGACAGGCGATGTACTCGTCTGACGGTGCTCCATAGGGGATGACGAGGAACTTGACAGAAGCACGGCAAGAGGTGACGAAGGGTATGGCGTTGTACGGGAATATAGGATAGGTGTTGACGGCATTAGCGTCCCACACATTATAATCCACGATATATTTCTTTCCCGGCACGATACGTGAGAGATCGTTGCCCACATAGATATAGTCGGGCTGCAACACGCGGTCGGAAGGGGTGACGCTTGCCACGACCACAGGAACACGATCGCCTCCTATGTCGCTCACCGCCTTGGTGACGCGTCGCTCAGGACGCAACCAGTCGAAAGAGGGGGACGCGGTAGCAGGAATGAGCATATGACCCTGACGACGGGTGACATAATCCACAAGATGACGAGCCACGGGTATCTCCGCCTCAGGTTCCTCGCTCAGTGAGACGCGTATGGTGTCGCCGATACCATCGGCAAGAAGGGCTCCGATGCCTACAGCCGACTTTATGCGACCGTCCTCGCCCTCGCCAGCTTCGGTGACACCGAGATGAAGAGGATAGCTGATGCCTTCTTTCTCCATCTCGCTGCAAAGCAGACGTACAGAACGCACCATGACAACCGTATTGCTTGCCTTGATGGAGATGACCACGTCGTTGAACTGCTGACGCTGGCACACGCGCAGGAACTCCATGCAGCTCTCGACGATGCCCTCAGGAGTGTCGCCATAGCGCGACATGATACGATCAGAGAGCGAGCCGTGGTTGACGCCAATGCGAACGGCGGTATGGTGTTCGCGGCAGATGTCGAGGAAACGCGTGAAACGCTCCTCGAGGCGTTGCAATTCGGCGGCATATTCCTCGTCGGTATAGTCTATATGCTTGAATGTGCGTGCAGGATCGATATAGTTACCGGGATTGATCCTGACCTTTTCGGCATATAGCGCAGCCACGTCAGCCACGTTAGGATTGAAATGCACGTCGGCAACGAGAGGAGTCTGATAGCCATCGGCACGCAGGCGGGCGTTGATGTTCTTAAGGTTCTCAGCCTCGCGAACGCCCTGTGTGGTAAGTCGTACATACTCGCCACCAGCATCGACGATGCGCTCAGTCTGTGCGACAGACGCGTCGGTATCGGTGGTAGAGGTGGTGGTCATCGACTGGATGCGTACGGGATTATCGCCACCCATGGGAGTGTTGCCCACATGAGTGACGGTAGCCTCGCGCCGCTTGTAATTAAAGAGATCGGTCATAGCCTTAGTTGGTCTTATATGTGTATTTCACCTCGGCGAGGTCGCGGTTAGCCTTCTCAATTTTCTCCTTCAAGGTAGCCTTATACTGTGCAAGGCGCTGTGCCACATCAGCATCGGCAAGGGCGAGCATCTCCACGGCGAGGATGGCGGCATTTTGAGCTCCGTTGACACCTACTGTCGCCACAGGAATGCCAGGAGGCATCTGAATGATGCTGAGCATAGCGTCGAGACCGTCGAGCATACCCTTTATGGGCACTCCGATGACGGGGAGTGTGGTAGAGGCAGCTATCACTCCCGGCAGTGCCGCTGCCATGCCAGCAGCAGCAATGATGACACGGATGCCTCGGTTTTTTGCCTCACGTGCGAAAGTCTCCACTGCATCAGGTGTGCGGTGAGCTGAGAGAGCATTTACCTCGAAAGGAATCTGCATCTCGTCGAGAAACTTACAAGCTTTTTCCATAACGGGCAGGTCGCTTGTACTGCCCATGATAATGCTTACTACAGGGTTCATATATTATCAGATTTAAATTGTTTTTATATTGACGATGAAGGAGACAGATTCTCCCACAATTCATATCATCATTAAGAAAGTGCCCACCACGACACCTACGGCAAATCCGCCAAGCACCTCGCTAAGAGAGTGTTGGCGCAGAACCATTCTGCTGGTGCCGAGGATTCCGGCGAGCAGGATGGTGGTGCAGAGCCATGGTATGGGATTGTATGCGAAGATGACAGAGAAAGCCATCACAGCGCCGACCACGCCACCTATGGCAGCAAGATGAGTGCTGATTTTCCACCATGCGTTGATGATGGCACAGATGATCTGTATGCCTAATGCAGCTATCACTATGCTTGCCATGAAGTGAGGTATATGCATTGCCTTCATGATATATACGCACATGAAATAGCAGAGTATGGAGATGACATACGGCACCATACGACGCTCACGTTGTCCTAATTCTATGAGATTCCAGTTTTGGTATCGGCGGTAGAGATGTATGAGAAAGGTGGGTAGCAAGACGGTGAAGAGATACACTATAGCCAGCACCATGAGCTTGTATGATGTAGGCAGCAGGCTGAGATAGCTAAGGGTAAAGAGAGCCAACAGTCCCACTGTCGGCAGATAGAAGGGCGTGAAGATGAGACTTATCACCCTTGCGGCTATCATTATTTTCTTTATGTATCTCATTGTCTTATGTATGATTAATGTTTATTTTCTCATTCTGGCTACGGGTATTCCCATCTGTTCACGGTATTTTGCCACTGTGCGTCGTGCTATGGGGAATCCTTTCTCCTCCATGACACGTGTGAGGGCTTCGTCGCTGAGCGGCGCATTCTTATCTTCGCCGTCGATAATATCCTGAAGGACAGCTTTTATGCGCCGTGTTGACATCTCCTCGCCGTCGTCGGTGACATATCCGTCGCTGAAGAAATGCCTGAAGGGGAAGATGCCCCATCGCGTCTGCGCATATTTGCCGTTGCACACTCTCGACACGGTTGAGATGTCAAGTCCTGTCTTCTCGGCTATGTCCTTGAGTCGCATGGCATGCAATGAGCTGTCGTCGCCATCCTCGAAGAAGTCATGTTGGTGATGTATGATGGCCCTTACCACGGTAGTGAGCGTGTCGCGTCTTATCTTCAGTGCTTCGATAAAGCGTTGTGCAAGGTCAACCTTGTTGCGTGCGTAAAGCAGAGCCTCACGCATCTGTCGGCTCATGGCATCGGCATTTCCATTATCTTGGCGCACCATATCGATGAAGGTGGACGTGATGGCAAGGTCGGGAGCGTCGCCGTTGTTGAGGGCGAAGCTCACGGTGCCGTCGTCGTGAGTGTCGATATACACATCAGGGGTTATCTGCTGTACGGCATCGTCAGAGTATGCACCGAGGGATGCGCCTGGCTTTGGGTTGAGCCTTGTCATCTCCTGCCTCAGTCGCTGAGCTGTGGAATCGTCTATTTCCATGTCGTGCTGGATCTTGTCCCAGCGTTTCTTGACAAACTCGTCGAAGTGTTTGTTAATGAGTTCCTTCATCAAGCGTTTCTCAAGTGAGTCGCTACGGCGTTCTACCTGTAGCATGAGACATTCCTGTAGCGAGCGTGCTCCGATGCCTGCAGGGTCAAACTGTTGAAGTTTTTTTATCACGTTTTCTATCTCGCTTGTCGAGACATCGAGATTATGATAAACGGCGAGTTCGTCGGCAATGGCTACATTGTCTTTTCTCAACCATCCGTCGTCGTCGAGCGATCCCACGACATATTCCATTATCTCGCGCTGCAAGGGAGTGAGTTCAGTTTCCATCATCTGCAGGGTGAGTGTATCGTAAAAGCTCTCACCCGGTTCGTAAGCTGGATCCCTCGAAGTACTGCTGTTAGCCGAGCTGTTGCCATATACGGGCAGTTCGTCGTCGTCGCCGAGATTACTGAGTGCATCGTCGAGTTGCGACTGCCGTTCTTCCCGTTCGCGTTGTGTGTCGAAGTCATCGTCAGACGAGTCGTCGTGTGGTTCGTCGTAGTCGTTGTCAAAGCGATCGTCGGGCTGTACTGGTTCGAGAGCGGGATTATCGTCAATCTCCGCCCTTATGCATTCAGCCAACTGAGCTACGGAGAGTTCTGCCAGTCGAGCTTGCAGTATTTGCATCTGCGTAGCCGTTTGTTTCTGCGTCTGTTGTTGGGTCTGACTTTGTATCTGTCCCTGTGCCATGATATTTAAGTTTAACTATTCCCACTCCACACAATTCCCGCTCCTCACTCGAAGGCGATGGAGTCGAGTACCAAGGCGGTGGCTCCTGCTTGGCTTTTCACGTATTCTCCGGCTTTGTTTCCGCAGAAACGGAGATAGTGTTTGTCGTCGGCAAAGTTATCCATGAGTTTGCCGAAGTGTTCGTTGCACGAAATCTCGAATCCTCCGCCACATTTCAGCAGCTCCTGAGCCTCTTGGAAATGCTTGTTGTTAGGTCCGAAGATTACGGGCACATCCCATACCGCCGCCTCAAGCACGTTATGTATTCCCACGCCGAAGCCACCTCCCACGTATGCCACGTCGCCGTAGTGGTAGATGCTGGAAAGGAGTCCGAAGCAGTCGATGATGATATATCTTGCCTTTGCGGCCTCTTCAGCATTGGTGCGAGTGTATCTGACGACGTCGCCTCCGAGAGCCTGTTCTATCTGCACGAGATGTTCCTCGCCGATGACATGCGGGGCGATGACCACCTTCCACGACGTGTGTTGCTTGAAATAAGGGATGAAGATATCCTCGTCAGGCGCCCAGCTGCTTCCAGCCACGAAGACATGGTCGGCATCCTTTACGAAGGCCTCGATGAGAGGCAGGTGCTTAGACTGCTCCTTTATCTGCAACACGCGGTCGAAGCGCGTGTCGCCGACGATGCTCACATTTCTGATATCGAGTTTCTCCAAGAGTTTTCTACTCTGTTCGTTTTGCACGAAGAGATGTGTGAAACAGCGCAGCACTCCGGCATAGTGGCGACCATACCAGCGGAAGAATATCTGGTCTGGACGGAAGATGCTCGACACGCTATACACTGGCACATTACGGTATTTCAGGATATGGAGGTAGTTGTACCAGAACTCATACTTAATGAAGAATGCCATCACGGGGCGTACCAATCGTAAGAAACGGATGGCATTGATAGGAGTGTCGAGGGGCAGATAGCAGATGATGTCAGCACCTCCGTAATTCTTTCTCACCTCATATCCCGAGGGTGAGAAGAAAGTCAGAAGGATGCGATACTCGGGATGCTTTTCCCGCAGCTCCTCGATGATGGGCCGTCCCTGTTCAAATTCACCTAATGAGGCTACATGGAACCAAATGTATCTGGCTTCGGGATCGACCTTTTCTTTCAGCACGTCAAATGCCTGGCGTTCGCCACGCCACATCTTCCTCACCTTTTTGCTGAAGAAGCTGGCTATGACAACGCCAAACAGATAGAAGTATATTGCCAGATTGTATAGCATACTGATGTTATTATTTCAATACCTCAATGGCTTTTCTCATTCTTCGGATAGTCTCCTCTTTGCCGAGGAATGCCGAGATGTCGAACATACCAGGTCCTTTCCCCTCGCCGACGAGAGTCAGTCGCCAAGCGTTCATGATGTTGCCTAACTTGTAGCCTTTGGCTTCTATCCACTCATGCACAGCCTTCTCTTGTGCCTCAAGCGAGAAGTCGTCGAGGCCTTCGAGCAGTGAGGCGAGCTCTTCCATGGCCTGAGCCGAGTCGTCTTTCCAGCGTTTCTTACGTGTCTTCTCGTCGTAGGATGCTGGCGCCTCGAAGAAGAACGAGCACAATGGCCACAGTTCGCTGACGAAGCTGACGCGGTCTTTCATCATCTCGACAACCTTAGTGATGCGTTCTATTGTGGTGTCGATGCCATGTGCCTTCACGTCGGCAGCAAAGATAGCGGCAATCTCATCGGCAGACTTCTGCAGGATGTATTCGTGATTGAACCATATACCCTTTTGGTAGTCGAAACGCGCTCCTGCCTTACTGCACTTGCTGATGTCAAACAGCGGGACGAGCTCGTCGAGACTGTACATCTCGCGCTCTGTGCCGGGGTTCCATCCAAGGAAAGCGAGGAAATTGATGACAGCCTCTGGGAAATAGCCACTCTCACGGTATCCCGACGACACCTCGCCTGTCTTCGGGTCGTGCCATTCGAGCGGGAAGACTGGGAATCCGAGACGGTCGCCGTCGCGTTTGCTGAGCTTTCCCTTTCCCTCGGGTTTAAGCAACAGCGGCAGGTGAGCAAAGCGTGGCATGGTATCTTCCCATCCAAACGCTTTGTAAAGCAACACATGCAGTGGGGCACTTGGCAGCCACTCCTCGCCGCGTATCACATGTGTGATTTCCATAAGATGGTCATCGACAATGTTTGCCAAATGATATGTGGGCAGTTCGTCGGCACTCTTGTAGAGCACCTTGTCGTCGAGGATGTCGCTCATGATGCGTACATCGCCACGTATGAGGTCGTCAACATGCACAGCCTCTCCCGGTTCGATCTTGAACCTCACCACGTACTGCTGTCCGTCAGCGATGAGTGTATCGACCTCTTCCTTTGTCATGGAAAGCGAGTTGCGCATCTGCATTCGTGTAGAAGCGTCATATTGGAAATTTTGAATCTCGGCGCGTTTAGCCTCCAGCTCCTCGGGAGTGTCGAAGGCGATATAAGCCTTTCCTGCATCGAGCAGCTGCTGGACATACTTTTTGTAAATGTCGCGACGTTCGCTTTGGCGATACGGACCATGTTCTCCTCCAAACGACACGCCCTCGTCAAACTTTATCCCGAGCCACTTAAACGACTCGATGATATACTCCTCGGCTCCTGGAACGAAGCGGTTGGAGTCGGTATCCTCTATTCTGAACACCAAGTCGCCGCCATGCTGACGCGCGAAAAGGTAGTTGTACAATGCGGTACGGACGCCGCCGATATGCAATGCCCCTGTAGGGCTTGGTGCGAAGCGCACTCTGACTCTTCTTTCTGCCATTTTTTATGCTTGTTTCGATTATATCGGAAATAATTTGTGCAAAAGTAATAATAAAAATCCACTTTTATACATTTTTTCCAATTTATCTTTGTTATATTGCCATTTTTTTAGTATTTTCGCCCTCGAAAAGTATTAAAGCACATCATTATGAGTAGTTTTAAGTATAAAGAAGACATCACTTGGCGCGACATTCTGCTCCGCAGCGCCATCGTCATAGTTACCGTCTTGGTCATCGTCTGGCTTATGCCTCGCGATGGAAGGAACTATGTTTACGCTGAGCAAGGCAAACCTTGGAAATATGCCGATCTGACCGCTCCGTTCGACTTTCCCATATACAAGTCTGAACAGATGATACAGAAGGAGAAGGACAGCCTGATGAAAGAGTATCAGCCTTATTTCTACTATAACAAAGAAGTGGAAGGAAATATGGTAAGGAAGTTTGTGACCGACTTCTCGGGAGGAATACCCGGACTCTCAGACGACTATATCAGCATCATCGCCAACAGGCTTCACAAGATTTACCAGACAGGTATCGTCAGCTCGCCCGAATACAGCCGTTTGGCAAAAGACACCACCCAGTGTATCATGGTGGCTGACGGCAAGAACGCCACGTCGATTCCCATCGTGCGTTTCCTTTCGACAAAGAAGGCTTACGAACAGCTCTTCCTCGACAACATCCTTGAGCAGCATCGCAGCCAACTGCAGAAGTGCAATCTCAACAACTATATTACACCTAATATAATTTATGACAAGGAGCGCAGCGACGAGAGTCTCCAGGATATGCAAAAGAGCATACCGCTTGCTCTTGGCGTGGCACAGAAAGGACAGAAGATCATTGACCGTGGCGAGATTGTCACTGAGGCAAAATACCGTATCATCGAGTCGTTCCAGAAAGAAAACGAGCGACGCAATTCCAACACCACACAACAGCAACTCACGCTCTGTGGCGAAGCCCTCTACGTACTGCTGATAATGGTGTTTTTCACGTTCTACCTCACACTCTTCAGAAAGGACTATTTCGAGAAGGCGCGCAACGTGGCGATGCTCTATTCGCTCATCATCATCTTCTCGATCATCACCGGCGTCATGGTGCGCAACACGATAGCTCACGTATATATCATCCCTTATGCCATGGTGCCCATCTTCACCCGTGTGTTTATGGACTCACGCACAGCTATCATCACCCATCTGACGATGATTCTCGTCTGTGCGATAATGCTGCAACATCCGTTAGAGTTTATCGTGGTGGAGATGGTTGCTGGATTGGCTGCCGTGTATTCCCTTCGCGACCTCCAGTTCAGGTCGCAGCTCTTCAAGACGGCAATACTCGTCACTTTGGTGGCGATGTTGATGAACTTCGCCTTCGACCTCATACGCATGAAGGAGTTTGAGGAGTTTGACATGAGCTACTACAACTACCTCATCATCAACGGCATACTGCTTTTGTTTGCCTATCCGTTGCTCTACTTGATGGAGAAGACCTTCGGTTTCATCTCCGACATCACGCTCATCGAGCTCTCCAACACCAACAATCCGCTGCTCAGACGAATGAGCGAGGTGGCGCCAGGCACCTTCCAGCACTCCATACAAGTGGGCAACCTCGCATCGGAGATAGCCAACAAGATTGGTGCAAAGGCACAGCTCGTCAGGACGGGAGCACTGTATCACGACATAGGCAAGACCATCAACCCCATTTATTTCACCGAAAACCAGTCGGGCATCAATCCCCATGAAGACCTCTCGCTCATAGAGAGCGCACAGATTATCATCAGTCACGTGACGGAAGGAATGAAACTTGCCGAGCGCAACAACCTGCCTTCCATCATCAAGGACTTTATCTCTACCCATCACGGACACGGCAAGGCAAAGTATTTCTACTTGAAATACAAGAACGAGAATCCCGACGACCAGATTGACGACCTTCTCTTCACCTATCCTGGTCCCAACCCCTTCACTCGCGAACAGGCGATACTGATGATAGCCGACGGAGTGGAGGCGGCATCGAGGTCGCTGCCGGAATATACGGAGAAAAACATACGTGACCTTGTCAACCGCCTTGTTGACGGCATGGTAAACGACGGTTTCTTCAGAGAATGTCCTATCACGTTCCGCGACATCACATACGCCAAGACCGTCTTGTGCGAGAAGCTGAAGACCATCTACCACGCACGCGTGAGCTATCCAGTTGACAAGAATGCAAATAAAACAGCCGACAAGACAGAGAAGTAATCCTCTTCTATCGAAGGAGGATCATCAATTATAGCCCCACCCTTTTGGCGGTCTCTGCCCACAGCCTTTCGAGAATAGGGCTGTGGGTATATTTTTTGCCTAACTTCTTTTCGTGACACGAGAGATTGAACGTGCCAGTCTGCCCTTCCACTTCTTTCGACAGGAGGAGGCGGATGGCAGTGGCGGCTCCTTGGCGAGGCGTGCGTATATAGGGAGCGAAGAGCACCCGTGTGAGGCGGTCGAACCACATCTTGAAGTATATTATGTCGGTGGCCACTACTCCTGGATCGGCACAGTTTACCGTTATACCTTTGTCTTTCAGTTCCTTGGCAAGTTTTATGGTGAAAAGCGTCACGGCAAGTTTGGAGTTGAAATACGGGAAGATGCGCCAATACGACCCGCGGCAGCCAGAGTCGAAGAATGTGGGAAAGTCTATCCTACCCCATCGGTAAGTGAGCGACGTCATCGACACGATCCTGCTTCCCCGTTCCATCTTTGGCACAAGGAGACGGGAGAGAAGATAGTGGCCGGCATAGTTCACCTGTACGGTACGTTCCATACCGTCTTCGGTGATGGTGCGTCCCTGCTGTTCCATGATGCCAGAGTTGTTCATCAGAAGAGCTACAGGTTCTTCACGTTTAAAAATCTCTTCAGCGAAAGCCCTCACGCTTTTCAATGAGGCGAGGTCGATGGGAATAATCTCCACGTCGTGGTTTCCCGACTCAGAAATTATCCACTCTCGTTTCTGCCTTGCGCGTTCGATATTTCTTGAAGCCATAATGACATGATAGCCCTCGATGGCCACAGCCCGTGCTATCTCAGAGCCCATACATCCGTCAGCTCCCGTGATTATCGCCAATTTCTTCATTATATTTAAATTTATATATCTTCAATCAACTTGTCAACCCGTCAACTTGTCAACTCTTTAATACAATATTGAATCTCGAGCCTTGAGCCTCGTAGCTGCGATCGACAGCAATGCTTGCGCCCATACGGTCGGCAATCACTCGTGCCAATGACAGTCCAAGACCAGTGCCCGGGATGAATTCATCCACCTTGTAGAATTGCTCGAAGATGCGCTCCTCGTCGCCCTCGGGTATTCCCTTGCCCGTATCGGTGACGGAGAATACGATGTTGCCCTCGGCATAGCTTGCACATTCCACAGAGACAAGTCCCTTGTCGGTGAACTTGACGGCATTGTCTATTATGCAATGCAGTATGCGGAGCAATCCCTTTTGGTTACATTCCAAGGTCACGAGTCCGCTGTTGTTCTTGGCTGAGAGTTCCACCCCATCCTTGATATTTTGGAAAGAGCTGCATGACATAGTCAAGAGTTCGCCGATATCCACTGTATCTACAGGCAGCGGTTCGCTGCTGCTCTCATATTGTGACATTTCGAGGAATGTGTTGAGCATCTGTGTCATGTGGGATGTTTGTTCACCGATGATGCCGGTGAAGTTTTGCTTCTCCTCGTCGCTGAGTTGTATGCCTGGAGTGGTAAGGAGTTGCACAAAACCATAGATTTGGTTGAGCGGTGTGCGAATCTCGTGCGACATATTCCTGATGAACGACTGCTTCATCTGATTGGCTTCTTCGATGCCGGTCTTTTCCTGACTGCTTATGTTCTTCGACCACTTGCGGTATTCTTCCGAGTGTATTCCGAAATGCTCATAGAATCTATTGTTGAAGTCGTTGGCATCCCTATAGCCGCACTGCGTCACAATATCGTCTATAGACTTGTCGTCCTTGAGCATTTCGAGGCTCTGCTTTAGCCTTATCTCCTCGGGGTTGATATTCTCGGCATTGATGTCATCGCCGAGTTGCAGTCGAGTCAGCTGGTCTTCCTTCTGCATCATCTGGTTGATGGTAGCCACGATGGTTTTGTTGCGGCGGTTCACCCTGCGGTTGAATCTCATAACAATCACGATGAACGCCACACCAATCACCAACAGTACAACCACTGCAATCAGTATGTTCTTGTGCTTCGCAAGCTCCGCTTTCTGCTCGGCTATCTGCTTTTCCTTCTCTTGCGTCTCGTAGATTTTGGCAAGTTCGGCTGCGTTTTCCTCTTTTGTTTTCTTGTCGATGCTGTCGCGGCATGCATTTATTTTCTCAGCGACCTTCGTTGCCATAGCATAGTTTCCCATTCCCTTATAGACATTGAACTCATGATTGAGTACGGCATCTTTGTAATCAATGCAGAGTGTATCCCTGTTTTCCACGAAGAATTGTCTTGTGATGTCTATGTTTTCCAATGCCTGTTTGTAGTCCTTCTTGAGAATGTAGTATGTGGTGTATTTTTCTCTGGAATAAGGCAGTTTGGCAGACCTCGTGTCTTCTGACAATTGCCTGTATTTCTCGGCTTCCTCAGTCTTTCCCATGAGGTTGTATAACGTAAAACACTCCGCATAAGCATGCCATTTCACCCTGTCAATATAATGCTCGTTGAGATCCTTGATGGTTTTTGCCTTTTCCAACATACCAAGCAGCTCTGGTATGTACTTCTCTGCCTCAGAATATATATTATCCTTGCTTAGCGTTTCTATAATCATTGAGGTACAGCTGAAAACAGTCTCGAAGGACATGAAGTCAGGCTTGGCATTGAGCATCTTCATGGCTATTTCCTTGGCTTTCAGAAAGGACTTTAATGCTTTACCATTGTCTCCAAGGTCAATTT
>SAMEA3663092__coassemble_248_pt1 | contig 18667 bp, 15 predicted proteins | sample SAMEA3663092__metabat2_low_PE_020 | metagenome-assembled genome bin SAMEA3663092 (sample SAMEA3663092) | pig gut metagenome | biome: pig gut; feature: pig-associated habitat; material: faeces | place: France | collected 2012
CGTAAACATATTTTAAGTTAAACCCTGCTCTGAGAGAGTCAACCTTTTAGGTTCTTCTGCAATTTAGTTGAAGAGCACATGTTCAAGTATGAGTTTATTCTTCAACAGATTGATACCCGCTCTGCCATACATGACTCTCTTGACGACCTTTAGCTTGTTGACAAAACCTTCTGTGATTCCATTGGTGATGTTTAACTTGATAGTATTTCTAACAGCCTGATAATCATGTCTCAATCCGATGATAAAGGTCTTAAGCGAAGATATCCTTGTTTTCCAGTATTTTTTCATCCATCTGACGAGTGCAGTAGTATCGTTTCCTTTAATTACATTGCAGAAGCTTTCCATAGCCTCATACATTTCCCTAAACCAGTCCAGTCTCATCAGTGTGTGCAACGTCAATTTCTGAGTCTCATCCATCTCCTTTCCCTTCATACTTTTGTCAATAATCGATGCTATACCTTTTATCGGCACCAGTTCAGATCTGTTGTCCTTTGGCTTTAGCTTCCGGGTGTCTGGCTTCCACGTCTTAGCCCTGAATCCACGATGGCCGTCTGAGAGGTATCTGTAGTGGTCATAGAATGGCGTCAGGCTGCCTGAAAATCCCACGGAACATATCTCTTTATGGATTGTGCTGAGAGGCTTCCCTTTTGCCGCCTCCTGCTCCACGTATGCATCATACTCATAATATCCGTTTCGAAGCTTACTGTTCCTTGCAGGCAGCGACTCAAACTTGCAGTACTTTGTAGCCGTCTGCCTTGCTATGCCCAATTTCTTGGCGATAGTCGTCGGCTTGAATCCCATCCGCTGTAGTTCCTTTACCTCGTTAAATATAATCTGCCTCGTGTCCAGCTTGTCGGAGGACGGCAGTCTTTTGCCTACTATAGCCATAGGTTTTTCGCTCCCTGCTGCTCGCATAACATTCAGTTCCTCATCTCTGACAGCCTGCCGGTAGTCCGCATAGTTTTCTGCGACAAGCTTTGTCATACGGTCTGAGATGTTCTTTACAAGATGGAACTTGTCTGCCACCTCGTTTATCGACCGCCCCGTGGATGCGACGGCAGAACTGTAGTCCGTTGATCTGTCACGGCTGACAACGGATACTTTCTCATGTCCCTCCAACCACTGGCGGAAACTCTCCGTTTCCCTGTCTACAAGCAAGTCAATGGGCCATCCGTTCTCGTAGTCGATAACAATACTCCCATAGGTCACACCCTTGCGCCATGCCCAGTCATCAACGCCTATTTTCCTGACTTCCGTGTAGGTCGAGGGCCGCATTCTATGCAAGTCACGCAGGACAGTAGAGGAACTGACATTTATGCCCATGCGAGCAAGCAGCCTGCTGGCAGATCCCGAGGACACGGATATGCCCTGACGGGCCACAAGCCTCTCGCACCTACAAGTACGCCTGCGATAACGGAACACCTCACCGCCGGGCTGCTCTGCAAAAGTCTTCCTATGGCATTCCTCGTTATGGCAGAAGAACTTGCGCGTCTCAAGTCGTAATACGACTCGGTTTCCGAGGATTGACAGATCCTGTATTGTCCTGACATACTTGCTGTGAACACTACGGCTGTGATGTCCGCAATAAGGGCATATGCCATAGTCTGATGACGATGATGCATACAGGTGAAAAGTCAGACTCTCGTATTCTGCTTCATGAATGAGAAGGTCGGACGATAGATAAATCTGGGTTATTCCTTCATCACAGAGCAATTTTTTTTCTTTTGCCTTGCCGAAATTTGGATTTTTTGTTGTAACTTTGTCGCCATTAGGGTATTTCTGCATGATTTGATACTTTATGTTTGGCGATATAAAGGTACAAAAAATATATGAAATACCCTAATATTTTGTGTTATAAATATCTGATTATTAGTTAATTAAGTATAAATGCGGCATCGTTTCACTAAACTCGACTTAGGGGGACTTCCTGAAAACTTTTGATTGCGATGACTGCTTAAAAAAGCTATGGCAGTAACTTACGCTGAGACGTGTGCTCTTCAACTAAATTGCAGAAGAACCACCTATTTCAGTACAAGACAGGTTTTCTTCGGTCAAAAACTACAGAATATGAGGTAAACTGTCTGCTAAATGTGCCATTTGTTTCAAAATAATAGGGCAAAAAAATCCTGAACCTTTTTGCAGGTCCAGGATTTTTGATTATAACAAATGATGTTTGCTCTAAAAAACATTATTCTGCAACAGGTGCTTCCTCTGCCTCAGCAGCAGGAGCCTCTGCTGGTGCCTCTTCTACGGCTACAGGAGCTTCCTGAGCGGCAGGAGCGGGAGCGTTCTCAGCTACTACTGTAACAGGAACTTCAACAGACACTTCCTTGTGGAAGCAAACGGTGGCAACATAGTCGCCAACCTTCTTGATGTCGCGCATAACAATGATCTTGCGGTCGATGTCGTGACCGAGCTTCTTCAGCTCCTCAGCAACGTGAGCGGCTGTAACCGAACCGTAAGTAACGCCTGTAGCGCTGACCTTAGCTGCGATGGTGAGAGCAACGCCGGCGAGGGCGTTTGCCTTCTGCTGTGCAGCGTCCTTGATGGCAGCGAGCTTGTGAGCCTGCTGCTTGAGGTTTTCTGCAAGAACTTTCTTAGCCGACTCCGATGCGATAACACCCTTGCCCTGTGGGATGAGGTAGTTACGGCCGTAGCCAGACTTTACGTTGACGATGTCGTTCTTGAATCCCAGACCTATGATATCTTCTTTAAGTATGATTTCCATATAAGTTACCTCCTCTTTTAATTATTTCATCAAGTCAGTTACGTATGGCAGAAGTGCTATCTGGCGTGCGCGCTTTACGGCCTGGGCCACACGACGCTGGTACTTCAGTGAAGTTCCAGTGATGCGGCGAGGAAGGATCTTGCCTTGCTCGTTGAGGAACTTCTTGAGGAATTCAGGATCCTTGTAGTCGATATACTTGATACCGCTCTTCTTGAAACGGCAGTACTTCTTCTTCGTTGTGTCCACTGAAGGTGGAGTCAAATAACGGATTTCTGTGTCTTGTGCCATGATTTATGCCTCCTGTTTGTTAGCGTACTTGTTCTTTCTCTTGATCGCATAAGCAGCGGCATACTTGTCGAGCTTGACGGTCATAAAACGGATCACTTTCTCGTCGCGACGATAGTTCACTTCGAGCTTGTTTACGAGCGATGGCTCAGCCTTGAACTCCAACAGGCAGTAGAAGCCTGTAGATTTCTTCTGAATAGCGTAAGCCATCTTCTTGAGTCCCCAGGCCTCCTCGTTCAGTATTTCTGCGCCATTGTCGGTGAGCAGCTTCTTGAATTTGGCGACCGTTTCCTTCATCTGTTCATCAGACAAAACGGGAGTTAAAATGAAAACGGTTTCGTATTGATTCATACTACTTTTAAAATGTTATTAAATGTTATTTTGCAAAATGCGGGTGCAAAGGTACTAATTTTTATTGAGAATTAATACTTTGCACCCGGATATTTTTGCTGACACCATGATATTTAGGGATATTTAACAAAATATCTTGACCAACTGGCAACTACTCTTCGTCTGGAGTGATGAGTTTGTAGCCTTTGCCGTGGATGTTGATGATTTCTATCTGGTCGTCGTCCTTGAGGTGCTTGCGCAGCTTGGTGATATAGACGTCCATGGAGCGTGCGTTGAAGTAGTTGTCGTCGATCCAGATGGTCTTCAGTGCAAAGTCGCGCTGGAGTATCTCGTTGGCGTGGCTGCAAAGGAGGGCAAGCAGCTCGTTTTCCTTTGTGGTGAGCTTTGTCTGCTTGTCGCCGATGGTGAGGAGCTGCTTCTGTGTGTCGAACGTGAATCGTCCGAGGCGGTAAGTAGAGCTCTCTTTGTTTTTCTTTCCTCTTACGCGGCGGAGGATGGCTTCAATACGGAACACGAGTTCTTCCATCGAGAATGGTTTGGTGATATAGTCGTCGGCACCGATCTTGAAACCGTCGAGGATGTCTTCCTTGAGTGTCTTGGCGGTAAGGAAGATGATAGGAATCTCAGCGTTGGCCTGTCTGATTTCCTGTGCGAGTGTGAATCCGTCTTTTTTGGGCATCATCACGTCGAGCACGCAGATGTCGAACTTTGTCTTGAGGAATGCCTTGTATCCTATTTCTCCATCGGCGCAGAGTTCTGCTTCATATCCTTTTGCGGCAAGATATTCGCGCAGCAACATACCTAAGTTTTCGTCATCTTCACAAAGAAGAATCTTCAAGTTTTCTTCCATAATTCTCATAACTTTAATGTATTAATGTGTTTATTATTGTTTATTTTATATTCTGTCGTGTGGTGTGCCTGAGACTTACTCTTTGCACACTGGCAGGGTGATGGTGAATGTCGTGCCCCTGCCGTATTCGCTCTCTACGTGGATCTCGCCCTTATGGAGATCGATGATCTTTTTCACGTATGCCAGTCCGAGTCCGAAGCCCTTGGCGTCGTGCAGGTTTCCTGTATGTACGCGGTAGAACTTCTCGAATATCTTCTTGAGATTCTCTTTCTTTATTCCCATGCCTGTATCTCTTACCGAGAGGTAGAGATGGCTATTGTCGTTCCACGTCTTGAGATAGATGTCGAGCGGCTTGTCGGGATTGCGGTATTTCACGGCGTTGTCCATGAGGTTGTACACCACGTTTTGGAAGTGGGTCTCATCGACGTATATCGTGGAGTCGATGGCCTGGATGTCAGCAAATACCTTCCCTCCTGTGTGTTCCACTCTCAGCGTGAACGAGTGGGCAGCATTCTCGACAAGTTCGTTGAGGTCGAGTCTCTTTTTCTTGAACACCGCCTTTTTCTTGTCGAACATCGACATCTGCAGCACTTTTTCCACGAGGAACCTGAGGCGTTTCGACTCGTCGTTGATCACTCCGCCGAGGTGAGCCATCATGGTGTCGCTCTTCGGCACGCTCTTGTCGTTGAGCATCTGTGCTGCTAATGAGATGCTTGCTATTGGCGTCTTCAGCTCGTGTGTCATGTTGTTGATGAAGTCGTTTTTGATCTCCGTGTATCGCTTCTGTCGGAATATGACCACGATGGTGAAGATGAACGTGACGAGCAGCACGAGGGTGAATACGACTGACGGTATCATAAACCTGATGCTCGAGAAGATGTAGCTGTTGATGTCGGGGAAGTGGATTTTCACCACGCCCATCTTCGACGAGGGGTCGTTGCGGAACAGCACCTGCGAGTAAGTGTAGGCCTGTCCTTCCTCGGTATAGTCCTGGCATCGGTACACCTCACGGCCGTCAGAAGTGGAAACGGTGACGTGGTATGGTATGTTGATGCCGTTGTTGAGCAGTTCGGCTCGGATGTCCTGGTCGAGGAGTTTGAAGTTGATGCGCTCCTTCAGGGGCTTCTCGCTGGCCTGATAGAGTATGCTATATACCACTTCGTCGAGCAGGGCCTTCTGATATACGTATCTGTTTCTCACTATCTCCTGCAGCGACCTTGACGCCTCGTTAAGTGTGTTCTTGTCTGACCGCAGTATGATGCCCTTTGGTATGGTGGAGGGCTTTGTCGTGATGGTCTTGAGTTGGAACGACGAGTATATAGTGCCGTCTTTGCCTGTCACGGCATACTGATGAGAGTGCTGCACCACGTCGTTTATCTTGCCCGAACGTGTCATCACAGAGTCTTGACGGAATGCCCTGCGCTCGGTTTCGTTGACGTCCTTTTCGAGATAACGTAGTGTCTCGTTGACTTCAAGATTTCTTGAGGCCTGATAGAGACTGCGGTTGACCGATTCGTCAAACTGTTCTTTCTTCATCTTCGCCATCTCTTCGATGTAGGAGAGTTGCAGGTAGAGAAGAACCACGAACGACAGTCCCATTATTATTGCTATTGCCCAAATTGTTGACTTCTTCATGTCGGCAAAGTTAGTGTGTTTTGTCCGAACTACAATGGATAATGTTAATGAATTTTGTTAAATTTTGAATTGTTAACTTGTTTTCTTTGTTTTAATTGCAAATATGCAACTATAATAAATCCCGCTAAGTGTAAAAATAACAAAACTGGAAGAGATATACATTCTATTCGTACTGCGGCAAAGGGCAGTGAGGAGATGGCGGCGAGGAGGTTGTTGAGCAAGGAGACTATTGCTTGCAGGATGGGTGTGGCCATGGAGGGAACAATAGGTAGTGGCGACATGACGAGGATCACCATTGTAAGGTAGATGACAATCGTGGCGAGAGGCAGGGTGATGAAGTTGGTGAGGATGAAATAGAGGGGCAGCCGTCCGAAGTAATATGCGGCGAGAGGTGCGGTGGCTGTTTGTGCGACGATGGTGAGTATCGTAGCCGACACGACATATTTCAGGGCGTTGCCTTCTGACAGGTGAAACAGATGGATTCCCATGAGTTCGATTTTGTTCATCAGGCTACCAGTGAGAGGGGTGACGAGAGTGACAATGGCTATCACTGCCATCATTGACATCTGCAGGCTGATGTCGAATATGGCCATAGGGTTGGCGATCATCAAGATGAGTGCGGTGAGCGAGATGTTGTGTAGCTGGGAGGACGATTTGGAATAGATGCGGGTCATGGTGAGCCACGAGAGCATCACCGCCGCACGCACGGCAGATGTGGGTAGGCCGACGAGGAATACGTAGCCCCAGATGGTGATAATGGTAAACGCTCGCACATACCATTTGCTCCTGATCGGCTTGACGAAGATGGTGATGAGGAAGAACAAGATGGAGAGATGGGTGCCGGAGAGGGCGAGCACGTGGGCGGCTCCAGAGGAAGAGAAACTGTCATATACCTTTTGGGAAAGGTGCGACTTGTCGGCGAGGACCATGGCTGAGACGGTGGCGAGGGCGTCGCCGTTGAGACCGTTGTCGCGCAGCGTACAGATTGCTTTATGCCTGATTGTCAGGGCGCCGATCCGCGCCCGTTCCCAAAGAGCCAAACCGCGCGTAGATACTGCTTTCTTGCGGTAGTTGTGATGAGAGAGGAAGGCGAAAAAGGCGATGCCTTGCGACTGTCGGTGGAGTGTGAAGCGAGGATCGTCGTTTGGTCCAGCTGGCTTTTTTAGCATACACAGTGCCTCGATGCCCATTCCTGGCGTGAGGGCCATTGCTGTGGAGTCTTTCTCGAAAGCGAGGCTTACTTTCTTCCCTTCGTAATGTCCAGAGGCAATGATGCCGTTAAGGCCTATGGAGTTTGTCCTTATGATGGGTTCAGAGGTGATGATGATGTCGTACTGAGCGATATGACTGGGATAGACGGTATGGTTTATGATTTTGTAGGTGAGCGTGTATGAAGAGCCGCATGCCATGGTGGCAAGCATCACCAAGGGCGTAGTTAAATGCCTTTTGGCGGGATGATGTATAAAGAGTGTCGCTACAATAGCCATGATGCAGCATGTGGCAACCGCGAGCGAGATCCATGCCGCAGAAGTGTCGAGGAAGAAGGTGGCGATGACTATGCCAAGGGCAAAGGCTGTTGCTATGCGAGACATGGGGATATTGATTGTTGATTGATGATTGTTGATCGGTGATTATTGATCGGTGATTATTGATCGGTGATTATTGATCGGTGGGTGGTAATTATTGATAATTGATGAGGCAGGGTGGAGGTGAAGAGCTGTAGAAAAGGAGAGGGAGAGAGTTGAGGACTCCTCCTCTGACTCTCTCCCGAAGGGAAATGTTTATTACTAAGAATATGGATTTCAATCTTCCTTTTCTTCCTCCTCGTGCTCCTTGATGAGCTGCTGTTGTATGTCGTTTGGCACGAGTTCGTAGCTTGCAAACTTGGTGGTGAAGGAGGCGCGTCCACCGGTGATTGAGCTCAGAGCGATGCTATAGTTTGCGAGCTCCTTGAGAGGAATCTTGGCTTGGAGCTTCTGGTAGCCAGCCTCGCTGTCCATACCCATGATGAGGGCGCGGCGTCCCTGCAGGTCGCTCATCACGTCGCCCATGAAGTCGGCAGGAACGTAAACCTCGAGGTCGTAGATAGGTTCGAGGATCTTTGGTCCAGCATCCTTAAAGGCAGCGGCGAAGGCGTTGCGTGCTGCGAGCATGAATGAGAGTTCGTTAGAATCTACCGGGTGCATCTTTCCGTCATAGACGATGACGCGCACGTCGCGGGCATAGCTGCCAGTGAGAGGTCCGCGTTCCATTCTCTCCATGATACCTTTCAGAATAGCTGGCATGAAACGGGTGTCGATGGCACCGCCGACAACAGAGTTGAGGAAGACGAGCTTTCCGCCCCATTCGAGGTCGATCTCTTCACGTCCTTTGATGTTCATGCGGTATTCCTGTCCGCCGAACTTGAACACGGTCGGATCTGGCATGCCTTCAGCATAAGGCTCGACGATGAGGTGTACCTCGCCAAACTGTCCTGCGCCACCCGACTGCTTCTTGTGACGATAGTCGGCACGGGCAGACTTGGTGATAGTCTCGCGGTAAGGGATTTTTGGCTCGTCGAATTTCACCTGTATCTTCTCGTTGTTTTCGAGTCTCCATTTTAGGGTTCTGAGGTGGAATTCACCTTGTCCGTGAACGATGGTTTGTCGGAGTTCCTTCGACTGTTCTACTACCCATGTCGGGTCTTCCTGTCTCATCTTGGTCAGAGCCACCATGAGTTTCTCCATCTCCTGTTCGTTGACAGCCTTGATGGCGCGAGAGTATTTTGCGTTAGGATATTTGATGAAGTCGTATCTCCAGTCGCAGTCCTTGCCGTTGAGGGCATTACCAGTCTTCACGTCCTTGAGCTTCACGGTACAGCCGATATCACCGGCGCATAGCTCATCAACGGGGATACGGTTGGCTCCGGCGCAAGCGAAGATCTGTGCGATGCGTTCTTTCGAGCCACGGTCGGCATTGGCGAGGTCGGCACCGGCCTTCACCTTACCGCTCATCACCTTGAAGTAAGACACTTCGCCGATATGTGGCTCGACGCCGGTCTTGAAGAAGTAGAGTGAAGTAGGTCCGTCGCTTTCTGCTGCCACTTCCTCGCCGCGAGTGTTGTGAACCTTTGGCATCTCGCTGACGAAAGGCACTACGTTGCCGAGGAACTCCATGAGGCGTCTTACGCCCATGTCCTTACCGGCGCATACGCAGAACACGGGGAATATGGAGCGTGTAACGAGGCCCTTTCTGATGCCTTCTCTCAGCTCGTCCTCGGTGAGGGTCTCTTCCTCGAAGAATTTCTCCATAAGACCCTCGTCGTTTTCGGCGGCAGCCTCTACGAGCGCCTTGTGCAGTTCCATTGCCTTGTCCATTTCCTCGGCAGGTATATCTTCGATGATAGGAGCACCGCCTTCAGGCTTCCACGAGTATTTCTTCATGAGGAGCACGTCGATGAGCGAGTTGAATCCTGCTCCAGTGGCGATAGGGTATTGTATCTGTACGCATTTCGGACCATAGATGTCCTGCATGGTAGAGATAAGCGAGTCGAAGTCGCACTTGTCGCTGTCGAGCTGGTTGATAAGGAATATCACAGGCTTCTTCAGCTTTTCAGTGTATCTGAAGTTGTTTTGCGTGCCTACCTCGGGACCGTACTGTCCGTTGATGAGGATCACGGCTTGGTCAGTCACGTTGAGAGCCGTAATGGCACCTCCGACGAAATCGTCAGATCCCGGACAGTCGATGATGTTCAGCTTCTTGTTGTTCCATTCAACGTGGAACACGGTCGAGAAGACCGAGTAGCCGTATTCCTGCTCTACCGGGAAGTAGTCGCTGACTGTGTTTTTAGCTTCGATGGAGCCGCGGCGCTTGATGATGCCGGCTTCATAAAGCATAGACTCGGCAAGTGTTGTCTTGCCGCTACCCGCACTGCCAAGCAGTGCAATGTTTTTGATTTCACTTGTCTGATATACTTTCATATCTGATTGTTTTTTAAAAGTGAATACTATTAGGTTCTTCCTGATTTTAGTTATCGGGGGTCTAAGTTAGTGGTTTTTTTTGAGATGACCAAAGAAACAGTGGCAGAAACTTGCATTTATTAAATAAAATTAGTACTTTTGCATTAAAATTCAAGAAAAATGGCAGGTCTTTATGTTCATATCCCATTTTGCAAATCGCGTTGCGTGTATTGCGGATTCTATTCCACGTCGCTCTTCTCAATGAGTCGTCGTTATGTGGATGCGCTCATCCAAGAGTTGCGTCGTCGTGTCTCGGACTATGACGGGGCTTGGCGTACGGTATATCTCGGCGGAGGCACGCCGAGCACCTTGGCGGCAGACGAACTCGGACGGTTGTTCTCTGCCATCGATTGTTCGTCGGCACGCGAGGTCACCATTGAGTGTAATCCCGACGACGTCACCGCTGACTTTGTGCGTCAGTTGTCGGCATTGCCCGTCAACAGGGTGAGCATGGGAGCCCAGACCTTTGACGACGACCGTCTCCGTTTTCTTCGCCGTCGTCACAAGGCGGCAGATGTGGCGCAGGCTGTGGCACGGTTGCGTGATGCCGGCATAGCCAACATTAGCGTAGATCTCATGTATGGTTTTCCCGGCGAGACATTAGCCGACTGGAATCATGACATCGACGAGGCGCTGGCTCTTGACGTAGAACATATCTCAGCCTACTGTCTCACCTATGAGGAAAGCACGCCGCTCTATGACATGCTTCTTCGCGGCGAGGTAAGCGAGGCGAGCGAGGAACTCACCCGAGAGATGTACTATGGTCTTATAGCCCGCTTGTCGGCATTAGGCTACGAACACTATGAGGTGAGCAACTTCTCACGTCGGGGAGGGCGCTCGCTGCATAACAGCGGTTACTGGACTGGCGAGCCATATCTTGGCATTGGCGCGGCGGCCCACTCCTATGACGGAACGCGCCGGCTCTGGAACATCTCCGATCTTCCTATATATATAAATAAGGTGGAACGAGGCGAATGTGCCTATGAGAGCGAGTCGCTCACGGAGCGGGAGCTATATAACGACATGGTGATGCTTGCGCTGCGCACCAGCGAAGGCATCGACCTGAAGAAGTTAGGCGAGCGCTTTGGCAGCGATGCCGTTGACTATTGCCTGAAGAGCGCCCGCCGATATGTTGACTCATCGTTGCTTGAGCATGACGCCAACACGCTGCGTCTTGCGCATGACGGTTGGTATGTGAGCGATATGATAATATCTGACCTGATGAAAGTGTGACAAAAAAAGACAAACATAGCGTTATATGCAAATTTTAACACATAAGATTTGCCTGTTCAAAATTTTTATCGTACCTTTGCACAAGAAAATGACAGCCACGTCGTTTCCTTTATGCTTCAGTAATGCGGTAATAGCTCAGTTGGTAGAGCATTGGCTTCCCAAGCCGAGGGTCGCGGGTTCGAGTCCCGTTTACCGCTCCATTCATGGGTTTTCATGTCTTTGATGTTGTTCAGAACCGGGTCATGAACTCCACTACAATCTTGTCTTTTTCAGAAGGTTTCGCCATCGCTCCGTCGCGATAGTAGTATTTCTCGTAGTTGACGCGGATATCGGAAACAAACGGCGTGGCTAGACTAATGGTCAGTCCGCCGGTGATGCGATGACGCTTGTAGTCGGTGATGGTCAGTTTTCCCTCGTCGTCGGCATTCTTTCCGTCGCTATGGTCGGTCATCATATCGTATCTCAGCAGTGGCGACACCTTTTTTACAAGACTCTTTTTGTTTTTCAAGTTGATGTCGTAGCATGCGAAAGAGTCAAACGAGTGGACGTTGGCGAAAGCATTGTCGCTATAGTGCTTAAAGAGATATTCCGCTTCCACATGCCATCCCCTTGCATGCCAATACACGCCTCCGTCATACATCATCACGGTGTGACGTCCAGGTGTGATTTTCTGTGCACTCAGCATCAGGTTAAAGCCACTGGGAATCAGCACCTGAGCCTTAGCAGAGAAGTTCATGGCCTTGGTCCAATAGTCTTTCTGATCGGTCAGTCCCGAACCGTTGAACAGTCCCGCTTCCAGTATCAGCGGACATGCCCCTTTCAGCTTGTAGGCAACGGAAGCACCTACGTCGCGCACGTTGCCCACCTGTTTAGCGATGAACGAGCGGTTGGCAAAATACTGCTGATGAGGCGAACGATGGGCGTCGATGGTGAAAGGCACACGGAACTGTCCGATCTTGAAGTCGAGTCGCTCAGCCGGTGTCACCTTGGTGTATGCGTCGAGCATCTTTATCTTTCCCTCGTCAGAGAGGTCTATCTCAGCCTTGTAGCTCACGGCGTCGATCACCTTTCCCGTGACGCTTATTCTCGCGTTTCTCACTTCAAAGCGTCCTTCTCCATCTTCTGTCTGGTATTCATATTTTCCGCGTATAGTGCCGTGAATCTCAGGCGTAAGCATTTGTGTCTTAGCCTTGTTGTCGTTCTGTGCCATGGCACTTGTCGTTGCTATCATGGCTATTGCCGCAGTGGCCAGAATACGTTTTCTTTCTTTCATATCAGTTAGTGTGTAAAACAAAAATATTTCGGCTGCAAAGGTACAACCGAAATATTACAACAACGCTAATCTGATGTTACAATTCTGTTACAATTAGGTGTGAGTAAATTATGGAAGTTAAATATTATTTGGAAGTTAAATATTATTTGGAAGTTAAAGAAGTAAAAGATGTATGTTCGAGCCGAGAAAACATCAATCTCCGAAGCGAAAAGACTATCTCTTTAACTTCTTTAACTTCAGATAATAAGTACTTCAGATTTGAATTACAATGCAATGGCAGTCTCGAGAGCGAGAACCATCATCTCTCGGAAAGAGTTCTGACGTTCTTCTGACGACAGTTCGATGTGGTTGATAAACGAGTCGCTGATGGTGAGAAGGCATGCAGCCCTCTTGCCGCACATGTTGGCATTGTGGAAGAGAGCAAAGCTCTCCATCTCCACGCAGTCGCCGCCGGTACGCTCGGCTATATCCTGCCATGATCCTTGTGACGGATCGCCATAGAAGACATCGCTGGAGTGGACAACAGACGGTTTGCATGTGATGCCTAACTCAGCTGCCTTACGTTTGATAAGATCGTTGATGTCCTGGCTGGGTTTGATGGCCTTGTCGTTGCATCCGCCCTGCACCTTAGCGTAAGATGACTCGCTGACAGCAGTCTCGACGAGGGTGACGTCCATGACGTTGAGCCAGTCGCGATAGCTGCCGGCTGACCCGATGCGGATGATGTTTTCCACGCCGTAGAAGCTGAAGAGCTCGTACGAATAGATGCCTATGCTTGGCATGCCCATGCCGCTTGCCATCACAGATACAGGCTTGCCCTTATAGGTGCCGGTATATCCGAGGGTGTTGCGTACGGATGTTACTAACTTCGCATTCTCGAGGAATGTGTCTGCTATGAATTTTGCCCTTAGCGGGTCGCCTGGCATGAGGACGGTCTTGGCGAAGTCGCCCTCTGCTGCGGAAATGTGTGGTGTTGCCATAATAATTTGTTTATGAGTTATTTGTCTATTCTTATCCAGTCGATATCCATAAAGCCCATGACTCCCTTGCCGGCAGGTTCCTCGGCGCAGAAGCCAAACTTTGCGCCTATCCACTTGCCCTCTTTCATCAGGAACTCGTCGCCACACGCCTTGTATCTCTTTCCGTCGAGGCTATAAGCAAATGTCATCTTTGCGCCTTCGCTGACTTTGAGTCGGAGATATATGGTGCGGTATATGGCAGGATCGTAGTCTATCTTGTCGGCTGCTGACGGCTGGAAGGTGGCGAGTGTCTTGACGATCTCGGTCTTGCCGTGGTCAGCGCCATAGCAGGTGAGTTGCTGTAGCTGAAACTCGTTGCCGACGCGACGCACCACGAGAGCCGAATAGTCGCGTCCCATCATGATGATGCCGCCATACTGTCCTTCTTTCTTGGCTGCAAAGGTGAGCTTTGACGTTGCGGTGAAAGTGTCAGCCGGCGTCTTCTGCAGCAGCAGGTTAGGTGCTTCCCACAGACTCTTGAAGTCGGGTGAGAGTTTATGTGTGTACATTCGGAAGAAACCGTTAGATGTAGGCATGCCGAACTTCTGTTGGTAGTTGGCGTGCCACTGCCATTGCAGTCCGAGTGTGGTAGAGTCAAACTCGTCGCTCTCTACGGGGTTGACGACGGTTACAGGCGATGCCGTCTTTGGCTTGCGGTAAACGCTGACGGGCTCGCCGCAGAGGTCGCCGTTGCGGTCAATGCCCATCACCGGCCATCCCTTGGTCCATGTCACGGGATTGAGATGAACGACACGTCCATAAGCACCTTTATCTTGGAAATGCAGAAACCAGTCTTCACCCTGGCTGGTGTGGACCCATCCGCCCTGATGAGGCCCGTTGATATTGGTGTTGCCCTGAGCCATGACGGTTTTGTGCTCGTATGGTCCGTAGGGACTCTTGGAACGCATGGCGAGTTGCCATCCGGTAGCCACGCCGCCAGCGGGACACATTATCCAATAGTAACCGTCGTGCTTATAGAACTTCGGACCTTCGGCGGTATGGTGTTCGTTGTTGCCGTCGAAGACAATGACGGGCTGGCTAATGGCGCGAGTGCCATCGGCACTGAGTTCCCTCACGGTGAGCACGCTTTTGAACTCAGCTCTGCTGCCGGCCCATCCGTTGACAAGATAGCATCGTCCGTCGTCGTCCCACAGTGGAGTGGTGTCGATCATTCCTTTTCCCTCGATCACGCATACTGGTGCGTCCCATCTGCCAGCGGGATCCTTGGTTTTTACCATGAACACACCACGATCAGGATCGCCCCAGTAGATATAATAATAACCATTGTGATATCGTATGCTTGGAGCCCAGATACAACCGCCGTGTTGTGGAGTGTCATTGTCGGGCAGTGAGCTTACGGCATAGTTGATGATCTTCCAGTTGACGAGGTCGCGGCTGTGCAGGACAGGCAGTCCGGGAATGCATTGGAAAGAGCTGGCAGTCATGTAATAATCTTCGCCGCTGGCTCCTACACACACGTCGGGGTCGCTGTAGTCGGCGTTGATTACGGGGTTGGTGAAGGTGCCGTCTCCATTGTCGGGCGACCATACCTTCGACTTGTAGTTGTCTTGTGCGTCAGTTGTAGCGATGAGAGCTGCAACGAAAATGATAGAGATTAGTTTCATAATGTTTTTTATATTAAAATTTGTCTTGTTTCTTGCGTAGAGGCTTTGAGCCTCAGTTTGAATTTGCCTTCATACACCACCTGCATCACGCCTTCGATATCGTCGTCGGAAGGTGTGAACTGAAGGGCGAGATGTCCCATGGTGCGCCGCAGGTTGATCTCCACGCAAGGGTGCAGCAGATATCCGTTGCCCGTCTTTGTGCCCACAATCATCATGTCGATGCCGAAAGCTCCTTGGTGTCGTGACGTGATGCAGGAGAAGTCGGACGAGCAGACACGAGTGCGGACGGCGTCGAGCAGCGACGGGTCGATATAGCGGGCGAGCATCTCTCTCTTGTGAGTCTCGGTGGCAATGATATTGCCCGAATATGCGCCGTGTGAGGTGGTGAAGATCGACAGTCCCGCATATCTGGCAGTGCCGTCGCCGAGGCTTGTAAACTCCATGCCGAAGTCGATGATTCGGTTGTACATCGGTTCCACCATGATGCCGCCTTGTTTCGCTATTACGTTTGCCGTCCAGTCGAGCATGTGCGGGTCGATGTCGCCATCCACGAATCTCACTCCTCTACCGCTGCTGCTCCATGGCGCTTTCAGCACCGCTTTCCCCTGAAAATCTGCCACATATCCAAGGAGCTCTTCTTGTGTTTCTGCCAGACGCATCTCCCCGATGGTGTTTTCCATGCGGAGAGCCTGAAGCAGATATAGAGCCGTAGATCGGTGAGACATGTTCCTTATTAAGTTGAGTTCGTTATCAGACGGCAGTTGGACACCTTTAGGCAAATGCTGTCTGAGGATGGCTTTCAAGGTGTAGTCCCATCCCCATGGGTCGATGCTCTGGGGAATAGCGTCACGAAGCGATGTCAACTCGCGGAACGTCACGTCGTGTGTCTCCAGTCCAAAAAGTCTTTTTGCCATCATTCTCACCTTGGCATAGGCTCGAGTGGCATGTTGGCAGTCATCAACCAAAACCGTGTCGCCTTGGTCGGCCCAGAAGGCGGGAATAAAGCCAAGGTCGGCGTGAAGTTGTCTTGCCGCATGCGGCGGTGTGATTCTCCTTTGTCCGTTGGCAAGGGCGATGTCATGCTCGGGATTGAATATGTGAAGTGTCATTTCTCTTGCGTCGTTGATGTAAAAATACGAATTTGAGTGCAAAACTACGACTAAAAAACGGATTATTATTCAAAATAAGAGAAAATTAATACTTTTTTTCAAGTTTTTGCTATATACACTTTGCAAATTACGAAGAAAGTTGTACCTTTGCACCAACTTAGAAAACAAAGTAGAAGAGAGACAAGAAATGGAAGAATTCTTCAGGACACATACATATCTTGTGGAGCATACCAATGCTACTGTCCGTCGCACCCTAATGGATGAGATAGACTGGAGCGACCGTATGATAGGCATCAAAGGTACGCGAGGTGTCGGCAAGACGACCTTTCTGTTGCAATATGCCAAGGAGCATTTCCATACAGGCGACCGTCAATGTCTCTATGTGAACATGAACAATTTCTACTTCCAGGGACGTAGCATGGTGGATTTTGCAGGCGAGTTTTATCGCCGAGGAGGAAAAGTGCTGCTGGTGGATCAGGTGTTCAAGCGTTCGGACTGGAGTCAGGAGCTGCGTCGCTGTTATGACCTGTATCCAGGATTGAAGATTGTGTTCACTGGATCGAGCGTGATGAGGCTGAAGGAAGAGAATCCCGAGCTGAACGCCATAGTGAAGAGTTATAATCTCAGGGGCTTTTCTTTTAGGGAGTTTCTCAATCTCCAGACAGGGCTCTCGATGAAGCCATATACGCTTGATGAGATACTCACAGGGCACGAGCAGATTGCGAAGATGATATTACCCAAGGTGTCGCCGATGAAATATTTCCAGGACTATCTCCACCATGGCTTTTATCCATTCTATCAAGAGCAGCGAAACTACTCGGAGAATCTGCTTAAGACGATGAACATGATGATAGAAGTGGATATACTTCTGATAAAACAAATCGAACTGAAATATCTTACTAAGATAAAGAAGCTGTTCTACCAGCTTGCTGTCGAAGGTACAATAGCACCCAATGTCAGCATGCTGGCACAAGAGATAGAGACAAGTCGTGCTACGGTGATGAACTACATAAAATACCTTGCCGATGCTCGTCTTATCAATATGATATATCCCGAGGGACAATCTTTCCCGAAGAAGCCCACGAAGGTGATGATGCACAACACCAACCTGATGTATGCCATTTATCCCATTAAGGTGGACAAGCAAGAGGTGATGGAGACATTCTTTGTGAACTCGATGTGGAAAGACCACAAGGTGAATCAACGTTTGCACGACAACACGTTCGTCGTTGACGGAGACTTGAAGTTCAAGGTGACAGATGCCACTGCCGTTCGCAAGACGCGCGTGTCAAACGACACCTATTATATCAGATACAACACAGAGATAGGCTTCGGCAACCAGATACCGCTTTGGATGCTCGGCTTCCTCTATTGAAAAGAAAAGCGATACACATTATTTATAATATAAGAGACAAGTTTAATTTTTTAATATCAACAACAAATGGCTAAAGAAAAAAAATTTATCACTTGTGATGGTAATGAGGCTGCCGCTCACGTGAGCTATATGTTCTCAGAAGTAGCTGCCATCTATCCTATCACACCGTCATCACCAATGGCGGAGCATGTTGACGAGTGGTCGGCCCGCACACGCAAGAACTTGTGGGGTCAGACAGTTAGCGTACAGGAAATGCAGTCAGAGGGTGGTGCTGCTGGTGCTGTTCACGGTTCTCTGCAGGCTGGTGCCCTGACTACTACATTCACTGCATCGCAGGGTCTGCTGCTGATGATTCCAAACATGTACAAGATTGCTGGTGAGCTGCTGCCATGCGTGTTCGACGTTTCGGCACGTACACTGGCTTCACACTCTCTCTGTATCTTCGGTGACCACATGGACGTGATGGCTTGCCGTCAGACAGGTTTCGCAATGTTCTGCTCTGGTTCTGTTCAGGAGGTTATGGACCTTACAGCCGTTCCTCACCTCGCTACTCTGAAGACTTGGGTTCCATTCGTTAACTTCTTCGATGGCTTCCGCACTTCTCACGAGTATCACAAGATTGAGGTTATGGACCAGGACGACATCGCTCCACTGGTAGATCCAGCAGACATCAAGGCATTCCGCGACCGCGCTCTCTCTCCCGAGCGTCCTGTCACACGTGGTACAGCTGAGAATCCTGAGACATTCTTCACACACCGTGAGGCTTGTAACCAGTACTATGACAAGGTGCCTGAGGTTGTTGAGTATTACCTCGGCAAGATCTCTGAGATCACTGGTCGTGAGTATCACCTCTTCAACTACTACGGAGCAGAGGATGCCGAGAATGTTATCATCCTTATGGGTTCTGCCACCGAGGCAGCCCGCGAGGCTATCGACCACCTGCTCAAGGAGGGCAAGAAGGTAGGTATGATCAGCGTTCACCTCTATCGTCCATTCTCTGTAAAGCACCTCATCGCTGCCGTTCCAAAGAGCTGCAAGCGCATAGCAGTGCTCGACCGCACAAAGGAGCCAGGTGCAGAAGGCGAGCCTCTGTATCTTGACGTGAAGAGCGCATTCTACGATGTTGAGAATCGTCCTCTCATCGTTGGCGGTCGCTACGGTCTTGGTTCTTCCGACGTTACTCCTG
>SAMEA3663092__coassemble_311_pt1 | contig 16318 bp, 12 predicted proteins | sample SAMEA3663092__metabat2_low_PE_020 | metagenome-assembled genome bin SAMEA3663092 (sample SAMEA3663092) | pig gut metagenome | biome: pig gut; feature: pig-associated habitat; material: faeces | place: France | collected 2012
ACCTGCAGACTGGCGAGAAACAATATGTGTCGGCGGCGTTTGACTCTAACGTTGATGACTTCTGCTGGAACGCTGACTCAAAAGGCCTGACGTTTATTGGCGTTTGGCACGGGTGCACCAACATGTACCAAGTGGATCTGAAAGGCAACATACGACAGCTGACAGACGACACGGCTGACTACGGCAGCGTGGCTCTCGCCAACGACGGGAAGCGTCTGATAGCCAAAAGGCACAGCATGTCAGCTCCTGACGACATATATATCGTCAACCCTGGCAAGGACGTGAAGAAGACCACCATAAGCCAGATAACACGCGAAAACGAGCACATCCTCTCGCAGCTCAGCCTCGGAAAGGTGGAGAAGCGATGGGTGAAGACTACTGACGGCAAGGACATGCTGACATGGATCATACTGCCATCAGACTTTGACCCTAACAAGAAATACCCCACTCTGCTCTTCTGCGAGGGTGGACCGCAGAGTCCCGTCAGCCAGTTCTGGAGCTACCGCTGGAACTTCCAGATAATGGCTGCCAACGGATATGTCATCGTAGCTCCTAACCGCCGCGGACTGCCTGGCTTCGGACACGAATGGAACGAGGCGGTGAGCAGCGACTGGACAGGACAGTGCATGCGCGACTATCTCTCGGCCATCGACGACGCGGCCGAAAACCTACCGTATGTTGACCGCGACCGCATGGGTGCTGTTGGCGCGAGCTTCGGAGGATTCAGCGTTTATTACCTCGCCGGACATCACGACAAGCGTTTCAAGTGCTTCATCTCTCACGACGGTGCATTCAACCTCGAGTCGATGTACACCGACACCGAAGAGGCGTGGTTTAGCAACTGGGAATACGACGACGCCTTCTGGAACAAAAAACAGACTGCCGACGCACGAAAGACATACGACAACTCGCCACACCGCTTTGTGGATAAGTGGGACACGCCTATCCTCTGCATACACGGCGAGATGGACTACCGCATCAACTACAACCAGGGCATGGGCGCATTCAACGCGGCACGCATGCGCGGCATACCGGCTGAGCTACTCATCTTCCCCGACGAGAATCACTGGGTGCTGAAGCCACAGAACGGTGTGCTCTGGCAACGCACCTTCTTCAACTGGCTCGACCGTTGGCTGAAGAAGTAAAAGAAAAAAACAAATAAAAACAACAATAAAAAAAATGACTGAAATAATACAGAAAAAACTTAACGACAGCGCTGCCGCCCGATGGACAGCCCTGATTCTTGTAGCATCGATGATGTTCTTCGGCTACATGTTTGTTGACGTAATGTCGCCTCTGCAATCGCTGATAGAGAAAGAGCGCGGATGGAGCCCCGACGTGTTTGGCACCTATGCAGCTGGAGAATATATACTCAACGTCTTCGGATTCCTCATCGTGGCTGGTATCATACTCGACAAGATGGGCATTCGCTTCACCGGCGAACTGTCGGCCTCGATGATGTTTATCGGTGCATGTATCAAGTTCTATGCCATCAGCGACGCCTTTGCCGGCTCTGCGTTAGCCAACTGGCTCGACTCATGGTGGGTGTCGATGCCTGCCAGCGCCAAGCTCGCCTCGTTTGGATTCATGATCTTCGGTTGCGGATGCGAGATGGCGGGAACGACAGTGTCTAAGGCTATTGCAAAATGGTTTAAGGGAAAGGAGATGGCTCTTGCCATGGGACTTGAGATGGCCATCGCCCGTGTGGGTGTGTTTGCCATCTTCTCCATCTCTCCTATCCTTGCGGAGAAGATGGGTTCGGTATCGGGTCCGGTAGGGTTCTGCACCGCATTGCTCTTCATCGGTCTTATCACTTTCACCGCCTTCTGCGTCATGGACCGCAAGTTTGACCGCCAGCTCGGCGTCAACGGCAATGGTGGCGACAGCGAGGAAGAGTTTAAGGCTTCTGACCTCAAGAACATACTCACCAGCCGCATCTTCTGGGTCGTTGCACTGTTGTGTGTGCTGTACTATTCTGCCATCTTCCCGTTCCAGCGCTATGGTGCCAACATGCTGCAGTGTAATCTCGACGGCATCTCTCCCTCTGACGCATCAAACATCTTCAGATGGTTCCCTATCGGTGCGGCAGTGATCACTCCGTTCCTCGGCTCGTTCCTCGACCATAAAGGAAAGGGGGCGACGATGCTGATGTGGGGCGCGGTACTGCTCATAGCATGCCACCTCATCTTCGCCTTTGTATTGCCTGCCACACACAGCTATCTCATAGCATACTCGACCATCGTGCTGCTCGGAATCTCGTTTGCCCTTGTGCCCGCCGCACTATGGCCAAGCGTTCCGAAGATTATCGACGAGAAGGTGCTCGGCAGCGCATACTGCCTCATCTTCTGGGTACAGAATTTCGGTCTTTGCTTCGTGCCTATGCTCATCGGCAGCGTGCTGGCAAGCTCTAATGCCGACAATCCTGCCGTGATAGCAGCAAAGGCGGCCGGCGACGAGTTCATTCCATACAACTATACCGTGCCATTGGTCATCTTCGCATGCTTTGGCATCGCTGCCCTGCTTCTGGCCGCTTACCTGAAGATTATCGACAAGAAGCACAACTATGGTCTTGAACTTCCTAATATAAAAGAATAAAATAATATATTCAATATGAAAAAAGTTCATTTGCATTTCACTCTGTTGTTGACGGCATTGTGTTTGTCGTCAGCATGCAACTCTGGACAGAAGGCCAATGGAGCCTCAGCGTCGGATTCAACAAGTGTGGATTCTGCCATGGTGCAAGAAACTATGGTAGAGAATGAAACATTCACGACCGATAGCGTGGTGTTTAATAAAGAGAACGAGCATGCCTCGTGTTATATCTGCGTGGATATTCCTAAGGGCAATGCCAAGGTAGTGCCAACGATCTCGAAATACATTACCACGAAGCTCATGGCGTGCAATCCGAACTACGAGATTGGCGACGAAGCCAAGCAGTCTGTCAGCGGCATGCCTACAGACGTGAAAATGCAGGTGGACTTTTTCGGAAAGAGATATCTCGGCATGTTGACCAACGATCATAAGGATGCATGCGACGTTTCTGAAGGAGAAAACAAAGAGGAAGACTGGAAACCTTCGCCATTTAGCCAAGAGATAAACATAAGGATAAAGGAGAATACGGAGAAGTATGTCACCTATCACTTATATACATACAACTATATGGGAGGAGCTCACGGCCAGGCTCTCTTTATTCCTGTGACATTCCTGAAATCGACCGGCGAGATGCTGCAGACCACCATCGACAGCTCTAACGAGAAAGCTATTCAGCCGCTGATTCGAAAGGGTGTGATTTCGTATTTCAAGAAACGCGGCGAGACGGTGACGGATAGAGACCTCAACACGATGCTGTTTATCGAGAATGGCATCATCCCTATCCCTATCAACGCTCCATCGCTCACGGCCAAAGGCCTTCACTTCGTGTATCAGCAGTATGAGATTGGTCCGTATGCCATCGGTATGGTAGAGTTTACCGTTCCCTACGACAAGATTAAGGCGTTTATGACTTCGGAAGCACAAGAAGGATTATAGTTTTATAGTTGACAAACGCCCGCCGATTACCGCTGAAGACCGCAACCCGATTTGTAGCGGATTTACGGCGGGCGGTCTTACATAAAGTAAGACACTACAACGGCGGTAATCGGCAGGCGTTGTCGCTATCAACTCGTCAACTCGTCAACTTGTCAACTAAATAAACTATATTCTCGTTACATTAATTACACCCTTCACCGACTTCAGTTTCTTTATCAGCGCTTCGAGCTTCGACGTGTCTTCGAGCATCACTTCAAGATTGCCGCCGAAGAGGCCGTCGTTGCTGTCGATGCTGATAGAACGCAGTTTGAGTTTCTCCTCTTTACTGATGATGCTCGTGAGATTGTTTACAATACCTATATCGTCTGTTCCCACCACACGCAGTGTGATGCAATACTGCGACGAGCCCTTGCCGCTCCATCGCGCCTTCACCACACGGTAAGGGAAGCGGCGGTGGAGCTCGGCGGCATTAGGACAGTCCTCGCGGTGAATCTTTATTCCGCCGCCGGCAGTGACGAAGCCAAACACCTTGTCGCCATATATAGGCTGGCAGCAACGGGCAAGCTGGAAGTCGATGCCCTTAAGGTTCTGGTCGATGACAAGCACATCGTCGTTGGCCGTCTCGTTGACAATATCCTGACTGGTCTGAATGTTAAATCCGTCGGCGCTCTTCGCCATATTGTCGCCTATGATGTTCTGGTCTTTCTGCTGCAGTTCAAGATATTTCTCTATGACGGTGTTCATGTCGAGCGTGCCGTCAACGATCTGCTTGTAGAAGTCGCTAACCTCCTTGAACTTCAACTTCTTGACAAGTCGAGTCATGACCGACTCCTCGATGTCGATCTTCTTGTTCTTAAACTTCCTTTCGATAATCTCCTTGGCATACTGACCCTCCTTCACCTGCGTCTCTTTCAAGGCAAGGCGGATCTTCGACTTGGCACGCGAGGTCTTCACCACATTGAGCCAGTCTTGCTTGGGTTTCTGTATGCTTGACGTGAGAATCTCTATCTGGTCGCCGCTATGCAGTTGTTCGCGAAACGTCACCACCTTATTATTTATACGCGCGCCTGTACAGGTATTGCCAATCTTTGAGTGGATATGATAGGCGAAGTCGAGAACCGTGGCTCCCTTGGGAAACTTGAAGAGGTCACCCTTGGGAGTGAACACGAAGACCTCATCCTCGTAGAGGTCCATCTTAAACTGGTCCATCACCTGAAGGTCGTCGCTATTCTCGAGTATTCCCCTGATGTTGTTGAGCCACTCGTCGAGTCCAGTCTCGCCTTTCACACCCTTATATCGCCAGTGGGCAGCCACGCCGCGCTCGGCAATCTCGTCCATCCGTTCGGTGCGGATCTGCACCTCTACCCATTTCTTCTCCGGTCCGAGCACGGTGATGTGCAAACTCTCATATCCGTTGGACTTTGGCACCGAGAGCCAGTCGCGCAGTCGTTTCGGGTTAGGCTGATACATGTCGGTGACGATGGAATAGACCTGCCAGCACTGCATCTTCTCCTGCTCGAACGGCGAGTCGAGTATGATGCGTATGGCAAAGAGGTCGTAGATACCCTCAAAGCTACACTTCTGCTTCTTCATCTTCTGCCAGATGCTGTGTATGCTCTTCGTTCGCCCTTTGATATGGAACTTCAGTCCCACCTGCATCAACTTCTGGCTGACAGGTTCGATAAACTGCTTGATGTAAGCGTCGCGCACCTCTTTCGTGGCGTGGAGTTTCTCCTTTATCATATAGTAAGCGTCAGGCTCGAGATACTTCAACGAGATATCCTCAAGTTCGCTTTTCAGCTTATAGAGTCCGAGTTTATGAGCCAACGGAGCATAGAGGTAAGCCGACTCCTCGGCCACCTTGCGTCGCGCCTCGTCGTTGGAGTTATCCCTTATCTGCCTCATCAGGTTGACACGACCGGCTATCATTATCAGTATCACTCGCATGTCCTCGGCAAAGGAGAGCAAGAGATTGCGGAAATTCTCACTCTCCACAACGGGATTCTTGCTGTACAACTCCACGATACGCTGCAAGCCGTGAAGAATGCGGGCTACCGACTCGCCGAACTTCGCCTTCACCTCATCGACACTGAGGAAGCCAACCGTCACGCTTTGATGAAGCATGATGGCGAGCACCGCGTCACGACGCAAGCCTATCTCCTCCACTACGATGACAGCCGTCTGCAGTCCGAAGAGAATAGGATTCAGTCCGAAGACGTCTCTTTTCAAAAGATTGTCTTCTACCGTCGTCTTCAGATGTTCACGCATCTTTGCCTCGTCGTCGGGGTGCAGCGTAGAGCCGATACTGTCCTTCAACTTGGTGTAGAGTTCACGTATTTCTTCCTTTTCAGAAGCCAAAAATTCGAATCTTTCTGCCATAATTCTGTCATTTTTGTTAGAATTTCACTGCAAAGATACAATTTTTTGCCGATTTATTTCTTTTTTCCAATAAAAGTTAGTAATTTTGAGGCATAATTCACTAAATATACCACAAATATGCTATCACAACAAGACCTAAATCAGCTTGCCGCTAAAGGCATAAGCGAAGAAAAACTTAATTCACAGCTCGAAGAGTTTAAGACAGGATTCCCCTTCCTCAAACTCGAGGCAGCTGCCAGTGTAGAACAAGGCATCATCGCCCCGACAGAAGCCGACGTGAAACAATACGAAGAGGCATGGGAGCAGTACAAGGCACAAGGCCATAGCATCGTGAAGTTCGTTCCTGCTTCGGGAGCGGCATCGCGAATGTTCAAGGATATGTTTGCCTTTGCTGATGCTGACTACGACGTACCTACAACAGACTTTGAGAAGAAGTATTTCGACAACATTGAGAAATTTGCCTTCTACGACGCACTCGACGACGCATGTCGGAAGAATCTCGGCGCTGGAGTGACGGAGCTCATCGCCAACGGAAGATATAAGGATGTGGCTCGCAACATGCTCAATGCCGACGGACTGAACTACGGCCAGCTGCCAAAGGGCATGCTTCTGTTCCACAAGTATTCTGAAGGTCCACGCACTCCTATGGAAGAGCACCTGGTGGAAGGCGCACTCTATGCCGCCAGCGACGGCAAGGCTGCCGTACACTTCACGGTGAGCCACGACCATCTGCCCATGTTCAAGCAGCGCGTAGCAGAGAAGCTCGACTTCTACGCTTCGAAATACGGCATCAGCTACGACATCACCTTCTCTGAGCAGAAGCCAAGCACCGACACCGTTGCAGCTAATCCCGACAACACTCCATTCCGCAATTCTGACGGTTCGCTCTTGTTCCGTCCCGGTGGTCACGGTGCGCTGATAGAAAACCTCAACGAGATTTCGGCCGACGTCATCTTCATAAAGAATATCGACAACGTGGTGCCCGACCGTCTGAAGGCAGACACCGTGAGCTACAAGCAGGTCATCGCCGGCATCCTCGTCACCTTGCAGAAAAAGGCTTTCGACTATCTCGAGACACTCGAATCAGGCACTTACAACCACGAGAAGCTGGAAGAGATCATCCGCTTCGTGCAGCACGACCTCTGCTGCCGCAAGGCTGACATCAAGGAGCTGGAAGATGCCGACCTCGTCATCTATCTGAAGAAGAAGCTCAACCGTCCTATGCGCGTTTGCGGAGTAGTGAAGAATGTGGGCGAGCCTGGAGGCGGTCCTTTCCTCACCTACAACCAAGACGGCACCGTGAGTCTGCAGATACTTGAGTCGAGCCAGATTGACAAGAACAACGCCGAATATATGGAAATGTTTACAAAGGGCACACACTTTAACCCCGTTGACCTCGTTTGCGCCGTGAAAGACTACAAGGGCAATGCGTTCAACCTGCCTGACTTCGTTGACCGAACTACTGGCTTCATCTCAAGCAAGAGCAAGAACGGCAAGGAGCTCAAGGCTCTTGAATTGCCTGGATTGTGGAACGGAGCGATGAGCGACTGGAACACCGTCTTTGTGGAAGTTCCTCTCTCTACCTTCAACCCAGTAAAGACTGTCAACGACTTGCTTCGCGATCAGCATCAGTAAAATTTAGGAGAGATCTAAATATGGGAAGTTAAGGAAGTTAAAGAAGTTAAGGAAGTTAAAGAAGTTAAGGAAGTTAAGGAAGTTAAAGAAGTTAAGGAAGTTAAAGAAGTTAAGGAAGTTAAAGAACCCCACTTCTTTAACTTCCTTACGTTTCCTCCTTTATCTAAAGAGCTTTTTTCCTCGTTTCACTATCACTCCTCTTGCATTATCTTTTGCTCTCTTGCCGCCGATGGTGTAGCATGGGGCATTGTCGTCATCGGCAGTAGGAAGTGAGATAGAGCTCGACTCGGAGAGGATTGGCTCGATGACAAGCTTTGTACACGAAGGCATGTCGAAGTCGTATGTCGGGATGGCGATGGTTTTCTCCTCTGTCTTTCCCGTGGTGGTAGTCTCAGTCACCTTCCATCCTGTCACAGTCTTGCTGCCGTCGATACACGAGGCTTCGAGATGCAGTTTCCTGCCTTTATAGAATTTTCCGTCAAACAGCGCCTTGCTCAGTTTCACGCCATTGACAGAGATAGATACCGAAGCGCGTTCGTCGTCAGTCAGCGACGTTCCTATCTTCATTGGCGTCGGTCTGCCAAGCCTATAGTAGTTTGCCAGTTGGCTGTAGAAGATATTAGTTCGCTTGTTTAGCCAGGTGCGGGCATTACGCAGTTCGTCGTTATAGTTAGGCCACCATTGGTTGATAAGAGCACGATGGTGTGGATATTCGAATTTTATTTCCTCATACATCGGGTCCCACACTTCGCGCGTACCTCGTTCGTTGAGAAAGTCGCCCATATAGATGGCGGCACGGTCAAGAAACTCACGTTTGAAGTCTTCATCCTCCATGAGTCTTCTGAAGAGTCGCGTGTGTTCATACTGGTTTGCCCAGTTATTGTTTCTGTCGTAATCAGGGTTGTAGATCCATTCTATGGTGTTGTAGTTCACGTCTCTTCCATAGAGTCCGAGCCCGAAGTCGGTATCTTTGGCAATCCATCTCCATCGTCCGTCGTCGGTTCTTGGTCGCCACATCACTATATTGTTGCCTGGGAAGTCGAGGTTGCAGTAGTAGAGGTTCATCAGCATGAGATTGATAAACTCATAGCAGTCCATCCATTTCGAGTATTCCTCCATGGTATGACCGTGCTCCTGATAGAAGTCCTTGAAAGCGTTGTAGTTGTCCCATGTTCCCTCTTTCAGTTCGTACCAGTTTTCAAACATGTCTATATCCTCAAGGCCGTCGTAGTTGGTGTAGATATTGTCCTCATTGCTGCGTTCGCGGAAGTTAAGCATGCCGAAATACTCGCCGTTGACATACACAATGGCTGGGCGGTATGCCTGCCAGTCGAGGTCGGTATGTCGTGCCATATTACGCTGGATGATAGCGTCGCGCTGGAAGAGATAGTCGAAGTCGTTGCCAGCGTTACGCAGGGCTAACGACTTGAAGTCGGTCACTCCGGGACGGTCCTCGGGGAAGAACTCATACTTGAATCGTTTCTCGCCAAATCGTTTGTTGGCATAGAGTGCGAGCGACTTCTTCTTGTTTCCTCTTGTCGCGCCTCCCATGATGCGAGTCTCGCAGAGTTGGTTGATGACCGATTCCTCTTCGGCATTTTCAAACACCTCTAAATTTATCGGTCGTCTCCAGTCGTGGTTGTAGTTTTCCTTTCCGTCAGCCTTATTGCCTTCCACGTAGATGCCTATAGCGGGGTCGTAGAAGTAACGTTTGTCGGTGACGATAGACACTACAGGCAGTGTCACCTCTCGCTGGTGGAAGATGAAGCTATGCGCCACGGAGCGTGGTGAGAGGCAGCCGTCGGCGAAAAGCTTTGCCCTTATCACCGTTGTGCGTCTTATATTGATGGGATTGGAGTAGGCTGTGCTTGACTCTGTCGGTTCAGTACCGTCTTTGGTATATCTTATCACGGTTCCTTCTGGGGCACCGTCGGGCAGCGACAAGGAGAGTTTAAAACTTTTTGTTTCGGCGCTTACCATTCCCGTAGAGCTGAACACGGGCTGTCCGAGGATGGTCTTCGTCGTCTTTCCGCAGTTGGTGTTTCCCGGTGTCGGCGTGAGCATATATCCCCAGTCGTCGGCAGCGTCATTCTTTCGTCCGTAGGCGATATTTGGAGCGGGTTGTTTTTTCATGCCAGTGACCTTATCGGCCACATTTTCGCCTTTGAACAGATATACGGCGCCGTCTTTTCCTGATTCGAGTCGGAAGTCGGTGTGAAGTCCGTTGGCTTCTTTATCACAGTACACTACGACATGTTTTCCTGCCTCCAGTTGTAGGTTAGGCAGTTTCCATGCCTTGTTAGCTTTGTCTGAGTCGCCGATGGAATAGTCGGCAAGATCCACTGCTGTTGTTCCTGCATTATACAGTTCCACCCACGAGTCAGGAAATTCGTTGATGTCGTCCATTATGCAGTCTATGTTTGACTGCATCAGTTCGTTAATTACCACTTGCGCACGAATGTTGTTTGCGGCAAGTGTCATAAGGGCTAATGCTAATAATGGTTTCATTCTTTCTTGGTTCTTGTTTTTGAAATAGATTTATAAGATTGTCACAATGATGATAAGTACTGCGGTTAAGTATGCGGTTGTAGTAGTTTTTCTTTTAGGGTTGTAGGGAGAATATCTTGTCCCCCTACAACCATGATAATGAAAAAAATTACTATGTTGAGGTATTAACCTCCAAAGTTGTCATACATTATCGACTCTGGCTCTACGCCGAGAGAGTCGAGCATTCCGACGACGGCCTTCGACATCGGACCAGGTCCACACATGTAGTATTCGATATCCTCCGGTGCCTCGTGGTCCTTCAGGTAAGTGTTGTACATCACCTGATGAACGAATCCGGCGGTGTATTTCACTCCTGCTGCGTCGGCGGCTGGATCCGGACGGTCGAGTGCGAGGTGGAAATGGAAGTTTGGATATTCCTTCTCCAGTCCGAGGAAGTCGTCGAGATAGAACACCTCGTTGAGAGCTCGGGCTCCGTAGAAGTAGTGCATCTCGCGGTCGGTAGTGTGCAGCGTCTTTGTCATGTGCATGATCTGCGCTCTCAGCGGTGCCATTCCGGCTCCACCGCCCACCCAAATCATCTCGCGCTTGGAGTCGAAATGAGGATGGAAGTCGCCATAAGGTCCGCTCATGATCACCTTGTCGCCTGGCTTCAGTGTGAAGATATACGACGAGGCGATACCTGGATTGACGTCCATGAATCCGCTACGGTCTGGCTTGAACGGCGGTGTGGCGATACGAACGGTGAGCATAAACACGTCGCCCTCGGCAGGATAGTTGGCCATGGAGTATGCGCGTATTGTCGGCTCGGTATTGACACACTTCAGCGGGAAGAGGCCGAACTTCTGCCATGCCGGCAGATACTCTTCGCCGATGAGCGACTTGTCGATGTCCTTGTCGTAGTCGATAGAGAATGTAGGAATTTTGATCTGTGCATAAGAGCCTGGCAGGAAGTCCATGTGTGCGCCCTTTGGCAGCTGCACCTTGAACTCCTTGATGAATGTGGCGACGTTTTTGTTTGATATCACCGTACACTCGTATTCCTTCACTCCGAGTACGCTCTCTGGCACACGGATATTCATGTCGCTCTTCACCTTGCACTGGCATCCGAGTCTCCAGTTGTCCTTTATTTCCTTACGGGTGAAGTGTGGCTTTTCCGAGTCGAGTATCTCACCGCCACCTTCAAGCACCTGCACCTTACACTGTCCGCAGCTTGCCTTTCCACCGCAAGCCGATGGAAGGAAGATGCCGTTTTCGTTGAGTGTGGTCATGAGGCTCGAGCCTTGTCCCACCGAGATGGTGCGGTCGCCATTGATGGTGATGTTCACATTTCCGCTTGGCGAGAGATATTTCTTCGCCACGAGCAGAAGGATGACTATGAGCAGTATCAGCACTAAGAATACTGCGATGCTTACTGTAATGAACATAATCTGTTTATCCTCCTTTCTTTATATTTTAAGTCCTGAGAAGCACATCATGGCCATAGCCATGAGTCCTACCGTGATGAAAGTGATGCCGAGTCCCTGAAGAGGCTTTGGCACGTCGCTGTATTCCATTTTCTCGCGAATGGCTCCCATAGAGACGATGGCAAGAGTCCATCCGAGTCCGCTGCCGAGTGCGAATACGAGTGCGTCAACGATCGAGCCGATGTATTGTGTGTTTGACGGGTCGAGGTTGATGCGCTGCTGCATGAAGAGCGAAGCTCCCATGATGGCGCAGTTGACGGCGATGAGCGGGAGGAAAATGCCAAGGGCTGCATAGAGCGACGGCGAATAGCGCTCGACGATCATCTCCACGAGCTGTACGATACCGGCGATGACGGCGATGAAGAGGATGAAGCTGAGATACGACAAGTCAACGCCCTCCACGAGGCAGTCGGGACCGAGAATCTTTGTCTGCAGCAGATAGTCAACGGGCACGGTGACCATGAGAACGAAGGTCACGGCAAGTCCCAGTCCGAGCGAGGTCTTCACGTTCTTCGACACGGCAAGGAACGAGCACATACCGAGGAAGAAGGCGAACACCATATTGTCCACGAATATGGACCTGAAGAATAAGCTAATAGCGTGTTCCATACATTATTTCTCCTTATAAAAATAAGCACGATGCACCCAGATGACACATCCTAAGAGGATGAGTGCCATGGCGGGCATGGTCATCATACCGTTGTTAACATATCCGAAATCATACACTGCATCGGGCAGAATCTGAAATCCTAATAGCGAGCCGCGGCCAAAGAATTCGCGCACGCCGCCCACGATGACGAGGATCATAGCGTAGCCCAGTCCGTTAGAGACACCGTCGATAAACGATGGCCATGGTTTGTTCTGCATAGCAAACGCCTCAAGACGTCCCATGAGGATACAGTTGGTGATGATAAGTCCCACATATACCGACAGCTGCACGCTGACATCGTATGCGAAGGCCTTCAGCACCTGGCTGACGATGGTGACGAGGGTGGCCACGACGACTAGTTGTACCACGATACGGATACGCGTCGGGATGGTATTGCGGATGAGCGATATTATCACATTGGCAAAGGCGGTGATCACTGTCACGGCGAGACCCATCACGATAGCTGGCTCAAGCTGTGCAGTGACAGCGAGCGCCGAGCAGATGCCGAGCACCTGAACCAATATTGGATGGTCGAGGTTCAGAGGATTGCTGAATACCTCCTTGTTCTGTTTTGAAAATAAACTCATAGCTGTATTACTTGTTTAAAAACGCTTGATATTTACCTAACGACTCACGTAGCATCAGCGACACGCCGTCGGACGTCAGTGTGGCACCAGTGACGGCATCACACTCCGACTGTGGGTTTTTCACGTCGCTCTTTTTCTTCACTGCGATGGCAAGGCTGCCGTCAGCGGCGAAAATCTTCTTTCCGCGGAACTGGTCTTGCCATGCACGCGAATCCTTAATCTCAGCTCCAAGACCGGCGGTCTCCGACTCGTGGTTGAAGAATGCACCGAAGATGGTGTTCTTGTCGTCGTCGAGTGCCACATATCCCCATATTGGTCCCCAGAGTCCCATTCCCCTTACGGGAATGACATACTTTTGTTTACCATCTACCTGACAGTCGTAGAGCACGAGTCCGTCCTCGACGGTTGTCTCAGCCTTCACCACCTGCTGGTATTTTGCCTCAGCCTCTTGGTTGGCGAGATCGCGGATGTTGAGCGAGGCGAGTATCTGTTTCTTCTTGTCCAACGCCACATTCACGTCCTGCATAGGCTTCAATGTCTGGTAAATGAAGGCGAGCAAGAACGCCACGATGATGACCATCACCGAGCTATATATAATAATGTAGGAATTCTTGTTTGTATTCATAATTCTTCATTTCTAATGAATCCATTATCTGTTTACTCTCTTTGCTCTCTTCCTGATATTGGCATCCACCACATAGTGGTCGATGAGCGGAGCCATCATATTGCCGAAGAGGATGGCGAGCATCATGCCCTCGGGGAAGCCAGGGTTCATCACACGGATGATGATGGCAAGCGCGCCGATGAGCAAGCCGTAGATATACTTTCCGGTGTTGGTGCGGCATGAGGTCACTGGATCGGTGGCCATAAACACGGCACCGAAGGCGAAACCGCCATACACCAGGTGCTCGTACCATGCTATTGACTGTCCGGTCTGCTCAAACACCACGGCCATCAGGCTGCCTCCAACCACCACGCTGAGCATGGTGCGCCAAGAGGCGATGCCCGACCACAGAAGGATGACGGCGCCGATGGCGATGGCTATGACCGAAGTCTCGCCCACCGAGCCGGGAATGAATCCCATCACGGCATCGCTGACCGAAGCGGTCACCTGTGTGCCTGCGGCTAACTGTCCGAGCGGTGTGGCTGCCGTGAAGCCGTCGGCGAGGTTATTTCCCAAGCCAAATATCGACTCATTGGCCACCCATACGCTGTCGCCACTCATCTTGGTAGGATAAGAGAAGAAGAGGAACGCGCGCGCTACGAGCGCCACGTTGAAGATGTTCATGCCCGTTCCGCCGAAGATCTCCTTGCCGATGATCACGGCAAACGCCACTGCCACGGCAATCATCCATATAGGACAGCCCACGGGCAAGATCATCGGGATGATGATACCCGAGACGAGATAGCCTTCTTGTATCTCCTCGCCTTTCCACTGTGCCCAGGCGAACTCTATGCCAAGACCTATGATATAGCTTACCAATATCTTCGGCAACACGGCGAGGACGCCGTAGAAGAAGATCTGACAGAAGTGTGCCTCGGCGAGTGTGCCAGCAGCGAGATAGTTCTGATATCCCACGTTATACATTCCAAAGAGCAGGGCGGGCAGCAGGGCTATCACCACCATGCTCATGATGCGCTTTGAGTCTATCGCGTCGTGGATGTTACAGCCGTTTTTCGCCGTGTCGTTGGGCACGTAGAGAAACGTCTCGAAACCGTCAAACACGCTGCGAAAGGCGTGAAGCTTGCCGTCCTTCTCGAAGTTCGGCTTTATCTTATTGAGATAATTTCTTAAAAAACTCATTTCATAAATATTTTAATATGTAAAAATTGAAAGATTGAAACCGTTCCCGTTTTCGTTATCGATATCCAATCTTTCAACTATTCTCTTTCCTCAGCATGTCGAGTCCTTCGCGTACTATGCGCTGGAGCTCGAGCTTCGAGCTATCGACAAACTCGGCCAGGGCGAAGTCCTCGGGGCTCACCTCGTAGATGCCCAGCGCCTCCATCTTGTCGATATTGCCGGTGATGATGGCCTTGACGAGATACTCGGGATAGATGTCCATCGGCATCACGCTGTCATACTCGCCGCTCATTATCATGTGGCGTTGTCCGCCTTTGATGCGGGCGTCGAGAGCGTATTTCCTGCTGCCGAATAACCATGAGAAATAGCTGCGGCTTACCGAGAACTGCTTTAGGCGTGGCATTATCCAGCCTGCCAACTCGTCGGCGTCGTCACCTTCGGGGATGACGGTTATCTCCGATGTGTGGGCACCGAGATATCCCTCGCTGGTCACTGGTGTACCTGTGAGGACGTTGCCGTTGATGATGCGCACCCGACGGTTCTTGTCATAAGAGTTGCTCAGAAGCGTTGACAGTTCTTCGCCTACAAGCATGTCGGCATACTGTGGCTTCTCCACCTCGCTGCCGCAGAGTGCCACGGTGCGTCGCAGATCTACCTTACCAGTGAGCATCAGCCTGCCGAAGAACAACACGGCGGTTGGCTCTACGGTCCACACTGTCTCGCCCTTGTTCACCGGGTCGAGATGGTTCACCTGCACGCCTACGTTACCTGCTGGACAAGGTCCGTCAAACGCCGTCACTACTACATCCTTAGCCTCAGTGAGCGCCTTCGCCGTCTGACGTGCTCCGATGCCGAGATAGGTCTTGGCAATCTTCGACAAGGCGGTGAGTCCGGCCTGCCACTGCTGCTCCTGTCCCTCAAGCTCATACTCGAAGTCGGCTGCCAGAGGCTTGTCCCTCAATGCCGACACGAAGATGCTCTTCGGACGTTCTGCCGGGGTGGCTACCACGGCATAAGGCAGCTGGTTGATGTATCCAAACAGTCCTGCCTCCAAAAGAGCGTTTACCACTTCGTCTCCACTAAGACGATCTACATCTTTCTTGCCGAAATCGGTTGCCTCTTGCTTTCCGTCGGCTTCCACCATAATGCCCAACACCTTGCGTCGCTCACCACGCACCACGGCTCTCACCGTACCGCTAACGGGCGATGCAAACTTCACTTCTGGGCAATTCTTGTTGATAAACAAAGCGTCGCCAGCCTTGACATTGTCGCCTTCCTTCACTACGACCTTAGGTGTTACACCTACAAAGTCGGTGGGAGCAAGACAGTACTTGCCGTTCGACTTCAGCTGTATCTTTTTCTTCTCAGCCGCGCCAGCAAGCTTTATGTCCAAGCCTTTACGCAATTTAATTACATTGACCATTATAATAAAGGGTTTTGTTAAAGTATCTAAGAAAACGCTGCAAAATTACGAATTTTTAAGCAGAATATGAAGAATTTGACAATAAAAATGGGTTACATTGCACTTTTTTTTGTAATTTTGCGCCATAAAAGACGACATCATTCAGTTTTTGAAAACTCCACTAAGCAATTTTGAAACTATTTAAACACATAATAAACATCGTCGTATGGACTTCTGTGTCCATATACATCGCCATCGCCATCCTACTCCATGTGCCGTATGTCCAACAACAACTCGGACAGACGGTGGCTAACGCCGTGGGGAAAAAGATTGGCACGAAGGTGACAGTAGGACGCGTTGACT
>SAMEA3663092__coassemble_341_pt1 | contig 15437 bp, 11 predicted proteins | sample SAMEA3663092__metabat2_low_PE_020 | metagenome-assembled genome bin SAMEA3663092 (sample SAMEA3663092) | pig gut metagenome | biome: pig gut; feature: pig-associated habitat; material: faeces | place: France | collected 2012
CAGATATGTTTATATGTCAATTTCTATCTCCTTCCAGATATGTTTATATGTCAATTTCTATCTCTTTTTAAAATTCACGTGCAAAATTACAGAAACTTTTTCAATAAAGTGCTCTAATTACGATGTTTTTTTGTAATTTTGCACAAAAAAGTAGCATCAATGAAAAAGAACACATATATTAAGGGCTTTTTTGCCATCGTAGCAGTGCTCGCAGCAGTTAGATTCGGATTTAAGATCGGCGGCAACGACATCGGGGCCGACAGCCCTTCCGAAACCACTACCGCATCTACAGTATCTCCGGACAATCCGGACAACCCGGACAACCCGGACAATCCGGACAATCCGGACAACCCGGAAAACCCGGAAAACCCGGACAACCCGGAAAATCCGGCCCTCCCGAGAAACCCGCTCCCCTCAACCACCACTCCCCACCCCATTTACAGCGTCCCCTCTTTCAAGAACACATTTCCCGACATGAACGACGTGCAGATGGCGGCTGCCACCAAGCATGGCGTGTCGCCTGTGAAAAACCGCGAGGAGGCGGAAAAGAGGATGAAAGAGCTGGTGTATGTGGGAGCCAGTCCATATTTCCATATCGACAAGCTCAATAGCAGCATTCCTTATCTCGTGCCAAAGGCGGCATTGCTGCTCCACGACATCGGGGCGGCTTTTTTCGACAGCCTCTATGTCAAGGGCATACCGCTACATAAGATCATCGTAACGAGCGTGATGCGCACAAAAGACGACGTGGTGAAACTCCGCAACCGCAACCAAAACGCCACCGAAAACAGCTGCCATCTCTATGGCACCACCATCGATGTGTGCTACAACCGCTATATGACAATAGAAGACCCCGAAGGTCCCCGACGACGTGCCGTAAGAAACGACACTCTCAAATGGGTTCTCTCCGAGGTTCTACGCGACTTCCGTCAGGATAATCGCTGCCTTATTAAATATGAGGTGAAGCAAGGTTGCTTCCATATGACCGTCAAGTGATAGTTGACAACAAAACAATTAGTTTGTCTTCGAGCTCTCAAGCTCATCAGCTCAAACTCGTCAGCTCAAACTCGTCAGCTCAAGCTCGTCAGCTCAAACTCGTCACTATTCTTCATCCACATAGTCTTCAAGCGACCCTGCCTCCTCATCGGGATCGGATTCGATGACAAACGTGGTGCGATAGTTGTCCTCGTTGAGATCCTCATCGCTGAAATCGGTCGGCTCGACAATCTCGTCGTCGTCATCGTGGTTCTTATAGTCGTCGATAGGCAGGTCGTCTTCCTCTTCGTTGTCGCTGTGACTCTGAAACTGCATACGCAGCTTCTCCTTCTGCGGTTTCACCTTTACGAAGATAGCCTCAACCCATGTGCCCTTCGGCACCTCGAGGACGTCGAATCCGTCAGCTACTTTCTTTTCATACATGCCGCCCGGCTTGTGCAGACGGTTCTGGGGAAGCGTAGTGGTGGATACGTCAAATCCGCTCTCAATGATGTCTTGTATGCTCTGTGGCAACGAGTCCCAACCACCGCCGAAGTTGCGTTCAAGCACTTCTACGAGCTTTGCAGCCGAGATGTGCTGGATGTTCTCGTAGGTGAGGTCGCTCACACGCATGATGGGACGTTTCTTCACGGCCCATGTCAACTTCGTGTTCTCGTCGAGTGCCACCGTGGCTATCTTATAGCCCATCTTCTCATATTTTCCTCTCACAATATTGCTGTCGTCTTTCAGGTCTTCGAGGAGGAAAGCAGCCTTGATGATATCCGTATAACGACGCAAGTTTTCAATCACCTCTGTATCTTTCTCTGCACCTTCCAACATGCGGAAGATATCGTTCTCCTGAATGTCCCACACGTTACTCTTTGTGAGTGTCTTCAAGGACAATGCCTTATTGTTTGAATCTTCTTTCATGCAATAGTTTTTTCTTGTTATTTCTTTTTTTCCGTGCAAATGTATATACTTTATTTTATATATACAAGATTTTCACCCATAAATTTTATAAAACACACTCTTTTTTCTCTTTTCCGCAACATTCGATACCATTTATCCGCCACTGGCATCCACCTATTATCCTTCAAACAATAAAAAACGAAAAAAAACGGGATAATAATTTTGTATTCTTCAAAACTTATATTACCTTTGCATAAAGATTAGCTGCACTCGGCAATTTGAGAGTGAACTCTCATTGCGCTCATTTGCAAAACCTTTGCATAAAGTTTAGCATAATCTTTGTAAACAAAAACTTAAAAAACATGTCACAACCACTGGCAGAAAGACTGAGACCAAGAACGCTCGACGAATATATAGGACAACGACACCTGGTAGGCGAAGGGGCTGTGCTGCGCAAGATGATCGACTCGCGGCACATCACCTCTTTTATATTATGGGGACCACCGGGAGTGGGAAAAACCACACTCGCACAAATCGTAGCCAACAAACTCGAAGTGCCGTTCTTTACACTCTCGGCCGTGACCAGCGGAGTGAAAGACGTGAGGGAAGTGATAGAGAAAGCACAGAAAAACCGATTCTTCAACACGGCCTCACCAATTCTCTTCATCGACGAGATCCACCGCTTCAGCAAGTCGCAACAGGACTCGCTCCTCGGAGCCGTAGAACGGGGCATTGTCACACTCATCGGAGCAACAACCGAAAACCCGTCGTTTGAGGTGATACGTCCACTACTGTCGAGATGCCAGACCTTCGTCCTCAAATCGCTCGAGAAAGACGACCTCCTCGACCTGCTCCACAGGGCACTGACAACAGACGTGGAACTGAAACACCGACGCGTGGAACTAAAGGAGACCGATGCCCTGCTAAGATATAGCGGGGGCGACGCACGCAAACTGCTCAACATCCTCGAACTCGTCATCGACTCTGAAGGAGAAGGCGAGGTCGTCATCACCGACGACCTCGTGGCACAACGGCTGCAACAGAACCCTCTTGCCTACGACAAGGGAGGTGAGATGCACTACGACATCATCTCGGCGTTCATCAAAAGCATTAGAGGCAGCGACCCCGATGCCGCCCTCTACTGGCTCGCAAGGATGATAGAAGGAGGCGAAGACCCGAAATTCATCGCCCGCCGACTGGTCATCAGCGCAGCGGAAGACATTGGACTGGCAAACCCTAACGCTCTGCTGCTGGCCAACACCGCATTTGATGCCGTCAACAAAATAGGATGGCCCGAGGGACGCATACCACTGGCCGAGGCCACCGTATATCTCGCCACCAGCCCCAAGAGCAACTCGGCTTACCTCGCCATAGACAAGGCCCTCGAAGTAGTAAGGCAGACAGGCAACCAACCGGTACCGCTACACCTTCGCAACGCGCCTACCAAACTAATGGCAGAACTCGGCTACCACGACGGATATAAATATCCTCACGACTACCCAGGACACTTCACTCCACAACAGTACATGCCCGACGAACTGCAAGGACAACAGTTGTGGACTCCGCAACACTCGCCCGCCGAGGACGTCCTGGCACAGAGAATGAAAAACTATTGGAATAAGGAAATTTGAATAAGATAAATTCTCAGCATTATGAACAAAGACATTAAAATAGTAGTAGTGGATGGCTACGGCATGAACCCTGGCGACCTCTCGTGGGACGCTCTACGACAACTGGGTGATGTCACCATCTACGACCGTACGGCAGAAGACGAGGTATATTTGAGATGCCAAAAGGCCGATATCATACTCACCAACAAGGTGGTATTCAACGCAGAACTCATCTGGGAACTGCAAAACCTGAAATACATAGGAGTGCTCGCCACCGGATATAACGTCATCGACACACAGGCGGCAAGCGACCGCGGCATCGTCGTCACCAACATCCCCGCATACAGCACCGAGAGCGTGGCGCAAAACACTATCGCACACATGCTCGCCATCGCCAACCGCGTGGAACACTACACCGAACTCAACAAAAAGGGACGGTGGAGCACCAACCCTGACTTCACCTACTGGGACACTCCGCTCTTCGAACTGGCAGGAAAAAACCTCGGCATCGTTGGCCTCGGAAGAATCGGAATGAAAGTGGCCGAGATAGCTCACGCCATGGGTATGAATGTATATGCAGTCACAAGCAAGAGCGCTATCGAACTGCCCGACGGCATCCACAAATGCACCATGGAGAATATGTATGCCAACTGCGACTTCATCTCGCTCCATTGCCCACTACTGAAACAGACCACCGAGATGATCAATGCAGCGACAATAAGCAAGATGAAACAAGGGACGGTAATCATCAACACAGGACGTGGACCACTCGTCAACGAAAACGATGTGGCAGAGGCTCTGCACAGCGGACAACTCGGAGGATACTGCGCCGACGTGATGTGCGAGGAACCGCCAGCAGCCGACAACCCGCTACTCTCCGCACCCAATGTCTTCATCACACCTCATATCGCCTGGGCGAGCCTTGAGGCAAGACGACGGCTGATGAGCACCGCCGTCAACAACGTCAAGGCATTCCTCGAAGGAACACCCATCAACGTCGTAAACAAATAAGAGAGGACGACGATGCTAACATCTCTTTGGGATATCTCCATACAACAGGTCATAGAGTTCCTCGGTACATTCGCCTTTGCCATCTCGGGAATAAGACACGCTGCAGCGAAAAACTTCGACTGGTTTGGTGGATATGTCTGCGGCATTGCCGTGGCCATAGGGGGCGGTACCATACGCGACGTCATGCTCGGCACCACACCATTCTGGATGACCAGCCCGTTCTACATGCTTTGCACAGCACTGGCACTGCTCTTCGTGGTGACATTCGCCAAACACATCGAACCGCTGAAAAACGCATGGTTTGTCTTCGACACACTCGGACTCGCGCTCTTCACCATCGCCGGCATACAAAAAAGCATCATCATGGGACAACCTTACTGGGTGGCTATCATCATGGGATGCATCACCGGTGCTGCGGGTGGCGTGATACGCGACGTGCTGCTCAACAACGAACCCGTCATCTTCCGAAAGGAGATCTACGCCATGGCAAGTCTCATGGGAGGACTGGCTTACTGGATCACCATGTATCTCGACAACAGCATCGAACTCTCGGTGATCGTCAGCTTCTCCATCACATGCCTCATCAGGTTCCTCGCAGTAAGATACCATCTCTCATTGCCTAAGCTGAAAGGACTTATCGCGGAAGAATAAGTAACAAGTGCCTTGCGCGGAAGAATAAGTAACAAGTGCCTTGCGCGGAAGAACAAGTAACGAAACTATTGCTAATGACTCAAAAAATCACTTATAACGACACCGTCATAGAGACATTTATCTACGACGACGGCAAAGGGGTAAAAGAAGCACACGTGATGATTCACGTCTCATGCCCCACCCTGCCATATCATCTACAGCTCGATGCGCTGACAAAGGCCTTCGCCTTCGTCACGTCAAGCGAACTGCCGTCGTTCGTGCCCGTATTCAAACGCTACTTCCTCAGCGACGCCGCCAACCAGGCCGACCTCGTACATGCCACCGAGACGGAAGCGTCACACTGTGCAGTCTCCGCCGTACAGCAACCACCTCTCGATGGCACCAAAGTAGCACTATGGTGCTACCTCGCTACCGACATCACCGTCACCACGTCAGAGAGCGGACTGTATGCCGTTAGCCACTCTGCCTACAGACACCTGTGGGGCGGAGGAGCACGCAACACGGCGAAAAACTCAGAATATCAGACGCGACTGCTCTTCAACGAGTATGTCACGCAACTCGCTAAAGAACAGTGTACGCTACGCGACAACTGCATACGCACATGGTTCTTCGTCAACGATGTTGACCTGAACTATGCCGGTGTGGTCAATGCACGCAACAGGGCTTTCTTCACCCAGGGACTCACCTCCGACACCCACTTCATCGCCAGCACTGGCATCGGCGGACGGGGAGCTGAGAGCGACGTACTCGTACTTATGGATTCCTATGCCATCAGCGGCATCCTGCCCGAACAGGTGTCGTGGCTCTATGCACCCACTCATCTCAACCGCACCAGCGACTACGGTGTGAGCTTCGAGCGAGGCACCATGGTTGACTACGGCGACCGTCGCCACGTGTTTATCTCTGGCACCGCAAGCATCGACAACAAAGGCCGCATCATGCATCCTGGCGACATAGTCAGTCAGGCACATCGCATGACGGAGAATGTTGAGGTGTTGCTTGCTGAAGCTGGTTGCGATTTCTCAGATGTCTGCCACCTTATTATATATATACGCGACACGGCCGACTACGCCATAGTCAACAGCATCATCAGCGAGCGATTCCCCGACATCCCAAAGGTCATCCTACTTGCTCCCGTATGCAGGCCGGGATGGCTCATCGAGATGGAGTGTATGGCAATAAAGCCCGTCACCACATCCTTCCCTGGCTTCTGATGCTAAAGAAAAACCTGTCGATGCTAAAGAACATGATATAAACATAGCGGCGCCAAGGCAATTGCCTCAGCGCCGTCTTTTTTATGCCAGTTACAGTCTTCCACTTACCGCTTCCTCAACATTGCTATAAAAAAAAAGACTTCGTGAGTCATGGTAGTACCACGGATAGTGTCACGACTGTTCCACACCTATTATCACGACTGTTCCATAGCTATTATCACGACTGTTCCATAGCTGTGGTACGACCGTGACACACGAGTATCCACTTGTCTTCTGAAACGGGTATTCAGCAGTCGGCTGATTGGGCCTTCTGAAGCCTCTTCACCCAAGCGATATGACGGCAACTAACCAGCCGTTCTGCTGCTTTCCTAACAGGGGGATATGACGGTATGACACCACGTTTAATATTTTTTAGCATCAAAGAAGAGGTGAGGTATGCATTTTTTTTGTACTTTTGCACACATGAGAATAGACATTATATCAGTTTTGCCCGAAATGATAGAGGGATTCGTACACGAGTCGATACTCGCAAGGGCACAGAAAAAAGGATTGGCGGAGATCCACCTGCACAACCTCCGCGACTACACACTCGACAAATGGCGTCGCGTGGACGACTATCCTTACGGCGGATTTGCAGGTATGGTGATGCAATGCGAACCTATAGACCGTTGCATCTCAGCCTTGAAAGCTGAACGCGAATACGACGAGGTGATATATACCTCGCCCGACGGAGAGAAGTTTGACCAACATATTGCCAACGACCTCTCACTGAAGGGAAACCTGATAATACTCTGCGGACACTATAAGGGCATCGACCACCGCATACGAGAACACCTCATAACAAGGGAGATAAGCATAGGCGACTACGTGCTCACGGGAGGCGAACTGGCAGCCGCGGTGATGGCTGACGCCATAGTGCGCGTGGTGCCGGGAGTGATAGGCGACGAACAAAGTGCACTGTCTGACTGCTTCCAGGACGATATGCTCTCAGCTCCTATCTATACACGCCCCGCAGACTACAAAGGATGGAAGGTGCCGGAGATTCTGCTCAGCGGCAACGAGGCAAAAATAAAGCAATGGGAGTTTGACCAGGCCATGGAACGCACCAAGCGACTCAGACCCGACCTGCTCAAAGAATAACTGCTGACTTTGTCATAAAAAAAAACAACTGCTGACTTTGTCATAAAAAAACAACTGCTGACTTTGTCATAAAAAAAATTACCTGCCAGCAGATTCACTCTGACAGGTAACTCTCGCAGAACTCGTCGCCCAGACGGAAACCTTCCTCATAAAGGGCTTCGAGCTTCACGGGGTCTTTCTCTATACGGTCCACCTCCAACGGACGCTCGGGACGTATGCACAACACCTCGCCGCGAGCTTCCATCTGCTCCACCATCTCCAACTGGCGGTTATACTCCTTGATACGCCTGCTGAGCACCACTCGCAAGCGGGGATAACGCCTATATATAAAAGGTGGAATCTTAAGGTCGCGACCCGTCTTGCGATAACCGCGGTTGCGAGTAAGCACAAGCACATTGCGCTCATGCCCAGTCTCTATGGCACGCATCACGGGAATGCTATCGACAATGCCTCCGTCGAGATAAAGCGACCCATCAACATCGATTATCTTGCTGACATAAGGCAGACTGCTGCTCGCACGGCAGATGTCGAGAAGACGCTGGCGATTGCCCTCGTGCTCCTCCAGATACTCGGCACGACCAGTAAGACAGTTGGTCACGACCATCTCGAAAGTCATGTCGTTAGAGAAATATGTATCATAGTCGTATGGAATAAGCTCGTTGGGAAAACGGTCGTATAGCAGTTCGGGATCAAAGATACAACCCTGACGGATGAGATGCTTCAAACTGAGATAGTCATACTTCACAAGCATGTCGATATTCGACAAACGGGCACGACGCGGCTGATGGCTGGCATACGACAGACCATTGCAAGCCCCAGCCGACACCGCCACCACATAACGGAAGTACAGCTGATGCTTCATAAACGCGTCGAGAACACCACTCGTAAACACGCCTCTCATGCCTCCACCCTCAAGTACAAGCCCCGTTTTTCTGTTAATTACCATAATTATAGCCTATAAATATTAAAAAAACAGTGCAAAGATACTGCTTTTTCACAAAAAACCACTACCTTTGCTTCAAAATGAATAATAATTCACTAAAAATTAACAAAAATGTTTAGCAGAGAAACCTATATTAACCGTCGCGCCGAGTTAAAAAAACTCGTCAAAAGCGGCGTCATCCTGTTCTTCGGCAACAACGAGTCGCCGATGAACTATCCAAACAACACTTACTATCCGTTCCGTCAAGACTCGTCGTTTCTCTATTATTTCGGACAGCATAGAGATGGCCTCGTAGGAGTTGTCGATGTTGACAACAACCGCGAGATGCTTATCGGCAACGACATCGACATAGAAGACATCGTATGGTACGGATCCGTTGACAGCGTGGCTGAACTCGCCGCAGAAGTAGGCGTCGCTGACTCTGCGCCAATGAAAGAACTGAAAAACATCTGTGACGAGGCGGCCAGCAAAGGACGCAAGATACACTTCCTGCCTCCATACCGCCACGACACAATGATACAGATAATGGACCTCACCGGCATACACCCAAGCAAACAGCGCAAGGAGGCATCGCTCGAGCTGATAATGGCTGTAGTGAAACAACGCGCCACTAAAGAACCTCAAGAAATAGAGGCCATAGAGAAAGCGTGCGACGTGGGATATCTCATGCACACCACAGCCATGAGAGTGACAAAGGCCGGACTGACAGAGAAATACGTGGGAGGCATCATCGACAGCGTCGCACTCTCACACGCGTCAAAAAACAGCTTCCCCACCATCTTCAGCCAGCATGGAGAAATAATGCACGGCATACCACGACTCGACGTGCTGCAAGAGGGCAGACTGGCACTCTGCGACTGCGGATGCGAACTCAACGACTACTGCTCTGACAACACTCGAACATTCCCCGTAGCAAAAAAGTTCACACAACGGCAACTGGAGATATACTCCATCGTAGAAGCATGTCACGACTACGCCATTGAGGTGGCTAAGCCCGGAGTGAAATGGATGGACGTGCATCTCAACATATGCCGTATGATGACAGACAAACTCAAGGAACTCGGACTGATGAAGGGCGACACCGAAGAGGCCGTAAAGGCTGGCGCTCACGCCATGTTCATGCCTCACGGACTGGGACACATGATGGGTATGGACGTACATGACATGGAAGGCCTTGGACAGACTTACGTGGGATTTGACGAGGAGACACAGCCAAACCTCGAACAGTTTGGCACCAACTGCCTACGCATGGGACGCCGACTGCAAGAAAACTTCGTGATGACCGACGAACCAGGTATCTACTTCATCCCCTCGCTCATCGACGAATGGCGAGCCAGCGGACACTGCGCCGACTTCCTTAACTTCGATAAGATCGAGACCTATAAGGACTTCGGTGGCATCCGCCTTGAAGACGATATCCTCATCACCCCCAACGGCTGCCGCTTCTTAGGAAACAAACGCATCCCTTACCACCCAAAAGACGTGGAAGCGTATATAGAGGAATATAGAGAGTAATACTTCCTGAAGCCCCGGAAACTCCGGAAAACCCGGAAAACCCGGAAAACCCGGAAACTCCGGAAAACCTGGAAAACCCGGAAAGCCCGGAAAGCCCGGAAAGCCCGGAAAACCCGGAAACTCTAGAAAACCCGGAAACTCCAGAAAACCCAGAAACTCCAGAAAACCCGGAAACTCCGGAAAACCCGGAAAAAAAACGATCAAAACAATAAAAATTACATTACTAAATTACATTATTAAAAATGAAGAAAATCATGTTGCTTTCGCTCGCTGCCCTTCTTACACTGGGAGCAAGCGCAGAAGAAAAGAAAAATGGTGAGAACAAAAACAAGCCCGTGTTCACCACCATAAAAGAAAACAAAATCACAAGTATCAAAGACCAAAACAGGAGCGGCACGTGCTGGGACTACTCCACACTCAGCTACTTCGAAGCTGAGATACTCAAGAAAACCGGCAAGACATACGACCTCTGCGAGTCGTTTGTAGCCAACAAGACTTATATGGATCGCGCAGTACAGGTAGTCCGCCTGCACGGCGACTGCCAGTTCTCGCAAGGAGGCTCTTGCTACGACCCACTCTACTGCATGCAGCACTACGGCATCTGCCCAGAAGACGCAATGCCTTTCCCAGGCTCGCTTTACGGCGACTCGCTCAACAACTTCAACGAGTTCTTCGCCCTCATGGAACCATACGTGGCTGCCGTAGCTAAGGGCGACCACAAGAAACTGTCGTCACAGTGGAAGGTGGGACTGCAGGGCATCCTCGACGCTTACCTCGGCAAGTGCCCTGACACATTCACCTACGAAGGCAAACAGTACACCCCACAGTCGTTCGTGCAAAGCCTCGGCATCAACCTCGACGACTATGTGACCATCACCTCTTACACTCACCACCCATTCTACACACGCTTCGCTGTGGAAGTGCAGGACAACTGGCGCAACCCACTATCTTGGAACCTGCCAATGGACGAGATGATGCGCGTGATTGACAACGCCATCAACGAGGGCTACACCATCGCATGGGGAGGCGACGTGAGCGAAGAAGGATTCACACGCAAGGGACTCGCTTATGCCTACGACGTGAAGGAAATGGAAAGCTTGCAGGGCAGCGACATGGCAAAATGGATGAGACTGGAGAAATCCAAAAAGACAGCTCTCATCGACTCGCTCGGATGCACCGTGCCTGAAATCACTCCTACACAGGAACGCCGCCAGCAACGCTACGACAACTGGGAACTCACCGACGACCACGGCATGCTCATCTACGGCATCGCCAAAGACCAAAACGGCAAAGAATACTATATGGTGAAAAACTCATGGGGCGAAACCGGCGACTATAAGGGTATTTGGTACATGACCAAAGCCTTCATCGCTGACAACACCATGGACTTCATGGTAAACAAAAACGCCATACCAAAGGATATCAGAAAGAAACTCGGTATCTAAGATTGAATAAACAGTTATTAGATAAGCTATTATCAAAGATTGAATAAGCTATTATCAAAGATATATTTCGAAGAGTGAAGAACGATTATTTCTTCACTCTTCTTATTTTCTCATCATAAACTCATCATTTACTCATCATAAACCCATCATAAACCCTTCGTTGACACATCATCTACTTCCCTTCATTAAAAAAACAAAAAAAAGCGGGGGATCTTGCTTTTATATTAAATATTATTCGTAACTTTACACGCCAAAATGTACCTATACGTACGTTTTGCACTGAAGAAGAAAATAAAAAAACAATATAAATGCATTTCAAATGGAACATAGAAACACCATCATCCGAAAGAAAGCAGGCAGCTAAGGAGCTGGCAGACAAGATCGGAATGAGCCCGATACTTGCCGACCTGCTCATAAGAAGAGGCATAAAGACAGAATCGGCTGCCAAACGCTTCTTCCGACCGATGCTGAGCGAACTCATCGACCCATTCCTCATGAACGACATGGACATCGCCGTTGACCGACTCAACGACGCCATGGGACGTAAGGAACGCATCATGGTCTATGGCGACTACGACGTGGACGGATGCACTGCCGTCGCACTGGTGTATAAGGTATTGCAACAGTTCTACTCCAATATCGAATACTATATACCAGACCGATACGACGAGGGTTACGGAGTGAGCCGCAAAAGCATCGACGAAGCAAAGGAAAAAGGTGTAAAACTAATCATAGTTCTCGACTGTGGCATAAAAGCCATAGACGAGATAGCTTATGCAAAGAAGCTCGGTATTGACTTCATCATCTGCGACCATCACGTCCCCGACGACGAGATGCCGCCAGCCGTTGCCATACTCAACCCGAAGCGAAAAGACTCCACATACCCGTTCCACCACCTCTCTGGATGTGGCGTGGGATTTAAGTTTATGCAGGCTTTTGCTAAAAACAATGGCATCCCGTTCTCACGACTCATGCCAGTACTCGACTTCTGCGCCATCAGCATCGCGTCAGACATTGTGCCCGTGACAGGCGAAAACCGCACGTTGGCTTTCCACGGACTGAAGCAGCTGAACCAAAACCCGTCGGTGGGACTGAAAGCTATCATCAAGATATGCGGACTCGCGGGAAGGGAACTCACCATGAGCGATATAGTGTTTAAAATCGGACCACGCATCAACGCATCCGGAAGAATACAAAACGGCAAGGAAGCTGTTGACCTGCTCGTGGAACGCGACTTAAAGACGGCACTGCTGCAGGCAAGTCAGATAAACGGATACAACGAACTGAGAAAGGATATCGACAAGCAGATGACGGAAGAAGCTAACCAAATCGTGGAAAAGCTTGAAAACCAGCAGCATCTCTCGTCGATAGTGCTCTATGGCGAAAACTGGAAAAAAGGCGTCATAGGCATCGTGGCTTCACGACTCACCGAGCTCTACTTCCGTCCAACAGTGGTGCTCACCATTGTCGATGGCATGGCAACGGGATCGGCACGCAGCGTGGCGGGATTCGACATCTACGACGCCATAAAGAGCTGCCGCGACCTTCTCGAAAACTTCGGCGGACACACTTACGCCGCCGGACTGTCGATGAAGAAAGAGAATATCCCCGCCTTCAGCAAGCGGTTTCAAGCATATGTCAACAATCACATCCAGCCAGAACAGACTCAAGCCCTACTCGATATTGAGGAAGAGATAGACTTCAAGGACATCACCAAGAAGATGCTTACAGACCTGAAGAAATTTGCGCCTCACGGTCCGTTCAACCCCAAACCGCTGTTCTGCACTCACAACGTGTATGACTACGGCACAAGCAAGGTGGTGGGAAAGATGCAGGAACACATCAAACTCGAACTCGTTGACAGCAAGTCGAGCAACGTGATGAACGGCATCGCCTTCGGACAAAGCAGTTCGGCTCTGTTTATCAAGAGCAAACGCAGCTTCGACATCGTTTACACCATAGAGGAAAACGCTTATAAGCACGGCGAAATTCAACTTCAAATAGAAGATATCAAACCTTCGGGGAATGAAGAATGAAGAATTCTTTTGCAAACGAGAGGAGAACCGAGCTCGCTCGAGCTATCCCGAGTGCAGGTAAAGAATCGACGAAGTCAATGAAGTGTGAAATGTGAAAAGCTAAAGAATCGACGAAGTCAATGAAGTGTGGAATGTGAAAAGCTAACGAATCGACGAAGTCAATGAAAGATAATTATCGCGAGATACTGAGGAGATATTGGCACTACGACGACTTCCGCGGCATACAACTCGACATCATCGAGAGCATCGGACAGGGACGTGACACCCTCGGCCTGATGCCTACGGGAGGCGGAAAGTCGATAACGTTTCAAGTGCCCGCACTGGCTTCTGAAGGCTTGTGCCTCGTTGTCACGCCTCTCATTGCACTGATGAAAGACCAGGTGGAGAACCTGCGGCGACGTGGCATCAAAGCGGCGGCAATATATTCCGGCATGACCAACGACAAGATACTGATGACGCTCGAGAACTGCATCTTCGGTGCCTACAAGTTGCTCTATGTCTCGCCCGAACGACTCACCTCCGAATTTTTCATCGCCAAGATAAGACACGCCCGCATCAGCTTCATCACCGTCGATGAGGCGCACTGCATCACGCAATGGGGCTACGACTTCCGTCCGTCGTATCTGAAGATTGCGCTCTTCCGCAAGCTCTTCCCCGACACTCCCGTCCTCGCACTTACCGCCACAGCCACGCCTGCCGTGATAGAAGACATACAGGTGCAGTTGGGATTCAAGGAGAAGAACGTGTTCCGCATGAGCTTCCTTAGAGCCAACCTCGCCTATATGGTTTTTCATGCCGCAAACAGGCTTGAGGACATAAGAACATTATTAAATAAGGTGGGAGGCAGCTCGATAGTGTATGTGCAGAAGAGAAAAGACTGCGACGAGCTGGTTGACTACCTCACGCAAAACGGCATCTCAGCCACTTCCTATCACGCCAGACTCAACGACGTGGACAAAAACCAACGGCAGGAAGCATGGAAGAGAGGCGACATCACTACCATGGTGGCCACCAACGCCTTCGGCATGGGCATCGACAAACCCGACGTGAGACTGGTGATACACAAAAACAGTCCCGCCAGCCTCGAAGCATACTTCCAGGAAGCAGGACGTGCTGGACGCGACGGCAAGAAAGCTTATGCCGTGATGCTCTACAACGACGACGACAGGAAACGTCTCCTCATGCAGCTCAGACACTCTTTTCCCGAGAAAGACTTCATCAGGCAGGTGTATAACGAGCTGGCTTACTTCTACCAGATTGCCGTGGGCGACGGCTATAACTGTAACTTCGAGTTCGACATCAACAAGTTTTGCCGCACATATCGCCACATGCCAGAAGACACACTCTCAGCAATTAAAATCCTCATGCAGTCGGGATATGTGGCTTATACAGAAAACGACGACTATGCCTCGCGGGTGATGTTCGCCCTCGAACGCGACGACCTCTACCGCCTGCGCAACAACAGTCAGAAAGAAGACCTCCTGATAGAGACCATGTTGCGCAAATATCCAGGACTGTTCTGCACGTGGACATTTATCAACGAGGCTGATCTCGCCTCCATCCTTGGCATGGAACAACGAGAGGTGTATCTGCTGCTGAAAGGTCTCGACGACAAGAATATCCTCAACTACATCCCTCAGAAACACATCCCGCACCTGCGCTTCACTCAGCGCCGGGAAGACGGACACCGCATCATTATCCCCAAAGAGGTGTATGAAGTGATGTATATGAAAGCCGCCGAACGTATCGACGCCGTGCTGAAATACGCACAAGACGCCTCCACATGCCGCAGCCGACAGCTACTGGCATATTTCGGCGAGACGAAGAAAGAGGATTGCGGCGTCTGCGACGTGTGCTCGGCGAAAAAGCCACAGGAGAAGAAGACGGAGAAATGGATGGAGGCATACGACATGGTCATGGCAAAGCTGGCTGACAAGAAGAGACACGACATAGCCGAGCTGTGCGATACCGACATCCCGCTCGAGACG
>SAMEA3663092__coassemble_454_pt1 | contig 13127 bp, 8 predicted proteins | sample SAMEA3663092__metabat2_low_PE_020 | metagenome-assembled genome bin SAMEA3663092 (sample SAMEA3663092) | pig gut metagenome | biome: pig gut; feature: pig-associated habitat; material: faeces | place: France | collected 2012
GTCAACCTTGTAGAAGCGGTCGAAGATGCGTTCTTCATCGCCTTCGGGAATACCTTTGCCAGTGTCGGTGACGGAGAATGTCACGGAGCCTTCGGCATTGGTGATGCACTCCACACTGATGTAGCCCGAGGGGGTGAACTTCACGGCATTGCCCACCAAGCATTGCAAGATGCGGGTAAGTCCCTTGCCATTGGTATCTATGGTGTCCTTACCGCTATTGTTGCTGAATGTAAGTTCTACTCCTGCCTGTGGTTGCGGCACGGTGGATTGCACTATGCTCAGAGTCTCGTCGATGGAGATAGTCTCGCGTGGCAATGGCTCGTCGCTGCTCTCGTATTCCGAAAGCTCAAGGAACTTGTTTATCAGACGTGTCATATAGGTTGTCTGGTCGCTGATGATGTCGTTATACTGTCGTTTCTCCTCGTCGGAGAGCTGGATGTTCGGGTCGGTGAGCAGTTGAACGAATCCGAAGATTTGGTTGAGCGGAGTGCGAATCTCGTGAGACATGTTTCTGATGAACGAGTCTTTCATCTGTTTTGCTTCCTCGATATTGGTCTTGTCCTGCTTGCTCATGTTCTTAGACCACTTGCGGTATTCCTCGGCCTGTATGCCGAAATGTTCATGGAATTTTTTGTTGAAGGCTTTGGCATTGCCGAATCCGCATGAGGTGGCAATCTCGTCCAAGGTCTTGTTTCCCTTCAGCATCTCCAGACTCTGCATGAGTCTCATCTCGTCGGGATTGATGTTATTCGCGTCCTCGCTGAGGCGGAATTTTGTCAGTTCACCCTCCCTCTGCATCATTTGGTTGATGGTGGATACGATGGTCTTGTTGCGGCGGTTCACCTTGCGGTTGAAAAGCAAGAGGAGCACAATGAATGCCGTGCCGAGAATCATCATGACAGTCACTACGATGAATATATTCTTGTGTTTCGACAGTTGGGCGTCCTTCATTTGTAATTGGTGTTCTTTCTCCTGAGTCTCGTATATTTTCGACAATCTTATTCCGTCCTCAATGCTATACTTCTTGAAGATCGAGTCCTTAATACTGTTTATCACCTCCGACTTCTCCAGAGCCTCGCGGTAATTGCCATATTTCTTGTTGATGAATTTCTCGTATTCAAGCACGTAACTAATAAAGAACTCAGAAATGGTATCTTCTGATTCCGCTATGTCTTTCCTCATTCTGGATGTTATTTCTGCAAGTTTCCTTATGTCATTGACGTTAAAGTAATGCTCGGAAATCATAGCCTGCACAAAACTGGTACTAACCAAATCAGACTTCATTATCTCTTTTAGGCATTTCTCGGATTCCTTCTTGTTTCCCTTTGCGTCATAGTAGTTCATCAAAATGCTATAGGTGTGGAGCTGACGGTATTCTGCATATCCGTCCATTATATTTTCGATGGTCCTTAGTTTATTGGTGATGTAGAGAAGGTCGGGAATAATCTTTTCAACCTCGTCATATCTTTTCTGTGTAATAAGGCTTTCTACGTAGTTGCCCATAAAGGAATATGCCATATCAGCTGTGGTGAAATTGGGATTGTCATTCATTATTTTTATCACCTTATCCTTGTTGTTGGAAAACATCTTAAGGCCGCTCTCCTTGTCACCGAGCATTATAGTGCTCAGTGCAACCGTACCGATGGCTCCTACCTCATATTCCTTCATGTTATTCTCCCGTGCAATTTCCGCCGCCTTTTTTGCATATATAATTGATTGGGCAAACTGGCTGTTAGAATTAGCTATACTTGCAAGTGTGTTAAGAAGAGTATAATAGCGTTTAATGTCTTTCTTCAGTTCAACGGAGTCTTTAAGCACTTGTTTACCATAATAGTCTGCCATCTTATAATCTGCAAATCCGTTATTGTAAACAACAAAACGTAGGTAATTGATGGCGTATGGACGTTCTTCTTTGTTCATCTCCATGGTGTCGATGATGGCAAGGGCACGCTCCGGTTCCTGAAGGCTTATCTTGGCGATATATTCCCTCGTGTGGGTGCTGTCGATACCAGTTCTATTGGCCTCTGTACGTTTGCCAATACAACTTGCAAGGAACCATAGCACCATGAGTACAGAAAAATAATGAATAACCCTCATATCATCCTTTATTCTCTATTTTCTCAATTTCACGCTTCAGGCATCGTGGCAGTTCCTTGCCAAGGTGTTGGTGGCAGGCCATGTCGAGAGTGTACATACGGGCGATGCAGTAGTTGCTATGGTGGCAGTTGCAACGGGCACACTCCTCGGTCTTCATACGATTGACAAAGGCCGGCTCGTTGAGCAAGGCACGCCCCATCTGCACGGCAACAAAGCCATGGTCGAGCACCTCGTCAATCTTCTCTCTTGCCACCAAGCCGCCTACATACACGAGTGGCATATCGTGAAGAGCCTCGCGGAACTTCAGGGCATCGTCGAGAAAATAGGCTTCCTTGAACGGCACGGATGGTATCATCATCTTGCCCACTAATCTCACCATATACTTCAGCCACCAGCAGTCCATATAGTGAGTCATGGTACGGATAGGCATCTCGCCACGCATCACATACATCGGAGCCTTGCTAACGAAACCGCCGCTCAACACCAGTGCGTGAGCGCCGTCTTGCTGCAGTCGCTTGGCCACCTGGAGCGTCTCGTCGAGTTCCATTCCTCCCTTGAATCCGTCGCGCATGTTCATCTTGACCAACACAGCCATATCGTTGCCAGCAGCCTTCATCACCTCGTCCATACACATATCCATGAAGCGCATGCGGTTTTCAAGACTGCCGCCAAACTCATCGCGCCGATGGTTGGTGGAAGGAGAAAGGAACTGGCTGATGAGATAGCCATGACCGGCATGCACCTCAACGGCATCGAATCCCGCCTCGCGAGCCAGACGCACGGCATTGCCATAGTTACGTGCCATCGCGGGCAGTTCGTCGGCACGCAGTCCGCGGACGAAGGTGGGCGAATAGAGGTTGAATCCTGAGCACGCGCCTACCGGCAGGCAGCCGCAGATGCTCTTGTGCGACATATTGCCGCAATGACCGAGCTGAATGGAGGCGGCAGCGCCTTCCTTATGTACGGAATCTGTAAGTTCACGCAGTCCGGGCACTATCTCCGGGCGCATCCAAAGCTGTCGGTCGAACGAGAGTCCACTTTGGCATACAGCAGCATAAGCCACAGTTGTCATTCCCACGCCACCCTTTGCTACAGAATGGTGATAATCGAGCAATTCCTTGCTCGGGACATTGCCTGGGCACATGCTCTCAAAGGCAGCAGAGCGGATGGTACGGTTGCGAAGGGTCACAGGACCGATATTGACTGGAGTGAAAAGTTTCGATTCCATAATTTCCTATTTTAATATATGAACGGTATAATTCTTTTTCTTTTGCCTAGGGCATTGCCGAACTCTTCGCGATAGCGCTTGTGTATGGCAGCGGCACGCGGAATGAGGTTGGCGGCTGTCCAGATGACGAACACCCATGCGGCTGGTATGGTGGTGAAGAGTGCGAAACCAATCCATTCGACAAGTTCACCAAAATAGTTTGCCGACGTGACATAGCGATACAATCCCTCTGCCGGTAGATAGTGGTTGGTGTCGCCTGGCTTGCGTAGATGACGTATGACGTTGTCGGAATGCAGGTTGATGCCCATGCCAAGGAAGAAGATGGCAATGCCAAAGAGCGACTGTGGGCGTAGGCAAAACGCCGTTCCCTCGTTGAAACAAGACGGCGGGAAGCAGAAGAGTCCCTTTCCCAAGAGGAATCCGTTGGCTACATTGAACGTTATGCCCATAAGCATAATGACAACGGGCATCTGGCTGTTTCCTTTCATCAGCAAGGGGAAGACAAACGAGCGCTGGAAATAGTGGAGCTGGAACAGCAGCAGGGCGAGGAAAGCCGGCATGACGAGTGTTGCCCCTTGGCTCACCCACATCCATGTCATGACGAAAAACACTGGTGCTTCCATCATCACCCACGCCACCTTATTGTTTATCGACCATCCCCATGCCTTGGTGCGAAACATGCCGTATCCCGCCTTGACAAAGTAGAGGGCAATGAAAACCATGACGGCCATGACAGTCATCGTCCAAAGCATTGCATTATATATATATAAGGTGTGATCCATAATGATAAATAATCTTGTTTCTACAAAGTTTTTGTTTCGCTCAGTCCATCGACATAATCCTTCAACTTTCGGTAAAAGGGATGTCGTGTGAGTGTAGAAGCATCGCCGAGGATGATGAGTTTCATGCGGGCACGTGTGATGGCTACATTCATGCGCCGCAGGTCGTTGAGGAATCCTATTTGTCCCTGCTCGTTGCTTCTGACGAGAGAGATGACGATGATGTCGCGCTCCTGTCCCTGGAATCCGTCAACGGTATTCACGGAGATAATCTTCCTGAGAGGCTTGTAGAAGTCGGTCTTCTTTATCAGCCTGCGCAGATACTGCACCTGTGCGCGATAAGGCGAGATGATGCCCACGTCGATGCGCTCGTCGATGATGCGCTGTCGTCCTATCCGCACGAAGTATCTTGCCAGGGAGAGCAGTGTCTCGTGAGCCTCGGCTTTGTTGATGCGTCCGAAGTTCTCGCCCACAAACTCCTCGTGATATTTCCGTTCGGCCGTGTTGTCGGAGTCATCGTCAATCTGTCCGATGTCGATCCACTCGATGGCTTTGTCGAGATCGAGGATTCCGCGGTATTTCACTATCGGCGCGGCCTCGACCCTGCCGTGGTAGAACCAGTCGGACGAGAATCGCATGATGTCTTCGTTCATGCGGTACTGCATGGTGAGCAGCGTCACCGCCTCGGGCTTGTTGTCAACGATGCGCTGCATGAGCGTCTTGTCGAGTCCTCCCTTCATGGCGGCGATGCTCTTTATGGTGGGAGGCAGCTGGCAGTGGTCGCCGGCAAGAATGACTCGCGACGCACGGCGTATGGGAATCCAGCAGGCGGCCTCCAGAGCCTGTGCCGCCTCGTCGATAAACAGCGTGCCGAACTTCATGCCGTCGAGCAGTCGGTTGGCGCTGCCCACGAGGGTGGAAGCGATGACGCGTGCCTCGCCGAAGAGCTGGTTGCGTATTCTCAGTTCGAGTTCAATCTCCCGTTCCTTGAGTCGTTCCATCTTCTGGTGGAAGCTATGGTCGCCACGCTTGCGGTTGGCACGCAGTTGGCGGATCGTCTTGCGTATGGCCCAGAGCTGCGGATAGTCAGGATGCGCCTCAAACCGGCGTTCGTAGGTGAAGGAGAGCATCTTGTCGTTGACCCTTGTCGGGTTGCCGATGCGCAAGACGTTGACGCCTCGGTCAACGAGTTTCTCCGATATCCAGTCAACGGCCATATTGCTTTGCGCACAAACCAGCACTTGGTTTTCCCTTCTCAGAGTCTCGTATATGGCCTCCACGAGCGTGGTGGTCTTTCCTGTGCCTGGCGGTCCGTGAACCACCGCCACGTCCTTTGCCCACAGCACCTCGTTGACAGCCTTCTCCTGCGACCTGTTGAGGAACGGGAAGCTGAGAGGAGCGAACGAGAACCTCTCAGCTTGCTGTGCCGAATAGAAGAGGTCGCGCAGATATCCTAATCGTCCTCTCGCCCCGATAGTACGGTCGAGAGCCTCAAACATCAGTCTGTATGTGGTCTCGTCAAATCCTAATTGCACGTTCAGCGCCTCAGCCGTTTGCAGACCTACGATGTCGCTACCGTCAGGCACTGTCGCCACCATGCGGTCACCATCGACATAGCTCACCACTCCATGCAGTGAAAAAGCCTTTCTCTTGTCGCCCTCGGCGACTTGGCTGATCCACACCGGCCGTCCGAACTCGAAGTTATGCTCCACATCGTTGTCTTGTGTGCGTATGAGTTCTATCGACAGTTGGTTGAGTGAGTTATAGTAGCTTCGGCTAAAGCGCACTCCGAGCCACGCATCGCCCCTTTTGGCCAGCCGTTCAAGGCCTTTGGCCTCCATCTGTCGGCGATGTTCCTCCTTATCGACATTATATTCTATCTCAAGGAGTATGCGTTGCTGCTGTAGTGCAAGTATAGGCGATTCGGTCATTTCACAATTTCTATTGCCTCGTCTCCTGGACGATAAAGTATTCCGCTACACTTCACATTGTCGGCAGAGCGGTAACGTTTCAGTTCTATCTTGTCCCAACGTATCTCGTCGGTGCGCTGTGCAAGAGGGGCGTGAGGAATGACGCTGCCGTCGCGGACGAGTATCACGCAAGGTATCTTTCCTACGCTTATCTCCCTGTATCCGCCCTCATACACCTTTCCGCTCTGATAGTCAATCCACTTTCCGGCAGGAAGGTAGCACATGCGCGACTTGCCGCTTTCGAGCAGTGGAGCCACGAGAATCTGCGAGCCAAACATATACTCGTCTTCCACGAGCCATGCTCCGGGATCGTCGGGAAACTCCACGAGCAGGGCTCGCACCATGGGCAATCCACGCTCAGAACAGTCTTTTGCCTGTGCATAGACATAAGGCATGAGCTTGTATTTCATCTCGGCACTCTCGCGGAAGGCGTCGGTGAGGCCTTTGCTTATGAGCCAGGGCTCGGTAGGTGGCGCTCCATGGGCGCGGCTGTGGCTTGAGAGGAAGCCGAACGGCAGCCATCGGCGGTAAAGATCTTCGGGTGTCTCGGTGACGAATCCTCCGATGTCGTGACTCCAGAACGAGAAGCCGCTAAGTCCGAACGACAGTCCGCCCCTCAGGTCGCCGATGAAGCCCGTATTGGTGGTGGCAGCGTCGCCGCCCCAATGCAGTGGATAGCGTTGTGATCCCGCCCATGCGCTTCTCGCCCAGATGACGCCCTCGTTGTCTTTAGAGTTTTGCTTCACGGCTTCCCACAGGGCCTTGTTGTATCGCAGCGGATAGAGGTTATGCTCGTAGAGTCCTCCCTTTCCGCTGTGGTAAAATCCGTCGAGCGGTGCAGCCTCGCCGAAGTCGCATTTTATTGCCCCGACGCCCTGCTTCACCAGTCCGGCTATCTTCTGCTGATACCAGCTGACGGTCTTAGGATTAGAGAGGTCGAGGACAGCATCTTCGTAGGGCGACGAGCCGCATGCGTTCTTCACGGCCATGCCTCCGTCGAGGAGTTCGCCGAAGAATTTGTTCTTGGGAGTGAAATACGGCAGCTGCCAGAGACACACATGGAAGCCGTCGCTGCGCATCTTCTTCATCATTGCCACGGGGTCGGCAAAGCGGTCGGCGGCAAACTGATAGTCGCACTGCCAGTCAACTCCAAACCATCCTGTGTCGAAGTGTATGACGTCTGACGGAATCTTGTATTTGCGGAGGTTGGCGGCAATGCCGAGTCCTTCTTCTTGTGAGAAATAGGTGATACGGCTCATCCATGTGCCGAAGGTCCATAGTGGCAGCATGGGACTCTTGCCTGTGATTTCAGTATATTCATAGAGGATGTCTTTTGGCTCACCAAAGAAGACGAAGAAGTCCATCTTCTCGTCGGCCATATACAGACTCTGCGTGCCTATATAGCTCTTGCCGAAGTCGGCGGTGACGGGAGCCGAGGTGTGCATGAAGACGCCATAGCCTCGGTTGCTGAAATAGAAGGGCACGGGTTTGTACATGCCAGGAGTCTCGGGTCCTTGCGGGTCGGTGACGAAGAGCTGCACTTTCTGTCCCACCTTGTTGAGCGAGGTGAACGACTCACCACACCCGTATATCCTTTCCTGTGGTGCGAGCGAGAAGACGGGGTTGATGCTCCTGGAGTTGTCGGAGCCACGCTTTATGAAGTTAAACGGCAGAATCTTCACCTGTGTGGAGTCGTTGTCGGCGAGTGTGCGTGTCTCGGTGAGCTTGCGTCCGTTTTTGTCTTTCAGGACGATGCGCCATGGATATTTCTGTATCTCTATGGTGCCGTAAGGCGAGGAGTAGCTCACGGTGGCCGCGGTCTGCTTCATCTTCCACGACGTGTCGCCACTCTTAGGTACTGCGGCAAACATGATGTCGTCGGCATCGTTGTCGCGTGGCTCTATGGGTGTGGTGAGCATGGTGATGCGCACGGTGCGCGGACTGACAAACCGTAGTTGGAATTTCAGTTCGGGCGCATTGTCGTAGGCCGTCTCAGGGAAGTCGAGCATGTGTTGTTTCTGCGGCCAGAAGCCGTTGGTGTTGAATGCCTGTCGCGGTGCTATGCGATAGCGTTCCCATTTCACCTTTCCCTCGCCTTTCGCTGTATCGAAGCTGGCGAGGCTGTCGGCAAAGAAGTAGGTGTTGGCAAGGTCGCTGAAGTCGGCCGACACGTCCTTGGGTTGGTTCATGAGGTATGAGATGCCCTCGTTTGTCTTGATTTGTGCATTCGTGCAAAGTGCTGTTCCCAACAGCACTGCCGCTATGATTGTCGTCTTGGTCATATAGCCTAGGTATTAATGTTTGTTTCTTACTAACGTTTCTTATATCTCAGCATGCAAACCACTCCCAGTATCACGAACGGGATGCTGAGCAGCTGTCCCATGTCGAGCGGCAGCGACGCCTCGAAGGCCTCTTGTATCTCCTTGGTGAACTCGATGAAGAAGCGTGCGGTGAAGATATAAGTCAGACAGAGTCCGAAATAGAATCCCGTCCCCACCCGCTCAGGATGTTTCTTATACACGGCAAAGCCAATGAAGAGCAGCAGGAGATAGACGATGGCCTCGTAGAGCTGTCCGGGATGTCGTGGCAACATATCGACGCGCTCGAAGACGAAAGCCCACGGGACGTCGGTCACCTTGCCTATTATCTCTGAGTTCATGAGGTTTCCTATGCGTATGAAGAAGGCGGCAATAGGAGTCGCTATTGCAATGTTGTCAAGCACTGTCCATAGGCTCAGATTGGTCTTCTTCACATAAAGCAAGAGCGCTATCATCAGTCCTATCGTTCCTCCATGGCTTGCCAGTCCCTCATATCCGGTGTATTTCCATCCCCCTTCAGGCATGAAATGTATAGGAAGAATCATTTCCACTAAATGCGGGAATGAGGTAAGATAATAGTCGGGTTGGTAGAAGATGCAGTGGCCGAGTCGTGCTCCTACAAGCACTCCGAAGAAGCAGTAGTAGAACAGGGGCTCGAAGAGTTCTTCTTTTATTCCCTGCTGCTTATACAGGCGCTTCACTATGAGATAGGCGCCGAGCAGTCCCAAGAGCCAGCATAAGCCATACCATCGCATTCCGAAGATGGTGGTGAGACTTGGATTCCAATTGATGTATAGTTCCATAAATTTTTTTATTAAGTTGACAAGTTGTCAACTAATACTAAACATTAAACCTAAAGTGCATGATGTCGCCGTCCTGCACAACATAGTCCTTGCCCTCAATGCCGAGCTTTCCAGCCTCGCGCACTGCAGCTTCCGAACCCAACTGAATATAGTCGTCGTATTTTATCACCTCGGCACGTATGAATCCCTTCTCAAAGTCGGTGTGTATCACTCCGGCACACTGCGGAGCCTTCCAGCCCTTATGGTATGTCCATGCCTTCACTTCCATCTCGCCTGCGGTGATGAAGGTCTCGAGATTGAGCAGAGAGTAAGCCTTCTTGATGAGACGGTTGACGCCACTCTCCTCGAGTCCGAGCTCTTCGAGAAACATCTGCTTGTCTTCATACGACTCGAGTTCAGCAATGTCCTCTTCGGTCTTTGCAGCAATCACCATAGTCTCAGCGCCTTCCTCCTTGGCGAGTTCCTCAATTTTTCTTGTGAACTCATTGCCGCTCTTTGCGCTCGCCTCATCGACGTTGCACACATAGAGCACCGGCTTGGCGGTGAGCAGAAAGAGGTTGCGTGCAGCATCCTGTTCTTCTTTTGAGTCGAACTCCACGGTGCGCGCGTTCTTGCCCTGTTCGAGCACGGCCTTATACGCCTCGAGCACTGCTACCTCTATCTTTGCGTCCTTGTTGTTGCCAATGGCGGCTATCTTCTGTTGTTTCTGCAGACGACTCTCGATGGTCTCGAGGTCTTTGAGCTGGAGTTCGGTATCGATAATCTCCTTGTCGCGCACCGGGTCGATGGTGCCGTCAACGTGGGTGATGTTCTCGTCCTCAAAGCATCTGAGCACGTGGATGATGGCATCGGTCTCGCGTATGTTGCCCAGGAACTTGTTGCCGAGTCCCTCGCCCTTGCTGGCACCTTTGACAAGTCCGGCTATATCCACTATCTCGCATGTCGCTGGCACTATTCGTCCTGGATGCACCAGCTCGGCGAGTTTAGTGAGTCGTTCGTCGGGCACGGTAATCACGCCCACGTTGGGCTCAATAGTACAAAAGGGGAAGTTTGCCGCTTGTGCCTTTGCACTCGACAAGCAGTTGAAAAGTGTTGACTTGCCTACGTTGGGCAGTCCTACAATACCACATTTTAAAGCCATATATTATTTTTTAAGTTGACGAGTTGATATTTTTTTAAGTTGACGAGTTGACAAGTAAACAAGTTGCTTGTGACGTTGTCTGTCCCCTTCATATCTTGTCCCCAGGGTCACTCTTATTTCAATATTTCAACCCTATAATTTTTCAATCTTTCAATTTTTTCAATATTTCAATTTTTCAATCCATACCCCACAGCATACATCTTTATCTGCTTCATCATGGCAAGCAGACCGTTGCTGCGCGTGGGACTGAGATGGTCTTTCAGTCCTATCTCGTCGATGAAATACACCTCGGCGTCGATTATCTCCTGCGGAGTATGTCCGCTGAACACCCTTATCAGCAGGGCCACGATGCCTTTCACTATCAGTGCGTCACTCTCGGCTGAAAACACGAGTTTGCCGTCCACATAGTCGCACTGCAGCCACACACGGCTTTGGCAGCCGTCGATGAGATTGCTCTCAGTCTTGTACTTCTCGTCGAGCGGAGCCTGCTCGTTGCCGAGGTCTATAAGCAACTGGTATTTATCCATCCAGTCGTCGAAACCACCAAACTCCTCGATGATCTCGTCTTGTGCTTCATTTATTGTCATTGTCGTTGTCAGTTTTTACAAGTTTAAAAAGTTTGTCGCTCGGGCGTATCTTTCCAGGCACAGGTATCGACACATGCGTGCCCTTGGGCGCCGTCTCCACGGGTTCGAGTTCGAGGCGAATCTCTGTGGCATCAATATACATCACGCCCGTTGTGGGACCCGTGACGAGCAGTTTGTCGCCCAACTTGAAGTCGGCTGCATCCACGGTAAACTCAGCCACTCCGAGCTTGCTGAAATATTTCACTCCGCGACCTATATACACCTTTCTCTCCGTGGCACACGAGCCGTAGTGCTTGTTCCATTCGCCCATGAGCTGCCCCTGATAGTAGCCGTCCCAGAACCCACGGTTGAACACCGTGGCGAGACGCTCGTCCCACTGGTCTTTCTTCTCTTCGGTAAACGAGCCGTCAATCACACTCTGGATGGCCTCCTTATAGCATTTCACCACGGTATATACATACTCAGGTCCGCGGGCACGTCCTTCAATCTTAAACACCCTCACGCCGGCGTTCATCAGGCGGTCGATAAACCGTATGGTCTTGAGGTCTTTCGGACTCATCACATACTTGTTGTCTATCTCGAGCTCGTTGCCCGTCTCGCGGTCGGTGACGAGATACGACCGGCGGCATATCTGCACACACTCGCCGCGGTTGGCAGAGCGGCCGGCATTGGCAAGGCTCAGGTAGCATTTCCCGCTTATGGCCATACACAAGGCTCCATGACAAAACATCTCTATCCTTATGCGCTTGCCGCCGGGTCCGCAGATGTCTTGCTCCTCGGCCAGGCGGAATATCTCCGCCACCTGTTCCATATTCAGCTCCCGGGCCAGCACCACCACGTCGGCAAACTGAGCATAGAACCTCAGCGCCTCGATGTTGCTTATGTTGAGCTGTGTGGAAAGATGCACCTCCTGTCCCACCTGACGGCAGTAGGTCATCACTGCCACGTCGCTGGCGATGACCGCCGTGATGCCTGCCTCGTGTGCAGCATCGACTATCTCACGCATCAGCGGGATATCCTCGCCATAGATGATGGTATTGACCGTGAGATACGATTTCATGCCGTGCTCTTGGCATGTGGCAGCTATCTCGCGAAGGTCGTCGATGGTGAAGGTGGAAGCTGAGTGGGCTCTCATGTTCAGGCGCTCAATGCCGAAGTATATCGAGTCGGCACCGGCCTGTATGGCAGCCTGCAGACATTCCCTCGACCCCACCGGAGCCATTATCTCATATTCGTTTCTGTCGTTGTTCATTAAACCGTATTTTGTCTCTTGTCTTTCAGTATGTTTTGTTCTATCGTAACAACATAGTTGTTCTTAGGGTGCAAAGTTAAGACTTTTTTCCGTAATATCCAAGCGATTTATGTTTTTTTACCCATTATCATCGCATTTTTAGCCGAAAGAGACCCCTTATAAGGTGGAAAAGACGGATTTTACCTATGTCTCATTGTCGGGCCGAAACGCAGTTTGCCTTACCCTTAAGCAGTAAAATATTTTCAGCATATCGAGCCACTTCAAAAACAAATTTTTGCCTTTACCATCACTTTATCTGCAACCTTGTTTTATACCTTCATAACTACCCCGAAAAATTTCTTTAGTTAGAGAAAAATATTTCTCCAGTTAGAGAAAAATTTCACGGTCTAAAATCATACTGTCTTATTATTTAGCTGTTAAAAAAGACAGAAAATTTAAACAGTTAAACAGTTAAACAGTTATTTTTTAGACTGTCCCTTTTTGTCAAAAAAATACTTATATTATATATTTATATATAATATAAAGAAAAAATGAGAAAACAAGATGATGACCGTAAAATATAACTGTTTAACTGTTTAACTGTTTTTTTGTCTGAGATGTGCAAGAAGTATATCATCAGGCAAGTAGGCGATAAAACTGAAAATAAGAATTAAAAAAATTAAAAAGTTATCCGCAATCGTGGTTTTTTTATTACCTTTGCAGTGGAAAGTGCGAGGCATGCGACTATAGCGACACGCCAGGGCACAGAAAATATGTAGGATAAACTTTTTAAAACATAAGAAAATGGCATTTTTAACTAACGACAAATTGGTAATTGTTGGTGCCGGCGGCGCCATCGGTTCTACAATGGTTCAGACAGCTCTCACAATGAAGCTGACTCCAAACGTGTGTCTTTATGACGTTTATGCTCCTGGTATGGAGGGTGTGATGGAAGAGATGTTCCACTGCGGTT
>SAMEA3663092__coassemble_524_pt1 | contig 12052 bp, 10 predicted proteins | sample SAMEA3663092__metabat2_low_PE_020 | metagenome-assembled genome bin SAMEA3663092 (sample SAMEA3663092) | pig gut metagenome | biome: pig gut; feature: pig-associated habitat; material: faeces | place: France | collected 2012
TCCCCATGTACGTTCGAATCCAAGGCTGCCTACCTTGATATACATGGTGCTCTTGCTGAGGTCGATAACCTGCTGTGCTGTAGGTTCGTAGGTCTCGGGCGAGTTCTCTTTTGGTACGAGCGTTACCACCTCTGCCTTGTCGCCTACGATCTGTTCGACGAAGTAGCGCAGCGGTTCGATGCTGACGGTGATTACTGCCTTGTCTTTCTTTACGCCTCCGCAACTACAGATGGCGAAGGTCGTGATGAAGAGAAGTAATGTCTTTATTGTTTTCATCAATTTCTTTTATCGATATAATGTTTGTATATTCAAGGTCTTGCATTCAGTTCCCTTTATACTTATTCTTTTGTTATAGAATGAAACTGGCGCCATAGACGAGAATGACGTAGCGGAAGAGTTTGCTGATGGTGATGCTGATGACGACGATGGGCAGATTGGCTCGCATCAATCCGAGCATGATGGCGATGGCGCTGCCGAGGATGGGCAAGAAGGTCAAGAGTCCCGACCATGCTCCTTTTCCAGCCATGAAGCGTTGTGCCTTGTCGAGGTCGGCCTTTTTCACTCTCAGGTATTTCTCTATCCATTCCATCTTTCCCATTCGTCCGATGGTGTAGTTGAACATCGAGCCGAGCACGTTGCCGATGGTGCCGTAGATGATGAGCATCACGGGATCGAGTCCGGCGGCTTGAAGTCCCACCATGATCGCCTCGCTGCTGAATGGGAAGAAGCTGCCGGCGATGAACGATGCGACGAGCATGCCGACATATCCGTAACTGAGCAGTAAATTTAATATGATATCCATTTCTGTGTTTCTTTTACAATCTTTCTGTGATTCTTTATCAATCTTTCTGTATTTCTTTCTTTATTAAGCTTTCTGTTTTACTAACTACGTCGTCGCCTTGAGTGGCATCAGGATGTTGAACACGATCAGCGCGAGGGCGAGGGCAAGGATGGCGATGAACGTGATGTTGGTGATGCGCTTATGGGTGTGGGTGACGAAATGAGCTATGACGGGACTGGTGCATACGATGAGCACCGTGAGTAGCAGGTCGAAATATTGCGGCTGGAGGACGGCGAAGACGATGGCTGCGATGCCGTTGAGGATAAACACATCGTAATACATGCGGGTGTTGACACGGTCGAGAAATTTCGTGCGCCAGTGGTGGACGGAGCCGATGGTAAAGAGCGTGACGATGAAAAGGAACGACGCAACGCGCTGAAAACCAAAGGTGTTCCAGAATGCTCGCGTGGCGGCTGGCTCGCTGATGGCGAAGATAGGCGAGAAGTCGGCCATTGAGGCGAAATGCTGCATCGGCGTCTCCCAGTCTTCGGCATAGATGAAATAGAGCATCACAAACCAGTAAGGTGCTATGATGCCTAATATCGAAGCGAAGAACGTGCGCCACGACATAGACCTGAGACAGAACACCATGAGCATCCACTCTACGGGCAGGAAGAAGAGCACCTGCTGCCACACAAGACTTGCGATGCCGATGGGCAGGAAGGCGTAGAACGTCCATCCCGTGGAGAGCCGGTCTTGGTAAGAATGGAAAAACGGCATTAGCGACGCCGCATAGCACAGGGCGAGAATGCCGCAGTCTGCTCGAGGGAAGAGGAAGGCGGAACAACAATAGAGCATGATGAATGCGCAGGACACCATACGGCTGTATGTGCGGAGCAATACAAAGGTTGTGTTCAGCTCTACCATGATGTAAGAGCTGAACACAAAGCATGCGAACTGCAGCCATAACCACTGTGAGATAGCTCCGGCAAGCATCCATACCGCCACGCCAACAATGGCCATGGTGGGTAATGACAATCTGCTTCCGGCAATCTTGTTCTGTAATCTCTTCAATGTCTTCTTTTTATATTAATTATGTGTGTTTGATACATTTTCTGCGGGCGTTGAAATGCAGGGCGTCAACGGGAGTGGGAGCTGCTGCGGCAGGAGGAGCGGACGCTTCTGTTGAGGGGCGGGAACTGCTGCGGCGCGGGGAGCGGACTCTTCAGTTGAGGGAGCGGGCGCTCCGGTTGAGGGAGCGGGCACTCTGGTTGAGGGAGCGGGGCGGGTGTTGAGCGCGGGCGGATGGGATTATAAGTCTTTTCCGATGTCGCGGCGGAAATACTTGTCGGTGAAAGTGATTTTCTGAGCTTCCTCGAACGACTTCTGCAGGGCTTCTTCCTTGTTGGCGCCGTAAGAGCTGACTGCGATGACTCGTCCGCCATTGGTCACCACGTTGCCATCGTTGAGTGCGGTGCCGGCATGGAAGACGATGCTTCCCTCCACCTTGTCGATGCCCGAGATGGGATAACCCTTTTTGTATTCTTGCGGATAGCCGCCGCTGACGAGCATCACGCAGACGGCTGCACGTTCGTCGAACTCGATGGCTCGCTGGTCGAGGTTGCCTTCAGCCACGCCTTGGAAGAGATCGACGATGTCGCTTTTGAGTCGGAGCATGACGCTCTCGGTCTCAGGGTCGCCCATGCGGCAGTTGTATTCTATCACCATAGGTTCGCCATTGACGTTGATGAGTCCGAAGAAGATGAAGCCTTTGTAGATGATGCCTTCCTCGGCGAGTCCATCGACGGTGGGTCGGATGATGCGGTCTTCTACCTTTTTCATCCATTCCTTTGTGGCGAAAGGCACTGGAGTGACGCTTCCCATGCCGCCTGTGTTGAGTCCGGTATCGCCTTCACCGATGCGTTTGTAGTCTTTAGCTTCGGGGAGGATCTTATAGTTTTTGCCGTCGGTGAGCACGAATACTGAGCACTCGATGCCGCTGAGGAACTCTTCTATCACGACCTGAGCCGATGCGTTGCCGAACATGCCGCCGAGCATTTCCTTGAGTTCGCGCTTTGCCTCGTCGAGAGTGGGCAGGATGAGCACTCCTTTTCCGGCGCAAAGTCCGTCGGCCTTGAGCACGTAAGGTGCGCTGAGAGTCTCAAGGAACTTGAGTCCTTCCTCTACTGTTGTTCCGTCGAAAGTCTGATAGCGAGCTGTCGGGATGTTGTGTCGCTGCATGAACGCCTTGGCGAAGTCTTTCGAGCCTTCGAGCACGGCTCCCGCCTTCGACGGACCGATGACTGGGATGTTGCAAGTGAGGGGGTCGTTGGCGAAGTTGTCGTAGATGCCCTTCACGAGTGGGTCTTCTGGTCCGACGACGACCATGTCGATATGGTTTGTATAGACGAATTTCTTCAGTTCCTCGAAGTCGTTGACCCCGATGTTTACGTTTTCGCCGCAGTTGCCTGTTCCGGCATTTCCTGGTGCGATATACAGTTTCTCTACTTGTTTGCTTTGAGCTATTTTCCAGGCGAGTGCATGTTCGCGACCGCCGCTTCCTAAAAGTAATATTCTCATAAATAGATATTTTTTTTATTTGTAGTTGGCTCGTTATAACTTCTTGTATAGCTTCATATTATGTCTTTCGCAAATGTCTTTTGCAAATGTCTTTCGCAAATGTCTTTCGCAAATGTCTTTCGCAAATGTCTTTTGCAAATGTCTTTTGCAAATATTTTTCGCAAATGTCTTTCCTTTATTTCAGATAATCCTCAAAATACTGAGTGATGCGTTCGTGTAGATGAACGCTGGCGTGACCTGCCATGTTGTGTCCCTCGCCAGGATAGACGAAGAAGTCGGGCTGTGTGCCGGCTTTGACGCATGCATCGAGGAACTGTAGCGCGTGTTGCGGCACGACGGTCGGGTCGTTCATTCCGATGATGATTTGCAGTTTGCCCTTAAGGTTTTTCGCTTTGTCGATGAGCGAAGTCTTGGCGTAGCCTTCGGGGTTGGTCTCGGGCGTGTCCATGTATCTTTCGCCGTACATCACCTCGTACCATTTCCAGTCGATGACTGGTCCTCCAGCCACTCCGACCTTGAAGACGTCGGGATAGTTGGTCATGAGCGAGATGGTCATATATCCGCCGAAGCTCCATCCGTGTACGCCGAGTCGGTCCTTGTCAACGTAAGGCAGCGAGAGTAGATAATCGACGCCTTTCATCTGGTCGGCCATTTCCACCTGTCCGAGCTGTCGGAAGGTGGCTTGTTCGAAGTCGCGTCCACGACATTCGCTGCCTCTGTTGTCGAGGATGAAGAGCAGATAGCCTTTCTGTGCCATGTATGTCTCCCACGAGCGGCTGCCGTAGTGCCAGGAAGCCTCTATGTTGTGTGCGTGTGGTCCGCCATAGACATAGACTACGGTAGGATATTTTTTTGTGGGGTCGAATCCCACGGGTTTCACCATTCGGTAGTAAAGGTCGGTGACGCCGTCGGCTGCCTTGATTGTTCCCGATGAATATTCGGGGATGTTGTATCCCTTCCATGGGTTGTCGGCGGTGTGGAGGCGCAGCGCCTTGGCGTTGGCGGTGTTGACGAGGTCGATATTGAGTGGCACGTCTGGCTCGGTGTATTTATCGACGAGATATGTGCCTGATTCAGAGAGTGCCACGCGGTGAGAGCCGCGTCCGTTGTCGAGTGGCGAGAGTTTTCCGCTTTTCAGATCCACGGCGTAGATGTTACGCTGTATGGGCGAGGCGGCGTTGGCTCTGACGATGGCTGTTTTCTGCTTGATGTTGAAGCCGAGCAGCTGTTCGATGACGAAGTTGCCGTTTGTGACTTGCGTGAATGTCTTCTTCTTTAAGTCGAATAGATAGAGATGGTTATATCCGTCTTTTTGACTTTGGAAGATGAACTTTGTGTTGTCCCACGGCAAGAAGCGTATGGGGTTGAGCGGTTCGACATATTTCTCGCTTGTCTCGCGGTAGAGCTCTTCTTTCTTTTCTCCGCTGATGGCGTCGTAAGCCACGAGGCGACAGTCGTTTTGGTCGCGGTTGAGTTCGAACATATAGACCGTGGCGGCGTCGGGGCTCCACGCTATGTTGGTGAAATATCGGTCGGTGGCGTCTCCGGTGTTGAGATAAATGGTTTGCTTGGTGTTGATGTCGTAGATGCCCACGCTGACCTTATGGCTTGTCATTCCCGCCATGGGATATTTGTCGGGTTCGAGAGTTGCCACGCGTTCGAAGGTGTTGACCTGTGGATAGTCGGTGACCATTGTCTGGTCCATGCGGTAGAAGGCGAGACGGCTGCCGTCGGGACTCCAGAAGAGTCCGCTCTCGATGCCAAACTCGTTGCGGTGAACGGCCTGTCCATAGACTATTTCTCGGCTGCCGTCGGAGGTGATGCGGCAGAGTTGGTTGTCGGCGAGTCTGACGCAGAGTTGGTTGTCGGCATCGACATAGGCCACTGCTTTCGTCTTTTTGTTCCAGTCGGGATATTGTTCGCCTTTGCAGTCCTGTCGCCACACGATGGTGTTTTGTTTCCAGTCGTAGAGCAGACGGATATTGCTGTTGGAGAGCATCACCTCTGTCTTGTCAGCATAGGGACAGAAGGCGTAGAAAGCCGAATGTATTTTCTCGCCGTCGAGCAGTGCGTTGACGTCCTTTATATTAAATAAGGTGTCGCGGCTACCGTTTTTCATGTTGATGGCCACAGAATAGTCGAGGTCTTGCGTCATGAGTCTGTCGCCCCACCACGAGAAGAACATGTTCCGCGGCTGCATGTTGCGGTAGTTGTTGCCGCCGTAGTTGAGGTCTTCGAGTGTGAACTGCTTGAGCTGTTGTGCAGCGGCAGCTATGCTTGCTGTAGCCATGATAGCAGTAGCCATTGTCTTGAGTTTATTCGTCATAGTCGTCAAAATTATTAAAATTTCTTCCGCCCTTAGAGAAATTTTTTCCAGCTTTTCCGAAGCCTTTTCCGAAGCCTTTTCCGCCTTTGCGGTCGTTTTTCCAGTCGCCTTTGCGGTCGTCCTTTCGGTCTGAGCGTCGGTCTGAGCGTCGGTCAGAGGTGTTGTCGTCGTCGTTGCGTCGTCGCTTGTTGTCGAAGCGGTCGAGGTCGTAGCGGTGGAACTTGAATGTGCGGATGTCGCCCTCTTCGTTTTCTTCGTTTTCGTCGATACGCTTTTTGAACTCTCGGTTTTTCTTGAAGCGGTGTTTCTCGGCCATCGACTTTTTCTCCTCGTCGGTTTTCACTATTCCTCCTTCTTCGCGGAAGTTTCTCAGTCGGCCGTCGAAGATCTGGTATTTGCGTAGTTCACATTCGAGCGATCCGTTGTAGAGCGGATATTTGATGGATGGTTTCAGTCCTATCTGGTCGAAACATTCCTGTCTGTAGCTGAGCACCCAAGCGTCGTTGTCGAGGAACTGGTGTTTGAGTCGTTCGCCAATCATCTTGTATGTGCCGAGGAGGTCGGGTGTTGATATGCGCTCGCCGTATGGCGGATTGGTGATCATGATGCTCTTCTCTTTTGGCTGTGTGAAGTTTTTGAAGTCAGCCTGTTCGACGGTGATCACGTCTGATAGTCCTGCTGCCTTGACGTTGAGTCGGGCAGTGTTGACGGCCTTCATGTCGATGTCGTAGGCGTAGATGTGGTGATTATACTCTCGTTCTTCGGAGTCGTCGTTGTAGATGGTGTCGAAGAGGTCGGCGTCGAAGTCTGCCCATTTCTCGAAGGCGAATTCTCTTCGGAAGATGCCTGGTGCCATGTTTTTGGCTATGAGTGCGGCCTCGATGGCTATTGTTCCCGAGCCGCACATGGGGTCGATGAAGTCGGTGTCGGCGTTCCATCCTGTCATGAGTATGATGCCGGCAGCGAGCACTTCGTTGAGTGGAGCCTCGACGCTCTCCTGTCGGTAGCCGCGTCGGTGTAGGCTTTCGCCGCTGGAGTCGAGCGAGAGTGTGCATTTGTCCTCTGCGATGTGTATGTTGAGTCTGAGGTCGGGGTTGGCGACGCTGATGTTAGGTCTTGTGCCGGTTTTTTCGCGGAACTGGTCAACGATGGCGTCTTTCACCTTGTAAGCCACGAATTTAGAGTGCTTGAACTCCTCGGAGAACACTACGGAGTCAACGGCAAACGTTTTGTCGAGGTCGAGATACTGTGTCCAGTCTATTTTCTTTACGCCTTCATACACTTCGTCGGGGTTGAGTGCCTTGAAGTGTGATATGGGCTTGAGGATGCGGATGGCTGTGCGGAGCTGGAAGTTGGCACGGTAGAGCATTTCTTTGTTGCCGGTGAACGACACCATGCGTCGTCCTATCTCCACGTTGTTTGCGCCGAGATGAGTGAGTTCTTTTGCCAAGACGGGTTCGAGTCCCATGAATGTCTTGGCGATCATTTCAAATTCTTGTTCCATTTATTTTTTTTATGTATTATTCTTTTCTGTATTTCTTACTGTTGGGTTGCATGCTTTCTGTCACCCAGATGTTTGCCCCGACGACGCTTCCTCGTCCTATGGTGATGCGTCCGAGGATGGTGGCGTTTGAATATACCACGACATCGTCTTCGAGTATGGGGTGGCGCGGGATGCCCTTGATGGGGTTGCCGTCGGCGTCGAGCGGGAAGCTCTTGGCTCCGAGCGTGACGCCTTGATAGAGCTTGACGTTGTTGCCGATGACGCATGTGGCACCGATGACTACGCCTGTGCCGTGGTCGATGGTGAAGTGATGGCCTATGGTGGCTGCGGGGTGGATGTCGATGCCGGTCTCGGAGTGGGCCATCTCGCTGATGATGCGCGGTATGAGCGGCACGCCGAGCTGGTGTAGCTCGTGGGCTATGCGGTAGTTGGTGAGTGCCTTGATGACGGGATAGCATGAGATGATCTCGCCGCGGTTGTCGGCAGCTGGGTCGCCGAGAAACGCCGCCTCGACGTCTGTCGCGAGTGTGTGTCTTATCTCGGGCAGCTTGGCTATGAGCTGGAAGGCCAGATGGCGTGCCTTGAGTCGGCAGGGTGTGTTTTCTCCCTTTCCGCTGTGTGGGCAGGAGAAGCATAGTCCGGCGAGGATTTGGTCTTCGAGCAGTTTTGAGAGTTTCTCCACTGCCAGTCCTGTATGATATTTTATGGTGTGCTTGTTTATTTTCGATTTGCCGTAGTAGCCTGGGAAGATGATGGCGCGCGACAAATCAATAATTTCTTCGAGCACTTTGCCCGAAGGAAGCGGGTTGCCGTCCTGGTGAAGATGGAAAAGGTCTTTCAGCGAGTCGGCGTCAGATAGCTGTTCTACGGTTTGTGTCAGTATCTGTGTAAAGTTGTTACTATCCATGGTGTGTCAGAAAATCGGTACAAAGATACGTGAAAAAATTGAGTTGACAAAGCTCTTGGCTTATTTTTATATAAAAAAGGTGTGATTTTTGTTCCAAAAAAGGGAAAATTATGGTGAAAACGTATTTTTTTCGCAAAAATAATTATCAATGTCGAAAATATTGCTTACCTTTGCCGTGGAATACGAGAAAGATTTGTCTAATCTTAAACATGAACGTACTATATGGGCTGCATATTTTTATTTTCGTTGTTAAATCTGTCATCCAACAGTCTCACGTATATCGTGGTGCTGGTGATTGCGGCATTGGTGATAGCTTTCCTCGCTGTCATGTCTGTGACGCAGAAGAAGGAGAGGAAGAGCCTTGAGCGGGCTCTCATCCACCTCAACGGACTGAACCGGCAGGGCGTGGAGCACGAACTGGTGCTGCAGGCGATGAAGCTCGCCTCGTGGAAATACGACGTGGAGAACGGTACGTTTACCATAGAGAACGACTACCGCCCCAATGCTGGCGTGGTGACTTATCTGCCAGGCACGGCCATTGAAATGTTTTACGACTCGGTGCACCCGAAGGATGTGACGAAGGTGAAGGACACGATGGAGAAGATCGTGGCCGGAGAGACCGAGCTTGCCGACGTGCAGTTTCGTGTCAACAACGGCAATGACGAGTGGACATGGTCGCAGATGTATGCCATGACGGCCGACCGCGACGACGACGGACGGCCTACGGTGATCGTGGGTGCGTCGCTCAATATAGACAAGCAGAAGCGCATGGAGCACGACATCATCGAGGCTCGGCGCCGGGCCGAGGAGAGCGACCGTCTGAAGTCGGCTTTTATCAACAACATCAGCCACGAGGTGCGCACGCCGCTCAACGCCATCATAGGCTTCTCCGACATCCTCACCACGGTGACCGACAAGGCCGAGCACGACCATCTCGTGGCCATCATCAAGGAAAACAACTCCAAGCTGCTTACCATCTTCGAGGACGTGATGAACATCTCGAAGGTGGAGGCCGACAACGACCGCGAGTCGCTCAACATAGAGAAGTTTGACGTGCTCAAAGTGGTGGAGGAGGAGGTGTCGCACGCCCGTACGAAAAATACCAACGACAGCCTCATCATCGACTATCTCTTCCACTCGCGGCAGATGATGGTGGAGAGCGACAGGGAGCGCGTGCAGTACATAGTAAAGCATTATCTGGCCAACGCGATGAAGTTCACACGCCACGGCAACATCACGACGGGAGTGAAGGAGCTCGAAAACGGATTCCTGCGGATATGGGTCTCCGACACGGGCATCGGCATTCCCGAGGAGGCGAAGGAGAGAATCTTCGACCGCTTCTACAAGGTCGATTCCTTCGTGCAGGGAGCGGGACTCGGACTGGCCGTGTGCCGCCACTACGCCCTCAGTCTCGACGGCAACGTGGGCATGGAGTCGCATGCCGGACAAGGCTCGACGTTCTGGGTGGATATTCCCGTGAGCGCCGGGGCGGCGAAAGATTAGTTCCTGATGAAATAGGGAAAATGAAGATTTAACACAATTGTAATATCTGTTTAAACAAGGTGTAACATAGAGTTTCTACTTTTGCAGCGGAATTATAAAAACGTTAATACAAACAAAAGTAGAAACAACACATGGAATACATCTATCTTGTCATCGTGGTCTTCCTGCTCGTGCTGGCGGTGTTCGACCTCTTTGTGGGCGTCAGCAACGATGCCGTCAACTTCCTCAATTCTGCCATCGGCGCAAAGGTGGCAAAGTTTCGTACCATTCTCATCGTGGCCTCGGTAGGCGTGGCGGTGGGAGCCGTGATGAGCGCGGGAATGATGGACGTGGCGCGACACGGCATCATGCATCCCGCCAACTACTCGTTCCACGAGGTGATGACCATCTTCCTCGCTGTCATGGTCACCGACGTCATCGTGCTCGACATGTTTAACACGCTCGGACTGCCCACCTCGACCACCGTGTCGCTGGTGTTTGAGCTCCTCGGCGGCACGTTTATACTCGCCCTGCTCAAGATACACGCCGACCCGAGCCTCACCTTCGACGCGCTGCTCAACAGCGACAAGGCGCTGAGCGTGATCATAGCCATCTTCGTCAGCGTGGCCATAGCCTTCTTCACGGGCGTGGCGGTGATGTGGCTATCGCGCGTGGTGTTCACGTTCAACTACACCAAGAAGCTGCGCTACACCGTGGCCGTCTTCGGAGGCATCGCCTTCACCATCCTCTCTTATTTCATCTTCATCAAGGGCGTGTCGAAGTCGCCGTTCATCTCTGCCGACAACAAGGAGTGGGTCTCAGCCAACACGGGCGTGTTGCTCTTGGCCTTCCTCGCCTTCGGCACGGTGATAATGCAGCTGTTGCACTTGCTGAAGGTGAACGTCTTCAGGCTGATAGTGATGATGGGAACGTTTGCCCTCGCCATGGCCTTTGCCGGCAACGACCTCGTCAACTTCATCGGAGTGCCAATGGCTGGACTCGACTCTTACCAGGACTTCATGGCAAACGGCCGCGCGCAGGGCGACGACGCCTTTCTCATGAACTCGCTGATGACCTCGGCAAAGACACCGCTGCTCTATCTGCTCGGAGCAGGCGTGGTGATGATCGTGGCAATGGCTACGTCAAAGAAGGCGCAGAACGTGGTGAAGACCAGCGTTGACCTCGCACGTCAGGATGAGGGCGAAGAGATGTTCGGCTCGTCGAAGGCGGCACGCAGCATCGTACGCGCCACACAAGACATGGGCAGCTTCGTGCAGCGATACATGCCTCACCGTGTGGCACTTTGGATAGACTCGCGCTTCAAGAAAGAAGACGTCATACTCGAGGACGGAGCCGCGTTCGACATGGTGCGAGCAGCCGTCAACCTCGTGCTCGCCTCGGTGCTCATCATCGTCGGCACAACATACAAGCTGCCGCTCTCAACCACCTACGTGACGTTTATGGTGGCCATGGGCTCGTCGCTCGCCGACCGGGCATGGAGCCGAGAGAGCGCCGTCTTCCGCGTCACCGGCGTGCTCTCGGTCATCGGCGGATGGTTTATCACAGCCGGCGTGGCGTTCGTAGCTTGCGCTCTGGTGGCTATGTCGATGTATGCTGGAGGCTTCCTCGTCATGTTCCTGTTTATGGCGCTCGCCATTTATCTCGTGGTGAGAAGTCAGATGGCTTATGCACGAAAAAGCCGCGAAGAGAAGAAAGACAGCGTCTTCCAACTCATGATGCGTACGAAAGATCCCGACATAGTGCTCGAACTGCTCGAGAAACATGTCTCTCGCACTCAGAGCTTTGTATGCCGCTTCGCACTCGACGAGTTTAACCAGATACTTGACGGACTCACCTCCGAAAACCGACACATGCTCCGCCGCTCAAAGCGTGAGCTCGACCGCGAACAAGACATGCTGAAGAAGTATCGCCGCAAGGAACTGCTCGCACTGAAGCGTGTGAAAATGGAGATTGCCGTGGAGCGCAACACGTGGTTCCACCTCGGAGCCAACAGCAACCAGCAGTTCATCTATTGCCTCAAGCGTCTGCTCGAACCCGTGAAGGAACACGTGGAAAACAACTTCAATCCACTGCCGATCAACTACGTGGAGGAGTTCACACCCATACGACGCAAAATCGACGACCTCATGAAGCGAAGCGAGGCACTGCTCGCCAGCGGACGTTTCTTCGGCTACGACGACATCCTCGTCGAGGCAGATGGCGTGAAAGACGAACTTTCGTTCATCAGAAAACGTCATTTCGACCGCATCCAGAGCGACCACGACATGGCCAACCTGAAGATATCGCTCGTCTATCTCAACATCCTTCAGGAGAGTCAAGAGTTTCTGAGCATCATGCGTCACCAGCTCCGCGCCGCCACCCGCTTCTATGGGAATTAGTTTGACGGGTTGACTATAAAAAAACCTTGTCACGCTTGTAACGTTGTAACGCTTCCGCGACCAGCTTCATGCA
>SAMEA3663092__coassemble_693_pt1 | contig 10449 bp, 7 predicted proteins | sample SAMEA3663092__metabat2_low_PE_020 | metagenome-assembled genome bin SAMEA3663092 (sample SAMEA3663092) | pig gut metagenome | biome: pig gut; feature: pig-associated habitat; material: faeces | place: France | collected 2012
TTGACCGTATTTCGAAAGGAGTTTATAAGATACACGGGACAGAACCAAGCCTGTTTGCTGCTGTATCGTCATACAACACTCAACTTAGTAAGAGTTGTGTTGTAGGTGCATATACAGCTTTGGAACTTCGCGGAGGGGTCTGTTCGTGTTTGAGAACAGCACGCTGGAGCACCTGATGGACGTGCTGGCACAATGGTACGACATCAAGAAAGTGAACTACACAGACGACAAGCTGCGCAAGATACACTTCACGGGCAACCTTAAGCGCTATGGCAGCGCTGAGCGCATAATGAAGGCCATCATGATGGCTTGCGACGTGAACATCGTGCTGTAGAACGACACGCTCTCGGTGAGCAACTGAGAAAAGCAAACAACTGGTAACAATACATAAAAAACACCTTTAAAAAAAGAGATGATGAAAAGAATCGTGAAAAGAAGTCTGCTGCTCATCCTGGCGCTGATGGTCGCCCAGATGGTGTCCGCCCAGGCTCTCGACAAATCGCGTATTACCGTGGTGATGGAGAATGCCACCGTAAAGCAGTTTCTCGATGAAGTGGGGCGTCAGACAGGAATCGAGTTCCTCTACAATACCGACGAAGTGAAAGACCTGCGTGTCACCGTGAAGGAGACCAATGCCGTAGCCCGGCAGGTGATTACGAAGGTGATGGCCAACATTGGCTGTGAGATTAAGGAGAACAACGGTATCGTGGTGGTCAGACTGGTGAAGGAAGGCAAGAGCCGCCACACCGTGAGAGGCTATGTGGTGGACGAGAACAAAGAGCCGGTGATTGGCGCGCAAGTGAGAATCATGGGTACGAAGATGAATACCGTGACCAATGTCAACGGTGAGTTCTATTTCGACCAGACGATGCCCGAGAAGGCGCGCGTGCAGATCACCTATATCGGCATGCAGACAGTTCACCTGCCCGTGAAGAGCAATATGGTGATTAACATGAAGTCGGACACGCAGATGCTCGAGGGTGTGGTAGTGACCGGCTACCAGCAGCTGGACCGCCGCCACCTGACCAGTTCGGTCACCAGTAAGGACATGAGCGAACTTGAGATTCCCGGTGTGGCCGACCTCTCGAAGATGCTCGAAGGTAAGATTCCCGACCTGGTGTCGTTTAGTAGTAGTGGAGAAATTAATGCTACCAACCGCATCCGTATTCGCGGAACCAGCACACTCATCGGTAACCGCGAACCGCTGTGGGTGCTCGACGGCATCATCCTTTCCGACCCTGTAGGCTTGTCGCCAGATGTGCTGAACGATCCCGACTACATCAACCGCATTGGTAATGCCATCGCTGGCATCAACCCGCAAGACATTCTGCGCATTGACGTGCTGAAAGATGCTGCCGCCACCGCTCTCTACGGAACGCGTGCGGCCAATGGCGTGATTGTGGTGACCACCAAGAGTGGTCGCGAGGGCAAACCCACTATCACGTATTCCGGACAGTTCACCTTTCGTAAACGTCCCTATTATACAGACGATAAAATCAATCTGATGAACTCGGTGGAACGCATCCAGTTCTCGCAATATCTGGCAGAGCAACATTACATCTATCCGCCCAACATGCCTAAGGTGGGCTACGAGCAGGCTCTGAGCAACCTCTATCTGGGCATTTACGACCAGCAGACTTTCGATGAGCAAGTATCAAGGATGCAAACCATGAACACCGACTGGTTCGACATCCTCTGCCACAACTCTTTCTCTCACGATCACTCCGTGTCGGTCTCTGGCGGTTCGTCGAAAGTGCGTTACTATACTTCTATAGGTTATACTGATCAGGACGATGTAATCAACAACACCATAAACCGTCGTTATACGGCCATGGCGAAAATTGACTTTGACCTGACAAAAAAGCTGAAGGTGCAGTTCAATCTGAATGGCTATCTGAACAATCGCCAGTATGCACAGTCGGACAACAACCCCATCAACTATGCTTATAACACTAGCCGCGCCATTCCTGCCTACAACAGCGACGGCAGCTATGCCCACTATCTGAAGGCTGGCAACAAGGGATTCTATAATTTCAGCATCCTGAATGAATTGGATAACAGCTATAACAAGCAGGAGACAAATGCCGTGACCGCTACGGCCAATGCCCGTTATCAGGCCACCGACGATCTTTTCTTCAATGCAGTGCTCTCGGCCAACATCTCTAATTCGAGCCTTGAAGGGTGGTGGGGCGAGAACACGTTCTATGCGTCAAGTCTGCGTGAAGCAGAGATGGGTGAGGCACCCTCACTGACCAGCACCATGCCCTATGGTGGCGAGCTCTCCTTGCAGAAAAACCGCAACGTAGGTTGGACGGCCCGTCTGCAAGGAAACTACAATAAGTATCTGGGCGAGAACAAACACCATAACATCAATGTGGCGCTTGGTCTTGAGGCATCCAGCTCTAACTACAAGGGTGACAACTATACGCAGCGTGGCTATTATCACGACCGTGGCCGCACTTTTGCCAGCAGCATCCCTCTCGACTATGCCAGTTATTGGAGTTGGGTGAGGACCAATGTGCCCCACATCACCGACACAAAGAGCAACATGGTGTCGGCTTATGCCACATTGTCGTATTCTTATAAACAACTGTTTACGCTCAATGCCAACGGCCGTTACGATGGCTCCAACAAGTTCGGCAGCCGCAGTAACGAGAATCTGCTGCCCATCTGGTCGGTATCGGGCAATGCCAATCTTCAGGAGATCTTTGGCATTAAGGCCAACTGGCTGACCTTCCTCCGTATGAAGGCATCGTATGGTGAGCAGGGAAACATGCTCGACAACCAGACGCCGGAAATGATTATCAAGAAAGGAAACATGTCGGCTTACTATAATGAGATGACATCTACTGCCGCCTATTTTGCCAATCCCGACTTGAAATGGGAGAAAACTCACTCTACCAACCTGGGGTTGGAGGTGGGATTCTTCGACAACCGCCTGCAGCTGGAGGCTGAGTATTATTTCAAGAAGACCACCGACGCCTTTATGAGTAAGAAGATTTCCGACGTGAACGGTTTCGAGTCGTATATCGTTAACTCTGGAACCATCGAGAACCGAGGATACAACGTCACGCTCACGGCTACTCCTGTCAAGTTCAAGGATTTCTACTGGATTGTGTCGGGCAGCATGTCTAAAATATTTAATAAGGTGAAGACTGTTCCTGGCGCAGAAACCTACGAGCTGAATGACTTCCTCTCGGGTACTGCCGTGGTTGAGGGTCAGCCTGTGGGCACGTTCTATTCTTACAGGTTCGCCGGACTGAGCCCTGTGGACGGAGGACCCTATTTCTATGACTGGGAAGACCGCTGGAACGAGTTGAAAGACCGAGGCAACTACTTCATCTATACCAGTGTGCTCACACCTTCAGGCCGTCGTGAACCCGACATCACCGGCAGCTTCAACAACACGATTACTTATCGCCAATGGCGTTTAGGTTTTACGCTGATTTACAATCTGGGAGCCAAAACCCGTTTGTTCCGTCTTTTCGACGGATTGAACGGAACGGGTTATTCTTCCGAGCAGAATGTCAGCCGCGACATGCTCGACCGTTGGATGAAACCCGGTGATGAGCAACACACCAACATTCCGGCTATTCTTGGCTATGGCAACCCGGCCAATCAGTACTATAGCAGTCACTGGGCCGATCCGGGACTGAGTGGCTGGTCGGGCAACCCTGCTATTGCCACAAACTCATGGACAATGTATGACTACAGTGATGTGCGTGTGGTCAGCGGCGACTACCTGAAACTGTCCACCGTGAACTTGACCTACGAGCTGTCAGAGAAACAACTGGCAAAGCTGAAACTCCAGCGTCTGGCCATCACGCTGAGCGCCTATAACCTGAAGACATGGTGCGACAGCAAGCTGCGGGGTCAAACTCCCACTCAGGGAGGATTCAGCCAGGTGCAGCTCTCCGACACACCGAGCTATACATTAGGCATCAATATAAATTTCTAAATTAAGGAGGATAGAACGATATGAAAAAAGTCATATATCAATTGTTCAGCATGCTGGGACTGCTGGCTGCCACTGCCTCATGCGGTAGTTTCCTGGAGGATTATTCGCAAGACGTTGATTACATTCGCTCTTGGAAAGACCTTGACGAGCTGCTCATCGGCGACTGCTATTTGAGTGCTCAGGGAACAGACGGATTCTATTATCATCCCAACTATGCCCAGTTCCTGCATCTGATTGCCGACGAGGTGGAAGAAAACAACTGCGCATACAACGGTTCGAGTGCCGACTTTGACCACCATCCGGCCGAGTTTGGCTATTACACCTGGCAGCAGCGTGTGGGTATCAACGAGAACTACACGGGTTTTGCCACTGAGAATACCACTTGGACGAAGATTTATAAGTGCATCAATATTGCCAACAACGTGCTTTTCAGCATCGACAAAGTGCCACAGAACAAAGATGCAGAAATAGAAGGTGCAGCAAAGGTGACCGGCGAGGCTCATTTCCTACGGGCATACTACTATTTCTTCCTCGTCAATTTGTACGGAAAGCCTTACAACCCGTCGACGGCAAGCACCGACTTGGGAGTGCCATTGAAAACCAAAGCGGAAGTGATAGACATCAAGTACACCCGCAACACGGTGCAAGAGACCTACGATTTAATTCTGAGTGACTTGCAGGCTGCCGAGGAAGCTTTCGGAAAGGTGAAGGCAGAGAAGAAATCTATCTATCGGGCAGACCTGACAGCGGTCTATCTGCTGCTGAGCCGTGTGCATTTGTACATGCAAAATTGGCAGAAGGCTGCCGAATATGCCCAGAAGGTTATCAGCAGACACTCGCGCTTGGTGGATTTGAACACAAACACCGACAAATTTATGCTCAAAAGCAATGCCGAGAACATTTTCTCTATGGGCGGCGATGACCTGCCTGTCATGTTTAAATACATGTATCAGGGACTGAGGGTAAGCAAAAGCCAGTACGACATTTATACCAACAATGACTTGCGCCGTTCACAATGGTTATGGAAATCGGGTAAATTCCAGGGACTGACCATGCGTGAGGTTACCAAAACTTACAATCAGCTGCCCGAAAAGACAGAACCCCGTTATTATTGGTATGCTTATAGCGAAGGATTGAGAGGATATATCCCTGAAGTGTCCTCTATCTTCTGGATGCGGTCGGCCGAGGCCTACCTCAATCTGGCTGAGGCTGAGGCTTATCAGGGGAATGAGGATGCAGCGCGTTCTGCCGTGAACAAACTGCGCGCCGCAAGAATCAAGAAAGACGCAGCAGGGCTGAATATTACATCTAACGGCAGTCAACTGATAAAAGACATCCGGTTGGAGCGCCGTAAAGAGCTGATGCTGCAGGGACACCGTTGGTTTGACCTGCGCCGCTATCGTGTGTGCAGTGTTGAGCCCGAGAAGATTTCAATCACTCACGACTACACCATCTATGCAGAACGTGGAAGGGCAGAAGTGAAAGAAACCCATCGTTTTGTCCTAACCGAGGACGATGCCTCGTGGACATTGCCTATCCCTAACGAAGTGTTGGAATACAACACCGACATGCAGAACAATGGCAACCAGTGGCGGGAATATACGGTTGTTCCCACTAGCGAGTAATCCTTAAAACATTATATATCAGAAAACATCATGAAACGATTATTCTATTCATTTGCAATCATATTGTCGGGCATTTGCCTCTTCTCGTGTGAGAGTGAGGATGCTTTGGAGCCAGACTACAAGAATCCCTCCGACTATTTCCAGCCCGCTGCCGACGACAATAGCGAGGAGGCGCAACTGCGGCGCAAGTTCTTCGCCGATTATGGGTCGTATCTGCTATTCAACGATACGCTGCAGAATGTGTATCTGGGAAAAGATATCAATGGCGACCCGCGCTATTTCGTCGAGACTATCGACTTGACTTATACCGTAGGACAGACGGGCTATGGTACTTCGCAGTCGTCATACACATTTACTTATATTCCCAATTTCGAGCAAAAACTCGCCATGACGGAGTATTTAGAGACTTATATCCTTCCGCATTTCAGCGATGCCATGCGTCCCTACTCATGGCTGCTCACGAAAACCATCATTGGTAAGATGGGCAAAGACGACTCGGCACAGACCATCAGTCCCTATGCAGTGGTGAACCAGCGGTGCGTGGCAGTGGCCTGCAACTATCTGACGCAGCGTGAGCGCACCGAAGCACAGAAAAAAAATTATGCTTCGCGTGTTCTAAACATCATGGTCAGCTCGATGGTGAAAGCCCAGACAGATGCCTTCGGAGAGTTCGAGGCTGTCAGCCACGACTATTACGGACGTTCGTACAGCAGTCTGGGACTGGAGAATGTGAACCAGGAAAAGCTCTACCAGTATGGCTTCCTGGTGGCAGGTAGTACAGTGGGCGACATGACCGACCTCTCGAACGACATTTCGTCGTATGCCTCCAATGTGGTCACCTATACCGACGAGCAGCTGGAGCAGCGCTATGGCAAATACGAGCTGGTGATGCTGAAGCACAAGCTGATGAAACAGACTTTGGAACGACTTGGTTATATTTTTTAATTGAACGAGACATGAGGAAATATCAATCTATGGTTTTGCCCCTGCTGGCATGGGTGTTGCTCCTGACTGTCGCTGCGTGCGACAAGGACGATGAGGAAGTGATGGGAAAAATTGCTCCCTCGGCATCTGGAACCTTTGTTGACGAACGCGACGGACATGAGTATCGTTGGGTGAGATATGGCAGTCTGGACTGGATGGCAGATAATTTCAGTTATGATTTGAAAAACGAGCAGAGATGCCTCGTCTATCTGAATGCCGAAGACTATGAGTATAACCGGGCAAGCACCAAGAACCTGGCTAAGTATGGCAGACTATACGATCTGCCCGGAGCACTGGAGGCTTGTCCCGAGGGGTGGCGCGTGCCTACCGATGCCGACTGGCAGAACCTGGAGTGCTGTCTGGGTATGTCTCCCGATGAGGCTGCAAAGATGGACTGGCGCGGAAACATTGCGCATCGCATGTTTTCGCTGGAAGATGATCCGTGCGACCTGAACCTGCGGTTGGGAGGTTATTGGACCACAAACATCAATATGAGCCGCTCGCCCTACCGCATGATGGGCCTTTTCGGCTATTATTGGTCATCGAGTCTTGACGAGCAGAAAGAGGGCATGTATTATCTCTATCGCAAGTTTGCCTACAACCGCAACGAGGTGTGCAGGCAGAGCATCGAGTCAGAGAAAGTGAAACTATACGTCAGATACGTAAGAGATGCTCACTAGGCTGCTTATCCTTTTGACCCTGTGGATGGGCTCGCTGACAGTGAGCGCTCAGGATGCCGACTCCATCAACAAGGCAGCTCAGCATCCGGAGTTCATCCATGTGTATCTGGTCACCATCGGACCCGGCAACGATGCCGTGTCGGCTTACGGCCATGCTGCCATACGCTTGCAGTGTGAGTCGAAGCAACTGGACTATTGTTTCTCGTTTAACATGAGCGACACCGGCCTTGCACCGTTGAAATTTGTTGCCGGTACGGCCAAGGCTGGATTTCAGGCCGTCCCCACCGATCGGTTTGTTGAGCAGTACAGGCAAGAAGGCCGTGCCGTGAGCGAGTATCAGCTGAACCTACTGCCGCTGGAAGAACAGCAGCTGTGGAGGTTACTCGACGAGGAAATCGTGAAAGGGGCCTACTGGAAGTATGATTTCATCACCGTCAACTGCACGTCGATGTGTGTGTGGATCGTTCAGAGGGCACTCACGGGCGAGCGTCTTTTCTGCCGCAACATGCCGCCAGCGCTGAGTCGGCCATACAAGGAGTTGCTGCATGAGATATCGGCCCATTCGCCGTGGATGGAGTTGTTTTTCAACATCAGGCTCTTCTCCAGGCGCAACGATATAGGTACACCCGATGCGAAGATGGTGCCCGATGTGCTGGCAGCGGTGTGGTCTGACTCGCAGATAGAGGATTCTGCGGGTAACCAGCGCCCGATGATTGTCGGCAGCAGAACAATCTGCCAGCAGAAGGTGGCCTTGACCAGTCCGCTTGTCACGCCCTGCATGGCGGGATGGATGGTGGTGGTAGTGGTACTGGCTGCGGGTGGCATGCTCTGGCACAAACGAAAAAGAAATGTTTAACAATTTAATAGAAAGATTTATATATGAAAAAGTTCTTTATCAATTTGAATGCTAAGCGGCTGATGGTTTCAGCATCGCTGATAGCTGTGTTCTCACTCCCGGCATCAGCCAGTGAAACATGGTATGCCTATCATGCGCAGGTAGAAGCATACCCCACGGGTGCCGGACAGGTGTATATCTCTACAGAATTTGGGGTTCCCGAGTCGGAGCGCCAGTATAGTGAGCGACAGACCAAGGAGATTGTTTCTAAATATGGCACGCTGTATGTCTATCCCAAGGCTAATGAGGGATGGCAGTGCATTGGTGTGACGACCGACGAACTCAACGAAAACGAGGAGTGGGTATATGTGGATTCACTGTCCAGCATTGTTTACCCTAATCAGGAATACATCACCGTCTCCATGCCTAATGGCATCTATACAAAAATCATAGATCCGGTTACGGGCGAGGAGCAGGATGCCGACTCTGCCACCACAGCGACACTGATGCCGTTGGATCCGAACAACAGTTTCAAAACCATCTTCACCCATGTGGCTGTCGATGAGTTTGACGATCAGAATGCTCTGGGCTCAACGGCAATCAGCAAACTGGCCAACGATATTGGCGACAAGGTGACACTGACGGCCACTCCGAACGATGAGCGCTGCCACTTCGTGAAATGGACACTCGACGGCAAAGACGTGTCAACAGAGGCCTCTATCGATGTGGATGTGACTGGCATTGCCACTTATCTGGCTCATTTCACTGCCGACTCTGCCGAGGTGCTGCACTTCGCTGAAGAGGGTGAATATAAGATGTGGTATAGTCCCGACACCCGCATCTCTATTCCTTCGAACGTGAATTACTTTGTCCTCTATGCCGACAGCGTACAGAAAGAGGGTGACGAGATTGTTGCCAAGCCCAGTCCTTATCGCTACAGCGTGGACCCTGGCATTCCGACAATCCTCTACGGAAAAGGCGATGCCCAAATTGTGAAGACTCCTGGCAGTCCTTACGGTCTCGGCGACAACCTCTTTGCCTATTCGGGTGCTGACGGTGTGAAAATCGACACACTGGATGTGGAGAAAAAGTACTACACCTTCGACACCAATGCGGTCGTATTCAATCAGGTGAGCGGTACAATCGCCCCCAACACGGTTTATGTGGGAATACCCGACAGCGTGTTCACCAACGCCGGTAAAGAGGTGCCTGCCACCATTCCTTTGAAAAATCTGTCGAGCATCGCTTCAGGCATTGCCGCACCTGTGGCCAAGCCCGTTGCCATCAGAAAAGGCATCTACACCATCGACGGCCGCCGTGTCAACGCCATGGAGCAGAGGGGTATCTACATCTACGATGGCAAGAAAGTGCTTTATCGTAAAGACAAGTAATCTCTCTTACGCAGAACAATGAAAAAGTTCTTTTACTTACTGACCCTTCTTCTGAGCTTCCATACCATGCAAGCCCAGGAGAAGGGTTTTATCATTCATGGACAGGTCAATTTGCCCGACGGATATTCTGTGGGCATCGTCTGCCAAACCGACACCAGCTTTTCGGTGTCTATTGCCGATAGTCATATCAAAGACGGCCAGTTCGTGCTCAAGGGCAAGCATCTGGAAAGTCCGGCCAAGGGTACGCTCATGACCAACAATCTGGAACTGGTGGAGAAAAACCACTGGCCCACCGACTCTATCCGCTGGACCTATAATGAGATATTCCTCTCTGACGGCAATCTTACCTTTACGCCCGACTACCGTCTCATCGGCACACAAGTGCAGCGCGACTACAACGACCTGCTCGACATGGGCGGCGAGATGAGTGCCGATGCCTTCGCGTTTATCGACAAGCATCCGCAATCTGTTATCTCGCTCTATCTGGCCAACCGCCTGTTGCAGCGCGGCTACAACCTCACCGACGAGCAGGTGGCTCATCTGGAAAAGACCATCCAGCCGCAAGGTGTCGACGCGGTGCGCGAGAAAGAGTATGCCAAGCGCATCTGTGCTGCTAAGTATACTACGAAGGGCAGCGGCGTGGCCGACCTCGACTTGCTGGATGTGAACGGCAAACGTTGTCAGTTGGCGGGTGTGATGCCTCGTGGCAAATATGTGCTAATTGACTTCTGGGCCTCGTGGTGCGGCATGTGTCTGCATGCCATGCCCGAAGTGGCAGAGATAGCCAAGGACTTCAATGACATCTTCTGTGTGATAGGTGTGTCCATCGACACGAAAGATGCCGCCTGGCGCAAGGCGATGGAGAAACATCCCGAGCCTTGGCCACAGTATATCACCACCAAGCAAGGCTATCAGGACCTCTTCGACAAATACCAGGTGGGCAACGGCGTGCCTTACTATCTGCTTGTGGCTCCCG
>SAMEA3663092__coassemble_940_pt1 | contig 8748 bp, 10 predicted proteins | sample SAMEA3663092__metabat2_low_PE_020 | metagenome-assembled genome bin SAMEA3663092 (sample SAMEA3663092) | pig gut metagenome | biome: pig gut; feature: pig-associated habitat; material: faeces | place: France | collected 2012
ATTGCTACAACTCTCGGAGTGACGAGTTGTATGGGAGTGAATCAGTACGTGTGACGAGTTGGCAAGTTGAATGTGATGCGATATCGAAACGATTCAACGGAAATGAAAAGGGAGTGGCGCCACGGCGTCGCTCCCTTTTATGATGATGTGTTGCTTTCTCGGCTATTATTTCTGGCCGTATTTCTTTATTATTCCGTATGCTTTGTACAGTCCTCGCTCGCCGGCTTTGCTCAGGTCGGCGACGGCTTTTTCTGTCTCTTTCTTCCTTAGATATACAAGGCCGCGGTTGTAGTATGCTTCGGCGAGGTTGGCGTCGATGGCGATGGCCTTTGTGTAGTCGTCGATGGCGCGGCTGAGGTCGTCGCGTCGCGCGTGGGCGTTGGCGCGGTTGTAGTAGAGGTATGCGCTCTGCGGACAGATGTCGATGGCGCGGCAGAGGTCGTCGATGATGGTGACGAGCTTCATGTCGATGGCTTCGCTGCGCTTGGTGTCGCCCATCGACAGTATGTCTATCTGTTTCATCTTGCACACGGCGCGCTGCCAGTAGGGCAGGGCTGAGAGGCTGTCAACGGCGATGTATGAGGTGAGGTCTTCGATGGCGTCCTGGAGGTTTTGCACGGTGGAGTATGCCACTGCGCGGCGTAGCAGGATGGGCGCGGCTTTCTGTTCGGAGGTGGTGAGGGTGAGCTCGGCTGAGAGCGACGCTATGAGGTCGAAATAGGTGCGTGTGGCACGCTCGTCGAGTGCTGGTATGCTGGTGGTGATTGAGAGCGGTCGGCCGTCAGGAGTGCTGCTGTTGAAGAGGTCAACCATGCGGTCGTAAGGCACGTAGCTCTCCACGTCGCTCTTTTTCCGCTCGTAGGCCAGTTCGTACATTGGCATCTGGTCGATGTCGGTCTGTCGGTTTTGCACACGTCCGCGGTAGTCGTTTTTGTATTGGTGTTCCATCTCCTGTTCGTCGGCCACGGTGAGCTGGTTGTATTTCTCGAGGTCGATGTCGCTTTTCTTTCTCAGCTGGCTCTTGTTGAGTCGCGGCTGCTTGCCGTAGAGGCTCTTGTAGAGCTGTGCCTTATAGACGCGGAACTCGTCCATCTCGGCTTGTTTTGTCATGCCGAGACGGCGGTAGCAGCTGGCTCGGCTTTGCAGTCCTACCCAGAAGTTGGGGAACGTGTTGATGAGTTTCGAGTAGTCGCGTATGGCGCCTCTGAGGTCGCCTGTCTTGTCGAGCAGCAGTGCTCGGTTGTAGAGAGCCATGACGTTGTCGGGTTCGAGATGCAGCACGAAGTCGAAGTCGATGATGGCCTGGTTGTCGTCGCCCACTTGTGCTCTGAGCAGTCCGCGGTTGTAATGTCCGAGGAAGTTGTTTGGGTCGATGTCGAGAGCCATGTCGTAGTCGGCCATGGTGCCGCGGAGGTTGTTTTGGTTTACCCTTGCCAAGGCGCGGTTGAGGTAGTTGTTGACGTTTTTGGGTTGTAGATGTATGGCGCGGTCGAGTTCTTTTTCCGCGTCTTTCCATTTCTTTTTCGAGAGGTTGATCATGGCTAAGGCCTGCCATGTGGCGCTCTCGTAGGGGTCGATGTCGATGCTTTTGTTGAGCGACTTCACGGCGAGTGCGGTGTCTTTTTTGTGCATATACACCTCGGCCTGCATGGCATATCCCCGGGCGTATTTCTTCCATCTTGTCAGCATGGTGTCGAGCTCGGTGAGGGCGTGGTCGTAGTCTTTGTTTTGTATGCGGCAGAGCACGCGGTTGTGCCAGAGCGACTGGTTTTCGGGGTCGTACTTCAGTGCCTTGTCGTAGTCGTTGATGGCGTCGTCGTATTTCTTCTGTTGTATGCGTGCCAGTCCTCGGAGTTCGTAGATGTTTGTGATGAAGGGGTTGATGCTGATGGCCTGCGAGCAGTCAGCCTCCGCCCCTGTGAAGTCGTCGAGATTATATTTTGCCACTGCCCTGTAGAACCACGGTTCGTAGAGATAGGGCTTTGAGTTTATCGCCTGGTTGAAGTACTGCATGGAAAGGACATAGTCTTCAAAATACAATGCGTTGCGCCCGATGATGAGCAGTCGGTCGGTGTTATACTGTGCGAGTGCCGCCATGGAGCACAGTGATGCTATGAATGTGAATACAGTCTTTTTCATGCGTAAAAAGGGGTGTGACATGTCTTATTTCCTTGGCAGCAGCTTTGTCTTGTAGCCGCAGCGGAAGCGTCCTTGCAGGAGGGCTTTGAGTTTGTTTTTGATGAGTTGCTTGCGCAGGGGCGAGATGCGGTCGATGAACATCTTTCCGTCGAGGTGGTCGAACTCGTGCTGCATGCAGCGTGCGAGGAATCCCTCCACCCACTCGTCGTGTGGCTGGAAGTCGGCGTCGAGATATTCCACCCTGATGCGTTTCGGTCGTGTCACCTTCTCGTGGATGGCTGGCAGCGAGAGGCATCCTTCCTCTTGCGAGTCGGTCTCGGTGTCGTCGTATTCCACGATATGTGGGTTGATGTAAGCCTTGCGGAAGTCGGCATATTCGGGCATGTCGTCTTTCAGCACGTCGAGGTCGATGACGACGAGTCTGATGTCGCGGCCTATCTGTGGCGCTGCCAGTCCCACGCCGTCAGCTTGTGTGAGGGTCTCAAACATGTCGGCGATGAGCTGTTTGAGTTCGGGATAGTCAGCCGTGATGTCCTGTGCTTCCTTGCGCAGTACGGGCTGTCCGTAAGTATAAATAGGTAAAATCATCGAGTTAAATGTTTTTTTTTTCTGGTTGTTGTGTGTGTGAATTATGAGAATCTTTTCGAGTTCATGTAGTCCTGAAGGATGATCGTGGCGCTGATCTCATCGACGAGAGCCTTGTTCTGCCGCGCCTTTTTCTTCAGTCCGCCGTCGATCATGGCCTTGTGTGCCAATACCGACGTAAACCTCTCGTCGTAGTATTCCACCGGCATCGTGGGCATCATCTTCTTGAGTTGTGCCACGAAGGCCCTTACGCGCGGAAGGTTTTCGCTGGGCTGTCCGTTAGGTTGTTTTGGTTCGCCCACGACGATTGTCTCCACCTGTTCGCGTGTGGTGTAGTCTTTGATAAACGACAATAGTTCAGACGTAGCAACGGTCGCCAATCCCCCGGCGATAATCTTCAGGGGATCGGTGACCGCTATTCCACATCTCTTCTTGCCGTAATCGACAGCGAGTATTCTTGACATCTGTATTATTTAGCCAGCAACCAAGCGTCGGGATATTTAGCACGGAACTCGTTGCGGCTTCTGGCAGCCTCGCTCTTGCTGTCGAAGGTGGCAGCGATGACACGGTAGAGGTTGCGTGCCTCGTTCTTCACGATCTGGGCGTCGTAGCCAGCGTCCTTGAGCTGCTGCTGCAGTCCCTCGGCGTTAGCGCGTACAGAGAAGGCGCCAACAACGACGCTGAAGTTCTTCAGTCCGGCACCGCTCACGAGCGAGTAGTCCTCCTGACGCACCTGCACGTTATCGACATTATCCACTACGCGTGTCTCGGTGACAGGCTTTGTCTCTACCGGAGCAACCACGTTGACAGGCTCCTGAGTCTGGGCTGGCTGAGCCTGTTCCTGGGCTTTAGCCTTCTCGTAAGCCTTCTTATAAGCGCTTTCGCTTGATTTACAACTTGTCATTGCCAATGCTGCGCAGAAACCTACGCACAATACAAAATACTTCTTCATATTTGCTTTGTTCTGTAATTTAATTAAACATGTTTTCATGTGATGTCGTCGTATGACCTTGCGAAGTTACAAAGATTTCGTGAAATACGAGCAAAAATGCTGCATAAAGTTTGTTAAATCGACAAAATCTTGTGTTTTTAACAAAAAATCACGCACAAAACTATTGATATTTCGATAAAAATGCCTACATTTGCCACATCATTCATAGTTATCAGGAATTAGAAACATTTTAAAAACAATTTTATCATGAAAAGTTTAGGTTACATCGGCGCATTCCTCGGAGGCGCCATCGCCGGAGCCGCCTTAGGCCTGCTCTTGGCACCAGAGAAGGGAAAAGATACCCGCACGAAAATCAGTGATACCGTTGACGACTTTCTCCGCAGGCACAATGTGAAACTCTCGCGCAAGGAGGTTGACACTCTCGTGGATGACATTCAAGAGGTAGCGCCAGCTGAGTAAGCACATGGCAATGTTTTCAAACGATAAGAACATCGAGACCATCGCCCAGCTGGTAGAGGCTCTCAAGGACTACGTCGAACTGCAGAAAGACTATCTGAAGCTCGACGTAGCTGAAAAGGCCGTACGCCTGCTCACCGCCGCCTCGCTGTTTGTTGTCAGCTTCCTCTTCGCCCTCGCCATCATGCTCTATGTGTCGTTTGCCGCCGTCTATTGGATGGCGCCACTCACTGGCACGGCAGAGGCTTTTGCCATCATGGGCGGAGCATACGCGCTGCTGCTCATCGTCATCTACCTTTTCCGCAAACCGCTCATCGAGCGACCACTCGTGAGATGCTTTGCCAATATACTACTTAGTTAAGAGCTATGACACAGACAACACCCATACGTAATCTCACCGACATACAACTGCGGAAAGAACAGCTGCGCACCACCATCGACCAGAGCGGCGAGAAGGTTGCCACGCTGTGGCACGACCTCACCACGGTAAAACCATCGGCCGACAAGGGCGAGATGGTGACGGGCATCATCAGCAAGGGCATCATGGCTTTCGACGTGGCTATGGTGGCCACGAAGCTCTACCGCCGCTATGGTTCGCTCTTCAAGAAGAAGAAAAAGAGGTGGTAGGCACTGGCCCTAAAGGCTTATACTCAGTAGAAGAAAGAAAAAAGAGAAATACATGTCTTATTTTAACCCATCCAGACTAAAAACATATTTATAGAAAAATGAATAAACGTTATGTCTTCGGGGCCATGCTCTTGGCCTCAGTCATGGGCGTGTCTGCCCAGAAAAAGATGTCTGCCCCAGCAGGAGGCAAACAGATCAGTGACCAACTAATAGGTATCTTCTTTGAGGATATCAACAACTCTGCCGACGGCGGACTCAACGCACAGCTCGTGCAAAACGGTTCGTTCGAATACTCTCCGTCAGACCACGACGGATGGGGACCAGGCACCGCATGGCGCACCATCCGCCCAGGACATTCGCTCGGATTCCTTGAGGCAAAACAACAAGAACCGCTCCATCCCAATAATCCTAACTACATGCGCCTGAACATAGAGCGTGTGGGACATTATTACGACTACACGGGATGGACAGGATTCGGAGTGCAGAACGACGGCTTTGACGCCATGACCGTAAAGGCAGGCGAGAAATACGACTTCTCTTTCTTTGCACGCAACATAAAGGGAGCCGACAAGGACGTACGCATCGTCATAGCCGAACCAACAGGCTGGGGCAAGGACCCTAACGTGCTCGGCGAGACAACCATCAAAGTGAGCGGCGGAGCATGGAAACAGTATTCTGCCACCATCACCGCAGGCAAAGACTGCAAGACCGCCGTACTGCAGATACTCGCACTACAGACGGGAGTGATGGACATCGACCAGGTGTCGCTCATTCCACAAGACACATATCACGGACACGGCATTCGCCGCGACCTGGCCGAGACACTCGAAGCCATCCACCCACGCTTCATGCGCTTCCCAGGCGGATGTGTGGTACACGGCGGCGGCGACGGATTCTGGAACACATACCGCTGGAAACTAACCGTAGGACCAAAGCACCAGCGCAAGCAGCTGAAGAACACATGGGGCTACCACCAGTCGATGGAGATTGGCTACCACGAGTATTTCCAGCTCTGCGAAGACATGGGCATGGAACCGCTGCCAATCTTGCCTTGCGGCGTGAGCTGCCAAGGAACCAATGGCGGATGGGGAATGAAAGACCAGGCACAAGACACCATCGCCATGGCTGAGATGGACGAATGGGTGGACGAAGCCCTCGACCTCATTGAATGGGCTAACGGCGACGTCAACACAAAGTGGGGCAAGGTGCGTGCAGAGGCTGGCCATCCGGCTCCGTTCAACCTCAAGTATCTCGGCATCGGCAACGAGGAACGCATATCGCCCGAATTTGAGAAGCGTTTCAAGTATATCTACGAGCGCGTCACAAAGGCTCATCCAGAGATTATCATCGTCGGCACGGCCGGACCAGGCTCGCACAAAGGCAACCCCGACTACGACAACGGATGGCGCATAGCTGAGGAACTGAACATGCCTATTCTCGACGAGCACTACTACGAGCCAAGAGAATACTTCCAGAAGTCGCGCCAGTATGACAGCTATCCACGCGACCGCAAGACAAAGGTCTATCTCGGCGAGTATGCCGCCAAGGACAAGAAACTCATCGACGCCCTCTCGGAGGCTCTCTACCTGCTGCACGTGGAGCGCAATGGCGACGTTGTCAGCATGACATCTTACGCTCCGCTCCTGGCACGCAAGAACGGCACACAGTGGAATCCTGACCTTATCTATTATGATAACGACCGCGTCTATCCTACATGCAGCTATTATGTACAGAAGATGTTTGGCGAGTCGGCCGGCAACTACTATTACGGCGACTGCGTGAAGATTGACAATCCCGACAAGTCGGAGGGCGACGGCATGCTACAGGAGCAGAGCGTGGTGCTCAACACCAAGACACGCGAACTCTTTGTCAAGGTCTGCAACGCCACTGCCAACACCAAGACGGCAAAGGTCAACCTCTCGCGTTTCAAGGGCATGAAGCCTGTTGCCACCCAGGTGACACTCAGCGGACAGCCAGAGGACGAGAACAACTTCGACGCGCAGCCCATAGCGCCTGTGACAAAGCAAGTGAAAATAAAGAAGAACATGACACTCGAACTCGCACCTTATTCATTCACGATGTTTAAGATACAGTGCAAGTAAGGCTTGCAAACTAATTAAAACAATAACGGCTGTGAGAAGCATCTTTAGCTCTCACAGCCGTTTTTCTTGTATCGTCAGTGTTAAAAAAACAAAATTCAATGCCGTTCCATGTCATATATTAGTACAAAAGGAAGAAATACCGCAAAAAATGACTACTTTTGCACAAAAATTCAGTTGAAAAGAGATGTACAAGACAGAAATTGACAATTATCTGAAGAAAACAGGATATCGGGAGTTTGTGCCAAAGGCTGCACTGTTTGATATGGACGGAGTGCTCTACAACTCTATGCCCAATCACGCTTACAGCTGGCATCACTCCATGAAGGCTTTCGGCATAGAGATGAGCGAAGCCGACGCCTATGCCCACGAGGGAATGAGAGGCGTGGAGACGATAAAAAAGATGGTGAAAGAACAGAAGGGAATAGACATCACTGACGAGGAATCGCAGATGATGTACGACGCCAAGAGCAATCTTTTTGCCACACGTCCCGAAGCGAAGATTATGGAAGGAGTGAAGGAACTGCAGAGAAAGATGAAGGCCGACGGACTGAAGATTGTCGTCGTGACGGGAAGCGGACAGCAGTCGCTACTCGACAAGCTGACAAAGGACTTTGAGGGACTGATAGAACCGGGAATGATAGTGTCGAGCCACGACGTGAAAAGAGGAAAACCCAATCCCGAACCCTATATCAAGGGACTTGCCAAGGCGGGAGTGAACCCATGGGAAGCCGTGGTGGTGGAGAATGCTCCGCTCGGCGTCAGGGCTGCACAGGCTGCCGCGATATTCACCGTGGCGGTCAACACCGGTCCGCTGCCCAATAAGATTCTTGCCGACGAGGGAGCAGACTTGATATTCGACAAGATGACCGACTTCAGAGACTGCTGGCATCTGTTATCCCAACGATGACAGGACTTCATTGGCCGCAGTCGTCTGTTATCCCAACGATCATAGCCGTGCGGCCGACGACCTTAAAGCGGATGTCGAGCTGCTTATAGGGCATGCCGTAGATGCGGTCGGGCGAGCGGTGGTATTGCGGACGAGGATCTTGCGACAGCAGTTGTTTGACTACGGCAAGATCAGCGGCTGAGAGCACCGACAAGTCAACATCAGGAGAGGCTTCGACATCGAGCACCGTCCACTGACAGGTATCGACAAAGCCCGCCTTGGCGTCGCCATGGCTGTCAAACTCAGGCAGATAAGGCTTGATGTCGTATATAGGAGTGCCGTCCATAAGGTCGGCGCCCGTCACCTCGATTACGGGGCCGTCGGGCGTGGCGAGTCTTACCGCCGCGACACGCACCGAGGAAAGACCGAGATTGTTTGGACGGAAGGGAGAGCGTGTGGCAAACACTCCCTGGCGCACGTTGCCGCCAAGGCGTGGCGGGCGCACGGTGGGATGCTTGTCGGCATCCACATTCTCCGAAAATCCCCATATCAGCCAGACGTAATCAAAGCCGTCGATGCCCCGAAGGGCTTCGGCTTCGCGATAGGCTGGAGTGAAGACTATCGTGCCCGGGAGCGTGTCGGCAAGTCCGCTCTGACGTGGTATTCCAAACTTTGACGTCAGTGGCGAGTGGAATATTGCTATCGGTTCGATTGTCATCATTCTTCGCTATATTCGCTATATTCGTCAAGACGATTTTGCCAAAGATATTTTTTTGTCTCCTTCACTATCACGCCGCTGAGCAGCAACAGGGCGACGAGGTTTGGTAAGGCCATCATCGCATTCATGCAGTCGGCAATGTTCCACACAAGCGTGAGGTTGATGATGCTGCCGATGAAGACTGAGCCGATATAGATGATGCGATAAGCAAGCATCGTGCTGCGACCGGCGAGATACTCCACGGCGCGCTCGCCATAATAACACCAGCCGACGGCGGTGCTAA
>SAMEA3663092__coassemble_1012_pt1 | contig 8448 bp, 8 predicted proteins | sample SAMEA3663092__metabat2_low_PE_020 | metagenome-assembled genome bin SAMEA3663092 (sample SAMEA3663092) | pig gut metagenome | biome: pig gut; feature: pig-associated habitat; material: faeces | place: France | collected 2012
GGGCAAGTATGCTCACATCCTCTCAGCGGAGCTCTACTCCTCGCTGGCGGAGAGCAAGGTGATTGAAGAGGCTGCATTGCGCAGCGGCAAAGAAGTGAAGCGTGTGAACTCAAGCGATCCGAGCACGGAGAGTCCTGACATATCCTGCATTGAAGTTACGTCTGGTAGGAAGGATATTCTGAGTAAAAAGCCGCCGGCTTCGTTCACACGAGACCGGCGGCAAATAGTATTAGCTAAATAGAGAGAGAGTTTGTTTATTGTTTCTAATAAATGATTATATCGATTCTGTTATCTGTTGTCTGACATCGAGACGATGACCTCGTTGTTTTCCTTCAGCAGAAGCTTGGCAAAGTCAACTATATCCTTTACCGTAACGCTCTCGATGAGAGCCTTATAGCCTGACATGGTGTCCTCGCCGTTGCGGTACCAATTGATGAGCTGGTTCATCCAGTAGGAGTTGTTCTTCTGGTTCTCATCAAAGTTCTTCAACATATACTGACGAGTCTTGTCGATGGTCTCCTGCTTGGGTCCGTTGAGGCATATGTCCTTCACACCTTGCTCCACGAGCTGTATCATGCGCTCGCGCTTGGCGGGATCGGTGTCAAACTGCACCATCAGGGAGAATGTCTGTTTCGGCTCTCTCGACACGCTGCCGCGCACGCTGGCTCCGTAGGTGCCTCCCTCCTGTTCGCGAAGCACCTCAAGGAAGTGGTCGTTAAGTCCTTCGCTGAGGAATGACATGAGGATGCGGTTGCGCTGTGTGGCCTTGCAGTTGCCGCTCTTCACATACAGCACGGTTGACTTCTTCGTCTCGAGCTCTTTCTCGAAATTGTTTGCCCTGCGGCCCGGAAGGATGTCGGTATTGTTGTCGCGCCATGTCTCCTTGCGCTTTATCGACGGAAGGGTGGCCACATACTGGCAGAGCAGCGGTTTGAGCTTCTCGATGTCGATATTGCCTACAAAGACGAAGGTGAAGTCTGAGCAATCGGCAAAACGCTCGCGGTAGAGCTCCATCACACGGTCGTAGTCTATCTGGTCGATCCACGATGCCTTGACATTTGCCACACGGGGATTGTCGCCGTAGAGTGTGTGGCGGACTGAATCCTGGAATGCCTTCATCGGCAGGTTCTCGGTCTGCTTGAGCTGGTTCTTCATCTGCTGGCAGAAGGTCTGGAACATCTCCTTGTCCTGACGTGGACTCGTCACCTTGAGATATGCCAATTGGAACATCTTCTCGACGTCTTTATTTGTGGCACCGCCGTTGATGTTCTCGCTAAGGCCGCTGACGCTGGTTGCCGCACCGGCTGTCGAGCCTGCGAGCATCTTGCTCAGCTGTTTATTTGAAAAATCGCCGCAACCTCCTAATGCGACTATCTGGTCGAGCAGCGAATACTGTATGATGTCGCGTGTATCGAAGAGGCTTGAACCGCCAGGACTGAATGCGCGGAACGAGATCTCGTCGGCCATATAGTCGGTTGGCTTGACGATGACCTTAATGCCATTGCTCAGCGTGAGCTCGGTGGAGCCGAACTTGCCTTTCTTCTCTTTTACCACCTTGCCTGGTGTGGGCAAGGTCTCTATGAGAGTCTTTGCCACTTCCTCGTCCTCGAAGGCTTCGATATTCTCGGCCTTGGCAGCATTGTAGGTGGCAAGGAGCTGTTCCTTGGTAGGCACTACGACGCCTTCCTTCTCGGGCATGCTCAGCAAGAACACCACGTTGTCGGTGTCGTCAACGAGTTGCTTGAAGGTCATGTTGACGGCTTCGAGCGGCAAGGAGGCCAGTAACTGCTTGATCACCTCAAACTCTTTCTCGATGCCTGGCACTGGCTCGCCGCTGATGAAGTGGCGCACATACTCGCGTGAATAGGAATCGTTATAGACGTTGGCACGCTCGTTGTAGGAGCTCTCTATGTTGGAAAGGAGATTTGCTTTTACACGGTCGAACTCGCCCTCGGTGAATCCGTATCGGACGGCACGCTGAACCTCGACTGTGAGTGCCCTGATGGCTTGCAGTACGCTGTCGTCCTTGCACGACAACGTGTTGGTAAACGCTTTCTTGTTTGACGAAAGCAGGAAGTTGGCATCGTCCACGCCTGCACTAAGGAACGGGCAGGTAGGCTTCTGCGACATCTCCGAGAGGCGCTCGTTCATGATGGACGAAGCGATGTTGACGATGAGGTCTGCCGCATAGCCTTCGACGGTGTTACGCAGTTCCATTGGCACTGGATCGTGCTTGAAAAACACGTCGTATGAGGTGCCTGAGAGCTCCTTGTCTGTGGCGATAGCCACGATAGGCTCCTTGTTGTCGCTCACCTTGACATATTCGCGCCCAGCGGCATTGGCTGGCATCTTCACATCGGCAAAAGTGGAGCGTATCTTCTTTTCCATCTCGTCAACGTCGATGTCACCCACAACGATAATACACTGAAGGTCAGGGCGATACCACTTGTGATAGTAATCGACAAGCACCTGGGGCTTGAAATTGTCAACCACCTCCATCGTGCCGATGGGCAGGCGGTAAGCATACTTGTCGCCCTGATACATGATGGGAAGCGTCTGCGTAAGGATACGCATCTGCGCATTCTCGCGTGTGCGCCACTCCTCGTGGATCACGCCGCGCTCGGCATCAATCTCCTTGGGGTCGAGCGTCAGGGCGCACGACCAGTCGTGGAGCACGAGGAGACAGCTGTCGGCTATGGTGGCGCGCTTCAGCGGCACATTACTTATATTATATACGGTCTCGTCGATGGAGGTGTAGGCGTTGAGATTATATCCGAACTTGACGCCGACACTCTCCAGCCAGTTGATCATGCTCTTGCCGGGGAAGTGCTTTGTGCCGTTGAAACACATGTGTTCAAGGAAATGGGCAAGACCCTGCTGGTCGTCGTTCTCTAAGATGGAGCCCACGCGCTGGGCGATGTAGAAGTCGGCCTGTCCGGCTGGCTTCTCGTTGTGACGCAAGATGTAGGTTAGGCCGTTGTCGAGTTTGCCCACCTTTATCTTCGGGTCGAGGGGCAACTGCTGCTGTGCCGTTGTCGTCACGGCCGTGATGCCCATCAGTAAAATGCAGATAAGTACTTTTTTCATTTTTATAATTTGCTTGTTGTTTCTATTTATATGTCGTAATAGAGCTGGAAATGGGTATTCGGTTTAACATTATTTACTACAATTAATCATCCTTTCACCGAACCGATATTGTCTTTGAGCTGTTCGACACTGCTTGCTCCGACGATGACCGAGGTGACACCTTGGTAGTCCAATATCCAGCGTAAGGCTTTCTTTGCCATTGTCATGCCTTCTGCCTCCGCCTCGGCATTCCACGCCTTGAGCTGGGCGAGCAGTTCGGGGGTGAGCATATCGTGGCGCAGGAATTTCTCCTTTGCCATGCGGCTGTCGGGTGCGATGCCGTTGAGATAGCGGTTGGTGAGAAGGCCTTGTGCCAGCGGGGAGAAGGAGATGAAGCCTACGCCACGATCACGGCAGAGCTCTAACGTGCCGTTCTCCTCGGGCGCACGGTTGAGCATGTTGAGCTTATCCTGGAAGATGAGCAGCGGCGTGTCGTGGGCGGCCAGATAGTCGATGGCCTTGCGAAGCGGCTCCAAGGGCCAACGCGAGATGCCGAGATAGAGAGCCTTGCCCTGCCGCACTATATCGACCATGGCCTGCAGCGTCTCCTCGATGGGAGTGGAAGGGTCGAAACGATGGCTATAGAACAGGTCCACATAGTCGATATTCATCCTGCGGAGACTCTGGTCGAGACTTGCCATGAGGTATTTCCTCGAGCCCCAGTTGCCGTAAGGCCCAGGCCACATGTCATAGCCAGCCTTGGTACTGATAAAGAGCTCGTCGCGATAAGGGGCGAAATCATCACGCATCAGACGGCCAAGGGTTTCCTCAGCACTGCCGTAAGGAGGACCGTAGTTGTTGGCGAGGTCGAAGTGGGTGATGCCATGGTCGAAGGCATAGCGAGTGATGGCCCTGCTGCGCTCAAAGGGATCGACTCCTCCGAAATTGTGCCAGAATCCTAAACTAATCTTGGGAAGCATCACTCCGCTGCGTCCACACCGTTCGTAAATCATGCCGTTGTCGTAACGGCTTTCGTCTGCTTGGTATATCATTGATTGGTTTTTTAAGTTTTCTGCTCCAAAGTTACGACAAAAAAACGGAATGGAAAAGAATATCAAATTAAAAAATCAAAAAACATTTGGTAATATCGGGAAAACGACGTAATTTTGCTGACAAATAGCAATTATTCACTATGAAAAAGGGTGATATAAAAATCATAAAAGGTATTTTCGAAAAAACACAGCACCTGCAGTTTGCACCAAAGATAAAGGCGGGATTCCCTTCTCCGGCTGACGACTATACTCATGAGAGCATAGATTTCAACCGTGACCTTATCAGACATCCGGAAGCCACTTTCTACGGACGGGTAGATGGCGACTCGATGGTAGAGGCGGGAATATGCAACGGCGACATCGCTGTCATCGACCGATCTATCGACGCCCAGAACGGCGACATCGTCGTGGCTTTCGTGGATGGAGAGTTTACGATCAAATATCTCGATCTCAGCCATAAGGAGCAGGGATATATAGAACTGAGGCCTGCCAACAAGCTGTTTCCCACAATAAGAATCGACGACACAGACAATTTCGAGGTGTGGGGAGTGGTAGTATGGACAATAAAGAACTGGAAACGATAACCCGATGTATGCCATCATCGACTGCGACAACTGCTACGTGTCGTGCGAGAGAGTGTTCCGTCCTGACCTGGAAGGGGTGCCCGTGGTTGTGCTGAGCAACAACGACGGATGTGTGGTGGCACGCTCTAACGAAGCCAAGGCTATGGGTATCAAGGCGGGAACTCCATTCTTCCAACTGCAACAGATGTTTCCCGACAAGAAAATAGCCGTCTTCTCGTCAAACTACGAACTCTATGGCGAGATGACAGCACGAGTGGTGGAGATAGTGAAAAAGGCCGTTCCTGCTTATTTCAGATATAGCATCGACGAGTGTTTCGCCTATTTACACGGAATGGACGACATCGACCACAAGCTATGGGGCGAAGAGCTGCACAAGAAAATCAAGAAATGGACGGGAATGCCGGTAAGCATTGGCATCGCTCCCACGAAAACGCTTGCAAAAGTGGCAAGTCACTTCGCAAAGAAATATAGCGGATATAAGCATTGCTGCGTCATCGACACGGAAGAAAAACGGCGTAAGGCTCTGAGACTCTTCAGTATAGACGACGTATGGGGAGTGGGAAGGAGATATGCGGCAAGGCTGGACGGATATGGCGTGAAGACGGCGCTTGACTTCGCGGAAAGACACGAGAGCTGGGTGAGAGTCACTTTCAACAATATCGTCATTATGCGGACATGGATGGAACTGAACGGCAACGACGCCGTGCCTAACGAGGAGATGGCAAAGAAGAAGAGCATCTGCACAAGCCGTAGCTTCAATGGCATGATCAGCGACTACAACGAACTGAAGACGCATGTGGCCAACTATGCCGCGCGATGTGCCGAGAAGCTGAGGATACAAGACACGGTTTGCTCTGTCGTGGGCGTGTTCATATACACCAATCCCTTTCGGGAAGACCTTATGCAATACTGGAATTTCCATGAGACAAGGCTCATCACCCCGTCAGCATCTACCATCACTATTGTCAACGCTGCCGAGGATGCGCTGAAAGCCATCTTCCGTCCTGGATACAAATACAAGAAAGCCGGGGTGATAGTGATGGGAATAGGCAACCCTTATCCCTTGCATCACGACCTCTTCGACATCACGGCCGAACAGTTTCAGAAGATGAGAAAACTCGACAAGGTGATTGACCGGATAAACAAGACCATCGGCAGCGAGACCATCGTGCTTGGTGCACAGCAATATACACGGCCTGACGGAAAAGGCAAGGCTGAGGTATTTGCCAACGCCATAAAACACGACTACAGAAGCAAAAACCCGACTACACGGTGGGCGGAAATCATCAGGCTGACATAAGACGCCGGCTGCTGTTCCATACCCCACCCATAGTAAAACAAAACTATTTCTTCGTCGAAACCTTTACTTTGGTGATGCGGTGCTCGTCCATTCCGAGGACGGTGAAGGTGTATGAACCAAAGAGCAGCTTCTCTCCTACCGTCGGGAACTCTCCTTTCAACTCTAACAGCAAACCTGCCAAAGTGTCGGCATCGCCCTCCACTTCTTCAAACATATCCTCGGGCACTGACATGAGGCGATAAAAATCGCTCAGAAGTGTCTTTCCTTCAAAGATATATGTGGTGGGATTGATGCGCACGTATGTGTGCTCTTCCTCGTCGTACTCATCGTTTATCTCGCCGACAATCTCCTCCAGCACATCCTCGAGAGTAACAATGCCACTGGTTCCTCCAAACTCATCGACGACAATGGCTATATGCACCTTATTGTCCTGAAACTCACGCAGGAGATCGTCAATCTTCTTTGTCTCGGGAACGAAATACGGCGGACGTATTAACGACTGCCAACGGAAATTGGCTTGTTTGCCAAGGTGAGGAAGAAGGTCCTTGATATACAGCACGCCACGGATGTTGTCAATACTGTCTTGATACACCGGGATTCGGGAATAATTGTTGTCGATAATACAACGGAGCACGTCGGGATAAGACGTACGAATATCAAGATCCACTATATCCTGACGGCTGGTCATAATCTCCTTGGCTGTCTCGTCGCCAAAGCGAACTATTCCCTCAAGAATGTTTTTCTCGTCCCGGATCTCCTCTGTATCAGTGAGTTCAAGAGCTTGTTCGAGATCATCCACACTAAGCACCTTGTTCTCTTTCTGAACTACCTTCGACGCCAAAATACCCGAACGCAAAAGGATGCTGGCAAAGGGATAAAAAAGACGGCGGCAAAGATAGATGCCTCCACTGGAACGACGACAGAACGCCAACGGCTGCTGACCGGAAAACACCTTTGGCATGATCTCGCCAAAAAGAAGAAGAATGAATGTCAGCATCACCGTGATACACAAGAACTGCAACCAATAAGCATCACCGAAATCTATGATGTGGGCAAAGACATAGTTGCATAGCATGATTATGGTGACATTGACCAAGTTGTTGGTAATGAGAATAGTGGCAAGGGTGCGCTCGGAATCGTCGCGTAGCTGGAGTATGCGACGGTCAGTCTCTAAACGTGAGTCTTCTAACTCGTTGATATCGGAAGGAGAAAGTGAGAAAAAGGCTATCTCACTGCCTGAGGCGAAACCTGAAAGCACGAGAAGAAGACAAGCTAACAGAGCCGCCACATACACGCCTATAGTAGGAACGATGAAATGCACGTGCTCTATCGTCTCTAACAAATCTGTAAGAAATAATATTGATAGCATCTAAAAAAAATGAATGTGGAACATTTCGTCACGACACACCGCCTGAAGGGCCTTCGTCAGCTTGGCGACGGGGTGAGAGCATCTCCATATTCTCTGCCCATATCTCCGTGGCTTGACGTCTCATACCTTGCTTGTCGCTATACGAGACGTAACGAAGACGGCCTTCGATATACAACTTGTCACCCTTATGGACAAATTCCTCTACAGTCTTGGCAAGTCGGCGCCATAGTATTACGGTATGCCAATCAGTACGGTCGGGCACCTGAGTGCCATTCTGAAGCGTATAGCCACGCTCGGACGTGGCAAGAGATATGCGCGCCACGGCGACATCGTTGTCAACATAGCGCACCTCAGGCTCTTGACCCACATTTCCTATCAGCATCACCTTGTTCATATTGCAAGCATATCACTTACGCTTACCCACCTGCTCGCAGGTAAGACCGAGAAAACGAAACGAGAAATTCTTTCCCTTAGCAGAAGGGAACTGACTGCGGTTGTCAACACACTGCTGAAGATGATCTAAGATGCGGTTGTAACAGTCGATACCCGACTCTGCCTTGCAACGGGCAACAAAACGTGTGTCGGTATAGCGAAACTTGCCTGTTCCAGGGATAAGTACAACGCGCTTGAAATTCAACATTCCCTCATACCAACCGGGATTGACGGCGTTGAGCTCGGCAACGGCAGGAGACACCGCACGTCCACGCTGATTGGTGGCCGGAGCATGAAGGGCTTTCTTGTCCTTAAAGTCCTGCATGGTCTGCGCCTCTGTCTTAATAATGATGAAATATATACGCGGACGAATCTTGTAGCGCTTGGGATAATAGACATCGCTCTTCACATATTCACGAATATCGCGCTCCAATTGCGGATTCATCTCTATCTCATCAATATCTGAAAGAAATCGTATTGCTTCGTCAACGTTCTTGACAAGAATTTCACGGTCGAAATATCTTAAATATAAATTCATAAAAGAATAGTTGTTTCTCGAAAAAAAAATATTAACTATATATATACAAAAAAAATGAGCGGAAAACGGGACTCGGACCCGCGACCCCAACCTTGGCAAGGTTGTGC
>SAMEA3663092__coassemble_1090_pt1 | contig 8194 bp, 4 predicted proteins | sample SAMEA3663092__metabat2_low_PE_020 | metagenome-assembled genome bin SAMEA3663092 (sample SAMEA3663092) | pig gut metagenome | biome: pig gut; feature: pig-associated habitat; material: faeces | place: France | collected 2012
TGAACGATGATGCTTTCTTATTCCTTCCATTGTGCGAATATGTTAATTTTGGCGCAATAGTAATAATAATCGACGTATCAATCTGTCGAAGAATAAACTCATACTTGAACATGTGCTCTTAAACTAAATTGCAGAAGAACCACTTTTTCTAGTCTAAGTCAGTTTCGGGATGCTGTTCTATGGTTACCATGTCATGACTTCCGTTCGTCACATTTGGGTTGCCGTTCGTCACATTTAGTTGCCATTCGTCACGCCCTTGAGCTATGTGTCCCAGAAAGAAAAGAAATAGGTACGGAAAGGAGGGCGGCTGGGAAAAGAAGTGTAACTTTGTACCCCAAAACAAGATGAACAGTAACAATAAACAGATGAAAAAGGTAATGATTGTATTAAGAAACACAGTTTTAAGACTCATGTTGACAGTGATGGTAATGACAGCTTCTGTCAATGTATGCGCACAAAAAGCATCGCAGACTCTGAGAGGAACCGTAAGGGATGCTATCAACCACGAACCAGTAGCCTACGCTACCATAATACTTACTGACAATCCCCTGCTGAAGGTTATCAGCGATAGCGTCGGAAGGTTCTCGATAGGCGATGTGCCTGTGGGCAGACATAACCTCAGATGCCAGTATGTGGGATATGAGACGGTGGAGATGAACGAACTGCTCGTCACCTCAGCCAAGGAGACGTATGTCGATATATTGCTCAGCGAGGCGGTGAAGGAACTGGGCAACCTCGTTATACGTCCGAAGGTGACGAAAGAGAAGGCGCTCAACCGAATGGTGCTTACGGGAGGAAGAATGTTCAGCGTGGAAGAGACCAGCCGGTATGCAGGCGGCTTCGACGACCCCGCTCGTCTTGCCACGGCCTTCGCCGGAGTGGCATCAGGAGGTGCTACCAATGGTATCTCCATTCATGGCAATGCCCCGCATCTGCTGGCATGGCACCTTGAAGACATGGAGATACCCAATCCTAATCACTTCTCAGATATCTCCGTCCTGGGCGGAGGCATCTTCTCGTCGCTTTCGGCCATGTGCATCGGCAACTCCGACAAGGCGTGTGGCGACTATCCCATGCCCATTGGCACTCCCGTCAGCGCTGGCAAGCGCACTGTTGGCGACACTACTGAATATCTCTTCACCGTAAACTCACAGTCGAGAGAAGGCACCGTCGTGTCGGCACAGGTTTACGTCACCGTGGCAAAGGACCAGAGGACAGAATTTACCAGGGTAGTGAGATAAAGGTGTTGACTCCTTGATAAAGCCAAAACAGGAAGAGAAATATTTTTTATCTTGCAATAGACAAAGCCAAATATGATAGTAGAAAGGACAGAAAGCTAAGTGTTTTCTGTCCTTTTGTTTGTACCTTTGCACCCGAATTGCAACATGAAGTCAAATTTTCCACCCAAATAATGAAAGCCACTCAAATAGCATAACTTTGTATGAAGAGAAACATCACCATATTAATGGCTCTATTGTGCTCGGCATTGTCGATGGCACAACCTGCAAGTGCTCCTGCAAGGGAATCGCGTGGCGAGGCAAAAGCATTGCCAAGGCATATTGACCTCAGCGGACAATGGCGCTTCGGCACCGACAAGTCGATGACCGACATGATACAGCTGCCCGGTTCGATGCCACAGCGCATGAAGGGCAACGCTCCCGACACTAAGACCCGTTGGGTGGGAGCAATCTACGACTCCAGCTTCTATCATAATCCCTATATGGAGAAATACCGCAGGGAGGGACAAACAGCCAAGTTCCCGTTTTTCCTCACGCCTGTCAAGCACTATGTCGGTAAGGCATGGTATGAGCGTGTCGTCACGCTGCCCGAAGGAGCGGCTGCCAGATACCGCCTCTTTCTCGAACGTCCGCATATCTCTACCGAGGTGTGGGTAAACGGCCAGCGCATTGGCACACAAAACTCGCTCTCAGTGCCACACGTGTATGCCCTCGACAATGTGTTGCGACCAGGCGATAACACCATCACCGTTTGTGTTGACAACGACCCCATGGTGGCCAACGTCGGACAAGACTCACACTCCGTGTCAGACCAGACACAGGGCGACTGGAACGGAATGGTGGGACGCATCGAACTACAGGAGTATAATGCCATCGGCCAAGTGAAGGTCTTTCCCGACGTAGATAAGAGGAAAGCTGTGGTGAAGGTGATGTTCGACAAGGCATTGGCGGGCAGACAGGCCGTCGTCACCTTGCGGGCAGAGGCATTCAACAGCAGCCGTAGCCATGTGGTGACGGCGCCGCGTCAGACCGTGGTGATAGACACCACCGCCACTGTAATTCCTATAGACATGGGCGACGGCATGCTGCTTTGGGACGAGTATTCGCCTCAGTTATACCGCCTCACGGTAGATGTAGCAACCGACGGCACAACATATTCCTCCACCACTGATTTCGGCATGAGGAAGATAGAGATAAGAGGGAAGATGTTTTATGTCAACGACCGCCTCGTGCAGCTGCGCGGAACGGTGGAAAACTGCTGCTTCCCTCTCACCGGCTATCCTCCCACGGATGTCAACTCGTGGCGACGTGTGTTCGGGAAGTGCAAGGAGTGGGGACTCAACCACGTGCGTTTCCATTCTTATTGTCCTCCAGAGGCAGCCTTCATAGCCGCCGACCTCATGGGCATTTACCTTCAGCCAGAAGGACCGTCATGGCCCAACCACGGCGTGAAACTCGGCAGGGGCGAGTATGTGGACCAATACCTCCTCGACGAGAGTATCAGCATCACCGACACCTATGGCAATCATCCATCGTTCTGCTTCTTCGCTTTCGGCAACGAGCCGGCAGGCAACTGGGTAAAGTGGTGCAACGAGAAGATGCCCGTGATGGAGCGTCACGACCCACGTCATCTCTATGCCGGATTCTCTGTCGGCGGCGGATGGGCATGGCAACCCAAGACGCAGTTTGCCGTGAAGGCTGGTGCACGTGGTCTCGACACATGGACAAAGCGACAACCCGAAGCCATGACCGACTTCTCTGCAAAGATCAATACCTATAACGGCAAGGACATGCCGGGCACGGCCATCACCATCCCCTTTGTCAGTCATGAGACAGGACAATGGTGTGTGTTCCCCAACTTCGCCGAGATACCGAAATACACTGGCGTCAACAAGCCCTATAACTTCGAGATCTTCCGCGACCTGCTTGCCAGTAACGGCATGGCGAGCCGCGCCTCCGACTTCCTCCTCGCCTCAGGAAAGTTGCAGGCACTATGCTACAAATACGAGTTGGAACGCCATCTCCGCACGCCCGACTACGCTGGATTCCAACTCCTTGCCCTCAACGACTACAGCGGACAGGGAACGGCTCTCGTAGGACTTACCGACGTGTTTTATGACGACAAGGGATATGTCACCGCACCCGAGTTCCGCGAGTTTTGTTCTGACATCGTGCCATTGGCAAAGATCAGCAAGTTCACATACGACAATAGCGAGACCTTCCGTGCCGACCTGATGCTCTCATGGTTTGCCAAGGAACCTTGCACGAATCAGAGAGTGGAATGGAGCGTCAGCGGAAACGACCTACACGGAGTGGGCGGTAGCATCGCCGTCGAAGGCGGCAAGAAGGAGGGACTTCTCTCTGTGGGCTCCATCACTGTGCCGCTCCACGGGATAAGCCGTGCCGGGAAATATACTCTTTCCGTCACCGTACCTGGTACCGAAGCCCGTAACCACTGGGACTTCTGGATCTATCCACAGCATCTGTTGGCCGACGAGGGCGACGTCTATGTCACCGATACACTCGATAGCAAAGCTCGTCGCAAGCTCCTTAAGGGAGGCAAGGTGCTACTGTTAGCAGCAGGCAAGGTGAGCTATGGCAAGGAGGTGAAGCAGCAATTCCTACCCGTGTTTTGGAACACTTCGTGGTTTAAGATGCGTCCGCCGCACACCACCGGACTGCTCATCGACGACCGTCATCCCATGCTTGCCCTTTTCCCCACCGATTATCACAGCGACCTGCAGTGGTGGGAATTGGTCAACAAGGCACAGGTGATGCAGTTCACAGACTTCCCCGCCGACTTCCAGCCCACGGTGCAGAGCATCGACACGTGGTTTGTGTCACGCAAGATAGGCATGCTCTTCGAAGCAAGGGTGGGAAAGGGCCGTCTGGTGATGACCACCATGGATCTCTCCTCTGACCTCGACACCCGTCATGCCGCACGCCAGATGAGGCAGTCGATACTGAGTTACATGCAGTCTGACCGCTTCGCTCCGGCACACGAGATAGATATCGCACGTGTCGCCGACCTCTTCACCAAGGTGGCAGGCGAAGTGAACATGTTTACCAACGACTCGCCCGACGAACTAAAGCCCAAACTGGTGAAATGACCTCGGCTCACCTGTGAGACGAACGCATATTACGCCTGCCATGACCACAATTCAAAAGAGAAATGTCAATTATTATAGTCATTTTCTGTTGGAAAAGTGTAATTTTGCAGCCGAAAATATTGACAATTGCATCTAATAGACAAAACCGATGAAACGACTTATTATCACCATACAGCTCTTATTGGCAGCATTATTGGTTGCCGGGGCACAAGAGACACTCTCAAGAGGCGTGGTTGTCTTGCCTGCACAAGAGGAAGGCAACTTCGTCAGTTGGCGCATGCTCGCCACCGACGATGCCAATACCGTGTTCGACGTGGTGAGAGACGCACAGATTGTTGCCTCAGGTGTAAAGCTCACAAACTATACCGACAAGGGCGGAAAGAAAGACAGCTTCTACCAGATAGTGACACGCTCCAAGGGAAAGAGGGAGACGGCATCAGCTAAGGTCACACCATGGGACGACCTCTTCCTCCGTATGCCAGTCAGTCGGCCGGAAGGAGGCGTCACCCCCGACGGACGACAATATGCCTACACGCCTAACGACTGTAGCGTGGGAGACGTGGATGGTGACGGCGACTACGAGCTGATACTGAAATGGGAACCGACCAATGCGCACGACAATTCCCACGACGGATACACCGGCAACGTGATCCTCGACTGTTACCGCCTCGACGGCACGCAGCTGTGGCGCATCGACCTCGGACGGAATATCCGCGCCGGAGCACATTACACACAGTTCCTTGTCTATGACTTCGATGGCGACGGCCGCGCTGAACTCATCTGCAAGACTGCACCTGGCTCGCTCGACGCCTCACGTCGATACGTGAGCGAGGTAGCCGACGATGAGGCTATCAGACAGATAGACAACCATGCCGACCACCGCAACAAGCGGGGACGCATACAGAGCGGCGAAGAACTGTTGACTGTGTTCAATGGACTCACGGGCGATGCCATACATACAGTGTGGTATAACCCTAACCGTGGCTATGGTGTCGGCGGCAGTGCGGAGTATGCCGGATGGGGCGACAAGACGGTGGAAGGCAACCGTGGCGAGCGCTATCTCGCCTGTGTAGCTTACCTCGCCGGAATGGATAAGAACCCCAGCGCCGTGATGTGTCGCGGATATTATACCAGGTCGTATCTCTGGGCAGTAGATTTCGACGGAAAGCATCTCTCAACACGATGGCTCCACGCCTCGCTCTCCTCCAGCCACTGGACCCTCGCTGACGGCACTGGTAAGATAGTGAACGAGGCAAAACACCTCAAGGCTACTGCCTACGGACAAGGGGCACACAGCATTGCCGTGGCTGATGTCGATGACGACGGATGCGACGAGATAACTTACGGCTCGGCTGCTATCGACCACGACGGCTCACTGCTTTACTCCACAGGTCTCGGACATGGCGATGCACAGCATCTGGCCGACCTCGACCCTGCCCGTCCAGGGCTCGAATACTTCATGGTACACGAGTCGTTCCCCTATGGTGCCGACTTGCGCGACGCACGCACGGGAGAGATAATATGGAGCGAGCCGGCCGACTTTGACACCGGACGCGGACTGGCTGCCGACATCGACCCCCACCATGAGGGATGCGAGATGTGGCACATAGGCAGCCACACGGTGAAAGACATCAAGGGAAATGCCATCGCCGACAGTCTGCCCGCAGTCAATTTCCGTATCTACTGGGACGGCGACCTGCAGGAAGAGCTGCTTGCCAACATGAATTGGCGACCGTCGTTCCCACCATACCTGCAGAAATGGGACGGCGAGAAAGCCGTGCCGCTGCCACTGAGCAACTGCCGTCACCTCTACGAGATGGGCAACACCACCTCCTGCAACTGGACCAAGGCTACGCCTAACCTTCAGGCCGATATCTTCGGCGACTGGCGCGAGGAACTCATCTTCTGGGACAAGAACGACGCCTCGCATCTCAACATCTTCACGACAAATATCCCCACCGACTACAGGGTAGTGACCCTCATGCACGACCATATCTACCGCATGGGCGTGGCGTGGCAAAACGTGTCGTACAACCAACCTCCACATGTAAAGAACATAAAACAACTGATAAAATGAGAAAACTACTTTTTGGTGCTGCCCTCGTGATGTCAGCACCGGCAATAAACGCACAAGTGACTGCTCCAATGGAAGACGTCAACAAAGTCGTTGACCTCACACTCGACAGTCTCGGAAAGGCGGAGACCGCACGCGTCCCCGCAGGCTCCAGCCGAAAGGGAGACAACCCCGTGCTCTTCCTCGTGGGAAACTCTACCATGCGTAACGGAACCCTCGGTAACGGCAACAACGGACAGTGGGGATGGGGATTCTATGCCCATGCCTTCTTCGACGAAAACCGTATCACCGTCGAAAACCAAGCACTCGGCGGCACCAGTAGCCGCACGTTCTACAACAGACTTTGGCCAGACGTGAGAAAGGGATTAAGGAAAGGTGACTGGGTGATCATCTCCATCGGACATAACGACAACGGACCGTACGATAGCGGAAGAGCGCGCGCCAGCATACCTGGCATAGGCAACGACTCGCTGCCCGTGACCATCAAGGAGACGTGCGTGAAGGAGACCGTATATACCTATGGCGAATATCTCCGCCGCTATATCAACGACTGTAAGGCAGTGGGCGCAAATGCCATACTCATGTCGCTAACGCCTCGCGACGCCTATGACGACAATGGAAAGATTGTCCGCGTCGATAAGACCTTCGGACTTTGGGCTCGACAGGTAGCTCAGCAGGAAAACGTGCCTTTCGTCGATCTCAATGAACGCTCGGCGGCAAAGCTCGACAGCTACGGGCCATGGAAAGAGAAATATCACTTCTACACCGACCATATACACACCAGTCGTTTCGGAGCGATGATGAACGCGCGTTCGGCGGCTGAAGGCATAGCTGAGAGCGACGACCCGAAACTCGCCGCGCTGAAGGCAATGATGGTCAATGTAGCCCTGCCTACCGTCGATGTAGAACGCGAGGAGGGAAAGCCCGTAGTGTTCATCACCGGCGACAGCACCGTGAAAAACGAGGACTCCAACCCCGACGGCATGTGGGGATGGGGTTCGCAGGCCTACACCGTGTTTGACCAGAAGAAGATCACCTGTGTCAACTGTGCCAAGGCGGGACGCAGCACACGCACCTATCTCAACGAAGGCCGATGGGACAAGGTATATAACAGTCTGAAGAAGGGCGACTACGTACTCATCCAGTTCGGACATAACGATATCGGACCTATCGACAAGCAAAAGATGCGTGGTACCATTGCCTGCACCAAAGACACCAGTCATGTCTATAAGCTCGAAGGCAGCGGACAGTATGAGGTGGTCTATTCTTTCGGATGGTATTTGAAGAAGTTCATACAGGACGTGAGGGAAAAGGGTGCCACGCCCATCCTCGTCTCGCTTACCCCGCGCAACGAATGGCCGGGAGGAAAGATAGAGCGCCGTAACGACACCTATGGCAAGTGGTATCGCGAGGTGGTTGCTGAAACGGGAGTGGAGTTTGTGGATGTCCACAATATCTCTGCCGACTATCTCGACCGTAAGGGACAAAAGAAAGCTAAGGCTTATTATAACCACGACCATACCCACACCTCGTTCAAGGGTGCGCAACTCAACGCTAAGAGCGTGGCAAAGGGCCTAAAGGATATCCATTCTTCGTTGGCTGAATACTTGAAATAAGAAGATATATGAAATAAAAAACATTTGACTATAGCAGCTTTGACACACGTCACCTTTGCTCAGTAGCATTCCCTTGCTACAAAATATTGAGCGGCACAGGATTCAAGTCCCTGTGCCGCTTTTTTTTACCCTTAATATGTATTGTGCATTACTTTA
>SAMEA3663092__coassemble_1365_pt1 | contig 7254 bp, 6 predicted proteins | sample SAMEA3663092__metabat2_low_PE_020 | metagenome-assembled genome bin SAMEA3663092 (sample SAMEA3663092) | pig gut metagenome | biome: pig gut; feature: pig-associated habitat; material: faeces | place: France | collected 2012
CGTCGTGGTACTGCAGCGTGATGCCCTTATAGTCGGTAAGGGCATCGAGATTCCAGTTGTCTATTATACTTCGTTCTATATATGAATTGAAGCTGCGAAATGTATTCATTGCACAATTTTTGAAATTTTGTGCAAAGATAATCGTTTTTCTGCACATTCCAAAACTTTTTGTGCAAAAACTTTATGTTATGCCTACGTTTTTTCCGATTATGACTATTTTTGAGGCATAATCAGCGTTTTTGGGGGTATAAGTGGTGGTTTTGGGGATATAATCGGTGAAGTGCTTGTAGCAGACCTACTCGTATCTCATGGATTTCGACGGAGAGATATGCGAGATGAGATAGCTGGGGGCGATGAGGATGAGCACGCTGACGACGAGCGTGACGGCGTTGAGCGCGGCGAAGGCAGGCAGATGGACCTCCATGGGTGCTTCGGACACGTAGTAGGTGGCGGGGTCGAGGCTGACGATGCCCGTGGTCTGCTGCAAGATGATGAGTGCTGCTGCGGCGATGTCGCCGAAGAGCATGCCGCGGCCGATGACGAAGACGGCAAACCAGAGGAACGTGTGGCGTATGGTGGCGTTAGGCGCGCCGAGGGCTTTCAGTGTGCCTATCATCTGTGTGCGTTCGAGGATGATGATGAGCAGTCCGGAGATCATGGTGAATCCTGCCACGCATATCATCAGCACGAGGATGATCCACACGTTGATGTCGAGCAGCGAGAGCCATGAGAAGATCTGCGGATAGGCGTCGTAGATGGTCTGCGAGACCATGGTATCGCCATAGCGGTCGGTGTGGCGGTTGACTTTCTCCACCACGTTTTGCGCGGTGGCGTCGAGGCGGGTGAAGTCGCTGACGGTGAGTTCGGCTCCCGAGCACTGTCCTTCTTTCCATCCGTTGACCTTGCAGGTGGTGTAGAGGTCGGTGAAGCAGAGCGTGTTGTCGAACTGGCTCATGTTGGTCTCGTAGATGCCTGCCACGGTGAAGCGGCGTGTGCGCACGCCTTGTGTCCCGACGAAATAGCCGTAGATGCGGTCGCCCTGTTTGAGTTTGAGCGTGGAGGCGGTATTGGTGGAGATGAGGATGGCGTTGGTCGATGCGTTGTCGGAGAACTGCGGTATGGAGCCAGCGACGAGATGGTCGCGTATGAAGTCCCATTCATATTCCTTTGCCACGCCCTTGAAGGCGATGCCGAGGAAGTCGTCGTCGGTCTTGAGTATGCCTTGTGCCACGGCATAGCGCTGCACATGGCTGATGCCGTCGATGCGGCTCATGGCGCGCATGGTGCTGTCGTCGATGCAGATGGGATAGTTGTCGGTGCTCTGCATGGCGAGGAAGTTGGCTACCTGAATATGGCAGCCGAAGCCTACCACCTTGTCGCGTATGGTATGCTTAAAACCCATCACCACCGAGACGGTGATGATCATGATGGCGAGGCCGATGGCCACTCCTGCCGTGGCTATATGTATGGCCGGGCGGCTCACCTTGCGGCCATCGCCCTTGTCGCTATATATGCGGCGTGCTATGAAATATGAAAGGTTCAATGTATTGTTGTTCTTTTACAGAAGTGTTGGAGGTATGGAATGCCTCATTCTTCTTTAACTCCCCAAGTAAATCTCACTCCTCCACCCTGCCAGGATAAGCCTCGAGGGCTTTCTGCAGCACCACGAGGGCGCGGGAGAGGTCTTCTTTCTTCAGGACGTAGGCTATACGCACCTGGTTGTGGCCAGCGCCAGGAGTGGTGTAGAAGCCTGAGGCGGGAGCCATCATCACGGTCTCGCCCTCGTATTCGAACTCCGACAGACACCAGCGGCAGAACTTCTCGCTATCGTCAACGGGCAACTTCGCCACGGTGTAGAACGCTCCCATGGGGATGGGCGAATAGACACCGGGGATGCGGTTGAGTCCGTCGATGAGACACTTGCGGCGCTCCACATACTCGTCATACACGTCACGCAGGTACTCCTCGGGCGTGTCGAGCGACGCCTCGGCTACAAGCTGGCCTATGAGCGGCGGCGAGAGACGCGCCTGGCAGAACTTCATCACCGCCTTGCGCACGGCCTCGTTCTTGGTGATGAGGGCGCCGATGCGGATGCCGCACTCGGAATAGCGCTTCGACACGGAGTCGATGAGGATGACATTCTGCTGGATGCCTTCGAGATGGCACGCGCTGATATACGGCGAACCGGTGTAGATATATTCGCGATAGACCTCGTCGGAGAAGAGGTAAAGGTCGTACTTCTTCACGAGGTCGCGTATCTGGTTCATCTCGCGGCGGGTGTAGAGATAGCCCGTGGGGTTGTTGGGATTGCAGATCATGATGGCACGTGTGCGGTCGTTGATGAGCTCCTCAAACTTCTCCACCTTTGGCAGCGAGAAGCCTTCCTCTATAGTAGTAGCTATGGTACGTATGCGCGCGCCCGCGGAGATGGCAAACGCCATGTAGTTGGCGTAGGCTGGCTCGGGGACGATAATCTCGTCGCCTGGGTTAAGACACGACATAAAGGCGAAGAGCACCGCCTCGCTTCCTCCCGAGGTGATGATGATGTCGTCGGCATCGACATTGATGTCGTAACGACGGTAATAGCTCACGAGCTTCTCACGGTAGCTCTGGATACCCTGGGAAGGCGAATATTCGAGAATGTTGCGGTCGATACGCTTCAGGGCATCGAGAGCAACTTGTGGTGTGGGCAGATCGGGCTGGCCGATGTTGAGGTGATAGACCTTCGTCCCACGCTTCTTTGCAGCGGCAGCAAGAGGTGCGAGCTTGCGTATAGGCGACTCGGGCATCTCGTGTCCGCGAACAGATATTTCCGGCATGATTCTACAAAAAAATTATTTTTCGACTGCAAAGGTACTATTATTAATTGGAAAACGGCAAACTGAAATAAAAAAAAATCGAAATAAAACCATTTTATTACCTAAATCATGGGAATTAACATATTTTTGCGCAATCTCTTCGCTCTTTTCAACAAAAAGAATTACTTTTGCCAAACTTTAACTCGAAAGGACTACAGACAATGAATTACGACGAACTCTTATCGAAGCGCGACGCGGGAGAAAATAAACTTTGCCATACCTTGCTCGGCTGTTTCACGAAAAGAAACGCCGGAGCACGCTTCGTGAACGTGATTGACATCAGGGACGAACTCACCGACAACATCCTCTTTGAAGAAGACCTCAGGAAGGAACACGAGGCACACAAGGAGATAAAGGCCAACCATCAGATAAGATATATGCCAGGCGGCGACGACGTTAAGGGAAAGACGAAAAAGACGCTCGTGGCCGAAAGAGGCGTGTTTGTCACGCTGGCTCAGATGCTGTTTGACACGCCGTCGATGGTGGCGCGCAACGACTTTCTCAAAGACATCATTTCGCAGACTTTCGAGGCAGCCAAGGAGCTGCACGCCAACGGCATCTATCACGCGTGTTTCGCGCCGGAGAACATACTGATACGACGCGGCGACGGCAGGCTGATGCTGCTGAACCACGGCTCGTTCTATCAGAACATAGAAAACCAAGAGGAGCTCTACGGCGACCTCGCCAGCTATGTGGCGCCTGAAGTGTTGGCTCACGGCACCATCGACGAGCGATGCGACGTGTATTCGATAGGAAAGCTGATAGAGTATCTCTACTCCACGGGATCGATGCCGATGCCAGTGAAGAAAGTGGTGAAGAAGGCTACACGCGAACTGCCCGAAGACCGCTACGACTCGGTAAGGAACATGGAGAAAGCTCTGAAAAGACTCGCCGCCTTCAGACGACAGGCCGTGACGCTGCTCACAGCAGCCGCCGCTACCGCCATCATCGTCGGCGCGTATTTCAGCATCGTGCCCGAACAAAACGAGATGGAATATATCAAGCCCGCACCGCAGCCTAAGACAGAGGACTTCCTCGACGAGGGCATCGACCCGACGACAGAATTAGGAATACTGCCCACCGACTCGTCGGGCGCGCTGACCGAGGCGCAAAAGAAAAAGATGGAGGAATACCAGAAGAAAGCAGAAGATATATTCCGAAAACGATTTGAAAAGGAAGCCGACAGAATACTCTCGAAGGTGTATAACGCCGGGGTGATGAACTCGTCGCAAAGCAAATTCTCCGCTTCGAGCCAAAAGGCTATCTCGGAACTGAACGAGGTGCAGGAGAAGATAGCAAGCCAGACGGCCATGCCCATGTCGAAGAGCCAACGCATAGCCCAGGAGATTATCGACAGGGTGAGCAACATGAAGAAAAAGGAAATAAAACAGTAAATAAACAAATAAAGAAAGAAAAAGAAAGACAATGAGAAGTAGAACAGCTATTTGGTTTGAATGCCGAATCCGTTACGAAAAGACCATGGAAGACGGAATGCAGAAGAAAGTGTCGGAGAACTACGTGGTTGACGCACTTTCATTCAGCGAAGCAGAAGAACGTATCACCGAGGAAATGTCGTCGTACGTCAGCGGCGAATTTGAGATCATGGACATCAAGATTGCACCATACGCCGAGGTGTTCTTCGCCGACAGCGACTCTGCCGACAAGTGGTACAAGGCGAAACTCGCCTTCATCACACTCGACGAGAAGACACAGAAAGAGAAGAAATCGACAGTGAACTACCTGTTCAACGCTGGCTCGATGAACGGCGCCGTGAAGAGCATCGACGAGGTGATGTCGCAGTCGATGGTGGACTATGTCGTTTCAGCCGTCAACGAGACCACGCTGATGGACGTGTTTGAATACAAGAAAAAGGAAAAGGACGACAAGCCCGAATACGAACAGCAATAACCGACGGGGAGGATACATGATGTTGGATTACGACGTGAAGAAAAACCTGCAGGAGGTATTAGCCACTCTGCCAGAGCACGTGAGACTCGTGGCCATCAGCAAGTATCACCCTGCTGAATACCTGCAGGCAGCATACGACGAGGGACAACGCATCTTCGGCGAAAGCCATGTGCAGGAACTGCAACGCAAGGTGGAGGTGATGCCGAAAGACATCTGCTGGCATTTCATAGGCCACCTGCAGACCAACAAGGTCAAGTATATAGCTCCATATATCAGCATGATAGAGGCCGTAGATTCGATGAAGCTCATGGCAGAGATACAGAAGCAGGCGGCGAAAAACAACCGCACCATCGACGTGCTGCTCGAACTGCATATAGCGCAGGAGGCGACGAAATACGGACTGACACCCGACGACTGCCGTAAGATGCTCGACGAGGGGCTGTGGCGCGAGATGAAAAACGTGCGCATCCGCGGACTGATGATGATGGCGTCGAACACCGACGACGAGACGCAGATACGCAACGAGTTTATGACCGCCGCCAACTTCTTCGACGAAGTGAAGGCACGACACTTTGCCGACGCGCCTTACTTCGACCAACGGTCATGGGGTATGAGTGACGACTATCCGCTTGCTGTTGAGTGCAGGAGCACGATGGTGCGTGTCGGAACGAGGATTTTCGGACCTCGTGTATATTAACACTCCCCTGCCCTGACCCTTCGGCACCCTGCGGCCGTCGAGACCATAACAGGCTGCGGGCGACGAGGCATCGGCCTCGACACCTTCCACTGACGCGGAACCGCCCATGAACTTGAACGAGACGCTGCTGGCTGACACCTCTGTAATGTCGGTCAGCGGCTTTTCTATGCCACCACCTGAATACCAGAAGGCGGGCAGAGGCGAATAGTCGGTGAACGACGTCACGCCACTGACTCCAGGGAAAGGGTCGCCAGCCGCCTCTTCCTTGTATGTGGCGTTGTCTATATACTGGCCACCATAGCGGCGCAACAGCTCGGCATTGACGGTGTTGACGTCTGTCCAAACGCTATTCGTCACGGTGGTCTTGATATAATAGTCGCTGAGCATCAGGCCGTCGGCGGCCACAAGCGAGAAACGCGGATGACCGATGGTGTTGTTCAAATTGTTGCCGCCTAAGCCGGCTATTTTGAATGAGTAGTCGTCGAAGTCGATATGATAGATCACGAGTCCGCGACCAAAGATCTTGCCGTTCCAAAGGTCGGAGGAATTCTCCACCACCTCAAGCATATAACACTCGGCAGGATTGACGGGATTGCTGATCTTGTAGCTGCCGCCACCACGCTCGGCCGTGGTCAGCATCACATCCTGCGATTGGTAAAGCTCAGGCACAGTGATCCAGCCCAGACGCTCGCGCTCCCAGCAGGTCAATGCCGTAGGGCGATAGCCGTTGAAGGTGTATTCGCCCAAGTCCATCAGTCCGTAATAGCCCAGTCCTACATCGCAACATTCCGAGGCGTAGCCATAGGTGGGATAGAGGTCGGGAAGACCGAGGGTGTGGCAGAACTCGTGGCAGAAGAGCCCGATGCCGCTCATCTTATAGCCTATGTTGGCTTGGTTTTTCTCTGAGCCATGCAACTCGTTGCTGACGCCATAACGGCATATCTTCACCCCGTCGAAGACCGGCGTGGAGGAGATATGACCTGACTGAGGCCAGATATAATCGGAACTGTTGGAAGCATAGTTCTCGCCATAGCCGGCGTAGATGATATACACGAGGTCGGCATAGCCGTCGCCGTCGGCGTCGTATTGCGAGAAATCGACATCGGCATCGGCGGCCTGACAGCTGGCCTTAAGCAGCGCGGTGATATCGTCGCGGCCGCGTCCGTAGGTCTTGTACGACTGGCTGAGCCGGTAAGGGCCGTAGAGGTCGAACTGGGGCGAATATTGTCCGCCGCTCATGTCAGAGAAATACTGGTTGACGCTACCGAAATTCTCATACATGACATGATCGGGATTGGTGCCCTTGCCGTTGAGACTGTTGTCAAACTGCCCGAAAGCATCGGGAAGGCGAAACTGGAGGTCGGAAAACTCGACCATGATGACAACGGCACGGGGCGAGCCGATAGCGGGAAATAAGGTAGGCAACGAAGAGGCGCGCGTGGCGAGACGCTGGCGACTGGCTTTCTCCATGCCCTTGGCTACCATCGACTCGCGGTCTTGACGCATCACTGCCATCGTCTCTGCCAACGAGCGCTGGCCAGGAGCATGGGCAAGGATACGCGAGGAAACGAGGTTGCCGTCGCTGTCTTGGTCGGCAAGATACAGGCCAGAACCGTCGTGGACAAGGATGGCGCCGTCGGTGGCGATGTAATAGTGGAAATACTCGTCGCCCACGAGCTGTACGTCGAGGCGGCTGCCGTCGGTCTGACGGAACTGGCTCCATTCGCGGAAGGCCTTCGCTGCCGACACCCGTTGCGACATGGTAACGGCAATGGTGAGAAGTAAGAATAT
>SAMEA3663092__coassemble_1774_pt1 | contig 6320 bp, 3 predicted proteins | sample SAMEA3663092__metabat2_low_PE_020 | metagenome-assembled genome bin SAMEA3663092 (sample SAMEA3663092) | pig gut metagenome | biome: pig gut; feature: pig-associated habitat; material: faeces | place: France | collected 2012
CAGCAGAATCCCTCAATGCAAAGATCAAGCATTTCAGAGCACAACTCAGAGGTATCATTGACCGTAAGTTCTTTCTCTTCAGACTAATGAAGATCTATGCCTAATCCACACACTTTTACTGGTGCCCCCCCTTATTCCTCTTCCTCTTCAGAGGAGGTGTCGAGGCGTGTGTCGAGCGAGATGCTTACGGCAGCGAAGCGGTCGATAGAGATCACGATGGGTATATACTCGTCGGTGCCAGGATGACTGACACTTGCTGCAAAGCGAAGTGTGGAACCATCGACACGGTCGAAGACGAGCCCCTCGAGTATGCCAGTGGCACGATAGTCGTCGTCGAGGCAGCTGTTGAAGTCAGCCTTAGTGAAGGTGCGTGAGAAGAATGTCGTGCCGTCGCCACGGGTGATGTTGAGCGAGATGCGGTTGTCATAGAATTGCTGCCCCGTCTCGTCCTTCACCATTGCGAGGCTGTCGTCAGCCTGTCGGTGTATGACACACGTCAAGTGACTGCCAGCGAGGTCAGCCTCCGCCGTCTGGTTATACTCCTGCATGCGCACGGGCGCCGCCGGCTCTTTCTTCTCCACTTTCTTCACGATGATATCGTCAGTCTTCTTTGTCTCTTTGCAAGCCGTGAAGCCTGCCGCTACGGCCACCAAAGCCAAGATAAATATTTTCTTCATTCTATTCCTAAATTTCGTTTTGAGTGCAAAGATATATCTCTTATTTTCAATAATTTGCACCTTTTCAAGCTTTAATTTTGAGTAAATATACACCTTTTCAAGCTTTTATTGCTTGCAAAATTACACCTTTTCAAGCTATAATACAAGTTTTTTGTCTTAAAAAAGAAAAAACAGAGGAAAAACTTGTTTTTGTTTTCACCTATCAATTGGCACCAAATGTATTGATTAGCACAAAAAAAGGTGCGGTAGTAAAGCCGCACCCTATATATCTAATATTCAAAATCTTACAGTGTGAAATCTGCCGTTCCGCGGATGTCAAGTTCGCTGGCACCGATGTATGCCCTGAACTTGCCAGGCTCCGACTTCCACTGATGTGTCTGCTCGTCGAAGAACTGGAGGTCGCGGGGAGTGATGGTGAACTCTACCACCTTTGTCTCGCCGGGAGCGAGGCTCACCTTGTCGAAGCCCTTGAGCTCCTTTACCGGACGGTCAACCGAACACTTCAGGTCGCCCAAGTAAAGCTGCACCACCTCCTTGCCCTCACGTGAGCCAGTGTTGGTGACGCTCACCGTCACGTCGTAGTTCTCGCCATTGGCCTTCACCGACGGCTTGCCATACTTGAATGTGGTGTAGCTCAGACCAAAGCCGAAGGGGAACTGGGGCTGCACTTTCTTTGTGTCGAAATGACGGTAGCCCACATAGATGCCCTCCTTGTAATACACCTGGTCGTTGACGCCGGGATAACCCTCCTCGCCATACTGGAAGCAAGGATAGTCGTTCTTCTCCTTTGCGAAGGTGATGGGCAGCTTGCCGCTTGGGTTAACCTTGCCCGAGATGATGTTGGCAAGGGTCTCGCCCGACATCGAACCAAGGTACCAGCACTGCAGCAGAGCCTTCACCTGCGAGAGCCATGGTGTGGCATATGGGTTGCCGGCATACATCACGGCAATGATGTTCGGCTGTATCTTGGCAAGTTCGGCGATGAGCTCGTTCTGTCCGTAAGAGAGGTCATAGGTCAGTCGGTCGCCGCCCTCGCAGTCCTGCTGATGGTTTTTGTTCATGCCACCGATGAAAATGATGAGGTCGGCATCCTTAGCCTTCTCCAAAGCCTCAGCCTTCAGCCTTGCCTGAGTCTCGGCAGGCACCTCATCCACATGTGCATACATAGGACGTCCGGCTGCATATCCCTGTGCGAAGTCTATCTTGTCGCCATACACGGCCTTGAGACCCTGCAGAGGCGAGATGTCGAACTTGGTCTTCAGCTCTGACGAGCCGCCGCCCTCGCTCATGTTGCGCACGGCATTGTCGCCCACGACGAGGATTTTGTTGTAGCGAGACGCATCGAGAGGCAATATCGCATTTTTCAATCTTTCAATATTTCCATTTTTCAACAGCACCACACCTTCTTCACCTACTTTCAGGCAAGCCTCATAGTGGTCGGGCGAGCACTGCTTGCCAATCACCTTATTGGGGTTCATGGCTGTGCGGAAGATGGTGCGGAGCACGCGTGCGGCCTTGTCGTTGAGCACGTCCATGGAAATCTTTCCCTCACGCACGAGCTTCTCAAACGGGTCGGCAAGGAAATAGGTGTTGTAGCCCTGCGAGTTGTCGGCAGTCATACCGTTGGTAAACGAACCCATCTCTATGTCGAGACCACCGGTGGCAGCTTCCCATGTGTCGTGAGTGCCGCCCCAGTCGCTGATGACAGCACCGTCGAATCCCCAGCGCTTCTTCAGGATGCCGTTGAGCAGCGAGTCGTTCTGGCAGCAGTGGACGTTGAGCCACTTGTTGTATGAGCCCATCATGGTCCACAGTCCCGACTGCTTCACACACTTCTCGAAGGCAGGCAGATAGATTTCCTCCACGGCACGCTCAGAGACGTTGACATTGACCGTCATTCGGTTCACCTCATGGTTGTTGAGGAAGAAATGCTTCAGGCAGCAAGCCACGCCATTCTTCTGTGCGCCTTTGATATAAGGCACTGCCATCTCGCCAGCCAAGTAAGGGTCTTCGCCCATATATTCGAAGCTACGTCCGTTGAACGGGCAGCGTGCGATGGTTGTACCAGGTCCGAGCATGATGTCTTTGCCACGGAAGGCAAACTCCTCGCTCACCTTGTTGCCATAGTGGTATGACAGGTCGCGGTTCCATGTGGAAGCCAAGCATGTGAGCGACGGGAAGGCCACGATAGAGTCGTTGTTCCAGTTGGCGTAACCCCATGAGTTCCAGTCTATCTCAGCACGGCAGCCATGAGGGCCGTCGGCCATATTGAGCTGACGGATGCCGAGGCGCGGCACTCCGGGTGTTGTGAACTTACTCTGTGCATGCAGTATCTGCACCTTCTCGTGTAATGTCATACGTGAGAGAGCATCCTGCACACGGTCTTCTACTGGAGCGTTAGGGTCGAGATAGACCTGTGCTCCTGCCGCCAACGTCGTGGCGACCATCATTGCCATTGAAAACAATTTTTTCATAACTGATTGTTGTTATTTTTTTATAGTTAATGATTTTTCGGATAGTCCGTATCCTTTAGCTTTTATGGTGACGTCGCCACCGTCGGTAGCCACCACGCAGAGCGCACGCCCGTTAAAAGCCTTGCGCTTCGTGTCCTTAAAGCGTTCCATGGAAATAGGGTTGCCATTGTCAACACCCACTATGCGTCCGCCTTCCACCTCGAAGAATATCTGGTCTTCGGCACGCGGACAGAGGTTGCCGTCGGCGTCGGTCACCTCCACGGTGATGAATGCGAGCGAGTCGCCGTTAGGATTGTTGACAAATGCGTCGCGATCGGCAGAGAGACGCAGGGCGGCAGGAGCGCCGGCAGTGCGTATGGTCTGCTCAGCCACCACCTTTCCTTCACGTCGTGCCACGGCCTTCACCTCGCCTGGCTCAAACCTCACACGCCACATCAGGTGATACTGGTGAGAGTCTTTCTTCGCCTTCACACCCTGTGAGCGTCCGTTGATGAACAGTTCCACCTCGTCGGCATTGTTATAGTAGCACCACATGTCGATCTCCTCGCCGGGAAGCCAGTTCCAGTGGGGGAAGAGATGGAGCACCTGACGGTCGGTCCATTCGCTCTGATACATGTAATAAGAGTCCTTGGGGAATCCGGCAAGGTCAACAATGCCGAAATAGCTGCTGCGGGCGGGGAATCCGTATGGTGTAGGTTCGCCGATGTAGTCGAAGCCAGTCCATATAAACTGTCCGCCCACGAAGTCGTTGTGTTTCACCACGTCCCACGTCTCTTCGTGTGTAGAGCTCCACGAGGCGTGCATATTGTCGTAGGCCGAGCACTGGAACGACGGGTCCTGATACGGCAGCCACCACTCTACGGGGGCTTTATACACCGAGTCTGACGGCATCATATAGAAGCCGCGGGTCTGTAGTGCCGACACGCTCTCTGAGAAGATGAAAGGCTTGCCGGGGAAATTCTTTGGCACGTCTTTCACCCACTCGTGATGATAGTTAAAGCCGATGATGTCGAGAGCCCCGCTCTTAAAGAGATGATTATTGGGGTCAGGCTCGTTGCAGCCTGCTGTGATGGGGCGTGAGGTGTCGTAACGGCGTATGACGTTGCACAGATTACGGCAGAGGATAGAGTTGACGCTCATCTCCTCGCCATGTGCGAGGGTAGAGGCGTCATGGCCGGCATTGAGTATGAGGTTGGCCTGTTCGGCAGTAAGATTATCGGCATCAGCCGACGACCACTGCTCGAGCACCTCGTTGCCTACGCTCCACATGAGGATAGAGGGATGGTTGCGGTCGCGGAGCACGAGGTCGGTAAGGTCGCGCTCAGCCCACTCGTCGAAGAAGCGTGCGTAGTCGTTCTTGGTCTTGCGGCGTCGCCACATGTCGAACGACTCGTCCATGACGATCAGTCCCATCGTGTCGCACATGGCGAGGAGCTCAGGTGCGGGAGGGTTGTGTGAGCAGCGTATGGCGTTCGTTCCCATCTCCTTCAGTATGCGTAGCTGGCGGTGCAGGGCGTCTTCGTTGATGGCGGCACCGAGGCATCCGAGGTCGTGATGCTGGCAGACGCCGTTTATCTTCATCTGCTTGCCGTTGAGCGAGAAGCCCTTGGCGGCATCGAAGCTGAAGGTGCGGAATCCCGTTACCGTCTCGTATGCGTCCATCACCTTGCCTTTCAGCTCTATCGTGGTCACCACCTTATATGTATATGGGCGCTCGCACGACCAAAGCTGGGGGCGCTTCACGGTGAGTGTCGTATGATATGTGGAGCGCGACTTGTCGGCAGGCTTAGGTGGATAGACAAGCAGCATGGGCGAGGCAGAGGGCAGAGTGACGGTCTTTGCTGCTTCAGCCACGGTCTTTCCTTCGGCATCCACCACCTTGTTTCTCACCACAATCTTCTCTTCCGTGCCAGTCATGTTGTCCACCACTACCGACACGTTCACCTTCTTTCCTTCAGCCACAACGTGTGTTCCCCAGTGAGCCACATGTATCTTTTCGGTCTTCACGAGCCACACATGTCGGTAGATGCCGCAGCCACTATACCATCGGCTGTTGGGCTGGTCGCTGTTGTCCACACGCACAGCCACCACATTCTCCCCTCCAAACTTCAGATGAGGCGTAAGGTCATACCGGAATGAGCTGTAGCCGTAGGGACGCTGTCCTAACAGTTGTCCGTTGATCCACACCTTGGCGTTCATATACACGCCGTCGAAGTCGATGTAAAACTGTTTGCCCTTGTCGGCGGCATCCACAGAGAATGTCTTGCGATACCACCCCACTCCACCGGGCAAGGCACCGCCGCTGTTGCCTGAGGGAGCCGAGGCAGAGAAGTCGCCTTCGATGGCCCAGTCGTGTGGAACATTGAGAAGTCGCCAAGTCGAGTCGTCGAAATCACGTTGTGACATCTGCGTTGAATCAGCGAGAGCGAATCGCCACCCTTTGTCGAAATTGAGAGTCTCACGGGCGTCACTTCTGCATATCACTGCAAGCATGGCAACGATCGATAACAATAGTTTTTTCATAAAGTTAAGTTATTTGTTAATATTTTGTGTGCAAATTTACAAAAAACCTACGTTATCACCAAAGCTTTTGACGTTTTTTCATTATTTTCGTCGTTCATTGTCTTCCTCTATTGATGCGAGAGGCGAGACCATAATTCGTTGCTTGTCGATTTTCACTTCTACTATATTCATCATGTTGAGATTTTCCACTATGCCTTGAATACCCTCACTACGGTCAGTCACAAAATGAAAGGGAAGATAGTCAACGTGACAAAGAAAAAGGGAGAAAAACTTGCGGCTTGCTCCCTGATTATATTTCTTTTTTCATTGAGAAGATTGCTTCCTTTAGCGAAGGAAGCTCTTTTTCAATAATCCACCATATTTGGTCGATATCAGTTCTCTATCGTATTGCATATATTCCATCTCGCTCTATTCTTGATTTTAACAATGGGTTCATGTTCTTATGCATACGGACAACATCTACGGAACATTTAAATAAATTCTCCAGATAATCTTTCAAGGCAGCCAAGAGAAACGGATTGGGTGTTTGCGTTTCTACACACACATCCAAGTCGCTCTTTTCCGTCTGTTCGTTTCTTGATACTGAACCGAAAATGCGCAAAGTCCTAATCCCAAAATCACTTACGATTTTTGAACTATTCTCCCC
>SAMEA3663092__coassemble_1877_pt1 | contig 6151 bp, 6 predicted proteins | sample SAMEA3663092__metabat2_low_PE_020 | metagenome-assembled genome bin SAMEA3663092 (sample SAMEA3663092) | pig gut metagenome | biome: pig gut; feature: pig-associated habitat; material: faeces | place: France | collected 2012
TGTAATATGCCGGACCGCCGTAGAACGACTCTTTGCCGCGCCGCTTGTAGAGCTGTGCGAGTGTCGATTCCACAAATGCCGTAGCAGCGCCGAGAAGAGCCATGACCCACATCCAAAACACCGCTCCCGGACCGCCGACGAATATCGCCGAGGCTACTCCGGCGAGGTTGCCCGTCCCGACGCGGCTAGACAGCGACACGGAGAATGCCCTGAACGAACCTATCTTCTTCGTGCGGTCGGCATCGTCGGCAGAGGCCGTCGCCGAGCTGTCTTCCACCTTACTTATATATATAGGGCGTCCTGTGATAATCTTCACCATGTCGCCAAGCAGTCGGAACTGCACGCCCTTTGACCTCACGGTGAAATATACGGCACAACCAACGAGCATCACCATTACCACATAGGTCCAGAGATAGTCGTTGATGGCATCCAAAAGCTGAATTATCGATAGCGTTGTAGTCATTGTCTTTTCTGTTTATGATGCAAAAGTATTAAATATTAGTCAAATAACGGCAAAAAAAGATGTTTTTTTGAAAAAAAAGTGTGATAAGTGAAACTTTTTGCCGCATAGCAACGTCAAACAGACAAAATAAACAACATAATTGATAATAGAAAGGATTACAAAAATGAAAAAGTTATTTATGTTTATCGCTGCCGTGTTGGCGCTCGTGTCGTGTTCGTCGGTGACATCAAACAAGGAGGACATCATGGTACAGGAAGACCGGAAGGTGGGCAAGTTTACAAGTATAGCCATACAAGGCTCGCCGACAGTGATCTATCGACAGGGCAACACCTGCACCGTGAAGGTGAGGGCAAACAAGTCGGTGATAAAAGACATAAAGACGACAATCGACAAGGGTTGTCTCAACGTGTCGATGAAGGGTAATGGCGGCTTCTTCGTCTTTAGCAAGGAAAAACCGATTACCATTTATGTCACTTCGCCTGACCTTATCGGCGTGGAGATTGCTGGCTCGGGCGACTTCAAGAGCGAGATGCCGCTCGACACCGACAACATTCGACTCGTGGTGCGCGGCTCGGGCGACATCGACTTCGACGGGAAGATACTTTGCGACAATGCGAAGATGGAAGTGACTGGCTCGGGCGACATCGATGTGAAAGACATTGAGGCTCTTACTACCGACATCTCTGTGATTGGATCGGGTGAGATAGACGTCAACCAGCAGAAGGTGATCAACACCGACGTGAGGTTGACAGGCTCGGGCGACATTACTATCAAGTGCGAGAGTTGCGGAAACATCAATTCCAACCTTACCGGATCGGGCGATATCAGCATCTACGGCTCGGTCAACAACATCAGCAAGCAGAAGGCTGGCTCTGGCGACTATAACATCAATGTGACAAAGAAATAACATCTTTTATAGGTCTAAAGCAGCATCTTTTATAGGTTTAATGCATGTTTTTTTAAGGATTAAGGCAAGTTTTTATAGGTTTATAGCAAGTTTTTAGGATAGTATTCGTCATTCTACATTCTTTTTTGTAATTTTGCACCCCAATATACAAATTAGAATGTAGAATGAAATATGCTGTAATAGCCGCTGGCGAGGGCAGCCGATTGGCTGCGGAAGGTATTGACTCGCCAAAACCATTGGTTAGGGTAGCTGGTGAAATGCTCATCGACCGCCTAATCAGAGTCTTTATGGACAACGATGCAGAAGAGATAGTCGTAATCTGCAACGACCTTACAACACAGGTGAGCCACCACCTGCTCGACATACAACAAAACGGACTGAAAGGCCGACCGGTGCCTCTGCGCTTCGTGGTAAAGAGCACTCCATCGTCGATGCATAGCTTTTATGAAATCAGCCGCTATCTGACCGACGGACCGTTCTGTCTCACCACCGTTGACACCATCTTCCGCCCAGAGGAGTTTAAAGAGTATGTCAGCGCACTGAAGGAAAGCGTGGAAAAGGGCATCGACGGACTGATGGGCGTCACTGACTATATCGACGACGAGAAACCACTCTATGTAGATGTGGATGAAAGCAACAACGACATAAAGGCGTTTCTCGACAAGAGCGACACATGCCGCTTTATCTCGGGCGGAATATATGGACTTACTCCACGTGCCATCGACACCCTCACGGCTTGCATTGAGCGGGGCGACAGCCGCATGCGCAACTTCCAGCGGGCACTCGTCGCCGACGGACTCTCGCTCAAGGCATTCAACTTCTCCAAAGTGCTCGATATCGACCATGCGTCGGACATAAAAAAGGCAGAGGATTTTCTAAAATAATCATATCTCTTCACTTATGGCAACAAAATTTTCAGAACTTCTCAAGGCTTCGATGAAGTCGGAGGATACAGAAGAATGGATTGACATCTATTTCACACGACCTATAGGATTGGCTTTCGCCCTGATGTGGAAGGCATTGGGAGTCCATCCTAACGCCATCACCATCCTCTCCATCTTCCTCGGACTGGGAGCGGGATATATGTTCTATTTCCCCGACATCGAACACAATATCTGGGGCGTGGTGCTGCTGATGTTCGCTAACTTCTGCGACTCCACAGACGGACAGCTTGCACGACTGACAGGACAGAAGACACTCGTAGGACGTATGCTCGACGGATTCTCGGGCGACGTGTGGTTCTTCGCCATATATCTCGCCATCGCATTGCGACTCATGGACGAGCCGCTGCCTTTCCTCGACAACATCACGTGGGGCTATTGGGGATTCGTACTCTGTCTCGTGGCTGGCTTCCTGTGCCACTCGCCACAGTCGTCGCTTTCTGACTATTACCGACAGATTCACCTCTTCTTCCTACTTGGCAAGAAAGGTAGCGAACTCGACGACTACGAGAGCCAACGCGCCATTTACGACAAGATGCCATGGAAAGGCAACTTCTGGGCGAAAATGTTCTACTACAATTACGCCAACTACTGCCGTAGCCAGGAGAAACGAACACCCGAGTTCCAGGCTCTCTACAAGGTGATAAGACTGCGCTGGCCTAACACGGAAGACATACCGCAGACCTTGCGCGACGAGTTCCGCCACAACTCGCTGCCGCTGATGAAATTCACCAACCAACTCACGTTCAATCAGCGTGCCATCATGATCTACGTGTTCTGCCTTGCCGGAGTGCCTTATCTTTATCCAATAATAGAAATTACCGTGTTCTCGGCTATCTACTCATATATGCACCGCACACACGAAAATTTCTGTAAGCAACTATGTGGATCGCTTTAGCTGATAAACAGGATATCACACGAGCCGGCATGCAGCATGTGCTGGGTTCGTATGGAGATGTCAACATGCGTCAGACCGAAGACAAGTATGAACTCATCGAGATGCTGAGCCAGCATCCAGATGCACTCTGTATCATCGACTATACGCTCTTTGACATCAACGACATCGAGGAGATGCAGATCCTGCACGACCGTTTCCTCGATGCAGCTTGGATCATGTTCAGTGTCGATCTGACTATCGACTTCGTGCGACGCATCATGGCTATGGGGCAAAACTGTTCGATTCTACTGAAGGAGTCGCCGATGCACGAGATACGCGAATGTATCGACTACGCTATACGCCGCCGACGCTACGTCTGCCAACGCATGACTGAGATGCTGCTCGTTCCGGCAGACACGCATGCGGCTGATGCCGACGAGGTGAAACTCACTCGCACCGAGACTGAGATACTGAAGGACATCGCCCTCGGCATGACCACAAAGGAGATTGCCGACAAGCGCTTCTCCAGCTTCCATACTGTAAACACTCACCGGAAAAATATCTTCCGCAAACTGGGCGTGAACAACGTCCACGAGGCAACAAAATATGCCCTTCGGGCTGGATTGATAGATTCGGCGGAATATTATATATAAAGATGATAAGATTCTTCAAGCGTTTTTCACTGCCCGTATCGCTCTTTGTCGGCGTGGTGGCGTATCTGCTCTTTTCACGCATCGAGCAGCTGCAGCCTATTGGCAACGTGGCGGGACCGCTGTGTCTTGACGTGATGCCCGTCATTCTGTTCACCATCCTCTATGTCACCTTCTGTAAGATACAGATCAAGGAACTCAGACCGCGGGTGTGGCATTTCAAGTTGCAGGGCATAAGGATTGCCTTGTCGGCACTCTTCGTCTGGCTGATAACGTTGACTACTGATGCCGACATGAAACTCATCCTCGAGGGCGTGTTTATCTGCATCATCTGTCCTACAGCAGCAGCCGCTCCGGTCGTCACCGAGAAACTGGGAGGCAGCATCGCCTCGCTCACCATCTATACCATCATTGCCAACGTGGTGACATCGGTCATCATTCCGCTGTTCTTCCCAATGGTGGAGAAAGAGGCCGACATCACTTTCCTCTCTGCCATGCTCATGGTGCTGAGAAATGTAACCGTCGTGCTCGTCGTGCCTCTCGCACTTGCACTCACCAGCAGAAAGGTCATGCCGGCTTTTACCGACTGGCTACGCTCCAAACGCGACCTCGCCTTCTATCTCTGGTGCATCAACCTCGCCATTGTCTCGGGTGTCACCGTGCGCAATATCCTCGCCTCCACGGTGTCGGGAATGACGCTCGTGTGGCTGCTCTTACTCCCCTTGGCTGTGTGCGTGTCGCTATTCGCCATCGGCAAGGCCGTCGGCCGACCTTACGGCGAGAGCATCAGCGCCGGACAAGCATTAGGTCAGAAAAACACCGTCGTCGGCATCTGGCTTACCATCTCGTTCCTCAATCCGTTAGCTGCCGTAGCTCCCGGAGCCTATGTGCTGTGGCAGAACATGGTCAACGCATGGCAGTTGTGGTATAAGGAAAAGTATGGCAAATTGAAATGGTGAAAACTTAAAAAATCTTTTTGCTTACAAAATATCACAAAAAAAGCATTGCCGATATCAGATTATTTCGTATCTTTGCGCCGTAAAGCCGCAGGAATGTGGGCTTTGACAAGTTTTGTATAACAATAATATAGGAAAGAGAATGAAAAAGTACATCTTAATGTTTGCCATACTGATGATGTCGGTAGTGGCTTTCGCACAGGACAAGAAGACCTGTCCAAAACAGAAACAGGAGTGTAAGAAAGAATGTTGCCAAAAGGCTGCTGACGGCTGCAAGAAGGCTTGTGATAAGAAGCAAGGCGAATGCAAGAAGCAAGGCGAGTGCAAGAAGCAGGCTTGTGAAAAGAAGCAGGCTGGCAACAAGAAGGTTTGCGCCAAGAAGCAGGTTTGCGACAAGGCTGAAAGTCAGGATTGCTGCAAGAAAGCTAAGTAAAAATTGAAATTGCGAGATAACGACCGCACGATAACGTCTTGAAAAAAAGGCGTTTCGTGCGGTCTTTGCTTGATAATACTAACACCCGCTAAAAAAGTATCATAATGTTTTGCACTTTTGCACTAACTTTGCATCCGAAAACATTTACATAACCTAAATAAAAGTATTTATGAATAGGAAAAAACTAACAACATTCATCGCGTGTTGCCTCGCTTCCTTAGGCATGCAAGCAGAAAACATCAACATCTCAACGCCACGCACCTCGCTCGTCGTGGATGCCACAAACGGTCAGGATCTAAAGTTCGTATATTACGGAACACGACTCTCTGCCGCCGACCTTCAGACGGCTATCGACGTAGAAAGTCATAGCTACAGCGCTTATCCAGCATACGGATATAACTGCGCAGCCGAACCGTGTCTCGCCGTGCGACATGCAGACGGCGACATGACTCTGCAGCTGCAGGTCACCGGCACCGAGACCCGACAGGAGGCTAACGCTACTGTCAACGTGGTGAAGATGAAAGACAAGAAGATGCCTTTCTTTGTCAATGTTTGCTATCGTACATACAATGATGTCGATGTGATCGAGACTTGGACTGAGATAAGCCATGCAGAGAAGAAAACCGTCACTCTCTTCCGCTACGACTCGGGCTGCCTGCCCATAAGACGAGGCAACGTATGGGTGTCGCATCTCTACGGCTCGTGGGCCAACGAAGGCAGGGTGACCGAAGAACCGCTGAAGCCAGGTATGCTCGTGATAGAGAATAAAGACGGCATTCGCAATTCGCATACCTCACACGGCGAAGTGATGTTCTCGCTCGACGGCAAGGGACGTGAGAACGATGGCGACGTCATCGGAGCTGCCATCTGCTACACCGGCAACTACAAGCTCCGCGTAAACACTCACGACGACGAGAGCCATCT
>SAMEA3663092__coassemble_1893_pt1 | contig 6100 bp, 7 predicted proteins | sample SAMEA3663092__metabat2_low_PE_020 | metagenome-assembled genome bin SAMEA3663092 (sample SAMEA3663092) | pig gut metagenome | biome: pig gut; feature: pig-associated habitat; material: faeces | place: France | collected 2012
TTGGTTCGAAGGTAAGGTTGCTGCTGTTGAAGATGTCACGTCCAAACACCTTGATGTCTCCCACAGGTGCAGCCTCTCTCATGTTGTTGTTTTGGGCCTTTTCGCTGTCGTCCCTTTTTTCCGGGTTCACACGTTGTGTGTCAGGCTTTTGCTCTGCCTGGACTTCATTTGTCTTGGCCTGTTGCCTTTCATACTCTTCCTTGATGCGCAGCATCTGGTCTTTTGTCACACCTTTGAGCAGGAGCTCTTGATACAGTTGTTTTTGCGACTTTCCTTGGTTCACACCGTTTTTTACGTACTCAATTACGGCCTTGTCGCTCATTGCTTGAGCGTTAGCCTGTACGGAGCACAGTGCGATGAACATTAAAATTAGGATTTTTTTCATCATTATTGTTATTATTTGTTTTTTCCTTTAGTTAATACCTATATAGTCTTCGACTATCTATTTCCGCCACAAAGTTAACTATAATATTCCACTGAGCCAAATTTTTTGGAAAAAAACATTAAAGAACACATAAAATATTGATTTCTTTTTTGAAAAATACAATATTTTTATACAAAAAATATATCCCCGCCACAAAGAGTGACGGGGATAGGGTATTAGTAAAAGTCATTATCGTTCGATAATAAGTATTATCGTTCGAGAAGAAATCTCTCAGCCTCGATGGCAGCTTGGCAACCGCTTGCCGCTGCGGTGATAGCCTGACGATATACAGGGTCAGCCACATCACCGGCGACGAACACACCAGGAATCTTGGTGCGTGGTGTGCCGTTGACCTTTTTTAGATATCCCACCTCGTCAGTGTCGAGCCATTCTTTAAACACGTCGCTGTTTGGTTTGTGTCCTATGGCGAGGAAGAATCCGTCGATGGCGATGTCAACAAGTTGTTCGTCGGGTTCGCCCTTTCGTTTCACAAGATGAGCACCTTCCACGCCGTTCTCGCCGAAGAGTCCGATGGTGTTGTGTTCAAAGAGGATTTCGATATTCTCGGTGTTCATCACTCTCTCCTGCATCACTTTAGAAGCTCTGAGGAAAGGTTTGCGCACGATGAGATATACTTTTTTAGCCAGTCCGGCGAGGTAGAGAGCGTCTTCGCAAGCCGTGTCTCCTCCGCCTACCACGGCCACCACTTTCTTGCGGTAGAAGAATCCGTCGCATGTGGCGCAAGCCGAGACGCCCTGTCCGTTATATTTGCGTTCGTCGTCCAGTCCGAGATATTTTGCCGATGCTCCTGTTGCAATGATCACTGTGTCGGCGGCGATTTCGTGTCCTTCATCGGTAGTGAGAAGATAAGGAGCCTTTGAGAAGTCAGCCTTTACGATCTCTCCGTCGCGAATGTCGGCTCCGAAGTGTTCTGCTTGTTCGCGTATGTCCATCATCATCTGGTTGCCGTCCACACCTTGGGGATAGCCAGGAAAATTCTCCACGGTGGTAGTCTGTGTGAGTTGTCCTCCAGGTTGTAACCCGCAGTATTCCACTGGGTTTAAGTTAGCTCTTGAGGCGTAGATAGCTGCTGTATATCCAGCTGGTCCACTGCCCACGATTAGACATTTTACATGTTCCATAATAGTGTTTTTTGGTTGTTTATAAGAGTTCAGTTATAGCTTTTTCAATATTTTCAATGCTTTCTGTAGGTTCGAATCGTGCTACTACCAAACCGCGTTTGTCGGTAAGGAACTTGGTGAAGTTCCATTTGATGTCAGGTTTTTGGTCATATTCGGCATCCTCTTTTCTGAGCATGTCGTCGAGGATATGAGCCAGAGGATGTGTCATGTCCCATCCGGCAAACCCTTTTTGTTCCTTAAGATATTTATATACGGGGTCGGCATCGTCGCCGTTGACTTTAATTTTCTTGAATCGTGGGAATTCGGTGCCGTAAGTAAGTTTGCAGAATTGGTGAATAGACTCATCGGTGCCAGGTGCTTGTTGTCCAAACTGGTTGCAAGGGAAGTCGAGGATTTCGAATCCCTTGCTATGATATTTCTCATATAGTCTTTCAAGTTCCTCATACTGAGGAGTGAAGCCGCATTTTGTGGCAGTGTTGACGATGAGCAGCACCTCTCCGGCATATCCTTTAAGTGCCACAGGTTTTCCCTTTCTGTCCTTAACTGTAAAGTCGAAAATTGTGTTCATTTCTGTATGTATTGTTGTGTTTTCAAAAAAGTAAAGGGTGCGTCTGAAGTATATGCAACTACTCCGACGCACCCTTCCAAGGTCTGACCAATAGAAATATTGTCGTATGCTTTATTTCTTGGCAGCCTTACCGTAGCGGCTCATGAACTTGTCAACGCGTCCTGCGGTATCGACAAGCTTGCTCTTGCCCGTGTAGAACGGATGCGAAGTGCTTGAGATTTCAATCTTTACCACTGGGTAAGTTTCGCCTTCGAATTCTACTGTGTCGTTAGTCTTACAAGTAGAACGTGTAAGGAACATATCGCCGTTGGACATATCCTTGAATACGACGGGGCGATAGTTCTCTGGATGAATTCCTTTTTTCATTTTTTGTTAAAATATTATTGTTGTATATAAATATAATGTCTGCTTTTGGTGTGCAAAGTTACATGTTTTTTCTCTTTCATCCAAATCTTTTCCTATGTTTTTCTCATTTTTTTGAAAAAAAGTGGTGTTATGTTTGATATTTCGCGGATATTTTGTATTTTTGTCTCCCAAAAACATATATTTTTGCTTATGAAGATAATTGGTGTAGCAGGTGGTACGGGTTCGGGCAAGACCACCGTTGTGAAAAAAATTGTGGAGGCGTTGCCTCCTCATCACGTAGCCGTTGTGCCTCTTGATTCTTATTACAACGACACGTCGGAGTTGACCTCTGAGGAGCGTCGTGCCATTAATTTTGATCATCCAGACGCTTTTGACTGGCCGTTGCTCATTGATCATGTCAGGCGGTTGAAGGCAGGCGAGAGTGTCGAACAGCCCACCTATTCCTATCTCATCAGCAACCGCCTTCCCGAGACGGTGCATGTAGAACCCAAGCCAGTGATTCTTATTGAAGGCATCATGACGCTTGTTAACAAGGAGCTTCGCGACATGATGGACATTCGTATCTTTGTCGATACCGACTCTGACGAGCGTCTTATTCGCAATATTCAGCGCGATGTGGTGGAGCGTGGGCGTACGGTAGATATGGTCATCGACCGTTATCTCAAGGTGTTGAAGCCGATGCACGAGCAGTTTATCGAACCGTCGAAGAAGTATGCTGACATCATTATCCCGTTGGGTGGTGAAAACAAGACAGGGATAAATATTATAAAGACATATATAGAAAAGGTGGTAAAATAACTATAGGACGACTTGACGAATGACAAAACTCTATCTTGTCCGCCACGGAGAGACTGTTGACAACGTAAACCGGATAATGCAGGGACAGACGCAAGGCGAACTCACCGCGGTGGGTGTCAGCCAGGCAGAAGCGTTGGCAGAGCAGATGGCCGGCTTGCCTCTTGACGCCATTGTGGCGAGCGATCTGAAACGAGCCGTTGACACTGCTGCCGCCACCGCTCGTCGCCGTGGAATGGAAGTGTTGACGACACCTTTGTTGCGTGAGCGCGACTGGGGCGGTTTCACAGGCCGTTATATTCCCGACTTGAAAGACGAAAAGTGGCCGGACGACATAGAGTCGCTCGACCACTTGAAATTAAGAGCAGAGAAATTTATTTCTTTTGTTCGTGACACATACCCTGGCAAGCGTGTGCTTGCCGTCGGGCATGGAATAATCAATAAGGCGATACAATCTGTGTATTACAATCTTGAGATGAAAGACGTGAAGCCTATGGCCAATGCCGAGATCCGTGTGCTTGATCTTTAACCTGTGGGTTAGAGGCGTTTCATCTGCATTCTCTCACCTTGGCTTTTCGATCCAGAGATGCCTCTGTCGTTGAAGCGTGGCGAACGTTGCATCTGCGAACGGTTTTCTGAACGTTGCATCTGCGAACGGTTTTGCGAACGTTGCATCTGCGAGCGGTTTTCTGAACGCTGCATCTGCGAGCGGTTTTCTGAACGCTGCATCTGCGAGCGGTTCTCTATTCTTTGCTGACGTTCCATGCGTGGTTGTTGCATTTGGTGGTTGCGTTGCAGTTGTTGTTGGCGCTCGTGTCGTTGTGGTTGTGTACGCTGCGGGTCGTAGCCTTCCGACTTGCGCTCGTAGCTGTTGCCTTCTTTCTGGCGGTTGTTTACTGTCACTCGTGTTGAGCTGTTTCTGTTGAAACGGTCGTTGCCATAGCGGTTGCTGTTACCGTTGTTGAAACGGTCGTTGCCATAGCGGTTGCCGTTACCGTTATTGTTTCGGTCGAAGCGGTTGCCGTTACCGTTGTTGTTACGGTCGAAGCGGTTGCTGTTGTTGCGGTTGCTGTGTCCTATTTCTCCTCTGTCGAATCTGTCTCTCATGCCGTTGTTGGCGTGATGGTTTCTGAAGTGAGAGCTGTGGTTATGGTAATAGCTGTGTCCACCGTTCATTCTCCAGCAGTGTCCACCTCTGTAGGAAACATACACCGTTGGTCGGGCGAAGTAGTAGAACGAGCGTCTCGGATATCTTGCGTAGATGACGAAGTGCCAGCACCCAGCGTTCCAGTAGAGCGGACGGAAGAAGTAAGAAGCAGCTCTGAAAGCGTTCCATTGCCAGTCGAGCAAGATGTAGCTAAGGTCGAGATTGCGTCTTGTCCAGTAGTCGCCATAGACATCATCCACGCTGGTCACGCCCATCAGGTAGTCGAGGTTAATCTCGTATGCGGCGTCATACTGAGCGTCAGAGAGATTGAGCTCGTAAGCCATTTTGTCTGTCAGGAACAGCGCCTCTCTGCGAGCCTGTTCGTAACTCATTGCGTTGGCCGAAGCCGTAAAGGTCATCAGTGCCACTATTGCCATCAATATCTTTTTCATAACCGTATATTTTTTAAATTGTTGTTTTAAATGTTTATTATCTCGTGTTCTCGACCTCGGCGTTTTTTTTGCTTGTGAAAGTCGAGTTTTTGTTTCTTTGCTGCAAAGATACGGCAATTATGGCAAAAGAAAAAGGGATTTTCCCTAAGTAGTGAGAGGAAAATCCCTAATGCGTTATTTATTCACCTTTTTTCTATTCGTTTTTGAACAAATCTTTTATTCCGCCGATGCTTCCCATGAGGTTTGTTGCCTCGTAAGGCAGATATACGGTCTTGGTCTTGTCGCCCTCGGCTATCTGTTGCAGCATCTGTATATATTTCTGTGCCAGGAGGTAGTTGGCGGGGTTTGTCGTCTTGCCCACCGCCTCGGTTATTTTCTGTATGGCGATGGCCTCTGCTTCCGCCTTTCTTATTCTTGCCTGCGCTTCGCCTTCAGCCTTTAGGATGGCCTGTTGCTTAAGAGCCTCGGCTCGGTTGATGGTAGCCATTTTCTCGCCTTCCGACTGCAGGATGTCGCTGGCTTTCTTACCTTCGCTGGTGAGGATGGTAGCACGTTTGTTACGTTCAGCCTGCATTTGTTTTTCCATTGCCGTGAGCACGCTTTCAGGCGGTGTTATGTCTTGCAGTTCCACTCGGTTCACCTTTATTCCCCATTTGTTTGTGGCATCGTCGAGCACCGAGCGTAGTTTAGTGTTGATTGTGTCTCGCGATGTGAGAGTCTCGTCGAGTTCCAGTTCGCCGATAATGTTTCTCAGCGTGGTCTGTGTTAGTTTCTCGATAGCATTTGGGAGATTGTTTATTTCATATACCGCCTTGAATGGATCCACAATCTGGAAGTAGAGCAGAGCGTTGATTTCCGTCTGTACGTTGTCTTTTGTTATCACGTTTTGTTTCGGGAAGTCATACACCTGTTCACGCAGGTCTATAGAGTTAGAATACACATATCGTCCGGCTCTCATCACCACGATTTCCTTTGCCCTATCGACGATAGGTATGATGATGTTGATACCAGGGCGCAGTGTGGCATAGTAACGTCCGAGGCGTTCAATGATTTTTGTTTCTGACTGTGGTATGATGACGAGAGCCATCTTCGCGAAAATCAGCACGAGTACCACGATAGCGATGAGTACGTAGGTCATAAGCTAAAAGAAATTAAGTTGATGAATAATTCAAGGGTTATGCTGGTTCAACGGTGAGGATGATGCTT
>SAMEA3663092__coassemble_1931_pt1 | contig 6028 bp, 4 predicted proteins | sample SAMEA3663092__metabat2_low_PE_020 | metagenome-assembled genome bin SAMEA3663092 (sample SAMEA3663092) | pig gut metagenome | biome: pig gut; feature: pig-associated habitat; material: faeces | place: France | collected 2012
GGCCTTTGAGAGTGGAAGCAGTGTGTGGGTGAGAAAATTCGAATGTTAACAACAGTGAAATAGTTAACTTGTTACCGGTTAACTGGTAACTTTTTCAAGTTGACGAGTAAACGGGTTGAAAAGTTGGTTGCGCCAATGCTCGCCGATGGTGGTTATTGATGATTGTTGGATTGTCATATGCACATATATGCTTTTGGATTATGCAAAGAAAGCAATGCAGATAGACCAATTGTTACATATTATCTCAAAAAAAACGTAGGTTTATTCCTTACGGATTAGACCCCATTAAATGAATTATCTTAAACAACAATTCGTTGACTAATAGATACAAAAAAGGGGGTCGTAAATGACCCCCAAGTGATTCCGTAGGGATTCGAACCCTAGACCCACGCCTTAGAAGGGCGTTGCTCTAATCCAACTGAGCTACGGAACCCCATTTTGCGGGTGCAAAGGTATAAAAAAATGGCGGAATAACCAAATATTTCCGCCACTTTTTTTATTTTTTTTTATATTTACCCCTTCAGCGCTGTGATAGTCTCCTTGAGAGCAGCAATTTTTTCGAGAGAGTCGCTCTCCTTCTTGCGCTCCATGGCAACAACAGCCTCGGGGGCGTGAGCCACGAATTTCTCGTTGCTGAGCTTCTTGCGAACAGAGGTAAGGAAACCTTCGAGGTGCTGCAACTGTGCCTCGGCTTTCTCAATCTCGGCAGCTACGTCGATCATCTCACCCAGAGGAACGGCATACTCGGTGGTGCCCACCATGAATGACGAGGCGGTGGAATCCTTCTCGCTCACTACCTCAATAGCTGACAGGTTGGCCATCTTGGTCACAACAGTGTCATAGGCTGAGAGTACGGCAGTGCCCACCACCTGCAGGCGCAATGCCTCGCGCGGTGAGATATTCTTCTGGTTGCGCACTGTGCGCACACCACTAACCACCTGCTTGAGATTCTCCACGTCAGCCACCAAACTGAGTTCTGCATCCGTGGGAGCGGCTAGTTTAAGACTGTCGCGCATGATAGACTCGCCCTGCTGACGGTCGTAGATGTTCTGCCAGAGTTCCTCGGTGATGAAAGGCATGAAAGGATGAAGCATCTTGAGCAATGTCTCGAAGAAGCGCAGAGTGGCATCGTATGTAGTGCGGTCGAGCGGCTTCTGATAGTCGGGCTTCACCATCTCAAGATACCAACTTGAGAACTCGTCCCAGAAGAGGCGATAAACAGTCATAAGAGCATCCGAGATGCGATATTTCTTGAAGTGGTCGTCGAGTTCTACATTCACAGCCTTCAGTTTGGCGTCAAACCACTCCACAGCAATCTTGTTGGCCTCGGGCTGCTCCACATCCACAGTCTCCCATCCCTTTACAAGGCGGAAGGCGTTCCAAATCTTGTTATTGAAGTTGCGGCCCTGCTCACACAGACTCTCATCGAAGAGGATGTCATTGCCGGCAGGAGCAGAGAGCATCATACCCATGCGCACACCGTCGGCACCGAATTTCTCGATGAGTTCGATGGGGTCGGGTGAGTTGCCGAGACTCTTAGACATCTTGCGTCCGAGTTTGTCGCGCACGATACCAGTGAAATACACGTTCTTGAACGGGAACTTGCCCATATACTCCTCGCCTGCCATGATCATACGAGCCACCCAGAAGAAGATTATGTCGGGCCCGGTGACAAGATCGCTGGTGGGATAATAATAGTTAATCTCCTCGTTGCCGGGATTGTTGATGCCATCGAAGAGAGAGATAGGCCAGAGCCAAGAAGAGAACCATGTGTCGAGGGCGTCCTCATCCTGACGGAGGTCGGAGAGCTGGAGTGCAGCATTGCCGCTCTTCTTACGGGCCAACTCGAGAGCCTTCTCGGCAGTCTCGGCAACAACATACTCGTCGTTGTCGCCATAGAAATATGCTGGGATGCGGTGTCCCCACCACAGCTGACGCGAGATACACCAGTCTTGAATGTTCTCAAGCCAGTTCTTGTATGTGGTCTTGTATTTTGCGGGATAGAAGTTCATCTCACCCTCCATGACTGGAGGCAGGGCTATATCGGCAAAGTGCTGCATCTTAAGGAACCACTGGAGCGAGAGACGCGGTTCGATGGCCGTATCGGCATTACGCTCAGAATATCCCACCTTATTATTATAATCCTCCACACGCTCCATGAGTCCTGCCTCCTGGAGGTCGATGGCTATCTGTCGGCGGCAGTCGAAGCGGTCCATTCCCACATATAGTGGCGACTGCTTAGAGATGGTTGCGTCGGGGTTGAAGATGTCGATAGTCTCGAGGTTGTGGGTCTTGCCAAGCATATAGTCGTTGGTGTCGTGAGCAGGAGTGACTTTCAGACATCCTGTACCGAACTCGATATCCACATAACGGTCCTCGATGACCGGGATGACACGTCCCACGAGAGGCACAATGACCTTCTTGCCCTTGAGCCACTGGTTCTTTGGATCCTTGGGATTGATACACATGGCGGTGTCGCCCATGATGGTCTCAGGTCGTGTGGTAGCCACCACGGCGTAGTATCCGCGCTCGTCCTTATGCACCACTTCGCCCTCCTTAGGTTCGATTATCTCGCCCTGGAACTCAGGAGAGAGGTAATACTTGAGGTTGTAGAGTTTCGACTGTTCGTCTTTATATACTACCTCTTCGTTGCTGAGGGCAGTCTGTGCCTTCGGATCCCAGTTCACCATGCGCAGTCCGCGGTAGATATATCCCTTGTTGTAGAGATCGACAAAAACCTTGATGACACTCTCCGAACGCTTCTCGTCCATGGTGAATGCCGTGCGGTCCCAGTCGCACGATGCACCAAGACGGCGCAGCTGCTTGAGGATGATGCCGCCATGCTCGTGAGTCCAGTCCCAAGCGTGCTTGAGGAACTCGTCGCGCGAGAGGTCGTGTTTCTTTATTCCCTTTTCGGCAAGACGTTTCACCACCTTAGCCTCGGTGGCTATGGAAGCATGGTCGGTGCCAGGCACCCAGCATGCGTTTTTCCCCTCCATGCGTGCTCTGCGCACGAGGATGTCCTGAATAGTGTTATTAAGCATGTGTCCCATGTGCAGCACACCTGTGACATTTGGCGGCGGAATGACGATAGTGTATGGTTCGCGTCCGTCGGGCTTGCTGCTGAAGAGCTTGTTGTCAAGCCAATACTGATACCATTTCGACTCCACCGATTGTGGGTCATATTTGCTCTGAATTTCCATTTATATATAGCTTATTTAATAATTCGTTTTAAAAAACGTGGCAAAATTACTAAATTTCCGCGGAAAATTATTATATTTGCACGGAAATTTTAATATTATGCACACAAGAGAAGAAAAAATGGCGGCTTTTGGCCGTTTATTGGACGTTTTAGACAATCTTAGAGAGAAATGTCCGTGGGACAAGAAGCAGACTAACGAGAGTCTTCGTCCCAACACCATTGAGGAGACCTTTGAACTTGCCGATGCCCTGATGAAGGCCGACCAGCCCAATATATGTAAGGAACTTGGCGACGTACTGTTGCATGTGTGTTTCTATGCGAGGATAGGCAGCGAGAAGGGGGAGTTTGACATTGCCGACGTGTGCGACAAGCTCACCGACAAGCTCATCTTCCGTCATCCACACATCTACCACCCCTCGCAGGTGGGAGCTCCTGAGCCCCGCCCATTGCCATACCAGCCCGAGGGCAGCAGCGACAGCGACATGCAGGGTGCCACCACGGCGCAGCAGGTGATAGAAAACTGGGAACAGATAAAGCTGAAGGAGAAGGACGGCAACAAGAGCGTCCTCGCCGGAGTGCCTGACGCCCTACCCTCGCTGATAAAAGCATACCGCATACAGGACAAGGCACGCAATGTGGGCTTCGACTGGGAGGATGCCGGCGACGTGTGGGACAAGGTGAGGGAAGAACTCGGCGAACTGGAGGTGGAACTGGAGAAAGGCGATAAGGAGAATGCCCTTCGCGAGTTTGGCGACTTCCTCTTCAGTGTGATCAACGCCGGCAGACTCTATCATCTCAACCCCGACACTGCCCTTGAACTCTCGAACAGGAAGTTTATAAGCCGCTTCAACTATATCGAGGAGCACAGCATAAAGATGGGAAAGCCGCTGAAAGACATGACTCTCGGCGAAATGGACCAGCTGTGGAATGAAGCAAAGAGCAAAGAGAAAGAAGAAGAAATCAGAAACCAATAAAATAATGAACATTATGAAAAGAATACTTAATTTTGCTGTCGTGGCCGTAATGGCAGGCATGATGACACAGTGTGGCAACAACAACAAGACCAACACCGCTCCCGCTGACGAGGGCGACACCATCGCAGTGGAGCAGAATACACTTGCCATGGTATATGGCATCTGCGGTGACGGATCGGCAATGAACACACTCGAGCTATACACCGACACCGGCGACACCCTGAACATCGCTCTCGAGAAGGCAAAAGAAGACAACAAGGTGTTTGGAGGATATAGCGTGGGCGACCGCATGGCCGTTTATCTCGACAAGAAGACCATGAACCCAGAAGTGGTGATAAACGAATCGACACTGATGGGCAACTGGCTCATGCCCAACCCTATAGACGGCAGTTCGATACTCGGCATCTCGATAAAAGACGGCGGTATAGCAGAGAGCATCAACCAGCCCGTGATAATCTTCAAGACATGGAGAATAATCGACGGCAAGCTGGAGATAACACTCGTGCGTGAAGGAGGCGGCGACGAACAGGAGACCAACACCTACACCCTGGACAAGCTCGACGCCGACTCGCTCATCTTCTTCGGACCCGAAGACCGATTCGAATACGGGAGGAAAAAATAAAATTTTGACATGACTCCTTTCAAGGTATATATCTTAGGATGCGGCAGTGCGCTACCCACACTGCGGCACAACCCCTCGTCGCAGATTGTGGAGATACGCGACAAGCAGTTTATGATTGACTGCGGCGAGGGCACTCAGGCACAGCTAAGACGCTCGAAGATTAGATTCACGAAGATAGGACACGTGTTTATCTCACACCTTCACGGCGACCATTGCTTCGGACTGATTGGCATGATCTCCACCTTCGGCATGTTAGGACGCACCGCCCCACTCCACATCTATGCACATGCCGACCTAAAGCCATTGCTACAGAGTCAGATAGACTACTTCTGCCAGGGATTAGAGTATGAGGTGGTGATGCATGCCATCGACCCTACACGCCACGAGGTGATATACGAAGACCGCAGTCTCACCGTGACCACCGTACCCCTTGAGCACCGTGTACCCTGCTGCGGCTTTATCTTTGCCGAGAAACAGTCGCTGCCGCATATAAGGCGCGACATGATAGACATGTATGGCATTCCAGTGAGTCAGATAAACAACATTAAGAACGGCATGGACTGGACATCGCCCGACGGAGAGGTGATACCAGCCAGCCGACTGACCGAAGCAACCGAACCGCCACGGTCGTACGCCTACCTCAGCGACACCACGTTCAAGCCCGACATAGTGCCAATGGTGGAAGGAACCGACACGATATACCACGAGTCAACGTATGCCGACAGCGAACTGGCCAGGGCACGCAAACACTTCCACAGCACCGCCTCAGAAGCAGCTACCATAGCCAAGGAAGCAAAGGCAAAACAGCTCGTATTAGGCCACTACTCGGCACGATACGACAACGAGACACAGATGCTGAAAGAAGCAAAAGAAGTGTTCTCAAACACGATTCTTGCAAATGAGGGGATGGTGATAGAGATATTTAATTAAAATATGTAAAATATTGCATTTTTACTGACGAAATATTTTGTAGTAAACAAAAAAATCCCTATCTTTGCAAAAACAATATACAATAAAAGAAAGAAATGAACAGAAAACTATATACCATTTTATTGGCAGCTGCCGCCACCTTTGCCGTTCCTGTTGTAGCAGACGCTATGACAGCAGAAGCACAGGTAGCGTCGAACATTGACGAACGCGAGGTGAAGATTACTGTCGTTCACAATGCCGCCACCGTTGAGGGAGCAGCGGGAAAGACTCTCGAAGTGACCTCGCTGACAGGACGCCCGG
>SAMEA3663092__coassemble_2167_pt1 | contig 5668 bp, 7 predicted proteins | sample SAMEA3663092__metabat2_low_PE_020 | metagenome-assembled genome bin SAMEA3663092 (sample SAMEA3663092) | pig gut metagenome | biome: pig gut; feature: pig-associated habitat; material: faeces | place: France | collected 2012
ACCTGCTTGCTTTTATTGTGCTATGCTATCCACACGCTTTTGCAAGTGACCCCAAATTTACCCGACGCATCTACACTTTTCGATTGATCTTGTAGCCTTGAACCGTGAAAAAGTTAACTTGTTAACGGTTAACTGGTAACTTTTTCTTTTTATGTCTTAGCTTTGGGATCTTTATTCTCGTTCCTTTCTTCAGGACGGTGTTTTCCTTCATACCATTAACGGCTTCCACGTAGCACGACATCCCGGGGCCGAGCTGGCTTTGGGCTATTTTGCCAATGGTCTGACCCTCTTGTGCCGTCACGGTCTTGTCGATACCAACTATGATGTATGCTCCGGTGCGGATGCGGACGTCGGAGGTGTTGTATCGGGAGTAGTCTTCTTCCGCTGACGGTGTGGAGGTGGATGGCTGTGTAGCAGGAGATGTGGCTGACACTTCTTTCTTTGTGGGGGAAGTGTCGGCGACTTTTTTGGCAGTTGCAGATGTGTCGGCGAGGGCTTGCTCTTGATTTGCAAGGCGTTGCTTGCGCAGCTCGGCTGTCTGCTTGTCGAGTTGTGCGGCATAGTCGGCTATTTGCGACTTCTTCTCTTGGTGCTTTCCCTCTTCCAGTCCGAACATATATCCGCCATAAGCTGCTGCTGCCATGAGGATAAGGCAGACAACGGCTGCTACCACCCATTTCCAGTAGCTGCCACTGGTCTCGCTGTCGTCGTCAAAGACGTCTGGCGACGCGGTGTCGTCGTCATCATCATCTTCTTCTTCTTCTTGGTCGCAGGGACCGTTGGCCACCGCTTCGCGTGCGGGGACTTCTTCTGACGTAATAGTTGGTGGCTCAGGCTCTTCCGTTGTCTCAACAATCGTAGGCTCTGGCTCTTCTGTTGTCTCAACAATCGTAGTCTCTGGCTCTTCTGTTGTCTCAACAATCGTAGGCTCAGGCTCTTCCGTTGTCTCAACAATCGTAGGCTCTGGCTCTTCGACGATGGTGGCCTTTTCTGTTGAAACTTCAGCTTGAGTGTCTTGTGTGTCTTGAGTGTTGTCTTGTGTCTCTTGAGTGTTGTCTTGTTCGGTTTCCGATTCCTCTACGCCGGTGTTGTTGTCGGGTTCGAAGTTGTAGGTTCTGTCAATTTCCGACAGATCGACGCCATCGTTAAGTATGACGGTCTCAAACTGTGAGAAGGGACGGTTTACCATTTCCTTCATCACCGCATCGGGGGTGAAGGTGATTTTCTGATGTCCTTCGATGAGCACACGTTCGCCGGTATTGACATTGATGCTTGCCCTCGGGTCGATGTCGATGATCTTGAATGTGCCGAAACCTTTTATCTTTACGAGCTTGTCTTGTTCAAGACCTTCCTTCACGATCTCGAAGATGGCCACGACAAAGTCTTGTGCCTCCTTCTCGTTGAGACCGTTTTTCTTCACAAGGATTTCAGCGAGTTGTTGGATAGTATATTTGCCCATGGTTACTTCTCGCCTCCTTTCTTTACTTTTTCTTTCCAGATGGCTGCTGGCTTGAAATTCAAGACCAGTTTCGGTGGCACCAGCATACGCTGTTGGGTAGCCGGGTTCACCATGATACGTTCCAGCTTCTTCTTAATGTCGAAGGAGCCGAAGCCGGGTATTGACACTGAGTGGCCCTCCTGGAAGCCGTCGCTCATCTTGTCGATGACGTTGGTCACCATCCTCTGTGTGTCTGACACCGTATAGCCTAATCGGCTCGACAGTCGTTGTATGAATTCCTTGTTGTTCACGTTGTCTGTTTTTATCTCCCTAATCTCGAACTTATTTCTTCACTATCTCTCCGTAGAGGTCAAACTCCTCGGAGTCTGTTATTCTCACGTCGTACATCTGTCCTACGCGCAGTCGGCGGTCGGCTGCTGGTATGAGCACTTCGGGATCTACCTCGGGCGAGCAGTATTCGGTGCGTCCGACATAGTAGTCGCCTTCTTTCCTGTCAACCACTACCTTCATCACCTTTCCCACCTTCTCGGCTTCCAGCTCGGCACTGATGCGCTGCTGGAGGGCCATGAGTTTGTCGAGTCGGTATTGTTTGGTAGTCTCGGGCACGTCGTCGTCATAGTGGAGTGCCGAGTAGGTGCCTTCTTCCTCAGAGTAGGCAAAGGCGCCCATACGCTCGAATCTCGCCTTACGAGTGAACTCAAGCAGCTGCTCGAAGTCGTCGTCGGTCTCGCCGGGGAATCCCACCATGAGGGTGGTGCGGAGATGGATGCCTGGCACCTCGCGTCTGATGCGTTCTATCAGTTCGTATGTCTCTCGCTTTGTCACATTGCGGTGCATGCGTTCGAGCATGTGGTCGGAGATGTGCTGGAGAGCTATGTCGAGGTATTTGCAGACGTTGGGTTTCTCTCTGATCACCTCAAGCAGTTCCCACGGGAAGTGGGTGGGGTAGGCGTAATGGAGGCGTATCCATCTCACGCCCTTGATGTCGGCCATCCTCGATATGAGTTCGGCGATGTGTCGCTTGCCGTCGATGTCGATGCCGTAGTATGTGAGTTCTTGTGCTATGATCTGAAATTCGCGCGTGCCGTTTTCCACCAGCTGTCTTACTTCGTCGAGGATGTCGTCGATGGGGCGGCTTTGGTGCTTACCCGTGATGATGGGTATGGCGCAATAGGCGCAACGGCGGTCGCAGCCCTCGCTAATCTTGATATAAGCATAGTGACGCGGGGTGGTGATATGGCGTTGCCCGTCGCAGAGGGTCATCTCCCCTTTGCCGAGGTCGCGCAGCAGTTCCTTGTAGTTGAATTTGCCGTAATACTTATCTACCTGTGGTATCTCCTGTTCCAGCTCTTTCTGGTATCGCTGTGAGAGGCACCCCATGACAAAGAGCTTCTTCAGTCGTCCCTCGTCTTTTGCCTGTGCCAGCTCGAGTATGGTGTTGATGCTCTCTTCCTTGGCGTCCTGGATGAAACCGCAGGTGTTGACGACGGCAATCTCTCCTTGCGGATTCTTGCTGTCGTGGGTGCAATGGTAGCCGTTAGCCTCAAACAAGCCCATGAGGGTCTCGCTGTCAACGAGGTTTTTCGAGCATCCCATGGTTATGATGTCAATAGTGTTCTTTTTCAAAATCTCAGTTGTTCTTAAATAGTGAATCGACAAATTGGACTTTGTTGAAGAGCTGGAGGTCTTCCATCTTCTCGCCCAGTCCTATATACTTTACGGGCACCTTGAGCTGGTCGCTGATGCCGATGACCACACCACCCTTGGCGGTGCCGTCGAGCTTGGTGATGGCGAGTGACGTTATCTGTGTGACGGCGGCAAACTGCTTTGCCTGTTCGAAGGCGTTCTGTCCGGTGCTTCCGTCGAGCACGAGCAGCACCTCGTCGGGTGCTTCGGGCAGTACCTTCTTCATCACGTCTTTTATCTTCTTCAGCTCGTTCATGAGGCCCACCTTGTTGTGCAGACGTCCGGCGGTGTCGATGATGACCACGTCGGCGTTGTTGGCTTTCGCGCTGCTGAGGGTGTCGAAAGCTACCGATGCCGGGTCGCTGCCCATCTGTTGTTTCACGACGTTGACGCCGACCCTCTCGCCCCAGATGCAGAGCTGTTCGACGGCTGCTGCACGGAAGGTGTCGGCGGCTCCGAGATACACTTTCTTGCCAGCGTTCTTAAACTGGTAGGCGAGTTTGCCGATGGTGGTGGTCTTTCCCACACCATTGACACCCACTACGAGGATGACGTAAGGCTTATGGTCGGCGGGAAGGTCCCAATTGTCGTTGTCGTCGGTGTTGTTTTCTGACAGCAGGGCGGCAATCTCTTGACGCAGTATGGAATTGAGCTCGGAGGTGCTTACATACTTGTCGCGTGCTACTCTTTGTTCTATCCTCTCGATGATCTTGAGGGTGGTGTCCACGCCAACGTCGCTGGTGATGAGCACCTCTTCCAGATTGTCGAGCACGTCGTCATCAACCTTTGATTTGCCAGCTACGGCACGGGCCAGCTTGTCGAATACGCTGGTCTTTGTCTTCTCTAAGCCCTTGTCAAGGGTCTCTTTCTTGTTTTTGTTGAAAAATCCAAATATTCCCATCTTGTGTCAAATTTGAGAGCAAAGTTACGATTTTTTTTTCATATTCAAGTGGTTTTTTCTGAAAAAGTGCTGTTAGGGCGTGTTTTTTGTCGAGAATAATATCATCGGGAAATGGTAAGTAGCTAAAAACTATGGTTGTTTGCTCAATAAGCGGTATATACGGCATAAGGCTGCGAGGCCGACGACTTTTATTGCCAAGGCCTTGATTTTGTGTTTCAGCGATAACGGACCGAGACGGATGGGGTGCGAGGGCAGGGTGGGGCGGTCGCCCGTCAGCTGGCTTGTGGTGATCTGGCAGTCAACGGCACGCATATAGTATTGCATGGCGAGGTCGCTATTGTCGAACGCCCATTCGAGGGTTTTGATATGATGGCTGAGCAGCATCCTCCACTCTTTGCCTCCCGCCTTCTCGGTGATGCCTTCGGGATTGAAATGATAGTGGTAGAAGCCTGCTGGTGTGGTGGCTATGACGTTAGCTTTCTGCAAGAGTGACGGTATCGTGGCCACGTCTTCAAACACCACGCCCTTGGGAAACGATATGTCGGTGAAGAGGTGGCGACGGTATATCTTGTTCCACGCATAGGAATGTTCGTAACCCTTCTCTTCGAGCCAGTATCTGCGCGCGTCGTGGTAGGTGTGTTCGGCGAACGTTATTTCCCGTTTGCCCTTGATGCCGAATTCTAAGATGTCGTATTCGGGGTGGGCCATGATGACGCTGCGCAGGGAGTCGAGGGTGTGGTCGTCGAGGGTGTCGTCAGAGTCAACAAACATCAGGTACTGTCCCGTCGCCTTCAGTATGCCGTAATTGCGTGCGTCGCTCAGGCCCCCGTTGTCCTTGTGGTATATCTCCATGGAGGGATGTTGAGCGGACAGATGGAGGGCGCGCTGCAGACTACCGTCGGTGGAGCCGTCATCGACGACGATCACCTGAATGTCGGCTCCTGCCTGACGGATGATGCTGTTGAGACAGGACTCGAGGGTGTCGATAGTGTTGTAAACGGGTATGATGATAGAGATGAGATAGTGCATGATGGGAAAAAATAAAAGGCTACAACCAACGAGATATTGATTGCAGCCTTTGTGTTATTGTGTGCGAAAATTAGTTCTTGAAGAAGTCCTTAACAGCCTCGTTGGGAACCATTCTCTCATCGAAGATGTAAGCACCAGTCTTGGGGCTCTTCACCATCTTGATGACCTTTGAGTAAGCGCGACCATCCTGTTTACCTTCGCGGAGGGTAGCGACGACTTTCTTTGCCATGTGTCTTAGTGCTTAAAAAAATTAATATTATTTGATCTCCTTGTGAAGTGTCATCTTTTTCAAGATGGGGTTGTACTTCATAAGTTCCATTCTCTCAGGAGTGTTCTTACGATTCTTGGTCGTAATATAGCGGCTTGTACCTGGCTGGCCACTGTTCTTCATCTCAGTGCACTCCAGAATAACCTGTACTCTATTGCCTTTAGCTTTCTTTGCCATTGTTATTACTCTCCTATCACTTTAATGTCCTTCCAGTCAACGAAGCCCTTTGAAACAGCCTGCTTCAGAGCGGCATCGAGACCCACTTTATTAATCAATCTCAGACCAGCAGCGCTGATCTTCAAGCTAATCCAGCAACCTTCCTCTA
>SAMEA3663092__coassemble_2249_pt1 | contig 5545 bp, 5 predicted proteins | sample SAMEA3663092__metabat2_low_PE_020 | metagenome-assembled genome bin SAMEA3663092 (sample SAMEA3663092) | pig gut metagenome | biome: pig gut; feature: pig-associated habitat; material: faeces | place: France | collected 2012
ACATAAAGTAAAGACCCTACAACGGATGGAATCCGCGGTGATGCGGCATTTTCGGCGGGCGTATTCCGCGGTGTTGCGGCATTTGCGGCGATACATTTGCGGCGGTTATCGCATCGTATTGCAACGGGGAATTATTGTGCTGTGAGGTCGCCGCCAGAAACATCTTGCCAAGGGGTCTGAGTGATATTTCCTATTGTCACCTTATCCTGTCCTACCTGCATGGTGAGAGTGTAGCAAGTGCCCTTTACAAATATATGAGATGGGATTGACATCTTGTATGTGGTGTTGTTGCTGAGGGTGATAATCAGAGAGAACGGTGCAGTCTGAGGAATGATGATAGACTCGAAGGTAGAGTTCATACCAGTGGCTGGTGTTCCCAATTTATTCATTGTTATGTCACCTGTTGTGTTTTCGTCAACAGTCCATGTACCAGCATTATCTCCGCTGAGATTGAAATCACCCTTTGGATAAATGCCTCCAAGTTTGATAGAGCTTACCGTTGCGCTTTGATCCACTTCACTACCAAGTTTGCTGACGTTTACAATCAGCTTAGAGCAGACATGGCCGAGGGTGATGTTGATGCCATGATCGTTAGCGGTGTTTGTTGCAGAACCATTAACGTAGAGAAGGTCGAGTGGGTCATATCCTCCATCGACAACTCCAGTTTGTGTTGATGTATCCCAAGGAAGTGATGTGGCTGCCGTTCCTTCTGTCCCCTGGAATGGGAAGTATGCGAAGTAGTTTATTGTTGCATTATCTGATGCCCAATAATATGTAGTGTTACAAGTCCAAGATGTGCGTGTATCTGTAGTAGAAGCAGTAAACTTTGCATTGTTGCAGAGATATTTGCCTACTAAAGTCTTCTCTCCATTCTTTGTGATGTATAATCCGAGAGCACCGGTTGTCAACGGAGTAGTTGTAGTATTTTCAGCACGAGTCACCACGCTAAGCTCACCTACACCTACCGAAAGAGAGATGGGAGTATCTTTACCTTCGTTGTTTGTTGTGATGTCGTTGTCGTTGCTGCATGCAGTGAAGGTGAGGGCTATAGCAGCAATTGCGAGGATATTATTTTTCTTCATAACGTTCTGTTGTATTGTTATTGATTTTTTTGTTCTTTAATGAATATGATTGAGAGGAGACGGTCAGTCGCCGTAAGCGTCGCCATTGAGCGAGGAGTTGTTGTCGGTCCAGTCGTCGATGGTGATACCCGACTGGCCACCTTCGCCACTGCCTCCGCCTTCGCCGCCACCAGGTGTGGTGAAGTCGAGGTCGATGGTGTTACGTCCTATCACGAGGTTCACCGTAGTCACCTTACCTGGCTCAAGGGGTATGAGTTCGGGAGAGGTGAAGGTGAAGGTGCGGTTGGAGATTGTGGTGACAATCCTCTTCAAGACGGGATCGTTAGGAGCGCATACGATCTCAAAGCAACGTGAGTTGTCGCTGTTGCTCGCTGCCGCCAACATCTTCCTGTCGGTGGCTGATGAAGCAAGCGGAGACACTGTGCCATTGATGCAGTTGATTGTTGACTGGCGAGTCATATTGGCAGTCACCGCAGTCACCGTAGGCACACCGTCCCACTCGTTACGGAACGTGAGCACCACCCTTAACTTCGACATGATGTGTTCGAAGGGCAGGGTGAGCGAGTAGTCGGCGGTCATCGTCACATTGCTGAGACGAGCCATGAGCACGTCGTCGTCGAGCAGCTTATAGCCACCCGCGTTAGCATCCCTGAAGGTGTAAGGCTGCGCAATGAGCGAAACGTTTTTATCTACGAAGGCGGCAGGATAGACGGCTATGAAGTCGTGCTTCGTTGCCTCCGACTTCCAGTATAAGGTAGCCTCAGGCGTCCACACGTCGGTAGCTGTCTGAGTCACCTTTGTGCCGTCGATCCAGGGTGTGGCAGCCGCCGAGGCTGTGCCGTCCCATGCGTAGAGCAAGAAGGCGTCGCCTAATGAGAACACCGTTTTGCCTTCGGTGGTGATCTCTGTACGCGTCATCGAGCCAATCTTCGTGCGTACCGTGATCTCGTGCGAGTTGTCGTCGTTTGAGCACGATACCATCACAAATGCGATTGATGCTATTGTCAATAGCTTCTTCATAAGCAAAAATATTGTTTATTAGTCGGTTACTTCAACTGGATTGTCACCGCCGATGGTAGTACCCGTGGTCCATGAGCTGATGCTGATATTGCCCACCACGATCTCGTTGCGACCTACGATGAGGTTGACGATGGTAGTCTTTCCGCTCTGCAGCTTGATGTCGGTCGGGTTGGTGAAGACATAGTCGTTGCCTTCCACATTGATGGTGAGCGACTTAAAGCCTGACTGAGGCACGATAAGAGTCTCGAACGAAGCGGCGTAGCCCGAAGCGATAGAGGCGTTTTTCTTGAGAGACAACTCGGTAGTGTTGCCCTTCGGAGTGATTGTCTTTGCGAGGAAGTCGATAGTGCCTTCTGTCTGTACCGATGTCTTCATTGCGAGATTAGAGGGGCCGTTAGCTCCCCACTGGTTGCGGAACTGGAGGTTCACCTGGAGGTTAGCCATGATGTGTTCGAAGGTGAGAGGGATGAGCTCTTCGGTAGCTACGAAACCAGCATTGTTGACACCCATGTTGTGAGCCACAAGCACGTCGCTCTTCTCAGCGTCGGCGGCGTCGAAGGTGTAGTTGACGTCGGTTATCTGACGCTTAGGATAGACGGCGAGGAAGAAGTGCGGGTCGGTGAGGTTCTTCCAGAGCATCTGTGGCGATGCTGTCCACTTTGTGCCGTCGTAGGTGTTGGTGCTACCATTCACCACATAGTCAGAGACGTTTGTTGGCAAAGCAGAAGCGCTGCCGGTCCATGCATAGACAGAGATGGCATCGCCCGAGGCGAAGTTCAAATTTCCATCAGCAGTCACTACGGTCCTTGTTGCCGTAGGAATACCAGCTGATATCTGGATGTACTTCGGTGTTGATTTACCATTTTCGTCATTGCTGCATGCTGTCATAGCAACCGCTAAGGCTGCGATGGCAAGAAACTTTTTCGTTTTCATTGTCATGTTGAGTTTTAATTATTTTATGTTTTCTTTATTAATTTTCTGCTTGTTCACCGTTATTGCTTATCTCATCGTAGTTCCATGGAAGGACGTTGACCGTGGCAATGAGGATATGGTCGTTGCCGACAGATAGCGTCACGGTGGTTATCTTGTTGGGCGAAAGGGGGATGGCTGTGGAAGAGAGCCATGTGTAGTCTTTCGTTCCGTCGTTGATGGTGATGGTGGTCACGCCATCTTGGCTTGGCAGCAGGGTGGCGTAGCTCTCGCGTGGCGTCAGTTCCTGTAGTCTGATAGAGGAAGTGTTGCCCTTTGCCATGACCTTCTGGTTGTAGATGTCGATGTCGAACAGTGACTTCGCTTTCACATTGACCGTGAGCGAGGCGTTGGAGGCAATCTCGTCGCGCAACTTTGATATGTTCACCACGAGCTTTGCCATGGCATGCGAGAAGGCGAGCGTCACCTTTCCGCCAGAGTTGTTGTACGACAAGCCGGTGGTCTTTGCAAACATCACGTCGTCGTGAGCGTTATTGCCCTGGATGGCAGCCACATAGTTTGTCTGACAAGGATAGACGCCGTAGAAGTCGTAGAGCGTGTCGTCGGTATCCCATACCATTCGGGAATCAGAGGTCCATGTAGTGCCGTTAAACTGGAAGTCAGACTTCATGGAGCCAGAGGGGAGTGTGGCAAGGTCGGTGGTGCCTGTCGGTACTCCGATGACCTCCAACTTGTCGTTAGCTTCAAACTCAGCCTTTTTGCCATCGTATGCCACACGAGTGGCGTTGGAGGCGATGACCGTAGTTATCTCTACCCGATGCTCTTGGGCAGTGACGTTTTCGTCTGACTGGCACGATGTAGTCATGAGCAGCGACATTGCCGCAAGACACTGTGAGAGGAAATATACTTTTCTTTTCATATCATTATCATTCTTGAGGGTTACTAATCTCGCCTTCATACACAAACAGCGTCTCCCATTTGTTGATGGTATGTGTAGAGAGAGTAAGCGGCATTGTGATATCATGGTAATCGAGTTTCACGGTGTATTTGCCAGCTGACTCCATACGGTCGCAAGTGAGAAGACTGCTACGGCAAGAGCCGTTGCTCTCGACAATCTCCAATTGAACAAACGACTTTTTGTCGGATGGTATGGTGGGCATTATATACGTCGGTTGGGTGGTAATAGTGCCATTGACAGCAGTTGCAGAGGGGATATCCACCTGGGAGGCAACATCTTCCCACATCATGGCAACCTTTTTGTCGGAACCAAGGGCTATTGACCATCCCTTAGAAGCGTTGAGCACCTGGGCATTGAGCTTGGCACCAGCAGGAACATTCTCTACAACGACAGTCAGACGGGCAGCAATACGCTTGAGTTTAACCTCTACGATTTGCGTTCCAGAGTAAGATATTCTAAAGCTGACAATAGAGTAGAATGTGCCATCGCTGATGGAGGCCGTGTAATTGCCTGTCTCGAGTTCTATGGCTGCGGCAGCAATATCCTTGGTGGACATCGACTTACGCGAGAACGCAACTTTGCCATTAGCGTCATAAATGTCCACATCGAAGCCAGCAACGGGAGTATTGACATCCTCGTTGTCGTACCAAACGAGGGCAAAGGTCACGTAGGAGGCTTGTTGCTGGTGAACCTCTTCTTCGTAGGTATTTCTTCCTCCTCTTCCACATGAAATCAATAGGTAGGGGACAACAGACAATATACATATAAATATAATAAGGTATATGAACTTCATATTAGCTTTCATTATCGGCCTCCTTTCTTAAAATTATAGGTGAGACGCAAACCAGATTCCCAGATGGTGTTTGCACTATGATAATAGCGTGGCAGTCCGTCGATGCCTTCGCCTGTAACATAGGTGATTCCTGTATAAGCACCCACAGATATGAGCGGACTGACCTCATAGCCTACATGAAGTCGGCAAGAAAGGCCGAGGTGCCATTCCGACGAGCAACTGAAAAACTCGCTATCGTCGGCAATGGCGCGTATAGAGGCTTTTGTGCCACATGCGCTGATGCCCGGCGAGAGCATCACGTTCCATCGCGACGGCTTGGAGCTGATGACAGGAAGCAAGCTGACATTGACGTTCATTCCGTAGTCTTGAAGCGTCACCTTGCTCATGATAGCATCGTAGTGAAGGCAATCCATGTCGAGAACAGGTGCAAAATAGTGACAACCGTCAAGACCGATCCAGTTGTCACGGATGGCGCAACACTCTCGCGGCGACATCCCCGTCTTACCCCATGAAGCGTGGATCTCAGCGCTAATGACATTACTGAAATGTCTGCCGAAAAACACACCAACCGACCAGCCCAACCGAGTCTTGTCGCCTCCAAAGTTTGACGCCGTGCTCATAGCCAAAGGTATTCCACCCTGCACACCAGCATACCAAGTAGATTTGTCAGCGTCGGGAGTAGAGGAAACAATGTCATGACCCGAGGAGCTGATGTCACGAGCCGAGGAGCTGATGTCACGAGCCGAGGAGCTGATGTCACGA
>SAMEA3663092__coassemble_2475_pt1 | contig 5223 bp, 3 predicted proteins | sample SAMEA3663092__metabat2_low_PE_020 | metagenome-assembled genome bin SAMEA3663092 (sample SAMEA3663092) | pig gut metagenome | biome: pig gut; feature: pig-associated habitat; material: faeces | place: France | collected 2012
AGGATACTCGATCCTTAGGTCATAAGGATACTCGATCCTTAGGTCATAAGGATACCCGATCCTTATGACCTAAGATATCACAATATTATGAGAAGGCGACGACGAGTCCTGCCATCACAATGCTCACCATCGACATGAGTTTGATGAGGATATTGAGCGACGGACCACTCGTATCCTTAAATGGGTCGCCCACGGTGTCGCCAACTATCGTTGCCTTGTGACACTCCGAGCCCTTACCGCCGAAGTTGCCCTCCTCTACCATCTTCTTTGCATTGTCCCACGCTCCGCCGGCATTAGCCATGAATACGGCGAGAGTGAAGCCGGCAGTCAGTCCGCCGACAAGCAAGCCCATCACGCCAGCCACACCAAGCAGCATGCCTACAACTATAGGAATGGCAATGGCCAAAAGACTTGGGAATACCATCTCCTTCTGGGCAGAACGGGTGCTAATCTCCACGCACCTGCCGTAGTCGGGTGTTCCCTTGCCCTCGAGTATGCCCTTTATCTCGCGGAACTGTCGGCGCACCTCTTCCACCATCGACTGGGCCGCACGTCCTACGGCACCCATCGTGAGTCCGCAGAAGAGGAATGCAGCCATACCTCCAATGAATGCACCCACGAGCACCTTCGGGTTCATCAGGTTCACTTGGAAGTAATTCATATAGTCGAGCATGTTGGCTGTGGCGGGATTAAACACATTGCCGGCAGCATCAACAAACGACTGTCCTTCCTCCACGGCACGCACCATGGCAATCTTTATCTCCTCCACATAAGAGGCGAGAAGGGCGAGGGCAGTGAGTGCGGCGCTACCAATGGCAAAGCCCTTGCCAGTGGCGGCTGTAGTATTGCCAAGAGCGTCAAGGGCGTCGGTGCGATGGCGTACCTCCTCGCCCAACTCACTCATCTCGGCATTGCCTCCGGCATTGTCGGCGATAGGTCCATAGGCGTCGGTGGCAAGAGTGATGCCGAGAGTAGAAAGCATGCCTACGGCTGCTATTCCTATGCCATAGAGTCCCATGGATATGCTTGCGGCATTCATCGAGAGGTCGAAGCCATTGGCAAAGAGATAGCTCAGCATGATGGCTGCCGAGATGGTCACCACGGGAATCATTGTGGAGATCATTCCCGTACCTATTCCCTGTATGATAACCGTGGCAGGACCAGTCTTCGAGGCCTCAGATATTTTCTGTGTAGGCCTATAGCTGTGACTGGTGTAATACTCTGTTGCCTGTCCTATCACCACTCCAGCCACAAGTCCGCTCACCACCGAGAACGACACGCCGAGCCAGTTCTCTATCTGCAGCAAATACAGGATGACGAATGTGGCGATGGCAATAAGACATGCCGAGACGTTGGTGCCCAGTCCGAGCGAACGCAGCAGGTCGCGCATGGTGGCGTCCTCCTTGGTACGAACGGTGAAGATGCCAATGAGCGAGAGGAATATGCCCACCGATGCTATGATCATTGGAGCCACCACAGCCTTGAGCTGCATGTCGATATTCATGGCAAACGCCGTTGCGCCGAGGGCTGCAGTGGAGAGTATGCTTCCACAATAGCTCTCATACAGGTCGGCACCCATGCCTGCCACGTCGCCCACATTGTCGCCCACGTTGTCGGCTATCGTGGCCGGATTGCGTGGGTCGTCCTCAGGTATGTTTGCCTCAACCTTTCCCACAAGGTCAGCTCCCACATCGGCAGCCTTTGTGTATATGCCGCCGCCTACGCGGGCAAAGAGAGCCTGAGTGGATGCTCCCATGCCGAACGTGAGCATCGTAGTGGTGATGGTGACGAGAGCCATGCTCGAACCCTGGTAGAAGTAGCTGAGTACCAGAAACCAGATGGCTATGTCGAGAAGTCCGAGACCCACTACCACCAGACCCATCACTGCACCCGAACGGAAAGCCACCTTTAGTCCGCTATTAAGGCTCTTGCGTGCTGCGTTGGCTGTGCGTGCAGAGGCATAGGTGGCGGTCTTCATGCCAAAAAATCCTGCGAGGCCAGAGAAAAGACCTCCGGTGAGGAAGGCAAACGGCACCCATGGGTTCTGTACCTTCAGCACATAGGCCATGAATGCAAACACTACTGCCAGTACAATAAAGACTATGGTCACCACCTTATACTGCTGTCGCAGATAAGCCATGGCACCTTTTCTTACATACTCCGCAATCTCTATCATTCGCGGAGTGCCCTCGTCCTCCTTCCTCATCTGGCGGAAGAAGTACCATGCCATTGCCAATGCCACTACCGAGGCTATTGGCACGAGCCAAAATACTACAGGAATTTTCATAGACTAAATGATTTTTTATTTTGTTAGCTTCATTTTGTTCTTATTATTCTCTTTCCGTCGCACTGCAGCTTTTCGGCATCCGCCAGATGGCTCATTGCCGTTTCCCGTTCAACGAATGTGGCGGTGAGTGCTCCAGAGTTAGGATAGCGGTTGAAGAAAATGTCGTTGCTCATATACAGCCTTATCGCGGCAACTTCACTTACTGCGCCCACCATATTATAGTAATTGAGTATTCGTTGCACTATCCGTGGCAGAACCTTTATTCCGGTCTTCCCATTTTTGAAGTCGATCACCGCCACCACATGCCAGCGTTGCCGTGTGTCGTGCGCCTCCTCTTTTTGTTGCTTTGTTACCTTGTGGGAAATGGTCAGACTCCTGCCGTATCTCTCGTTGATGGAGTTCATCATCTGCCGAAACAGCTGGCCGTGGGCAGAGGTGTCCTTCAGGTTGTTGACACCTATGTAATAATGTATCATCTCGTGGATTATCGTATCTTCTATCTCCCGTTCAGTCAAGTCGAAGCGGGTGCTTATTCGCATGCGGAAGTCATAGAGCTTCACCTTCCCGAAAACTGTCAAACGCTTTTTGAACGCACACTGTCCGAGGAAGGTCTTGGCATTGCTTAGCTCAATGGGAAGTTTGGGGAGTTTCCCGGCAAACATCTGTCGGTTAAACTCCTCAAATTTCTTTTCTATGTATTCAACTGTTGCTTTCATCTGTTACGAAATACTCGGCTGCAAATATACGAACTTTCTCTTAATCTTCCAAACATTTTGCATATTATTTACTTATTTGATTTCATTATCAAAACACCAAATTATTCAGAAATCCCCCAAAAATCAAAGCACACATCCGCCATTTGTTTAAACCATAGAGATTAAGAGTTTAAGAGATTTACGGATGTTGTTTTGAGTTTAATGCCAAGGCATTTAGAGTTCATAGAGAGCTTTATTGTGATGCTACATCTCGACGATGTTCATTTCCTTCCATACGTAAGCCTCACGATAGAGCTCGGCACTGCCCTTGGGCACGTGGACGGTGACTTTCATTTCAGGACTGAATATCTTGCTTACGTTTTGCGGCTGAGGCGAGTGGTTGTAGATGTCGGTGAGCGAAGTGCAGTCGTAGAAGGCGAGCACTCCTATCTCATGCACTTTTGCCGGCAGGGTGATGCTCTTCAGCGCGCTACATTTCCAGAAGACGCCACGTTCTATGGAACTCAACGTTTCGGGCAGTCTCACTGTCTCAAGATGCTCGTTGCCAGCAAAGGCGTCGCACCCTATCGACGTCACTCCTTCAGGCACTACCACTTCCTTCATCTTTGCAAAACAGAATGCCCCTTGAGGTATCTCCTTGATGCCGGCTGGCAGACGCAGGCTCGACAACTTTTGGCAATGCCAGAATGCCTGAGGACCAATAGTCTTCACACGGTCGGGGATATCTACAAACTCCAACTGATGACATCTGATAAAGGCGTTCTTGCCTATCAGCTCAAGACTTTGCGGCAGACTCAGCGTTTCGAGTTTGTTGTTCTGAAAAGCGCTGTCGGCAATGGCCACCACGGTATATGTCTTGTTGTTGTGGAACACGTTTGAACGGATGTAAATGTGGCGGAAAAACTGCGTTGAGTCGCTGCCGATGATGCGGCATGTGGCGGAGTCTTCAGACACCACCTGATAGACTATGCTATTCTCGTCAACAAATTCTGCGGGTTTGTCGTTTAGTTTGCTTAAAGACAACAAGCCAACGAGGACGACGAGTATCGACGAGGCTGCGATGGCTGCACGGCGCCAAAAGGAGAGACGGCGAGTGATGTTGTTGAGATAATCCAGCACTTTTTCCACTGAGCCCCAACGTTCTGACTTCCTTAGTCTTACGCATAGCTCACACACATGGAGGATATCCTTTGGCAGACGATAGGTGCTGTCGTGTTGTTGCAGTTGCAACTCAATATACAGCAGGATCTTTCCTACGGAATAGATGTCGGTACGAGCGTCTATGTCGTATGTGCCGTCGAGCATCTCTGGTGCGGCAAAGTCCTTGGTCGTCCCTATCTGGTTTGGCCAAGTGTCGGCATAACAAAAGCCGAGGTCGATGATACAGACGTCTTTGTTGATGTGAGTCATCATGATGTTTGATGGCTTGAGATCGAGATGAATGGCCTTATGCTGATGAATGGCCAGCAAGCCTTCGAGCAGCTGCCTGAGGAAGCGGCGGAGGTTTGCCTTGTCGGCGAAATAGCTTGGATGTGTGACGAGAAACCGGTCGAGAGTGTCGCCATCCACAAAGTCCATCGTCAGGCTGACTTCCTCTGCATCAGTGTAGCAGTCGAGGTATCGCACCACGAAGGGAGTCGTGGCAGACACCTCGCGCCCTATGTAGTATTCCTTTTCCAGGGCGTTGCGCATCTGCTTGTCAGATAGATATTCGCGACGAAGGGTTTTGACCATCATCACCTTGCCGTGTTCAACTTTTTTGTAAAGTTGGTAATAGGTGGTGTTGATGGTCCAAGGACGGTCTTCGGGATTTCCGGATGAAATGAATTCCGAGCTATCTTGTTGCATAATAATCTTCTCTTTCTTGGCTTAGAATATTGCTATTCTGCAAATATAGTAATTATCTTTCATAATTTCAACAAATAGCTGCACGAATGTATGACAATTAACATTCTTTTTCAATTCCAAACGTTTTCTACAAGTATTGAGCAGTAACCATGATATTTTTGTTTTAATTCTGCTCATTCCCACTTTTTGGATGATACCTTCATGTGGAAACGATTTTACATACCGACTTGTGTGACTTAGACTAGAAAAAGTTGTCACTTCTTTTGCCTCCTAAAGTGACAACTTTTTCTAGTCTAAGTCAACTCCGAGGAGTCTATTTCTTGTATTCCTCTATCCTATATGTATGCTCCTTCGTTTCCTTGTCATAATTGA
>SAMEA3663092__coassemble_2849_pt1 | contig 4827 bp, 4 predicted proteins | sample SAMEA3663092__metabat2_low_PE_020 | metagenome-assembled genome bin SAMEA3663092 (sample SAMEA3663092) | pig gut metagenome | biome: pig gut; feature: pig-associated habitat; material: faeces | place: France | collected 2012
GACGACCCTGCCCTTGGCACCAACGCCCTCGAACTATGGGTTGCTCCAGGCGCGACAACTCTCATCCACAAATGCTCGCATCTCGACAACATAGTCAAGGTGCTCGTAGGTGGCAAGGAGGCAGCTTTTGAAGTGCTCGACGAAGGCACCACACTCCGTCTCACCGCTCCCGCCGACATGGCTAACGGCGACTATGCCATCTCCCTCGTCACCAGCGACGGCATCGAGTTCCCTGGCGGCACCATCAAAGTCACCACCGAGCCAAAACCTTCTATGGAGAACGTGCTGTGGGAAGGCGAGCACTACGTATCGTGGGACAAGGGCGACGACGACCCGAACAAGACCTTCAACCTCATCCCCGAGGCGGAAGTGGCTAAATGGAAAGAAGGGCAGGTGCTCAGAGCTTACCTCAAGGTGAATGACACCGACGCTTACCATCAGGCTCAGATGAACACCGCTTGGTGGACTGCCATCTCTGAGAAGATTGAATTCTCTGCCGACACAGTCCTCGAACACACCCTCACACAGGGCGACATCGACAACATGGCTGCTCAAAACGGCTTCATCATGACTGGTCACGGTTACTACGTCGTGAAATTCACAGTTGAATAATACATACTCATTCTTCACTAACTTTTCGCGATGGCGGCAACTGTATCGCCCATCACTGAGCGCTACAGCCCGCCGTCACAATTCACGCAAAAAAAAGACAAGTAATATGTTGTTAGGTTAGTTTGTTTTACACTAAACATTATCATAGTGTTATTTTTAGATTAGTAGGTTTTCAACTAATAAGGGTGCCCGCATGCGAATGTAGGCACCCTTTTATTACCCGTCACGTGTTGACGACTGAATGTTCAGTTAGCACATCGTCATCTGAAGTGCCACTTTGAGTTGTCGGTATTGAAATCGTATTCGGCAAGCGTTGGCGTGCTGTCGGCTACGGAATAGATGCAGTACTTGGTATTGACACCTGCCATGCCAGGAATGGTCTTGGGCATGATGCGGAAGGTGCCGTCGGTGAGCTGTTCTATACGCCACAGCTGCTCTGACGCTCCAGTATATTCGGGAACGGCGACGAGTTCTTTAGTAGCTGTGGCGGCAAGGGCACGCTTGGTCCCCTCGATAGTGATCTTGAAATAGGGATTGCTCAGATAGCCGCCTGCCTCGGGTACAGCTGTAATGGTCCAGCGCTGATGCGGACGGAACATATTGTCGCCAGCACGCACGGCGATGGTGTCTGAAGGCCATGTTGACTGCACGTCAGCAAGACTCTGAAGTGGCAGCGGATGGGTCGGCTCAGCGGGATCGAGCTTCCACCACATCTTTCGCTCTTGTTCTATACGAACGAAATCGACGGCGAGTTCGAGAGCATAGCCACGACGCTCTGACTCGATGGAGAGTGTTCCGCCTTGGAACTGCTCGCCTGCCTCGGGCCAGCCATTGCGCCACAATAGCGGACGAATAGCGAGGACGCTGCGTCCGCTGCGGTCGAAGTCGGCCTCATAGTGGAACGACGTCAGTTCGACTCCTTCGTCGAGGATGGTGCGTCCAAAATGTCCTGCTCCCACAGCTCTCTGCATTGCTGGCACGACCATCTTTCCTCCGCCCTTGACCATGTCGCGTCCAACATTATCGAGATATGGTCCTGTCACCTTACGCGAGCGTCCTGCCACAATATTATATGTAGAGTTGACGCCGTCGCAGCAGGTGCCGTGTGTGCCAAGGAGATAATACCAGCCGTCGCGGTATATAAGGTCGGTGGCTTCGCAGTCGATGGCAACGTCGAGTGCCTCGTTGCCTTCCACACGTCGTCCTGTCTTTGGGTCGAGCTCGATGAGACGGATGAAACCAAAATAGGTGCCGTAGCTCACCCAGAGCCGTCCTGTTGTCGGGTCGAGGAGCAGTCCTGGATCGATGGCGTCGTTGTCTTCAAGGTCGGCTGAACGAACCACCTCTACGGGTTCGCTAAACTTGAAGTCGGGCGACGTGGGATCGAGGGTCTTGTTCCACATGGTGTAGATGATGCCGCAGTGTCCGCCGCCAAGGCCGCCGCCTGTCGCTCCGTAGATGACGAGATAGCGGTCGCCTATCTTTATCGCGTCTGGTGCGGCACCGCCGCCGGGACGCACTGCTCCGGGCTTCCACGACCATCCGTCGGCGGTGATGAGTCCGCCGCCTCCTGTGCCGAAGGTGTAGTATTTTCCGTCACACTCCACGAGTGTCGATGGATCGTGTATCCAGGGTTGTCCTATCTGTGCCTTTGTTGATGTGGTGGCAAGGGTAAGTGCCGCGAGGGCTATGATATGTTTTGTTGTCATGGGTTTACTTAATTTTGATGTTTGTTACAGGATTGCCTTTCTCGTCGATGAAGCGAACACAGAAGTCGCTCATTCCCGGACCGTTGATGACGGCTCCGCGTAGGATGTTGATGCCTTTCTTAAGTGTGGTGCGGGGCGACATGCAGTCGTCGGCCACCATTCGGCGGTCGCCTGAGAGCATAAGGGGCTGGTCGTCGTTGAGCCACCACATCGAGGCGGAGTTGCTGCCTACTGAGAGTCGTACGCCGGGAATGTCGGCATCACACTCGATGACTGTGGTGGCAAGGAAGATGATGCCGTAATACTGCTTGTCGAGTCCGGTGGCGAAGCGGAAGAGCTTGACGTTGTAGAGCTTGCTGTCAAACTTATGCCACTGCAGTTTCTGCTTGCCTATCTTCACTTTCTGCCCATCGGTGGGAACGGTGGCAAACTGTCCTTTGTAGAACTCTACGGCGAGGTTGTCGCGGAGGTACGAGTCGGTGAAGACGGTGTTGCCGCGATTGGGCTTGTCGATGGGTTCAAGCAGGGTCCATCGGCGAATGAATCCTTCGCCATCGACATTAGCTGGCGTGTCGGTGGCTGGTGTGAAATAATTGGATAGCGAAGGTCCTTTGTCTTTCACTGTCCATTTCTCTCTCTGTGCGGTCATCGTCATGGTGAGCATGACCGCAAGAATCGTAGTTAGATACTTTTTCATACAATGATTATTTATTTGGTTCAAAAATGTCTTTGTATAATGACGGATAATGTCTATGTTTTATTACGTTTATGTCTTTGTCCTATGACGAAAAAGACTTATTCACGATGTTGCTCACGATAGGTGGCGGGAGTGACGCCAGCAAAGGCCTTGAACGCCTTGTTGAAATGCGAGCAATCGTCGTATCCCACCATTCGCGCTATTTCTTTTATGGGACGGTCGGAGGTGACGATGAATTGCTCAGCTGACTCCATCTTTTTCTTTATGACGTATGCCTTGGGTGTGTCGCCTGTCTCTTGGCGGAAGACGCGTATGAAATGGTCTTTCGACATGCAGGCATCGTGGGCGAGAATGTTCACGTCGAGTGGAACGTTGAGGTGTCGGCGTATGTATGCCACCGCCTGAAGGATGCGGCTGTCTGAGGTATCGGCTTTGGCCACGGCGCGCTTGAGAAATCGCGAGAAGAGGATATAGAGTATGCCCCGCGACTCTACCTTGTCGCAAAACGGACGACGGAGATTTAGTTCGATATTGCTGATGAGCGAGGGCTGGTTGTCGTATATCTTTGGATTGGAGGCGGGCAGTTTGAGAAAGGGATTGATATAGAGCAGACGTTTGAAAAGGTCGATGTCGTGGGGCGAGGCTGGCGTCTCTACTGGGAAATCAAACTCTTCGAGTATGCTCGGCGAGGTATCGTTTTTCTCGTATATATGTATATAATAATGTGTAAAGAGCGAGTCGCACTGGTAGCTGTGTGTGACAAATGGAGGTATGAAATAGAGATTGCCTGGTGTAAGTTGGTAGTCACCTTTGGGCAATGATATGCGTGCGGTGCCTTCGGTGACGAGGTAGAGACGGGCGAAGGGGCTTCGCACATCTTTCCAGTTCCAGTCGCCATTATGACAGGCATACCCCACGTTGAGGGTGAAGAGTTGCAGTTGTTCGATAGAGATGTTCATTATTCTTGGTTTGAAGAGCATGTAGGTTTTGAACGGCACAAAGATACGATATAATATCGATATTCTACTATAATTATTGTAAGAAAAATGGCGAAATGTACAAAAATGTCGTTATTATACATGATTATATCTATTTTATCACATTAAGATAAGGATAATAGTGTTTATTTTTGCATCGTAACCAATCAACAATATATTACAGATATGCAATACAACGAAATCGGGAAAACGGGATTGAAGGTGTCGAATCTCGGATTTGGCGCCTCATCGCTTGGCGGTGTGTTTCACGGAATAAAGGAAGAGGAGGCCATCGCCGCTGTACATGCGGCAGTGGATGGAGACATCAACTTTATCGATGTTTCGCCATACTATGGTCATCTGAAGGCTGAAACGGTATTAGGCAAGGCTCTGAAGGAGATTGATCGTGACAAATATATTCTCTCGACAAAGGTGGGACGTTACGGCAAGGACGGCGTTAACTTCTGGGACTATTCGGCTAAGCGTGCCAAGGAGAGCGTGTATGAGAGCATGGAAAGGCTGAACATTGACTATATCGACCTTATCAACGTCCACGACGTGGAGTTTGCCGACCTGCAGCAGGTGGTTGATGAGACGCTGCCAGCTCTCGTGGAACTGCGCAAGGAGGGTGTTGTTGGTCATGTGGGCATTACCGACCTGCAGCCCGAAAACCTTAAGTGGGTCATCGAGCACAGTGAAGAGGGAACAGTGGAGAGTGTCCTGAACTTCTGCCACTATTGCCTGAACGACAACCTGTTGACCGAATATTTCGAGTTTTTCGAAAGTCGCGGCATAGGCATCATCAATGCCTCGCCTTTCTCCATGGGATTGC
>SAMEA3663092__coassemble_3057_pt1 | contig 4632 bp, 1 predicted proteins | sample SAMEA3663092__metabat2_low_PE_020 | metagenome-assembled genome bin SAMEA3663092 (sample SAMEA3663092) | pig gut metagenome | biome: pig gut; feature: pig-associated habitat; material: faeces | place: France | collected 2012
GTGCTTCATCAATACCAAGATGGACGCTGCTCCTATCGGCAATGGTTGGGCAGATATGAGCTTCGGTTGGCCTAAGCGATTCGCTGAATACAACTCTTATCTCAGCAGCGGAACAAGCATCGACCTCTCAGGACGTCGCACAGAATGGACCGATAAGAACAACGAGAAGCATAGCAACGACCCTATCCTCACTATCGATGACGTGCAGAGCATGAGCCTCGCCAACGTGATGGGACAGGATGACGACTGGGATCCTACAGCTCTCACTGAGCAAGCGTCTGCTCCTACCCATGTTATCATCCAGGGTTCTACCATCTCTTGGGACAACAGCGACTACGTATTCTGCTGGGTTGTCTTCAAGAATGGCGAATATGCCGGCAACACCACCGAGCCAACCTTCTCCATCAACGACGCCAACGCCACATGGACAGTACGCGCCGCTAATGAGATGGGCGGTCTCAGTGAGGCTACAAAGGCTGTAATCCCTACCGGAATCCATGAAGTGGAAAAGGCTGACGACAGCGTTTCTCCTATCTACAATGCCCTCGGACAGCGCATCAATGCCAGCACTAAGGGACTCCAGATTAGCAAGAACGGCAAGAGAATCGTGAAATAGACTAAAATAATGGAAGTCTGATGATTTCCAACGTAATACGAAAACGTCTCTCCTTCCTTACAGATAGAGGAAGAGAGACGTTTTTTTGAACACTTTTTCTCCCCTTTTGAATATCATTTTCGTTTATTTTTGTTAGAAAACTTAATAATAGCAAAAAAGTTTCTTTATTTAAAGAAATAAATGTTAACTTTGCAGAAATAATGCGTTATATTTCCCTTATCCTAAAGGATGCTATGAAAAAGGCGCACTGATAGATGGACACATAATAACAATTAGAAGACAACAATAAGAGAATACTACATCTTAATAAAAAACTCATCTAATGAACAAAACTAATGTAAAGCCAGCAGAAGGTAAGCTCGGCATTATGGTAGTAGGTAACGGTGCCGTTGCTACTACATTCATGACTGGTGTGCTCATGGCACGCAAAGGTCTCGCAAAGCCTGTAGGCAGCATGACACAGTATGACAAGATACGTGTCGGCAAGGGCGAAAATGCAAAATACCTACCCTACAGCGAAATTGCTCCAATAGCAAGCCTTAATGATATCGTCTTCGGCACATGGGACGTTTACCCACAGAACGCCTTCCAGAGCGCAATGTACTGCGAAGTGCTCAAGGAGAAAGACATCCTCCCTGTAAAGGACGAACTGGAGAAAATCGTGCCAATGAAGGCAGCATTCGACAAGAACTATGCAAAACGCCTTGATGGAGACAACGTAAAGGACTGCAAGAACCGTTGGGAAATGATGGAAGCTATCCGTCAGGACATCCGTGACTTCAAGGAGAAGAACGGTTGCTCACGCATCGTGGTCATCTGGGCTGCTTCTACCGAAATCTACGTTCCCGTGGATGAAAACGTACATGGCACACTCGCTGCCCTCGAAAACGCAATGAAAGCTGACGACCGCGAGCATATCGCCCCCTCAATGTGCTACGCTTATGCAGCTCTCTCAGAGAATGCTCCATTCATCATGGGCGCACCAAACACCACCGTGGACATACCTGCAATGTGGGAACTTGCAGAAAAGACCAAGATGCCTATCTGCGGCAAGGACTTCAAGACAGGTCAGACACTCGTAAAGTCTGGTTTTGCTCCTATCATCGGCACACGTTGCCTCGGACTAAGCGGATGGTTCTCTACAAACATCCTCGGCAACCGCGACGGACTCGTGCTCGACGAGCCAGCTAACTTCCACACAAAGGAGGTCAGCAAGCTCTCTACACTCGAGACCATCCTCAAACCCGACGTTCAGCCCGACCTCTACGGACACGGCAACGACGAGGACACTCAGTACTACCACAAGGTGCGCATCAACTATTATCCTCCTCGCAACGACAACAAGGAGGGTTGGGACAATATCGACATCTTCGGATGGATGGGCTACCCAATGCAAATCAAGATCAACTTCCTCTGCCGCGACTCTATCCTCGCAGCGCCGCTCTGCCTTGACCTCTGCTTGCTGAGCGACCTCGCTGCTCGGGCAGGACGCTACGGCATACAGCGCTTCCTCAGCTTCTTCCTCAAGGCTCCTATGCACGACTACACTCAGGGAGAAGAGGCTGTCAACCATCTCTATCAGCAATACACAATGCTGAAAAACGCTATTCGTGAGATGGGAGGATACGAGGCTGATGAAGAAATCGACTAAATGAAGAATATCCGAAGAATGAGGGGTGGACAACTTCATCCTTCATTCTTCATCTTTATCCTTCATTCTCCATTCTTCACACCATAGTAACAATATGAAATCATTCAGAATAACATTCTTCTTCTTACTGCTGGTGCTCGCATTGCCAATCAAGGCGCAACTCACCGGCACAATCATCGACGACGAAACTGGCGACTCCATTCCTTATGCGAGCGCCATATATCGTGGTCATAGCGTCGCCGTGGCCTCAAATATCAACGGACAATATCGCATTGCTCGTCACAATGGATGGGCGCTCACCTTCAGCGCCATAGGATATGTTTCCAAAACTATCACTATTACCGAGAAAATAAAAAACTCTTTCAACGTCAGACTCAAACCCGATAACAAAACACTGAAAGAGGTCACCATAAAGTCCAAAAAATCACGCTACAGCAGAAAAAACAATCCTGCCGTAGAACTCATGAAAAAGGTTATCGCAGCAAAAAAACAAACCGACCTCGACAACCGAGACTTCTATCAATACAATAAGTATCAGAAACTTACTCTCGCTCTCAACGACATCACACCCGAAAGACTCGAAGAGCCGAAAATGAAAAACAAAAAGTGGCTCACCGAACAAATCGAACGATGCGAGTACAACAACAAACTCATACTCCCCGTTTCGGTTGATGAGACACTCACACAGAAAATATACCGCAAAAGCCCACATAGCCAGAAGAATATCATCAAGGGACAACAGTCAAACGGAGTCAACGACCTGCTCCAGACCGGCGACATCCTCACCACCACACTGAAGGACGTATTCACCGATGTCAACATCTACGACGACCAAGTACGACTCCTGCAATATCCATTCACCTCGCCCATCGGAAAAGACGCCATCGGGTTCTACCGATATTATATCATGGACACGCTATACGTGGAGCGCGACAAGTGCATCCACCTCCATTTCATGCCCAACAACCAGCAGGACTTCGGATTCCGTGGCGACATATATATACTCGCCGACTCGTCTTACCAGGTGAAGCGATGCGAACTCACAATACCTAAACGCTCCGATGTCAACTTCGTCGAAAATCTTCTCGTAAAACAAGAGTTCACCATGCTTCCTGACTCATCGTGGGTACTCACCATCGACGATATGATCGCTGAGATAAAACTCGCCAGCTGGATACAGAAATGTATCGTCATAAGAAACACACGAATGAGCGACTTCGCATTCGACGAACTGCCAAAACAGCTCTTCAAGGGAAAGGCACGAGAGGTGAAAGAGGCTGACGCCATGATGCGAGACGAAGCCTTCTGGAACCAATACCGACAGGTCTCGCTCACAAAAAGCGAAAGCCGAATGGATGCTTTCGTACATAACCTCGAACAAATTAAAGGCTTCAAATACATCATCTTCGGACTTAAGGCGCTCATCGAAAACTTCGTCGAGACCGGAAACCCGAGCAAGGTCGATATCGGACCTATCAACACCATGCTCACAAGCAATCCCGTCGATGGACTACGTACGCGCATCTCCGCACAGACCACAGCCAAACTCAACCCAAACTGGTTCGCCTCTGGCTACTTCGCCCGTGGATGGGACAGCAAGAAAAACTACTACAAGGCCGACCTCGTCTATTCCTTTAACAAGAAGGAATACCTGCCTCGAGAGTTTCCTAAACGCACGCTAACCCTCTCTTCCACCTATGACATCATGGCTCCATCCGACAAGTTCATGAAGACCGACAAGGACAATGTCTTCACCTCGTTCAAGTGGAGCAAGGTAGATAAGATGATGTTCTACAACCGACAGGAGATAACCTTCGAACGTGAGGAAGACTGGGGATTCAAGACCACCGTCGGCTTCAAGACAGAGGAGAATGAAGGTGCCAGCGACCTATACTTCATTCCGATGCGCCAATATACCGCCGCACAGAATGTACCCCCGCAAACCCATGCCACCGATGCTGCTCCAGAAGGACTGACACCGGAAGCAATGAGAGGACTGTCGGCAAAGTTCCGCACTTCGCAGTTCCATGTGGAATTACGCTTCGCACCAGGCGAGACATTCATCAACACCAAGCAGCGACGACTGAAGATAAATCTCGACGCACCAGTGTTTACCATTGGTCATACACTCGGAGTGAAAGGATTCCTCGGAGGCGACTATCGCTACAACTTCACCGAGGCGTCTATGTACAAGCGCTTCTGGATGAACTCATGGGGAAAGATTGACTGCTACCTCAAAGGAGGAATACAATGGAACCAAGTGCCTTATCCGCTACTCATCATGCCAGAGACCAACCTCAGCTACATCATTCAGGACGAGACATTCGAACTTATCGACAACATGGAGTTCCTCAACGACCGCTTT
>SAMEA3663092__coassemble_3087_pt1 | contig 4605 bp, 7 predicted proteins | sample SAMEA3663092__metabat2_low_PE_020 | metagenome-assembled genome bin SAMEA3663092 (sample SAMEA3663092) | pig gut metagenome | biome: pig gut; feature: pig-associated habitat; material: faeces | place: France | collected 2012
CACAATGAGCGTTGAGAGATATTCCACATCCACTGTCGCCACACCCCTACAGTCAGTCTGTCCGCTTCTGCCAACAGGCATCACGCCGCTCCCTGCCGCAATGGTGTGGTCGCCTCCGTCAATCCACATCGCCGCCTCTTTAAACCCGAAGTTGTTATACCTCATCACAAGGTCTATCACGTTCCCTCTTGCTCCGCAGGCATAGCAACAAAATCTGTTTCTCTTCACGTTGAAGTGCAAACTCGGGTGTTTGTCGTCGTGGAAGGGACAGAGCGCCTTGTGGCGCACTATCCTAATCCCTAATCGCTCAGCCACCTCCTCTATGGGCGTGGCTCTCGTTCTGTAAAGGTCTTCGTTGTTCATTGAAGTAATCAATTTATTTTAATTTTACCTTGTTTTCTTCTGATACATCGCACCGTTTTCAGTTATCAGACCCTGTTTTTTCCAGTTTCTGAGCATTCCACGTACCTTGAAATCCGTCGGTTCCTCGCCGTTGTTCATCTTACACTGCTGCATAAGCTGATCCTTAGAGAACACCTTAGGCAGACACTCGTAGATGGTGTCGTTGGCAGTGCGGTAAGAGCGTTCGTCGCCTATTACCCGACAGTTCTTGTCGTTGTAGTTGACCTTGAGTTTCTCGCCGAAGTAAAGCATGTCCATATCCAGTATATAGTCAGCTATAGTGTCAAAAACTTTCAGCATCGTTGGCGTCTGTTCGTCCACTATCAGCTTGGCAGTGATGCCAGGATCCTCCTTCAGCACCTTCTCAGCCCCCTCATATCCATGCTCTTTCATCAGCCTCTCAGCCACAAGAAACAGCATCAGACACACCGTCATGCGGTAGGCGGTCACATGGTCGCGCAGTCGGCAGCGTGCGAGAACGTCGTTGCCGTCCTTGGCAGCCTGGAGACAGATGTTGTCAGCCCATTTTATGCTCTTTTTCTCAAGCAGCGGCAGCACCATTGTACCCTTCATCAGCGATATCAGATGCGCTGCCTCGTGTATTTTCCGCTTCTCCTCGTCGGTGAAAGGTCGGTCGTTGCTGAACATGTCATAAGTGTTGTCGTGCATCTTGGCAATGGCAGTTCTCGACAGCAGTCCGTTGGTCATGTTCGACATCAGTTTGTAGAGCGACTCAGGCTGTCCGCACATTATCACGCTCCACTGCAAGCTCTTGATGTGGACGTTGGCCGCCTCAAGGCTCTTCGCTTCGCGTTCGTAGCAAGCCCCGTCATAGCTGAGGCGGAGCATGGTCGAAAACTCGTTGGTGCCGTTGCGCCCCCATTTCGTCAGTGGTATGTCTATCTCGGGAGTGAACGAGATGGCCCTTTTGCCATCCACGTCTTCGAGTCGCTCAGCCAGGTTAGCCACCGTGGTGTTAAGTGTCTGCACCCTCATCGGAAACCTTGGTTTGTCCTTTTGTTTCTTAGCGTTGCGGTCGCGTTTGGCCTCCTGTCTCCACTTCTTTTCCTCATCCACTATGCGCCATTTCTCCTCAATCAGTTCGTAGGCCAGTTCGGCGAAGATCTCGTCCATCTGACTCTTCCTCGACGCTGCTTCGCCGATGATGTTTATTATCTGGTTAAGAGGATTCACCCTGTCGTGTATCTCCACCATCACGTCTGATGCCAACACGCTGACAGTGCCCGTAGTGGTAAACAGGGCAGGCATCTCGTTCTCGGGTCCTGCGTGGTCAAGACATTCTCTTGCGCCTTGTCCGCGAGCTTCAGGGGGGATTTTCATCATTTCCATTGGCTCTTTAACTACTTTCTTTTTTCTTGCCATAAGTTATTCTGTTTCTGTTGTTTAATGTACTATAGCAAAACCTTCTCTTATAGCTTCCTCAGCCTCTTTTACCATCGTCTTGGCGACATCTATTCCCTCATGCTTAAACACCTTCAGTGTGAGCAGGAATGCGCCGTCTTTGGTGGCTGAGAGTCGTCCGTGTGCCACCTTTTTCAGCAGCACGCCTCGGCGTCTTCTTGCTGGCGGAAGTGGCGAGAAGTCAAACGTTCCGTCGCGCATCAACTGTCCCTTGCCCGCCCTTACAAATGGCTCCACCACTCCCGGCACTGGATCGTCGGGACAAAACATCACATACTTCTGGTCAGTCACATACGCCACGCCTCCAAGCTGCACACTCTGACTGTCATCAACGTCCGCTTTTTTCATTGTTCTACTCATAATCAAAACTTTTTTGAATTAAACATTTTCTTTCTTCACTCCCCATCCGTTCAGCTCCTGCGCCGCCATTTCGCGGCCATCCTTGGTTCTGTATTCCCTAACCCTCGACGACCAGTGGCACGACACAGTGTCGCCCTCCTTGATGGAGTCCACCAGGTTCACCCTGTCGGCGGTGAACCTCACGAGATATTGGTTAGGATACTGAATTCTCTCGTCAATCTCCTCCAGTATCACCTCACGAGATTTCCACTCGCCTCTCTCAGACACTCCCGTCTGCAGAGGCATAATTTTCTTCACTTTCAAATTGTCCATTTTTCTTTTCTGTTTAAATTATTGTTATGCTTACCTCCTTCTCATCTTCCATCATTCTCATCAACTTTCCAAGAGCATTCCTGCTCCACACGAGCCTGCCCTTGATAAGGTTGTCGCCCACCAGGATGCATCCTTCCGTGTCCTTTGCGCTGTTGCCCGAATGAATCCTTATTCCTTCAAAACCAGGCACACCCACAAGCAATGGTAGGTATTTCCTGAACCTCGGCGACTTTGTCACCACCACCCGGTAAGTGCCTTCCGGCACCGCCGATTTCTTTGGCACTTTCAGTTCTCCGCCTTTGTAGTTACGCCATGTCGGCTCCAGAGTGTCGCAGATTCTGTCCCCTTTCTCGTCCGTCAAACGCCCGATAGTATAATCAGCACGTTTTGCAATTCTTTTCAGTATAAGTTTCATGTTCTTCCTCCGCAAATTACTTCCTAAATTTAGATTCATCGAGCCAGTAAGCCGTAACGAGCCACAAGTTCTTTCCTACAGCCTTCACCGACACCGTAGCCTCCAGCCTCACCTCCAGCCTTTTGAGATTTTTGAAAGTCATGAAGTTCTCGTTCTCCATGAGCATTGCCACGCCCACGAGCGAGTCGCTGTTGTTCACACACCACTCCGTGTGTCCCATCTGCACACCGCCGAAAATGCTTCTTACGGCGTTTTCCGCATCCTTCCCGCATTTCACCTTACCCAAGCTACGCTCCACCACTGTTTCTGGCATTTTTTTCACCGAGTAGCACTCATACGGATCTTTTCTCGTTTGCTGCTTTTGGGTAGCAGCCGACCCCATTTTCTTTTTTGTCATGTCTTTAAAATTTTATAATGTAAAACAAATTGATAAATTCAGATTAGGAAGAAAGAAGGGAGCTTAATCCCTTCTCTCCAAAATATTGTCCAACGCTTGCTCCTTAATTCTCACAAGGAATCCAAGCATTGTAGATTTCACAATACTCAAGTCACGAGGAATCAGTTGGAAAGCCTCCAACATCATCGCCATTGCAAGAGCCTCATCGTCTTGTAACTCTGACCTCAGGCTGCCGATAAAGCATCTGATGTCATTTACAAGTTTGTCACTAAGGAACGGACGCATAGCCTCCAATTCCTTCTCAGCCTTCTGCGTCAGAGGATATTTCACCTCAACGCCGTGGCAAGCAAATTCATTCTTTTCTGCCATGATTATTATAAATTAAGTTGTTATCTACCGTTTGTATGGGCGAGACCATTTCCCCCGCCCAACACCGCAGGCGTAAGAGATAGTTTTATAATTGGTTTTTGTAACAGCCTTGTTAAGAAGCACCGTGAACCATTATCGACTTTCTCGGAAAGGCTTATTCTTTTGAATCACTCTTCAAATATTTCTCAGAATACCACAAAAATTCCCGTTCAAAATTTGGAGAATAGCCTTATATTTTGTAACTTTGCCCCAAAATTGATGATATGAGTACTACAAAAATGACAAGAGAGGAAGCGCTGGCAAGACTCAAAAGGTCACAAGCCCGCAAGAAGGAGCGACTTGCCGAAATGGAAGCCATCCTTCGTCAACGTTATTTTGAAAGAACAGGCGAAGAACCAAAATATTTCAACGAGACCGTAAGATTGTTGAGAAACAAACCCCAATAATTAGCCTTACCCCGCCTGTCGCGCCCAAAAAACAATTCTCGATAATTTGGGTGACACGACTATGTAACAGCCTTGTTAAGAAGCACCGTGAACCATTATCGACTTTCGGCAGTCGGCGATTGCCTATTCGTCTGATTCACGATGCAAATTTCGGAATTATTTTTCAGATGATTATTATGAAAAGCAACAAAAAAAGCGACCTTTTCGGGTCGCTTGGAATGCAGCAGAATTTCTCTAACCGCCTTATTATCAAGATGTTGAAAATCAGTCGGTTTTGGTCGCAAATATTTCCTTAAGCCTATCGCTTTCCCAAGAGGGAACCGGTTTGTTCTTAGCCAATTCCAGTGGTTTGCCATTCATTATGAACACTCGCTCCGTTATCTTTTCCATAACAGCAATTTTCAGTTGTCCAGAATCTATAGCCTTCTTGTTTCTCAAAGTAACAAACTCTCGTGCCAGCTGCTTGTTCTTTAGCCAATAAA
>SAMEA3663092__coassemble_3200_pt1 | contig 4497 bp, 2 predicted proteins | sample SAMEA3663092__metabat2_low_PE_020 | metagenome-assembled genome bin SAMEA3663092 (sample SAMEA3663092) | pig gut metagenome | biome: pig gut; feature: pig-associated habitat; material: faeces | place: France | collected 2012
AAATACGAAACATTTCCAAATGTTTATGTTACAAATGTTTTGTTGAGATAAGAGATATGTTTGTAACTTTGCACCCGAAAACTCTGAATATAATATCTAGCTAAAAAATTACAATGAATCGAAAACTATTATTAGTAACATTCAGCCTGTTCTGTGCCGTGATGGGCATACATTCACAGGACAATGCCAAGTCGGAGGATATTGGCAATTATGGCACAACAAGAAGTATGTCTGAAGGTATCAACCATGCCCTCGAGGTGACTACAGCCGAAGCCAAGCAAAATATATGGGACTGGCAGATGCACTATAAGCTCGATGCCCCGTTGACAGTTGGCAAGAAGTATGAACTCAAGGCACGTATCAAGGGGTCTGGTAACGGTACTCTGGCTCTATGGCCTATCGACACAGCTTCTTCCAACACTAACCAGTGGGGTGGAAGCAACGACGTGCAGTATGAGGCGTCATACGACTTCACCACATCGTGGAAGACCTTTACGTGGAATTTCTCTGCACGCTTTCCGCTCAACGAACTTGACTTTGTATTCGGACAGTATGGCGGAAGCATCTTCTTTGACGACGTGACATTGAAAGAAGTGGGAAGTGACAAGGAGCTTATTGTAAATGGTGACTTCGAGAGCACACTTACCGCCAACTGGGAAAAAATCTCATGGCAAGGTGGAGTGAGCTTTAAGGTAGTGAGCACATCGTATAAGGGCGACCTCCTGCAGGCCATCAAGGACGCCAAGGCAACTCTTGAGGAAAGTGCCGATTTGAAACGTGAAGAGGCCGTTGCCGCTCGCGCAGAACTCGAGAAGGCCATTGCCGAGGCTGAGTCTTTTGTGGCAGAGAACGATGAAGACTATATTGCAGAGACCGAGAAACTGAAAAAAGCGACAGCCAATCTCTCCCAATGGATTGGTGTACCAGAATCCGCCGACCCTAATTTTCAAATATATCTATGCTTCGGACAGTCAAACATGGAGGGCAACGCCACTCCTGAGGCTCAAGACTACGAAAATGTGTCCGAACGCTTTAAGATGATGGCTGCCGTGGACTTCAGCAATCCAGTGAGAAAGCGTGGCGAGTGGTATATCGCAATCCCGCCTCTTTGCCGTCAAGGCACAGGACTTACACCAGCCGACTATTTCGGACGTACAATGGTGGAGAAGCTGCCCGACAACGTAAAGGTGGGAGTGATCAACGTGGCTGTTGGTGGCACAAGCATCAAGGGTTTCATGGAAGAATATGTGGCCGACTATGTGGCAGGCGAGGCCGACTGGTTTAAGAATTACATGGCGTGCTACGACAATAATCCTTTCCGCCGGCTTGTTGAGACAGCTAAACGTGCACAGAATTATGGCATCATCCGCGGCATCCTCATGCATCAGGGCGAGACCGACGGCGGCATGGGCAACTGGGCACAGAACGTGAAGAAGGTTTATGAGCGACTGCTTGACGAGCTGGATCTCTCTGCCGACAATGTGCCACTGCTTGCCGGCGAGACCGTGCAGACTGATCAAGGTGGCTATTGCGGTGGCTTTAACAATGTAATCGCCACTCTGCCTAATGTGATACCTACAGCCCATGTCATCTCGTCGAAAGGATGTCCGCAGAAGGGCGACGGACTGCACTTCACTGCCGAGGGCTACCGCACCATAGGAAAGCGTTATGCCGAGTGCATGCTCGAACTGCTGAAGAGCACAGGCATGAATGGCGTGGCGGCCAATGAGTCCGAAGTGCTGTCAACAGACTATTTCGACGCTATGGGCCGCAAGGTGAAAGGCGACTGCCAAGGGCTTAAGATAAAACGAGTGACATATAAGAATGGAACCGTGAAGTCGGCAAAGGCATTATAGACATCGTCGGCGCGATTACCGACAAGAAAATGTGACAGAGAGCTTCGTCTTGGGATAAAAAAACCTGGACGAGGCTCTTTTTTCGTGCAAATGAAACAAAAAGAAGAGTATTAGTTACATTTTCAAATGCCATCTTGAACTTTTTTCCGTAACTTTGCACCCACATTAAAATCATAATTAACTCAACAATCTGCATTATGCTAAAAAGTAACCAATTTATTGTAAAAACTTGCCTCGCGCTGATGTTGTCGGTGGGAGCAAGCACTGTCATGGCACAGGGACCAAGACAGCTTCCAGTAGAAGAGCCAACAGGCTACAAAGACACCTACAAAGATTATTTCACCGTGGGTGTGGCACTCAACTTCCGTAATGTTGCCTCGCCAGAACAGATGGCTATCGTGAAGAAAAACTTCAATAGTGTCACGGCTGAAAACGCCATGAAGCCGGGAGAGATTCATCCGAAGGAAGACGTGTGGAACTTCGCCGGAGCCGACAGCATCGCTAACTGGTGCCGTGCCAACGGTGTGAAGATGCGCGGACACTGTCTGGCTTGGCACTCTCAGTTTGCCAACTGGATGTTTACCGACAAGAAAGGCAAGGAAGTGACTAAGGAAGTGTTCTACGAGCGTCTGCGCTCGCATATACATACCGTAGTGAACCGCTACAAGGATATCGTATATGCATGGGACGTGCTCAATGAAGCCATTGCCGACGGCGACGGACGTCGTGCGCCTTGGATGAAAGAGGCACCCAGCCCCTATCGTAAGACGAAGATGATTGACCTCTGCGGCGAGGAGTTTATCGTCAAGGTGTTCCAGTTTGCCCGCGAGGCCGACCCTAACGTAAAGCTGTTCTACAACGACTATAACGCTGCCCAGCCAGCCAAGCGCGACCGTATATATAATATGGTGAAGAAGATGAAGGAGATGGGTGCGCCTATCGACGGTATCGGTATGCAGGGTCACTACAACATCTACGGTCCTTCGATGGAAGACTTTGAGGCTGCCATAAAGAAGTATTCGGAGATTGTCGGTGAGATTCACATCACCGAGCTCGACATCCGTACCAACGAGGAAATGGGCGGTCAGCTGCAGTTCAGCCGTGGTAAGGAGGGAGCAGTGCCTGAATACATAAAGACATTGCATCAAGCTCAGTATGAGAACCTCTTCCGTGTGATGCGCCGTCATAAGGATGTGATTACCAACGTCACCTTCTGGAATCTCTCAGATGCCGACTCTTGGATTGGTGCAAACAACTATCCTCTGCCTATCGACGCAAACCTTAAGTACAAGAAGGTATATTATGCTCTGAAGAACTTCAATCCGGCTCTCGACAATGCCGTCGTGAAGGAAGACTTCCGTCCGTCGCCATTGAACCAGCCCGGACAGGAATATCCGATGGTCAACTCTCAGGGTTATGCACGCTTCCGCGTGGTGGCTCCCGATGCCAAGTCGGTTATCGTAAGCCTCGGTCTTGGCGGTACTGGCGGCACTGTGCTCCACAAGGACAAGGGTGGGGTATGGACAGGTACCACTGAAGGCCCGATGGATCCCGGCTTCCACTATTATCATCTCACCATCGATGGTGGCGTGGTTAACGATCCGGGCGCAAAGAACTATTACGGTTCGGTGCGTTGGGAGAGCGGAATAGAGATACCATGTGCCGATCAGGACTTCTTCGCACAGAAGGATGTGCCACACGGACAGGTGGTACAGGTACTGTTCCCGTCAAAGAACACACCCAAGGACCTCGCCCACTGGACAGAGTTTGGTCCTCGCGCATTTGTCTATCTGCCGCCTACTTACGATGGCAAGAAGAAGTTCCCAGTGCTCTATCTGCAGCATGGCTGGGGAGAGGACGACACCGCGTGGATGAACCAGGGACGCGCTAACCTCATCATGGACAACATGATTGCCGAGGGCAAGTGCGAGCCGTTTATCGTTGTCTGCACATACGGCATGACCAACGAGTGCAAGTGGGGCCGCATGCATGAATTTGACTGGACTGTGTTCCAGCGTGTGCTCGTTGAAGACCTCATTCCATATATCGACGCCAACTTCAAGACTAAGGCCGAGAAACGCTATCGTGCCATGGCCGGTCTGTCGATGGGCGGCATGGAGACAAAGATGTGTACACTGGCATATCCCGAAGTGTTTGGCTATTACGGTCTTCTCTCAGGTGGCACTTACGCTCCTGAGGACATAAAGAGCAAGGATCAAGTGCGCGGCATCTTTATCAGCTGCGGAAGCAAGGAGAATCCAGAGGGCGTGACGAAAGCCGTAGAAGCTCTGAAGGCCGCCGGCATCAACGCTCATAGCTACGTCTCTGAAGGCACCGCCCATGAGTTCCTCACATGGCGTCGCTCTCTGCGCGAGATGGCTCCGCTGTTGTTTAAGTAACTAAACGAAAAACATATAAAAATTATGAGGATTAAAAACATGCTTTTGGCTGGCCTTGTATCAGCCGCTGCCACTGTTCAGGCACAGAATCCGGTAGTGCAGACGTGGTTTACTTCTGACCCTGCACCTCTGGCTGACGGTGACAGACTTTATATGTACACCGGACACGATGAGGACAATGCCGACTTCTTCTGGATGTACGAATGGCGTTGCTACTCTACGGCAGACATGGTGAACTGGAC
>SAMEA3663092__coassemble_3602_pt1 | contig 4159 bp, 5 predicted proteins | sample SAMEA3663092__metabat2_low_PE_020 | metagenome-assembled genome bin SAMEA3663092 (sample SAMEA3663092) | pig gut metagenome | biome: pig gut; feature: pig-associated habitat; material: faeces | place: France | collected 2012
CCATAAATCTTTTGTATTAATAATTTAAAAATTGGAGAATTGAACAAATAAAGAATTCTACATCCTTCATTTATTACTCTTCATTTGCTTCTGCGGGAGCATCCTTGCGAGCCTTGCGAGCGCCGCGCTTCTTGCCCTCAGCAGCCTCTTCACCCTGAGCCTCGGCAGCCTTCTCGTCAGCCTTCTCTACCTTACGCTCCTCCAATCCTTCTGCGATAGCGCCACAGCAAGCGTTGAGGATGATTTCTACGCTGTCTTTTGCGTCGTCGTTAGCTGGGATGATGAAGTCGATGTCCTTTGGATTAGAGTTGGTGTCAACGATACCGAACACTGGTATGCCCAGGCGGTTAGCTTCCTTCACTGCGATAGACTCCTTGCAAACGTCGATAACGAAGAGTGCAGAAGGCAGACGTGTAAGGTCTGCAATAGAACCGAGGTTCTTCTCCAACTTGGCGCGCTGGCGAGTGATCTGCAGCAACTCACGCTTAGAGAGGTTTGAGTATGTACCATCGTTCATCAGCTTGTCGATGTTCGCCATTTTCTTGACAGCCTTGCGGATTGTCGGGAAGTTGGTGAGCATACCGCCTGGCCAACGCTCGATAACGTAAGGCATGTTTACGCTGGCAGCCTTCTCAGCTACCACGTCCTTAGTCTGTTTTTTAGTAGCGACGAACAATATTTTCTTACCTGACTTTGCTATCTGCTTGAGAGCCTCTGCAGCTTCGTCAATCTTAGCTACGGTCTTGTGCAAGTCGATGATGTGAATACCATTACGTTCGGTGTAAATATAAGGAGCCATTGCTGGGTTCCACTTGCGGCGGAGGTGGCCAAAGTGACAGCCAGCCTGAAGCAACGCATCAAAATTTGTTCTTGACATTGTCTTAAATGCTTAAATTTGTTGTTTACTTTCTTTTTTAATTCTGTTTGTTAGAACCAACTGGCGGGTAGTCCTCTCCCGATTATATCGAGGAGTCGAGCCAGTTTAGATACTAAACGATAGCCAATATTAACGCTTACTGAACTGGAAGCGACGGCGTGCCTTTGGCTGACCTGGCTTCTTACGCTCAACAGCACGTGAGTCACGAGTGAGGAAGCCCTGATCCTTGAGTGCCTTCTTGTCCTCGGCGTTTATCTTTACCAATGCGCGGGCAATAGCGAGGCGGAGGGCCTGGCTCTGACCTGTGAAACCGCCACCGTCGAGGTTAGCCTTGATATCGTATTTTTCAGCTACCTGAAGCAGTTCCAGAGGCTGCTTTACCACATACTGAAGGATAGCTGATGGGAAAAACTCTGTTAAGTCTCTCTTATTGATCGTAATCTTACCTGTACCTTCGCTAACGTACACACGTGCTACAGCACTCTTTCGGCGACCAATTGCATTAATTATTTCCATTCTACCTTAATTATTTATACTGGTTAATATCTATTGACTTTGGCTTCTGAGCCTCCTGCTTGTGCTCTGTTCCCTCATATACATAGAGGTTGTCCATCAAGCTGCGACCAAGAGGACCCTTTGGCAACATACCTTTTACGGCGTGACGGATGATCTTGTCAACACCGCCCTCGCGTTTGCGAAGTTCTGCTGGAGTGTTGAATCGCTGACCACCTGGATAGCCAGTATAACGTGTGTAAACCTTATCTGTCTCTTTCTTACCAGAGAACACGACCTTAGCTGCGTTGATAATGATTACGTTGTCTCCACAATCTACGTGGGGAGTGAAAGTTGGCTTGTACTTTCCGCGGAGGAGCTTAGCTACCTTTGAGCAGAGGCGACCAACAATCTGGTCGGTAGCGTCGATTACTACCCACTCCTTCTGAGCTGTTTCCTTATTGACGGAAATAGTCTTGTAACTTAAAGTGTTCATTTTTAATTTTTAAATTTTACTACTAAAAAACATTTCTTTCTTATTTGGACGCTGATTCACTAACCGCCATGCCCGGCCAAAGGCATTGCTATTAACACAGCAATCCGAGGGGCTCTAAGTCTTCCCCTAAATAATCGGACTGCAAAGGTACTAACTTTTCACCTAATAGAAAAAGAAAGTACCCTTGCAGCCCGAAACATTTATGTTTATTTAACTAAATCAGAAGTAATAAGCGGCAGAAATCTGCCATGCATTAGTTTTTATGTTGGTAATTTCTCGACCTAGGTTGCCACCGGCATAGTCTTCGGTGATGGTATAGCTGTCCTTAGTCTGGATGTTATATGTGAAACCGAGTTCAAGATGTTTCAGCAGGCTGAGTCCGGCTCCGACGTTGATGCTCACGTTCATGTTCTCCTTCTTGTAAGAATCACTGTCCCAAGTGTCACTGAAGTCGCCCAAGGCAAAGCCAAATTGTGGTCCTGCGGCAAGATAGACACCGGCCATGCTGCCAAGACCGATGTTCCATCGAAGGTTGACCGGCACATTGACGCTCTTGAACTTCAGTTCTTCGGTAGTTCCGTTGCTGACGAGCGAGCCCTTGCGCTCATCGTATAACGCGGCGGCATCTACTCCAAGGCCTACAATAGGAAGGGTAAACTTTATCGTAGGGCCTATAAAGAAGCCATTGTTGTTGTCTGCAGAATATACATCTGACGAAACACTCATCTTTGTGACGTTAAGTCCTCCCTTGACACCGAACTTCACCTGTGCCATAGACGGGATTGCTGCCACCATCATGCACAATGCGGCAACTGCTGTTATTAGTCTATTACTTTTCATAACTATTTAATAAAATAAAACTACATATTTTAATGTCTCTCCCTTCTCACGGTGACCCTTGCAGCTCCGCCGCCCGAGGACGAGCTTCTTGGAGTCTTGGCTTTCTTTACCTTTTCAGAAGAGGACGAACTCCTGCGCGAGGTCTTGGCTTTCTTCACCTTCTCTTTCGTCATCTTCGGGTCGAGCTTGGCTATGCTGTCGAGCGAGTCTTTCTTTGCCTGGTCGCCATAGAGGTTCTTCTGGAAATCAGCCAATTCCTTCTCTATCTTCTTCTGTTCCTTTACCATGTCCTCGTCGGTAGGACAATACTGGGCCAGTGTTCGTCCGAGGAGGTTGTTGGTCTTATATATCTTGCCGTCATAGCGTGTCAGTGTAAAATAGTCGTCGATACTCATCACTGCGGCATTGTTAGTGCTGCTGGCCTGTATCATCTGACGGCTGAGATACGAGGATACGTCGCTATATTTCACCCAGAACAAAGGGTACTTCGATGGTTCGCCGCCAAAATCGTCGTCGCGCACCATAATTGGACAGAACGCTATCACTTTCCGGCGGAACGTGGAATTTGACTCATCATAATACGCGCTCTCTTTCAGGTAGTAAGACTTAACCTCTGCCGACGGTATATCGCTGTTGTCCACTCTCACTTTCCCGTCTTTCATCTCATAGAAGATGTGGTAGTTGTCCAATATCGTCTTGATGTCCACCTTCGACGAATCGCTAAACACCTCGCTTCCGTCGAGACGGTACTCGTAAACCGGGATATAGCCAAACAACGCCAACTTAAAGACATAAGTAAAGAGGTTCATCTCTTTACCCACCGGCTCTACGGGATAATACAACGACGCATTAGCCTCTTTAGTAAGGTCGAGTTCACGATAGATATCGCGTCTCCAAACCACATCCTCTGGCATACCGACAGCCGTCGGAAACATCTCACGTGCCCTTATTGTCATACCATTGGAAGGCGCACTCTTTTTCTTAGTGTCGTTCTTGCGTGACTTCGGTTGGGCCATAGCCGTGCCGAATGCGAATATGATTGCTATTAATAAGACTATTCTCTTCATATTGTTCTGTCGTTATTGATTATTATTTCTGGGATCTTTCCCTCGTCACTTTACAATGACTTCCATCGATGTCGTCAGTTTTCGCTGTATCCCATCAGGGCCAATTGCCGTGACCCTGGAAATATAGAAACGTCTGTTGCGCTGCAACTTACGGAAAGTGTCTTTCTGACGCGCTGAGAAACGCGACCCTTCGCTCACCATCGGCACTGCATTTCCCATGTTGTCGAAGAAGACGGTCTCAAAGCTCAACACCTTAAAGCCTATATCAAGGATGCCGTCGTCAATAGCAGCCCCTATGCCGTCCACGGCCATAAGATTGGCTTTAGACATCGCTCCTCCACGATAGCGCATGGGATTGCCGTGCTCGTCGCTCAGGGAGATATATGC
>SAMEA3663092__coassemble_3623_pt1 | contig 4142 bp, 3 predicted proteins | sample SAMEA3663092__metabat2_low_PE_020 | metagenome-assembled genome bin SAMEA3663092 (sample SAMEA3663092) | pig gut metagenome | biome: pig gut; feature: pig-associated habitat; material: faeces | place: France | collected 2012
AGTGGGTGATGTGCAGAAAAATGCCTGTCACGCTTGTCACGCTGTCACGCTTGTCATGCTTTATAAGTTATCAATGCGCTTCAAGCCAGTTGTTTCCCCAACCGCAGTCTGCCACGAGCGGCACTTGCATAGGGAAGGCGTTTTGCATTTCTTCAAGCACTATTTGTTCCACCTTTTCCTTCTCGTCGGGATAGACACTGAAGTTTAGTTCGTCGTGAACTTGAAGTATCATCTTCGAGCGAATGCCCTCTTTGCGGAATCGGTTGTAAATCCTTATCATTGCCACCTTGATGATGTCGGCGGCAGTTCCCTGGATGGGAGCGTTTATGGCGTTTCGCTCGGCAAACCCACGCACGGTGGAGTTGGCAGAGTTGATGTCCGCGAGATAACGGCGGCGATGGAATTGAGTCTCCACATATCCTTGGTTTCGAGCCTGTTCCTTAGCCTTTTCCATATATTCTTTCACCTTCGGGAATGTCTCGAAATATCCATCTATCAGCATCTTAGCCTCGTCGCGACTGATTTCCAGTCGTTCGGCAAGACCGAAAACAGTAATGCCATAGATGATTCCGAAGTTGGCTCGCTTTGCCTTTGTACGCTGGTCGCGAGAGACGTTTTCCATCTCTTCTTTGTATATTTTTGCTGCTGTGGCAGCATGAATGTCATGACCTTCGCGGAAAGCCTCAATCATGTTTTCGTCGCCGCTGAGATGTGCCATCACTCTAAGTTCAATCTGACTGTAGTCAGCCGAAAAGAACAGGCAACCGGGCTCAGGAATGAAAGCCTTGCGTATTTCCTTGCCTTCTTCTCCTCGTACAGGAATGTTCTGCAGGTTCGGGTCGCTCGACGAGAGACGGCCAGTAGCCGTGTTGGCTTGGTTGAAAGAAGTGTGTATGTGGCCTGTTCGGGCATTTATTAGTTTCGGCAGAGCGTCGATATATGTGCCAAGGAGCTTTTTCAGTCCTCGGTGTTCGAGTATTGCCTCTACTATCTTGTGCTTTCCCTTTAGCGACTGCAGCACCTCTTCGTTGGTTACATACTGTCCGGTTTTTGTCTTCTTTGCCTTTTCCACAATCTTGAGTTTGTCAAACAGCACCTCGCCTACTTGTCTTGGCGACGCGATGTTGAAAGGAGCTCCTGCTAACTCATATATCTCCTTCTCCACCTCTTCCATTCGCTTTGTCAGCACGTTTGATGTTTCGGCGAGCGACTGTGTGTCGATAGTCACTCCGTTCATCTCCATTTCTGCCAAAACCGGTATGAGAGGCATTTCGATGTTGTAGAACAGATCTTCTACTGCTTTTTCCTTCAGTATGGGTTCGAGCTTGTTTTTCAGCTTCAGAGTCACGTCGGCATCTTCCGCGGCATATTCATACACTTCTATAGGTTTCAGGTCGCGCATGCTTTTTTGGTTTTTGCCTTTAGGGCCTATAAGCTCGTCGATGTGGATGGTCTTGTATTTTAGATATACTTCGGCGAGGTAGTCCATGTTGTGGCGAAGCTCAGGCTCGATGACGTAGTGGGCGAGCATCGTGTCGAACATCTTGCCGGCAAGTCTCACGCCATAGTTCATCAGCACCTCATAGTCGTACTTGAGGTTTTGTCCCACCTTGAGGATTTTCTCGTTCTCATACACCGGACGGAACAAATCCACAATTTTTCTTGCCTCGTCTTGGTCGGAAGGCACCGGAACGTAAAAAGCCTCGTTTTCCTTCACCGAAAAGCTCAATCCCACGAGTTCAGCGTCTATAGCATTGACTGAAGTGGTCTCTGTGTCTAAACTGACAATTTCATTTGTTAAGAAATAGTCACATAAACGACGCATATCGTCCACGTTGTCAACGAGTTTATAGTCGTGTGACACCGATTTAAGGCTCTCAAAACTCGAATATTTTTGTTCTTCTTGCCCGTCGCTCGGAAAATCTGCAAAGAGATCAAGCTCAATATTAGCTTTTTTAACAGATGGTTTATCTTTTTTAAGAATCTTGTTTGCAAACGACTTAAACTCCAGTTCTTCGAATATTTTCAGCAGTTTGTCGTTGTCGGGTTCTGCCACTTCGAGTGCTTTTAAGTCGAGCTCTACGGGAACGTCGGTTTTGATGGTGGCAAGATAGCGCGACATGATGATCAGCTCCTTGTTTTCCTCCACCTTCTTCTTCTGAGCACCTTTGAGTTTGTCGGTATTGTCGAGTAGGGTAGTGATAGAGCCAAACTCGTTGATGAGTTTGACAGCTGTCTTCTCGCCAACGCCAGGGCAGCCAGGGATATTGTCTGACGAGTCGCCCATCAGACCCAAGAGGTCGATCACCTGGCTCGTATTCTCAATACCATATTTCTCTACCACTTCTTTCGGTCCCATCACCTCATATCCGCCACTATGTCGTGGTCGGTACATAAACACATTCTCCTTCACCAGTTGACCGTAGTCTTTGTCGGGAGTGAGCATATAGGTCTCAATACCTTGCTCGCCAGCCTTGGTGGCCAATGTGCCAATGACGTCGTCAGCCTCAAATCCCTCCACTTCGAGCACAGGAATGTGGTAAGCCTCCAAGATGCTCTTGATAATAGGTACTGAAGCCTTGATATCCTCAGGACAAGCTTCACGCTGGGCCTTGTACTCAGGATATTCTATATGTCGAAACGTGGGGCCTGAAGGGTCGAAAGCCACGCCGAGATGTGTCGGCCGCTCCTTTGTCATCACCTCGTTGAGCGTGTTGACGAAGCCTCTGACGGCCGACGTATTTTGTCCCTTTGAGTTAATCATCGGGTTCTTGATAAATGCGTAATAAGCGCGATAAATGAGCGCATAAGCGTCCAAAAGAAACAATTTATTCATAATTCTACATATTTTGTGCGTAAAATTACTAAAAAATTCTCAACTTAGCAATTTTTTCACTACTTTTGTATCAAATTTTTGAGAATGGAACATTTATCACTCATAAAACGCCCCATCGAAGGCGATTTACGCGAGTTTATTTCGTTGTTTAATGACTCGCTCTCACATACCGACGGACTCCTCTCCAGTGTGCTTGATCACATCAAGAGTAGGGGAGGGAAACGTATGCGTCCAATATTGATTTTGCTCATTGCCAAAAACTATGGCAGTGTCAGTTCCGTAACTCTTCATTCTGCAGTAGGACTCGAACTTCTCCACACTGCAAGTCTTGTCCACGATGATGTCGTTGATGAAAGTAAGGAACGACGTGGTCAGGCTTCGGTCAATGCCGAGTATAATAATAAGGTGGCAGTGCTGGTAGGCGACTATGTTCTTTCTACCGCCTTGCTGAATGTATCTCTGACCAACAACCAACGCATCATCCAGTCGCTTGCAGAGTTGGGCCGTACGTTGTCTAACGGAGAGATTCTCCAGTTATCCAACATACAGAATACCAACTTCTCTGAAGAAGTGTATTACGAGGTGATAAAGATGAAGACGGCTGCCCTGTTTGAGGCTTGCTGCGAGATAGGAGCAATGTCTGCTAACGCCACAGACGAAGAGTTGGAAAAGGCACGACTGTTTGGACAGAACCTCGGCATTATCTTCCAGATTCGTGATGATATATTCGACTACTATGATTCGACGGAGATTGGTAAACCAACAGGCAACGACATGGCTGAAGGCAAGCTCACTCTGCCAGTGCTTTACGCTCTTAACACCGTTGATAATCCTGAGATGAAGGAGATTGCCATAAAGGTGAAAAATGGCTCCGTGTCGCAGGAAGAGATTTCACGTCTCGTTGATTTCACAAAGAATAATGGAGGCATAGAATATGCTGAACGGAAGATGCTTGAATTGCGCCAGAAATGCATGGAATTTATTGATTCTGAATCTGTTAGTGAGGAAATACGCACATCGCTCACAGCTTATATTGACTATGTGATTCAACGTAACAAATAGTAATAGAAAAGCGGGAGATTGTTACTTTCTCCCGCTTTTTTGTTGTTTACACTAGCTCTTTTCAATACCCTTTATATAAATCCAATGTTTATATAAAGCGGTTATCAATATCCTATTTATCTAAGAGCACGATTATTGGTTGCCCAGAATTTTTTTTACCACCACATACCTCTTCGATCTGATTCTCGTCCAATTTCTTTTTTTTGTTCTCTTCCATAATCTTAATTTTTAGAATTATACATAA
>SAMEA3663092__coassemble_4319_pt1 | contig 3688 bp, 3 predicted proteins | sample SAMEA3663092__metabat2_low_PE_020 | metagenome-assembled genome bin SAMEA3663092 (sample SAMEA3663092) | pig gut metagenome | biome: pig gut; feature: pig-associated habitat; material: faeces | place: France | collected 2012
TGCTATCCACACGCTTTTGCAAGTGACCCCAATTTTCACTAATGAAAAAAAAATTACTTAGTAAAGACTCTGACATCGGAATTTGTCTCAAGGCGGCTTTCAAGGGAGTCATCGAGAGCGGCAAAGAGATCAAAACCAGTGATGGCCTCTATCTCATCGACCGACATTGCTGCGGTATTATAACTCTGCTGGCTCTCATCGTTGAGAAAATAGAAAGCGACGGCTTTCTCATGGCCTTTGCGCAAGGAAAGAACAGCCTTGAAGAAGGCATCAGGAACATGTACGACATGGTCGATGCCTATACGCTCACGCCGCTTACCTTTTTTATATATAGGCCCACAAACGATATACAGACGGCCCTCTTTCTTCGCCCAGTCACGGCACCGTTTCTCTAAGCCATTCCACGCGCCACTATTCAACGCGCCCGTCTGAGGACACATGTTCGACATATAAAAGCAATCGTGCATGGCTTGCTCGCTCCATTTCATATCGCCCGCCGGACACATGTGACCACGGTCATAACCAGACTCCTTATAGTCGTAATACTCTACACGACAAGACGTGGGTACCTTGGGATCGGCCCAAAACTTACTCGAGCGCGGCACCGTGCCATCAGTGTGACTCGCCGTAAGACACCATGCCGACCAGTTGGGAGTATTGCGACTCTTGTTGTAGGATAGGGTAAAGCCCGTGTGACGTATTATAAGTTCGCCGTCTTTCGTGGCAGGAAGTTCGTATTCTGGAACAGAGATAGGTTCTGATACATGGGAAGATTCTGATTCACTGGAAGATTCTTGTACTCGAGAACTATCTGATTTAAGAGAAGATTCTTGTACACGAGAATAATCTGATACAGGCACTGTCTCGGTAGCCGAAACAGTGCCGTTGTTTTTAGCCGAATGACCATTACATCCTACTAAGAGGAGGCTGAGAAACCAAAGAAATAGTAAGTTGTTCACCCTATTGTATTTTCAGGAATCGTGAGAATCCAGTCATATCAAACACCTTCTTTATCTGAGGCTTGACGCCGGTGAGCGTCATATCGCCCTTTCTCGCAGACACCATTTTTTGTGCTTTTAGGACCACTCTCAAACCGCTACTGCTGATATAGTCGAGCGAGTTGCAGTCAAGGACGATGTTTACGCCCTGCTCGGCGAGTATTGGGTTGATTTCCTTCTCAAACTCTCCAGCGTTGATAGTGTCGATTCTTGCTCCGGTGACGATGGTCGCGAGGTCACCTTCTCTTTTTATTTCTACCATAATGATAAATAAATTATTAATGTTATTAAATATTCTTTTTCAATGTAAGTATATTCTTTCCTTCAAGGCGCTGATAAGTCACTTCGTTCATGATGTTTCTCACGATAAAGATGCCTAACCCGCCTATCTGCCTGTCTTCGGCGTCGAGCGTGACATCAGCTTCCTCTACCTTTGTCGGGTCAAACTCCTCGCCTTTATCGGTGATGGTAAAGACGAGCGTGCCTCCGTCGAGCTGCGCAGTAATGGTAATATCCTCGCCCATTTTTTGCGGATAGGCATAAAGAATGACGTTGCTCACCACCTCTTCCAACGCAAGGTTGAGGTTCATTGTTGTTTCAGGATCAAGGTTTGACTCCTCTGCAACCTGTTCGATGAAGATGGCGAGTCTTTCCAGTTCCGCCACTTCGTTTTTGATAACGAGTACCTTTTTCATATACGTTAGGATTTAAGTTTTCCGTTTACTGATGATGTTGTGTATGTCATATCTCCTCTTCGGGAGACGCTATCTGACGTTTTGCCAACTTGTAGAACAATCCCTGCCGCGACATCAGCTGGTCATAAGTGCCTTGCTCCTTTATCTCGCCATGATCGAGCACGATGATGCGCGAGCAATGACGTATGGTGCTCAGGCGATGAGCAACTACAATGCGAGTACAAGCGAGTTTGTCCAACTGCTCAGCAACCTGCTTCTGGCTAATGTTGTCAAGAGCACTGGTAGCCTCGTCCATGAGAAGGATGGATGGCTGCGCTATGAGGGCTCGTGCTATGAGTATGCGCTGCTTCTGTCCGCCGCTGAAACCAGAGTTTCCCTCGCTCACCACTGTGTGCATCTGCATGGGCATCTGACGTATGTCGTCGGCTATGCCTGCCATCTCTGCAGCCCGCCACGCATCGTCGATGGTACTTCCTGGTGCGGTGATGGTGATATTGCTGAAGATGTCGCCAGAAAAGAGTGAGCCGTTTTGGAGGCAAGAACCGACAAGACGTCTGAGACTCGTCCTGTCGCACTTAGAGAGATCGTAGTTGTCATAGAACACACCGCCTGCCTGAGGATGTTCGAAACCTAAGAGCAGGCGTAATAGCGTACTCTTTCCGCAACCCGATGGTCCTACAATGGCCACATATTCTCCGGGCTCTACCTTGAGGTTGAAATGCTGGAAGAGCCATGGACCTGTATTATTATAGCGGAACGAGACGTCGCTCACTTCTATAGCACCGCTCAGATAATCCACCATGGGCGCATCGGGCTGATATTCAGGCACACTGTCGAGCACGGGCTCGGCTATCTTCAGTAGCGGACTGACCTGTGCAAGATTAGGAATGATGCCAACGAGAGCCTGGAGTGCCGAGGCTATCATGCCGTATGCCACCGAAAACGCGATAAAGTCCGACACGCTCACCTTCTCCCTTATGGCAAACCACCACAAGACTCCAATGCCGGCTATATGGCAAAAGGCGATGAGCGCCGGCATTACCTTCACCACTACAGAAGGGTTATAACTGATATGGGCGCAGTGGCGGTAGAGATTGAGCCACTTGGTGTATGCCCGTGTCTCTGAGCCGGTAAGTTTGATCTTCTGTATGCCTGAGAAGATATTGTATTCCATACCGTCGAGCATCGCCTTGTGTTCGATAAGTTCACGTTCCTCGTTGTGCATCTGCACGGCATAGACCACGAGCAATGACACCTGCACAAAGAGCAGCAGCATCGACACGAGCATTAAGTCTTTGGCATAGAAGAAAATCTGGAGTACATAGACCATGGAGAACATTAGTGTGATAACGGCACCGAGGATGGCATTATTTGCCAGGTCGCAGAGCTGGCGTATAGAGGTGACCCGGTTGGTGATCTCGCCAGAAGAGTATTTCCAGAAAAACGACGTGTCGAGCGTGAATATACGTGCCATCACCGCATGCTGGAGGGTGACGGAGAGCACATCCTTAACCCTAATTACGAGCTTGTTCCTCATCACCTCCATCATGGCACATCCCACAACTACACCACCGAAAAGGGCTGCCACGGGATATAGGTCGCTCATGATACCGTTAGGGATGACATTATTGAAGATCTCCTTGTTGATAAACGGCACAAACATGCCTATAAGACTTGCAAAGAAGGCTGTAAGGATCACAGCAAAGGCCGCAGACCAAGGCATATTGGCGATAGCAAAGAGCAGCAGTTCCCTGCCTTTCAACCGTCTGGGGGGAAGTGCATAAAAAAAGTCAAGGGCGTCGCTCTTTACTTGACGCATTAGTTCGGCATCGACTTTTCTCACTATACCATTTTGGTCGATACACTTATATCCAAACACCCATCGTCGGGGCACGAAGAGCAGCATGTTGCCTTCACAATCCTGTCCAAGCTTTGGCCCGATGGCACGATGCCACCAATCGCCATCTAACGTGATGCGACGCTGCATGATGCCCC
>SAMEA3663092__coassemble_4330_pt1 | contig 3682 bp, 3 predicted proteins | sample SAMEA3663092__metabat2_low_PE_020 | metagenome-assembled genome bin SAMEA3663092 (sample SAMEA3663092) | pig gut metagenome | biome: pig gut; feature: pig-associated habitat; material: faeces | place: France | collected 2012
CGGCAAAACGTATCTGCACATTCATCACGTTGCCAATAGTCCCATCGGTGATAATCTGTTTCACCTTCTGGAAATACGGCAAATATCGGCGATAGTATGCCACGAAACAAGGCACACGGGTCTCCTCGCTCACCCTGTTTATACGTGAGCAGTCCTCGTAGTTCGCTGCCAGTGGTTTCTCCACATACACTGGTTTGCCCGCCTTCATAGCCATGATAGCAAAGGTGGCATGACTCGACGGAGGCGTCGCAATATATATGGCATTGATGTCCGGGTCGTCGATTATCTCCTGTGCGTCGGTGTACCACTTCCCGATACCGTGTTTTTCTGCATATCGGCGTGCGTTTTTCTCGCTTCGGCTCATCACTGCCTCCACCGTGGAACCGGGTACTTCACTAAACGCCGGACCGCTCTTTTTTTCTGTCACTTCACCACATCCGATGAAGCCCCATTTCAATATTTTCATAATAAGTATTAATATTGTTGGCAAAGATAACAAAAAATTATTATCTTTGCAACTCCGAAAGAAAATAAATGCATAAAAAAATGGAAAAAACCAGTAAAGATGCCCTTTTTAGGGTCCGCAGCTCGCGTTCTTGCGTCAGAAAAGGCTGCCAACTGTACTTATCTAACTTCCGTCGCATAGTCAAGGCTTCATGGCTTCCTGCGACGCTGTTTGCCGTTTGCGTTAGCATTCTTGGCACTATTGCCGTGATACAATATCCTCGGCTTAACCTCACTGCCCTCGTCAATCCAGACAGCATGCCTCTCTTGTTCGACAACTATATGGTTGTGTTCGCTGTCTCCCTGCTCGCCTTCATCGTAGGAGGACTGATGGAGTCTGCCACTTACTCTTGCATGTTCCGCCTCTTAGCCGAACATAAAGATACAGGAGTCATACCGATACCTAAACGACTCATAGAGTTCTCGCGACAATGGGCATGGCGTACCATAAAGGCATTCCTTGGCACTCTCTTACTCGCGGATATAATGGCTATCATCGTGACCGCTATCGTCTATGGCATCACTGTAGGCATCAACAAAATGGGAGGCGAGACTCTAATTTCATCTTATGCCTCCAACATGGCGGCATTCTTCATAACACTCGTATTCGCCGCTCCACTATTCCATGTCGTTATGAAATATATCCTTACACCAAATGCGAAGTTCTGGCCTTCGGCATGGAGCAGTTATCGTGATGGATTCCGCCATCTTGGAATAATCATCACATCGTTAATAATGGCCACATTGGTCATTTCTCTCGTGTCGGCCGTCATCTGCTTGCCAGCTATCGTTGTGGCAATAGCCAACTTCCAAGCCAACCTCGGACTGCTCTTTGGCGACCCTCTCGGCATGCCTTCCTATATAGTTCCCCTTACGGCCATTGCCATGGCTTTTGCCGGCTTTGTAGAAGTGATGACGAGAAGTGTTGTCTTCTTCATCACGTATTATATCTACGGTTCTATCGAGACACAGGAAAACGAAAAGAATAAATTTAATAAAGAAATACAAAATATCTGATAATGAAACGTTTATTATTTATCGACCGCGACGGTACTCTTATCGAGGAACCCGCCGACGAACAGATCGACTCCTTCGACAAACTAAAGTTCACCAAGGGCATGTTCCGCAACTTGGGATTCATACGTGCTAAACTCGACTTCGAATTTGTCATGGTGTCAAATCAAGATGGTCTTGGCACTGACTCTTTTCCAGAAGACACCTTCTGGCCTGTACATAACTTTATACTACAGACCCTCGAAGGAGAGGGTATTACGTTCGACGAGATACTCATAGACCGCCACTTCCCCGAGGACAATGCTCCCACGAGGAAGCCAAACACCGAACTTGTCACAAAATATCTCAACAATCCCGAATACGATATCGCTAATAGCTTTGTCATCGGCGACCGGGAGACCGACCGTCAGTTTGCGGAAAACATTGGATGCAAAGCGCTCATTCTCGGGAAAGACGGCATGGACTGGGACAAGATTACCGAACTGCTCTTTGCAGGAGAACGCAGGGCTGAAGTGACACGCACCACAAAAGAGACCGATATCCACGTGGCTGCAAATCTTGACGGCACGGGACGTTGCGACATCTCTACCGGTCTTGGTTTCTTTGATCACATGCTCGAGCAGATTGGCAAGCATGGCATGATCGATCTTACAATCAACACCAAAGGCGACCTACATGTGGATGAACACCATACCATCGAAGACACGGCCCTCGCTCTCGGCGAGTGTTTATTAAAGGCTTTGGGCGACAAACGAGGCATTGAGCGTTATGGCTACTGCTTGCCCATGGACGACTGTCTCTGTTCGGTGGCACTCGACTTTGGAGGACGGCCATGGTTGGTATGGGATGCCGATTTCCGTCGCGAACGCATCGGCGAGATGCCCACCGAGATGTTCCTCCATTTCTTCAAGAGTCTTAGCGATGCTGCTCGCATGAACCTCAATATCAAGGCAGAAGGACAAAACGAGCATCACAAGATAGAAGGCATCTTCAAGGCACTGGCAAGGAGCCTGAAAATGGCAGTACGTCGCGACATCTATCACTACGAACTGCCGAGCACAAAGGGCACGCTATAGCCACATCGGCAAAGGCCTACCCTCTTCTCCTGAATTCCGAACAGACGATGCTCGTGGCGATGGCCACGTTAAGACTCTCGGCTCGTTTATCGGGATTAAAATCGGGAATCAACAGCCTATGGGTGACGAGACGGCGGACGGCTTCTGTGAGGCCGTTGCCCTCGTTGCCCATTACTATTATGCCTGCAGCAGACAAGCGAGTTTCATAGATGTCTTGTCCGTCAAGAAGCGTACCATAAATCTTCACGTCTTTTGGCTGAGAGACGAGATATGATTCAAGGTTGACATAATGTACACTGACACTTGCAAGACTTCCCATCGTGGCCTGAACTACCTTCGGGTTATAGGCGTCGGCGGTCTCCTGACTGCATATCACATGTCTAATGCCAAACCAGTCGGCTATCCTTATTATCGTACCGAGGTTGCCAGGGTCTTGCACTCCATCGAGGGCAACGACCAGTTCCTTCAGGGGGTCGATAGCTGTCATACCGTTTTCTTCAGGTATCTTGAACAAGGCCACCACCTGCTGCGGATGCATGAGTAAGCTAACACGCCTTAGCTCGTCGTCGCTCACAGGCACCACACCCCATGCGTCATCGGTCCATCGCGCTGCATCACCCATTTTTTGGATCTCACCGCCATGGCAGTCACGCCACTCATCGGTAGCAATGAGGGCATGGATACCGAAGCGTCCTAACATGTCGCCCACCACCTTTGGACCTTCAGCCACAAAGAGCGAGGTGCGCTTCCTGTTTTTCTTCATTTCCAGCGCCCTAACCTCCTTTATCATGTTCTTACTTATCATAAATCGTATATTTTTTGCAAAAAGTTCATAAAAACAGCAGCAAAGTTACAAATAATGTTTTAACTTTGCAACAATTTTGTGAAATAATGCATTTGAAAAAGTATTTTTATATCATATCTTGTGCCTTCATGGTGGCTTCATGCTCTTCCACGAAGTATGTCGATGACGGTTCATTTCTGCTCAATAAAGTGGAAATGAAGACTGACGGTACCTATCCCGACATCAACACCTCACAACTGAAAGGGTATGTCAGACAGAAAAGCAACTCACAATGGTTCTCTGC
>SAMEA3663092__coassemble_7067_pt1 | contig 2688 bp, 5 predicted proteins | sample SAMEA3663092__metabat2_low_PE_020 | metagenome-assembled genome bin SAMEA3663092 (sample SAMEA3663092) | pig gut metagenome | biome: pig gut; feature: pig-associated habitat; material: faeces | place: France | collected 2012
TTAAGGAAGTTAAAGACAATCGTCTTTCCGCTTCTATTAGGGAATTCCTCGGCTTGAACATATTTCTTTAACTTCTTTATCTGCTGTTCACTCTCCTGCTTTCCACGGACATCTGCACGCTGAAGTTTGGTGAGAAGTTATATCGGACGGCTGCTCCTATGCGGTCGCCCATGTCGTTCATGTCCTGCAGATAGTAAGGTATTGGCATGTTTGTCATTATCGACTTCTGTCCGTAGAGATAGCCTTCCCAATGCTCATCAAACCTGTAACCCAATACAGCCGTAAGGCCCGCATCGCGGTAAGCGTTGTGAGCCCAGTACATATTGTTGAGATACCCGCCCACGGCTATAGACAGGCGAGGGGAGAGCGTCGTGGCGTATTGTGCAGAGAGGTTCTGCGCAAAGCCAACGCCACCGTAAGCGTTTTTCCCTATTTGCGAGAATACCGATGCTCCCAGACTCAAGTTCATGCCCTTGTGCAGTTTCCAGTTGCTCCACGAGCCGCCGAAATAATATGGATAGAACCCTGTGTAGCTTGGCATGCGTCCCATCTCGTCGAGCAGTGGCAGATGGAGAGAGTCGCCTGCGAGGTCCGTATCAGGTGCTATGAAGTCGTTGGCGGGCATGGCAGACGTGGAAGGTAACAGCAGCCTGTTGTCTTCCTGAGCCGCTGCAGTGAGCCCGCACAGGGCTACTAATGCGGCGAGAGCCATTCTTTTTGTCTTGTTTTTCATACTGCAGGCAAAATTACGCAAAAAGTTCCATATCGCCAACTCCTATTGCTATTATTAAGTCCTTTTTTCATTCTTTGGCAATTCCGCTTTTCCCGTGCCTCGCCTCAAAGAATATGCATAATCTCTTCCAGCCTGTCAGCCACGAAAGTAGGTCGTGTGCTAAGGTCGTTTATTTGCCATCTGTTGAACAGCAAGGCATCGATACCCGAGTTCATGGCGCCGAGGATGTCAGAGTTGTAGTTGTCGCCTATCATCAGCGTCGTCTCACGGCTTGCTCCAGTAGTCTTCAGTGCATAGTCGAAGAATACTGGCGAGGGTTTGTTGGCGCCCGCATCCTCGCTGAGTATCACGTTCTCGAACTTCCCGTCCATGCCGCAAGCCTTGAGCTTCTTGTACTGCACCTCATGGAACCCGTTGCTACAGATGTGCATTCTGTAGCCCTTTCCCTTCAGGTAGTCGATCAGTTCGTGAGCACCCTTTATCACACCGCTCTTTACACAACGTTGCAGAAACAAGTCGCTCACGCTCATACAGTATTCCTCTGTCACCCATGCCCCGTCGTCCTTAGCGGTCTCGGCGAGAGGCCGTCTGAATCGTTCCACAATGAGGAAGCTCCGTTTTATCTCGCCTCGTCCGTACTGGCCCCACAGCTCAATGTTTGTGCGCCAGTATCTGTCGTAGAACTCCTCTTCTGAGTTGAGTCTCTCTCCGAGATTCAGTTCTTTGTAAACCTCACGCAGTGCCATGTTGGCATTGCCGTAAGTGTCGTAGATGGTGTCGTCGAAATCGATAAACAGATCCCGGTATTTTTTCTCATTCATATCTTAAAGTATAATCCATTGTTTTTCCTGCAAAGTTACGTATATTTTTCTATACCACCAAGGGAAAAGAGGGAAATTCATCAAGCGACATAATCATAAAAAAACAAAAAAAGAAGGGATTATTGTTCATTATCCCCAAACTATAAGTATTATTTTTAGCTAACAAGAAGAGGAAGCTTGACTTTCATAGGATAAATATTTACACATCATTATATCTATAAGAATTATGAGAAGAATAAGGAAAATAATGCTCATCTTGACCATTTTGATGGCATCTGTGACCGTGATGGCTCAAACGGCAGAGCCTGTAATAGGAATCGTAAATCGTACTAACTGCGGAATATTTTGGCGTTTGGACTTCAACTATGAGACTGTTGATGCCGATGGCGAGACACCTTTAGTCTTGTCTGCAGCCATCTTCATGACCAATTCCATCTACAACAAGAATCAGAAGGCAAAGGGATGCGGGTTGATAAACCATTAGTATCATTGGTGGCGGACCATACGACATGTATGCCCACTACCAGAAACTAGCACAAGACAACATGACACAATATCCCGTGGCACTGCCGCTCATCATGAGCGGGATGATAGATGCGGGAGGCTATAAGGTGAAGATGAATGACGTCTTCAGCGACGACTTCGCGAATGCCCTGCCCGAACTCTTTGACTCAAAAGAGCATGACACCGATCAGAGAAGACCGGCTCCATCACCTTCATCCATTCTACCGAAGATGAAGTGGTACCTGTGTTGAACATGTATAACATGGAAACCCATCTGCTCACCAACGGCTACGAGTCATATAACATCCATTATAGTAACGGCGAGCACACGCCCACAGGCACTGCATCTGTCCTCTTAGCCGCCAGTGCTATCGCGGAGTATGTCCCTGCCGGGATGGAGAGCGTGTTCAGCGACATGCCAAAGGAGAGCACCCACGACATCTATAGCCTTGACGGTCGTCTGCTACGCCGTAATGCCAAAATCAGCGACACATTCACCACTCTGCCCAAGGGCATATATATCATCAATGGCTGTAAGGTGGTGAAAGAATAAGTATTATTTTTCATTTTTTTTAGGGTCACCAGTAAATCCCCGTGTTTGAATTATTGAGTAAACATGTGTGAATCTCA
>SAMEA3663092__coassemble_13201_pt1 | contig 1761 bp, 1 predicted proteins | sample SAMEA3663092__metabat2_low_PE_020 | metagenome-assembled genome bin SAMEA3663092 (sample SAMEA3663092) | pig gut metagenome | biome: pig gut; feature: pig-associated habitat; material: faeces | place: France | collected 2012
CTGCGGAATGAGGATTGCCTCGTAGGTGGCGGTACGCTCTGTGGCGCTGTATGACTCAGAAGGGCATAACGAAATGTCTGAAACGGCAGAATTGTAATTGCTCCATGGCGTTGCTACTGCGTGAGAATAGGTGGCGCTGGTGGCAGAGCCAAAGGTTATGGCAGAGGTGATGGGGTTTATCTCTGAGGCTCCATACTGATTGCGAAGCGTAACCGTTATCTCCAACTTCGACATGATATGGTCGAACGGAATGCTGATGGTGCCATTCTCAGAAGGCGTGACGGCATTGCTGTAATAATACAGATGGTCGCTTGCCTTGATGAGCTCGGCTGTTGACTGGTCGGTCAGTGCATTGAGCGGAGTTGATGTAGAGGAGAGGGAGAACGTGGCAGCTTTGACGGCGATGGTGCCCGTAGAGCCAGCCCAAATCATATCTACCGTGGGAGCATCGGCAGCATCGGATTCGTATGCCACCCATTTGCCTTCCTCGTTTTTCATCACGACATTGGTGTAGTTGTATTCTGTGCCACCCTGGTCGATGGTAAGATAGAACTTCGTAGGCAGATTGTCTGTAGCATAGCCCGCACGAGTCTTAATGTCCGACACCAATACATCTACATTGATGGGCTTGCCTTTCAGCGAATCAGCAGGTGTCGTAACCTCTTCTTCGCCTGCGCAGCTTGCAAAGAGGAATGCCATAGCTGCCATGGTCCAAAATATTATCTTGTTCATTGTACTATTATTTCTATTAATTTATGTTTTCACTGCTGGCATTGCCCACTGTCATTTCGAGGGTGTGGTTTGTGCCACCTGTCAATGTGAAGGCATCGGCAGATGTCCACTCGTAGGTCTTCTCGCCAATCCGTATCTCTATTCCAAAGGTGTTTGCGGCTATCGTCTGCGGCACGAGGATGGCCTCGTAGGTGGCGGTACGCTCAGCTTTGTTGTATTCCACGGAAGGAAACAGAGTAATCTTCGAAACGTTTGATTGTTCGCTCCAAGGCGTTCCTACCCCAGGAGAATAGGTTGCGCCGGTTGATGCGCCAAAAGCAGAAACTGATGTGATGGGGTTTGTCGCTGAGGCTTTATACTCCGTGCCGAGGGTTAGCTTGACCGATATCTTCGACATGATATGGTTGAGCCCTAAACTTATACCGCCTGTTGATGGCGTGACGGTATTGCTGTAATAACACAGATGGTCGCTTGCCTTGACTGCTTCGGCAGTTGACTGGTCGGCCAGTACACTGAGGGCATAAGAAGTTGAAGCCTCAGGCAGAGGGAACGTAGCCGCCGTGACGGTGACATTGGCTTCAGAGCCTTCCCAAAGAAGTTGTTTCTTTGCTGCATTCTCATTAGCAGACTCGTATGCCACCCATTTGCTCCCTTCGTATTTCATCACGACATTGGTGTAGTCGTATTTCGTGCCGTTTTGGTCTATCGAGAGATAGAACATCGTAGGCTGAGATGTGTTGTCATATCCGGCACGGGTATTTATGCCCGACACCAGCACATCGACATTGATTGGGGTGTCCTTCAGCGAGTCATTTGGCAGCAGTGCATCCTCATCGTTTGCACAGCCGGCAAATATTGCTGTAACAGCCACCATTGCAAAATAAAAGATCTTTCTCATAGTTCTTTTCTAATTAACTTTAGTTTCGCATGTGATAATTCTCTATGTATAAGGGTTTTATTTAAACCACAGAGTCAAAGAGAAAAAGAGATTTGTGGTTTTATAGAGTAGGTCGCAAGCGACAGAGGACA